>ERZ795055.1756-NODE-1756-length-17156-cov-4.276066_pt1 | contig 17156 bp, 15 predicted proteins | sample MGYA00375139_ERZ795055 | MGnify/ENA primary metagenome ERZ795055 (study PRJEB30184, sample SAMN05720283) | anaerobic digester metagenome | isolation source: active sludge of municipal wastewater-treating anaerobic digesters | place: USA | collected 2015-01-23 ... | reverse complement strand
TTTTTAACTCTTTATATTCGCTATCGTTTGGGACCATACAATTTAATTTCTGTTTAATCTCCATGACATTTTCTTTAATCGTCTCCACCTTATTAGCGATGACTGCTATGTCTATTCCTAATTGATTGTTAGTGGTAGGTTTTTTCATAGATTAAAATTCAAAGTTTACATTGACAAAGATTCTATTCGAGTTGGCTATCATTGTTGTCCCATCATAAAGATAAATATTAAAATAATTACTAGTAGTTCCTAATAACGCCCCAGCCTTAGCGGTACCTGCGTTGATAGTCGAACCAGAAAAATTCTTGGTTGAAGTCACTGGTAACGCCTGAATAGTGGTAGCTCCTGTGCCTCCTGATGTGGCGTGATAGGAATAGTCGATTTCTGCAAAGAAGTGAGTGCCATTTATCAAAAATCTGGCAGAATTTACTGTTGGGGCATTGGTAAAAGCACCACCACCTGATGTAAATGTAGGAACAAAATTAAACCATTGGGGATAACCTATCGGACTTATTTGGTGAGAATAATAATTATCAGTAATAGCAGTAGGAGTAGCAACCGTAAAATCTGTGTTTACAGCGATTGTAAGTAAAGTGTCAGCAACGGCAACTAGAACTCCATATTTATATCCAGCACCTTGTTTCCAGCGTATTCTGTCTCCGACAGCATATTTAGCCGCTGCTCCACTAGGTACTGTAATAGTAGAAGCACTAGCATAAGTCCACGTTTCATTAGCTGAAATCCAGCCATCTACTGTTCCATTAAATAAAGGTGATGTAAGTGTTTTATTAGTTAATGTTTGAGCGGTAGTTAAATCAACTACTTTAGTTTTATCGTGTACTCCGAGTTGAGAATGTTCTACTAGTCCCCAATCGACAACTTTGTTCCAACCAGCGGCGGTAAATAGAACCTCGACAACTGCACCAGCAGAGTGAGCTTGAGCTGTGCCTTCAACTCCACGAGTACAGTTGATTAAATTCGTGCTTGAAACCACACCGACAACTGTTTCTTCAAGAGTAGGGGTAGCGGTACCATTGACATCAACTCTGTCGATAACAGCGATTACTGCTGTATCAGTAGGTAAATTTGTAACCGAAGAAAGAGGAATCGTAGTAGCGTTTTCATCTGCTACACCCCCTGATCCAATTTGCGATACCCATCGTCTGGATAGCTTGATTAGTTTGTCCGTATTTTGTGCGCTCATTTTGTTTTTTGAATAATTAATTTACCCATGACGATGGAATTCTTCTTGGAATAAGAGAACCCCTCGCTTGGAGAGATAAAATTGAATAACTTGTATCTGCCGTAGTAGAAGAGACCTTAAATTGCAAAGCATATAATTTAGCTCTTTTCTTAATGGCTTTTTTGGTAATAGATTGGGTATAACTTGAGGGAGCCTCGACAAAGTAAACCACCCAATCCGAATCGACATAATGAGAATTTGATTGAGTAGCCGTGGCGTGGAAAGCCCCAGGTAAATCCGACCCCACGCCTGTATTTGAGCCAAAGTCAGAAATAGTCGCCGTAGCGATAGTCGTAAATGAGTTTTCCTTACCTATCCCAAGTAAGGAAAATTTAATCGCTCCTTTAGGTCGTCCTAGTTCGACAACAGCGTCTTTTAGAACGAGTAAATCAGTTTTGTTTTTTGAGACAGGTATGAGGGGAGAGATATAGGACTGATTAAAAGCAGTTCCAAAGTCATTTAAGTAATTGGCTGAAAGTTCAACCAGTTTAGTTCCCGAAGTTGGAATGTATAAGAAATGCGTATTTCCTAGAGTATCGGTATAGTCTAAGAATTGTTTAGCCCCGTTATCCCACGACCAAGCCCAGTTTCTTCGTTCCATGTCATAGATAGCGATTTTGTCATTTCCTGAAGTCGAAGTCGCAAAAGATAAAAATACTTTAGCATCGTAATAGTAAGCACAAATTTGATCTACCTTAGAAGAGATAATCTGATTCCAGTTAGGACGGATATTACTTGAAAGTTCTTTGGTTCTTAGAATACCGTAATAATTCTTTTCTGGACCTAAGGAATACCACCCTTTTCGATTTGGATACATGACATCGTTATCTGTTGAGACTGTGCCTAAAATAGACTCCGTGCCAAAAGAACCGATAATCTTAGTTGCTGAAGGAATCGAGAATGAAGTATCTCCTACTGTAGCGGTGGAAATATCTATCTGCCAAATTGCTCCACGTCCATCAGGGGTTTTACACAAAGCCGTGGCTACCCCTGCTCCTTGACCTGTTTGATAGTGTTTAACTGTAATTGGTGTTTCTCGTCCCCCTTTTTCAAGGTTTATCCACCCTCCACCGTAAAAGTCCGAGAAGTTACCAAGAAAGTTTCCTGTCCCTGAAAAGTAAACAGCATATTTATCATCTGAGTTATTCGTGGCCCAAATGCGGTTTCCTGACATGCACATTGATTTAAATTTCGGCGCACCTGTAGTATTGGATTCAGGAGCGATAACATAAGGGTTTAATTCTAAAGTTCCGTCATCAGTAAAGGAATTTTTAGTCGTTGAAGAGAGTAAGGTTTCATCACCCGATTCATCAGAGAGATATATTTGGTATCTGTTAGCTCCGACCACCGCTCCCCATGACCAAACTACCTTATCAGTGGCAGAAGTCCAGTCGTCTCGAAGTTTATTAACTGTAATTGAGGCCTCTGTTGAGCCTACGGTCTCACCTACGTCGTTTAGAGCAGTGACTTCTGCGTAAAGCGTAAAAGTCCCACTAGAGAGTCCAGAAGCCACTAGAGAGGCTGTAAGAGAGGCTGGTGCAGATATTTCAGTATAAGTTGTTAAAACCGTACCGTTATAACGAGCTAAAGCATCAGTCCCATTAGCGATGTATAAATAACCTGAGATTTGTAAAAAATAGCATTGAGTTCCAGCAGTAAAAGTCGCTCCTGTGATTTCCGTGAGTGAACCACCATCGGTTGATTTCCAAGCCTTACCGTTACTTATAGTAATGAGTTCGGTTGTACCATCGGATTTAACGTATTCCGAAGCACCGTCTAAAGTTGAAGCATGAGTTGCGCCAAAATAAGCTGAACCCCATTTAGTTGTCCAAACTCCATCTTGGGTTTGAAGCATGTTGTTACTTTGAACCGCAAATTGAGACCCCATTCGTGCCTCATCTATAAGAGAGTTCGTTCCCCCAGCGAATTTATCAATAGTAATGTTTGAAAGTCGGTTTTTAGTTCGACTAGGTGGAAATTTCAAAAGCCCTCCTCAAAACTGTTAAAAGTATCCTGTAACCAAGTCGGCATAACATTCTTTGTTTTCATAGCTTCAAGTTTTTGAGTGGCGATGACATTTGAGGTGTTATCTCCCTCGTCTCGACGAAGTTCGGATAAGGCAGCGTAAACAGCAAACATCGGGTCACTCATTTCAAAGTTATCTGTGCCCGAAGAAAGGGCTGTAGCGTATTTGTAATAGTTGTAGGAAATCGTCTCCCCAGCACTGATAGTTAAATTAGGGTTGATTTCTAAAGTCGTGGGAGTGAAGTAGCACCAGTTACCGTCATTGTTTTCTAAAGCGGTTAGTTCTTCCTGTTTAATGACTTTTAGAGCTGTTTTTGAAGTTCCAGAGCCAAGCCAAACATAACCTGAAGCAGGAAATCTAAAGTTTGTCGGAAGAGCATAAGAATAATCACTAGCTACGGTAGTCTTATCCCCATCAACAGCAGCCGAGAGTTTACAAAATAATTCATTCCAGAGCATTCCCTCTTCGTTTTCCCAGGTATTGATAGCGATGTTTAAAAGTGAAGTCCAATAAGTGAAGTCATCATCTCCACTTGTAGGGGGGTCGGTATCACCCTCATATAAAGAATTGATAAATCCTATCGCATTGGTTAAAGTTTTTATTACTGCTGCCATAATTTGTTTAATGACCAAAAAAAAGACGGCTAAATCAGCCGTCGTTCTTATCAGTCTAAATAAGTATTGACTAGAGGTTTCCCTCGATTAGCATAGAGTAAATCTAGTGCTTAATAAAATCAAATATTTTTTACCCTAAAAAGCCACCTTTAGCGACTTTCATCGTGGGCATAGGTTTAATTTTAATTGTATTTGATTTCTTTTTGGCGATGACTATCTTCTTAGGAGAAGAGAGTTTAATTTTTGGTTTACCAATTACTTTGTAAGAAGTTGTCCCTAGTTTTCCAAAAGAAGGTGTTTTAAATTCGGGAAGTTTGCTTAACTTAACAGTGGATTTTTTAATTGAGAGTTTTCCACCTTTAGATTTGGTAGATTTTTTACCACCAGAAATAGAAATACCAGAAGTTTTACCTGCTTCGTTTTTCAAGTCAGTGAGATTGGCTTTTAATTCATTCCCTTGATCCGTAGGCATAGCACCCGCCGCAATTAGTCTATCGACTTGTTTGATTTGAGCCGTGATACTGGATTTATAGCTTGATAGGGCTTTTTTATCCTTTTCTATATCTCCTGTTTTTTTAGGTAAAGAGAATTGTTTTAATTCAATCTTTTTGATTTCCCCCTCTTCCGGGAGAATAAAGATATTTCCTACTTGAACTGGCTTTGGGTCAGTCCCCGATTGGAGTTGTGACTCCATGTCTTTGACGGCTTTATTAATGACTGCGTTCTGTTGGAGTTTATCTTGTCTTTCTTCTAAGGGTTTATTGTACTGTGGTTTATCAGGAGTTATATCATAGGGAGTGAAAGAGTTGTATCCTTCCCTAGTCGAGGGTTTACCTGTGGGGTCTAAATAAGGAGGAAGGGATTTACTAACCCCGGGAATACCTGATTTGATTTGGTCTCCGAAAGTAGTGGCTTTACGATAAACAGGGTCGATAATACCCGATACCCATCTAACGAGTCCTTGCATGGGAATAACCTGTCCTGCCGTATAGCCCATGTTTTTAGCGAAAGTATAATCAGCATCACCACTAAAGAATTTAACGAAGTTATTCATTCCCTCTAAAAAGGTTTGACCTGATAGATATTCAGCCATAGACATTGATATTTTTCCTAATTTTTGAAGTTGAGTATCTGTGAGAGCGGTTCTATTGTCCTCTTGATAGTATTTAGCCGCCGCAGGGACAGCAAAAGCTAAAGCAAAAGGTCCGGCATACATCATTGATACCCACTTATCACCGATTTTGACTGAAAACGGTTTTCTGCCTGAAGCATAAAATATCTCTTTTTCTTTTGGGTCGGTGGGGGCTGACCAAGTTGTATTATTATCTAAGGCAAACTTAGCTCCAACTGCCATAATGGTACTTCCCACAAAGGCTTTGGCGATTTGTTCGCCTTTATTTTTGGCTCCAATAGTAGTTAAGAATCCCGATGGAGAGTATTCAACCCATTGTTTAGCAAAGTTCATCGGAGTTCTAATAAAAGGTACAAACCAGCGAACTGCTTTAGGGGCGTTATAAGTCCATGAAGTCAAAGAATCAATCGCACCCAGTAATTTTCCTTGTCCTTCGGGATTAAGCCCTTGTCTAAATAAAGAATAAGCCGCCGTATCTAGGGCTTCATTTTCACTTGCTCCACGAGCCATTTCACCGCTACTGATTAGTTTAGTAAAGAATTTATCACTCGCTTCAAGAGCTTTACTAGGGATAGTAAATAGTTTAGGAATTTTACCCGTGGGAATGTATTTTAAGTCTTGTTGTCCGATGGGTGTTTCGCCTTTAAAGGCTTTGGCAAATTCTGATACCGCATCGGGTAAAGATTTAATCGCTCCCGTATAATACTGTCCTGTTTGTTTGAATTTCCCTTGTGCCGCCAAGGTAACAGGTCGGGTAAAGAATGTTTGAACTAAGTTTGAAAAAGCATTTCTAATGTGAGTTCTCGGACTTGAAAGCATGTTGTTGTACCTAAACTCATCTAGTGTCTCCATCGTTGAGGGCTTGATAAACTTTCGATAAAATTCAGCCACTTTATTGGCGTTGTTCCAATCTACATTAGCCGATTCTCTGATTATCTTCTCAGTATCAGTTTCTATTTTTGAAATATCTTTTAAGATTGAAAGTCTAACTGATTCATCACCAGCGTCTATCGAGAGAGCTTGTAATTGTCGTCCTTTATCAGCGGCATTAGAATTGACAGTTTTAATAGATTCTAATAATTCTTGGATTTTCTTTTGTAATAAGGGAGAATTACCTTGTTTTGAGAGTTCGTTTACTTCTTTATCAAGTGAAACCATTTGTTGTCGGGCTTTAAGTTGTATTGCTTCCGCTTGTAGGGTTTGGTCTCTGGTAATTACTTTTTGTAGAATATCTGATTCTTTTGCTACTTTCACAACTTCATCATTAGATAAGGTTTTTCCTTTTACTTTTTGAATTTCATCTTTAACTAAATTAGTAGCTGTTTCTAGGGTTTTCTTTTCTTCTGGTTTTAATTTAAGTTTAGTAGTATTCACAGATTCAAGGTATTTTTGTGGTATAATAGGCTGTGAAACCTTACTTGGAGTACCTTCAACGACAGAGGAGGGAACCGAGTTTTTCATCTGATCCGTTTGGGTATTTAGCAAAGTGCGTGGTTGGTCTAGGTTCTGCTTTACTAATGTTTGCGATTGTTCCGATAATTGGGGCTTTGATGGTTTGGATTCTAATGCTGATATTTTTATCTTTTCACTAGGTTTAATCTTTATAGTGGGTTGGTTTACTGAAGGTATAGAGGGAGAGGAGAGAGGTTGAACTGTATCTAATGGTCTTTCGTATTGATATATTCCACCAAACGATTGAGGTAGTTTAAGACCATTCTTTTCTCTAATAATTGATATTTTGTTTCCTAATAATCTTTCAACTAACGGAGCTAATTTATCAAAATTTTCTTTTGTCCAATAAGCTGGCGAATCGTGATAAAAATTTACTCCTTCTGCTAATTCTGAGCTAGAACCCACCAACCTACCACCAACCTTTGAAGAAACATATTGCTCTACAAGTCGAGCAAAAACCTCCTCATCGTTATTAAAGTATTTACCAATTCTTCCCATTAATAATTGTTGTGCTTCTTTTTGTTCGGGAGTTAATTGTTTACCAGCCTTGAGTAGTCTATCTATTTCCCACTTGCTACCGTTCATTATTTTTTTTGCTTCTTCTGCTACATTTATGCCATCAATCTTATAGTCCCCAATACTAGCATCTTTTCCATATTTACCATACCTTTTAGCCATAGTTCCTGATTCGCTATCAATAGCGTGTGTTAGTTCGTGAGCAAATGCCTTTATTCCCAATGTTCCAACGGTAATTGTTTTGTCGGATGTGTGGTAAAGACCATCAGCATCACTTCTTAAAAATGGAAACTTACCGTTTGTGTGGGCTACTGTTAAATCAAGTTTATCTATAATATCTTTGATTGGGCCGACTGCTTGTTCAAATTCGTGTGATGCTTTAGTGATACCCTGTATTTGATTTTCTGGAATTGCCGTTCCGTCTTGTCTTTTAACTTTGAATCCATAGTCGGCTTTAGTTGCTTCATTTATGCCAGCACTTCTATTGGCAAAAGAAGTTTTGTACCCTTTTTCATATCTAGCCCTAGAATCAATCGCTGTTTTAAATTCAGGAAATTGCTTAATAATATCTTCGGGAATGTCATACCCTTGAGAGATTGCTTTTTTAACCTCTTTTATATATTGAGTTGTATATTCAGCTTTGCGGTTTGGAGTGAGTAAAGCCTTCTCTTGTAGTCTAGTAATGTTGGCATCTTTAATGGACGGACCATTCCAAAAATTTGAAAAATCTCTAGCCCATTTTCTGTCTCTTGGAGAATATGTATTATTGGTGTCGCTAAGTATTTTATTCGCTGATTCGAGAGCTTTTTGATACCTACCAACTTCTTTGTTGTGTACCATCTCAACTGCGGTATCAAGTTTATTGTGAAAAGGGTTATTTATGTCTATAGGTTTTTTGATATTTACTACTTCTGCTGTTATTCCTTTTCCTTCAGGTATTACTCCTTTTACTTCTGGTGTAGAGGGGGATTGAGATTTATCAACTATTCCCATTGTGGGTACTGTTCCCCCACCGACTTGATTTCCAGCGACTTTTTGTAGCTGTCTAGCAAGTAAAGAAGCATTAGCACCTTCATTTAACTTTGATTTATCGAGATAATTTTCACCTAGTCTATATAGTATAGTTTTAGCGTTTTGAACTTGCTTTGGAGTAGCTTTTTTGTTTCTTAAAGTATCAATCGCACTATCCATCCAGGTTACGTCTTCGGGGTGCATTATTCCTTTACTATTTATTCCCATCAGGTTTTGGACGAGTTGAGGGGCATATCTAAATCCAAGTCCCATCGCTAAGTCGGTTGTAAGTCCTTTGGGGGTAAACTGGTCGGTTCTATCGTTTACGCCTAATTTATTACCTATCTTAGATAATGTGGCATAACCTAGTGTTTGAGCGACTTCTGAATTAAATTGAGGCAAGAACCTGGAAAAAGTAGAACCTGCTAGTTTAGGAGCTGTATTTTGTAGAATTTTTCTTGTTACTGCGGTTGCCCCTTTTTCTGGTAAATCCCAGACTACTTTTTTAAGAGGAGAGGAAAAAGCACCTACTAAATTTGAAATTCCACCGCTTACTTTTCCGGCAGTAGTTTGAGCCTCACCCATTTTGGGTTGAATTAAGTTAAAAGTAGAACCCGCAAGATAATTTTTTAACCCTTGATTAACGACATCTGAACCAATCTTAACGAATGGACTATATTCAACTTTTTTGTTTGGAGTTAAGGCACTAAGCGACCTACCTTCTGCCATTTTAGCGTAAGGATTGAAAGCGTTATTAATCCCTTGTGATAAAACCTGTTTAGTAGCACCAAAAACCTTATTGTCGGATAAACTATCAGCCATATCTCTTAAGTTTTTACCCACCGAGAGTTTACCTTGTCTTATCCAGCCTTCATTGTCTTGAGTCTTTCCCAAGAGCATTTTTACCTTGGTTAGTATGCTCATAGTTATATCTGCCAGGGTTGGTTCTTATACTGATCGAAAATATTAGGTGTAGTTTCTTTTTCTTCGTCTTTGGTATTAGTGGACCAGTTAATTGGTGTTCTAATATTTCCACCTGAGACAGTAGGAGTGCCACTAAACTGTTGAGCTGTGGGAAGACTTGGATTGTAAGATGAAACAGCCGCTAGATTACTTTTTAATTGATTGATGTTAGTAGCGTTGTTAGCTGCCCATTCATCAAGCATAGTTTTCTTGTTTCTTATGTCTTGCTCTGACTGTTGAAGTTTAGTTAAGGCTTGATCGAGTAGAGTTCTACTGATATTCGCTAAGTCAGTTGATTTACTCAGTCCAGCTTGACCGATACGGTCTCTTATGGCGTTCTGTTGCTCTTGTAGCCATGTACTAACTTCCATAATTTTGTTATCTCTTTCTCTGCCTAGATTCTGTAATTCTGTTTGAACGGTTTGTTTTAATTGAGTCGTTCTTTTAGCGATTTCAGCCTGAATACCAGCGGTTTGACTCATCACATCACCACGGGCTTTGTTTCCGACTTTAGTTAAAGCATAGGAATACTGATTAGCTGCGCTTGAGTCTCCAGCACCTCTTGAGCCTAAAAAGACGTTCCCCGACATAAACATATTTCTTAAGTTTTCAGAAATGTCTTTTAAATTCTTAGATTGGTTTTGAGTTGCTTGAGTGCTTTCAGTTCCTAGGTCGCCAATACCGATATTCTGTTGATTCATTAGTGAGTTCTCACCTGAAGTGTACTGATTACCAATAATCTGATTCATGTTACCAGCTTGTCCTGTGAGACCATTGTTCATCATGTCATTTAGCTGATTAATGTATTGGTCGTAACCTGAAGAGATTTGACCTTTTAGAATATCTGCTTCTGAAGGACCACTTGAGCCACCTGTATTGACTCCTCTAGCAGTCATTAGTTTATTAATATCTCCTCCAAAGACTTTATTAAAGTCTTGAAGAGCTTGATTGGCGTCCCAGCCAGAGTAATAGTCCATGTAATTACCACCACCAGTATTAGTGTTAGTTGCTGGAGGGGGAGCAGCACCACCACCTGGAGGTGGAGCACTAGCACTTTTATCTTTTAGATATTGCTGTTGACCTTGAGTATAAGCTGAACCTACATCATATCCACCACCACTTTGACCAGAATAAGGATTAGATGTATTACCATAATTGTTATAACCATTATTCCAAGCTATATTCCATAAAGAACCCCAATCTGTATCGGGATAAATAGTGCTACCTGGATCTTGATAAGTATAATTAACACCTGAGGGTGGATTTGGTGTTGGGATAGGACCGATTGTTGCCATAGTTAGATTAAAGCTTTAATGACCTGAGTCCAATCGTTGGAAGAACCGGTCTGTTTAGCTTGATTGAATAAATAAGTCCTCCGATCCTCCGATGACATGTTTTTAAGTTAAAAAATTAAAATCCTCCATAGACCAAAAAAAGACCCGCCAATACGACGGGTCGGAATAAGGTCTAAAGCCCTATTAAAGACTAACCATTTTTACCACCTAGCTTAGGGAGTGTCAAATATTTTTTTAAACCAATCGGCATAGTCTTCAACTTTATCCCCCATTTGCCAATTCTTTTCAATCGTATCAAATGCTCTTTTTCCCATCTTCTTTCTTAGGTCTTTCTGCTCGATTAGTATTTTGATAGCTTGATACCACTCATCAGCTGTTTCAGCTAGAAAGCCATTATTTCCATCTATGACTTCTTCGTATTGTCTGATGTCTTGCCACACCCCAGGTTTCTTAGCACTTGAGGCTTCTAGAAACTTAATTGAACTCTTAGCTTTGGTATAGATACTTCTTTTTAAGGGTACAACGATAATATCTGCCTCGTCCATAAACTTGGGGAATTTTTCTTTTATCCACTTATAAATATCTGGATGTCCAAAATCATTCTCGTATCTCATTCCCCATCGATTCTTGTAGTCAGGTAGCATCGCTCCTACGGTCTTAAACTTCACGTTAGGAAAATCAGACATAATCCTATCTATCCCTTTCATAAATTCATCCTCAGCTAGGTCTAAGAAATGTGTAGTCGATCCAAAGTGTAATAAGACTATTTCATTTGTATCTTTAAATTTAGACCGGTGAGAATATAAACCTAAATCAATGTAATTAGGAAAGACTTTAACTTGAGTCGGGTGTTTCCGAGTATTATTATTGATAACGTGCTTTAAGTACATCGAGGTTGTCGTGATGTAATCTACCTCATCACAGATAGCCGTAAAGTTTTTAATTGCTTTTCCACTAGGTTGATAGACTTGATAAGCTGGATTATCAGGTAGGATGTCCCACAAATCATCGTCTAAATCCATAACCAGTTTGACTCCGTTCTTTCGGGCTTCACAGCCCATAGCCGCAAATCCCCAATCGTTGGCTAGATAGTTGAAATAGATAATATCGTATTTTTTACATATATCTCTCCAGTCGGCTTTCTCTTTGGGGTCAAAGATATGGACTTCAAAATCTTTATGTTTACTTAAAAACTCCATCGGTTGGATAATTCTAGCGAAATCGACTCCTGATGTTCTTTCAGCAGTCCCATGTGAGGGTAGGGCAAATATTTTAATTTTCATTTTGGGTTGTTTCTATAAACGTGTCTAATTTCTTAGAGAAAATGTCTTTCATCTCCTCGTAATGATTTCTAAATTTTTCTGAATCCACCTGAATACCCTCGTCTTTCCCCCAAGAGATACCATTCATTCCTGGTTCGTACTTTTCAAACTCTTCCTTGGAAACAATAGAGGGAAAGATAACAATTCTTACTCCACAGAGTCTCGCCACCTCGGTCATCGCAGTTCGGTGGTCATAAACGTACATCACTTCACAGTCATTTAAGAAATCTGCCAGTTGAGCTTGGTCTTGAGAGAGGTTTTTATCAATATAAATCGAATCTTTGGGATGAAGGTGGGTATCAGTCCCCTTACCCACGAAAACGCATTTGTAGGGGCGTACACGACGTTTTAGGTTTATAAAAAGGCTAGTATTGAGGATGGGAAGGAATAAAGTATGCTCATCATCGGTGTCATAAATCAATTTTGAGAAAGAATAGATTAAATCACTCTTATCATAAGCAGAGGGACCAGGAATACTATTAGAGCCCATTTCACCAAGTGGGGCTAAGATATACCTCACCACCGTCTTAGATTCCATCGGATTACCATTGACGATTTCAGGATAGATTCCAATAAAGTCTTTATTGTCAAAAGCAGCATTGACATAAGCAATCATTCCCTTGGCAAGGAGCCAGCCATAGAGTCCCCACATTACGCGTATTCCTCCGCTAGTTACATTAAAAGGCGGACAAAAAACTGAATAGGGTTTAAAGTGTTGCATATTTTACACTTACCCCCTCTAAAGCAATCTTACTCATAAATTCTCTTGCGTCTTGACTGAAGGGAATCTCTGGGTTTCTAAAATCTAATTTGGGAAATATTGCTCCTTTTGCCCAGTGGTAGGCTTTAACTTGTTCTTTGTTACACATCAATTTGTTATCCTCAACATAAAACGTATCTTCTAAACCTAAAGACTTACACCCGATGTAGTTCTTCTCTCTGTCCCAAATAAGACGTTTCATTTTCTTAACCTGCGGATCGTTGTACCAAACTAAGTTTAATACATCGTTTTCTTGCCTTTGGTATTTCATCGCTCCTTTGTTAGCTTTTTCCCAGATATCCCAGAATTTAGGATTAGTTGAACCCACCATCCCTGCTTGGACGTAATCCGTTTCTTTGATGTTTTCTAGTGATGAGTTTTCATATAAATTAAAGTTCCACGCTCCCCCGACTTCCCAATCAGTATCTAGGACCTCTGTAAGTCTTCCGGTGATGATAGTGTCAGCGTCGATATTTATAACTCGGTCATATTTTTCAGTTAAAAGTTTGGCAAAACTAGGCTTAGCTTGATAGAAATTAATTCCTTTTAAAAAGAAAATCTTATCTATCTGGTCTTGTCTAAAAACTACAAGGTCAATATCAGGATGAAACTTTTTAAAAGAGTTCACTAAAACGTGTGTCCCGACTGGATAATAATAACTGTCGGAAACTATCGTAAAAAAGACTGTTTTCATCTTGAAAATAAAACTATAACAGCCGAAGATTGATACCTTCGGGCTTTATAACCAAGTTCAACCATGTACTCGACTAACTTCTGCCAGGTAGGGTAGTGAAACTCTACTTCGATGTTTTTAATCTTTTCACAGACTTTTTTAAATCCTTCGCTTCGCAAAATCACGTCTTCCGCTCCCTCGACATCAAACTTCATAAAATCTACCTCTTCAATTCCATTCTCTTCAAAAAAAGTATCCATGCTTTTGACCTCAACTGTTTCAGTAGTTTCGTCATTAAATACCATAGCTAAAGAATTACAGGTCCGATTCTTAGGGTTTTGGTGAAACTTCTCTTCCCCGTTGTGGTCATCAATAGCGAAGTTAAATATCTCGACGTTATCCCAATTATTAAACTCTTTGTTCTTCTTTAGGGCTTCGAAGTGTTCGGGAGAGGGTTCGATGGCATAGAGCTTTTTTGCTTTATGTCTCATGTAATCAGTAACCACGCCTATATTAGCCCCTATGTCCACGATAGTCATGGGTTTATCACTATTTAAGACATCGGTATATATTCCTTCCATGTAAATTTCTCTATAAATGTATGGGATATAAAGAGAATCAAAATCTATAGGATTTTCTTTAGTACCAACTGGATAAAACAATGCTCCTAGTGCCATATTTTTATTTACCTCCAAACGCGCCAAAATAATAAATTGAAGCCTTTTTTCTGGCTTCGATGGCGTCATTTTTATTTTTGAATAAACCTAAATATTATTTTTTATTTAAGTAATGAATTGCGGCCTCCCACTTCTTGGCAGCTTTATGCCAATAAACACCCTTAGATCCAGTGGTATTGTTTTTAGGTGTGGCAGAATTAGCCATGTTTTGCGATTGTGTGCAAATTCTTAGATTGCTTTTTCTGTTATCAAGCGGATTTCTGTTAATATGATCTACATATTCATCCTCTTTTGCCCCAATAATAAATCTGTGTAAATAAACACTGTCGCTTTTTTGATTCTTTCTCCCAGAACCTCTTATGTATTTATTACTAATAATGTAACCATTTCCCGACAACGACCATTTTCTGGTTGCTATCCTGTCAATGTCGTCGGAATCAAACAAAACTACTTTATTTTTAAAAATTAATCGTGCTTCTGCCATCATCTTTTAAGTGAAATGAATAAAGGTTTTTTCTCTTCTAGTCCTTGATCGAGGGCAATCGCTGCCTCTTCGTTGCTCTCAGGCCATAATTGACTGATATTAGGAAAGCACTTTAAAACTTGTTTAGCGTCTTCCGACCAATGCGTAAGGCCGTCGTCACAGTAGTCCTTGTCTCTTCCCCCACCAGCGAGGATAATATGTAGTTTTTCTTTATTGATGTAATTACGGATGAACTCAAAAGGTCGATATAACAAGAAATTGGTGATTGAATAAACCACAGGGATTTTACCTTGATAAGCCATACCCACCGCTATCCCTATCATGGCTTGTTCTGCCGCCCCGACATTAAAGAACCTATCAGGGAACTCGTCTCGAATTGAGTCAAACATCCCATAGCCTAAATCCCCCGTAATGAGGACAATATCCTTGTTTTCTTTCATTTGTTCATAGAGTTCAAAAGCGAAGTAGCCTCTTTGAGATTCGTGTCGGTTCATGCGACCTCCTTATATTGCTCGTCATTCATAACTACATAATGCGAATTTAAACCTTGTAACCAGTCGGGAAAATCATATAAATTAGTTTTAAGAAAAAGAATCGGATAGAAAGACTTTAACCTTTGTTCGAGATAATCTAAATCAATCTTGGAATAAGCACTATACCCATTAGCTATCACTACGACTCTTAGATTCTCTAGCCTTTGCTCGGTAGCGATTCTTAAGGCTTCCCAGATACTTCCTTCAGCACAAGCCCCATCAGAGGTCATTAAATAGACGTTCTTACTTCTATCAGCCAGAGCCATACCCACAGCCACAGTTTCAGCTTGACCCAGAGAGCCACCGGAAACAAAGATTGACCCCATTCTCTCTTGATGAGTGCCACACTTTTCAATAAAGGCTTCTGCTTTACCCAGTCCATACTTTTCAAGGACGACATAAAGAGCGAGGGCAGCGTGAGCGTTACCCAGTACGAAGATGTCATCTTTTTCTTTGATTGAGTAGATAGTGTCAATTTGATTGACAGCGTTTAAGCATGACCCAATGTGCGAAAGTTTATGCTTATAGGAAAGTTCAAGCACTCTTTTTTCTAATTTATTCATTTTTCTTAAAATTAATAACCATTTCACGAATTGATTGCTCTAAAGTCTTTTGAGGCATCCATCCCCAAGACCTAGAACGAAAGTTAGTAGATACCCAGTTGGCACTATCGTAAGCTCTAAGTGAGGGAACGATATTGATATTGGCTTTCTTTTTAGTAACCTTTTCGACTATCTCTAAGACTTCCTGATTACTATATTTTTTCCCCGAACCTAACTCGAATATGCCCTTGGCTTTATTTAAGGACAGGTTTAGAACCCCCTCTATTACATCGGATACGTCGATAAAATCGTGAGTAGGTTCAGGGACAAAGTTGATGTGTTCTCCTAAAAGGCAAGAACGGATAAGGGTGGGAATTAGGTGTTGATCTTGCTCCCCTACACCAGTGACTGAATAAGGACGAATGATACAAATAGGAAGTTGTTGAGACTCAATGTAAGAGAGTAAGACTTCTTCGGCGGCTCTCTTAGCTCTTGAATAAACAGTCTGGCGTTGGAGTTTAACCGAAGAGGAAGAAAAGTAAACAAATGATTTAAAGTTTTTATCTGAATTGTTTAAAATACTGATAACATCAGTTAAATTGGCTTGAATAGTCTTATCGGTTTCTGTTTGAGTGGCTAGGTTGCCGTATGAGGAGAGGAAATAGAAGTAATCGTAAGGCTCAGGTTTAAGAGTTGAAAGTTGGTCGTGAGGAATACAAATCGGGTCAATTAAGACTCTTTTAAGATAACTGCCTATAAAACCATTTGAACCTGAAATTATTGTATTCACCTAAATTTTAGACAAAAAAATACCGCCTCACAAGGAAGCGGCGGAAGATTTATAAATTCCAATCTTAATGCCTAAACTTAGCGATTGTATCAAAAGGTGCTAGCGATGTCAATGACCAAGTGCCAACTAGAACTGTTTACCGTTTACTTTCTGCTGATGGTGGTTGAATAGAATCTCACTAAACTTCTTTATACTGTATTTGTCGTTAGCTTTAACAGCTCTGACCATTTGTTCACGGTAACTTCTTTCAAAGGCATCTTCATTGTTGATATTGTTGATGATTCTTTCGATGAGTTGTCTCTCTTGTAAAGTCTCAGCTTTATCTCGACTTTTGTATAGAATTTCTAAATCAGCTCGACGAGTACCGTCCATTATTCGATTCCTAAAATATCTTCAGGAGCAACGAATAGATAATTTACTTTATCTTCGGTGTATTCATTCCCCCCCCACTTCTTATAAACTACCCAATCCCCGACCTTAAAATCCACTTCTTTGTCCATTCTTCCCATGGCTACAATTTCCCCTTTCTGAGGTTTATCAAAGACTGCGGATTCAGCGATAATGATTCCCGATTCAGTTACTTTCTCCTGGACTTCTTCTTTAACTAGAACGATATTTTTGTTTGGTTTTATCATAGTGGTAAATTAAATAATCATTATTCTTCTAACGATATTTGAAGTTCCTGATACATAGTAAAGCCATTTGATAGTTCCAGCAGTAGATAGGTCTTTAACCCAAACTCTATTTCCTGCAACAGCTACACCACCCAAATACCAATCATCAGCAAATGGTTCTATGTAGTTTCCTCTAATATTGTATTTATAAATCCTAACTGGTACTGAAGCAGTACCCTGAACTGCATAATAGATAAATCTTCCATCCCAAAATGAACCTGAACCATTGGCTAATGTCAAAACTGGTAGATAATTTACACCAGTAGTAGGCAACCAAGCCCTAGAAGAAATATCATATCTATCTAAAATACCAGAAGTTGGTCGCATTGAGTAAATATATCTTCCATCTAAACAATCATTTTCATTAGCCCAACCAGTATCACCTGTAATTCCTACCCAATCAGCAGTCATACCAGCAGCAGGAGCAGCAGCTCTAGCAGCAGTTACCG
>ERZ795055.1754-NODE-1754-length-17164-cov-5.168625_pt1 | contig 17164 bp, 12 predicted proteins | sample MGYA00375139_ERZ795055 | MGnify/ENA primary metagenome ERZ795055 (study PRJEB30184, sample SAMN05720283) | anaerobic digester metagenome | isolation source: active sludge of municipal wastewater-treating anaerobic digesters | place: USA | collected 2015-01-23 ... | reverse complement strand
CGAGGCCGGAACGAAGGTGATGTTCTGCGCCTCGTTCGGCTCGCGGTCGGAGTTTTTCGCGACCAGCATCACGCCGTCGGTCGATGACCTCGGCGTTGAAACCATGGTATCGCACATGGGCCGCCTCCCGAAGTTATTTCCCGTCCGGTTTGTTGATCGCTTCTTTCAGCATTTTTTTCCGCCTTTCTTCAGCCAGCGTGATAATGCGGCAGAAGTGCTCCCAGTCTTTCTCGTCAACGATCTTCCAGTTTTCCTGCCCGCGCTCCCTGATCACCAGGTCAAGTTTATGCCTCCTGACCGCGGAGGGGATTCCCATGGCGAGCGACAGAACGATGAATGAAAGCGCCATGCAAACAGTGAACACCCTGAAGGCGACGGTGCCGGCCCCCATGTCGGCCTTGAATCCGATGACGAGCGCGCCGTAGATCAGCACGAACGCCAGGATGACCGCCATGAGAGATATGATGATGCTCTGGATCCAGGAGCGGCAGAGCATGATGTCGCGCAGACTTAACTCCATGGAGTGGGCGCATGCTTTCCCGAGATCGTACGAGATGTTCCGGGTTTTCCCCGACGTATCTGAAACGATGGGCAGGCTTCTGAACGCATATTTCTGTTTCATGATGATTGCACCTTCCAAATTATGCATCCGGCACTCAACCCCTCAGGAGAAAAAACCCGGGTGACGTATCGGGACATGCATGGTCAATATAATCGGGCCGGGCCGCGTGACCGCCGCCCGGCCTTGCGGTCAATAGTATTCGGGTGTACCCAGGAGGTTATAATCCGAGCCCTGCCGCCCGCCCCATACCCAGATGCCCGGCCTGCCTGCGCCTTCCCCTTCGGGGATGAAGGCCCCGGCGTGGTTGCGCCGCGCCTGGTTCAGGTCCGGGAAAGACTCGTACCAGGTATTTGAACCGGCATCGTACCGCAGCGAATACTCGTACTCAGAGGACCACCGGCCGCACCCCGCCACGATGATCGAGCCGGCGTACCGGTAATCAGCGTCTGAATCGAAGCCGAACGCCTGGGTTTCATCGCACGCGAAAGGCAGGTCGGCCGCGTCCACGTCGTTCCAGGCCGGCGAGGCGTCCGTGGGGTCAAGCTTCTCGACCATGGTCTGCGCGACAAGAGACGACCCGTCATAGATATCGCCGCCCATGGCATAGACGATCCCGTCCACCGCCGCGGCCGCGATATAGCCGCGCGCCAGGTTCAGGGCCGGGCCGGCCGTCCAGCGGCTCCCGGACGATGCGGTGATGTCGAAGATATAGGTATTTGCACTCGCGGTGTGGCCAACAGACTCAACGCCGCCGAACACATAGGCCTTGTTGTCCACCACTGCAACGCCCGGCGATCCCATTCCCGTATAATTATCACCGACAGGCAAACTTGTGACCGTCAGGGTGTCCGGGTAAAAGCACTGCACGGTTGGTACCTGGTCGCCGCTGTTGTTCCGCCCCCCGAATATGACGAACACCTCCCTGCCGTTACCGTCAGTGAGGCGGGCGATGGTGTAGTTCGAAACCGGGGTGGTCATTACAGGAGGCAGGGAATTGTAATCGCCGGTCGCCGGATCATATTCCCAGATGTAGCCCACCGTTGTCTCAGTAGGATAATCCTCGCAACGGCCGCCCAGGAAGTACACCCTGCCGGTTTCGTAGGAATATTCCGCGTCGAATCGCGTATAGAGAAAGGGCGTGCTGTTCGCCTCTGTCCACGCATGCGAACCTTTGCCGCCGCCGCCTCCTCCATCATCGCAGGCGGTCATCAAGAACGCGGATATCAATGCCGGAAAAAATAATAGCGCCATTTTTTTCATAGGATCTCCTCGATTATGACTGGGAAAAACATCCGTCGCCCGAACGCAGTCCATGGACCAGATGTCAGCGCGCAACATGGACCGTCCCGGGTCATACGCAATGATGTATTCTTGAACGGAATTCCGCGGCGCGCAAGCCATTTTTGATTGTACCCGATAAAAAACATGCAGCCCGATCGGGCTGCATCGCATTTTTCAGGAACTTGCACCGCTTAACGCGCGATTGCCGGAACAGGCAGCCTGCCCGTGCAGGGCGCATTAATTTTCAGAACAAATTACGGCAAAGCCGTACGGTTGACCGTTTATCGGCATTTTCGTTATCACGCCCTGCCCAGCACGCGCGAGCGGAAGCTGTTCAGCGGAAACAGCGGGCCGGGATCGACCTTGCGGCCCGGGCTTATGTCCTCGTGGCCGAGCACGTCGGTGAAATGATACGCCGAGTTAAGCAGTATTGACACCCTTTCTGCGGATTCGATCTGCGCGTCCGTGTATTCGTGCCATCCCGCAGGGGTCGACTCCGCCCGGTGAACCGCCTCGGTCACCTCCTCATCCGGAACGACCCTGCCGGCCCAGTTGACCCATTTGTCGTCTGAACGCCGCCGCAGTTTTCCGGCGTTGACGAGCTCGATGCCTATCGAATACCGGTTGATGCCCTCAAGGTTGCCCCAGGAGCTCGCACCGGCGTGCCACGCCTTCTTGTTGAACGCCACCATCTGCACGATGCGCCCGTCGCGGCCGATCACCAGGTGCGAAGAGGCCTGCGCGTCAGGATTCATGAACCAGCTCACCGTTTCATCCAGGCTGTTGTTGGCGGTGTAATGGATTACGAGCAGGAGCGGCGTGAACGGCGTCGACAGGTTGGGGCTTTTTCTGATCTGCACGTTGTCGCCGTCATCAGGGACCAGGAAATGGTTCTTGATCTTCATGAGGGTCACCTATTTTTTAGCGCCGGAGGATTGCCTGACCGCATCGAGAATCTTCCGGTCATATTCGGCCAGCCGGTCATCGATATCGCTTTTGGGGTACCGCGAGGTGATATCAGAAGGACCTGACACCGGCATTATCCTGACATCGTCATAGATGATCCTGATTTTATTATCGCTGACCTTGACCGTGATCGAAAACATCATGGGATACTTCGCCAGGCCGTCCTTCATGAACCATCCGCCGATAGCATCGACGGCGAACCCGGCCTTGTCGTTATGAGTGATCTTGAGATCAGGCTCGGTGTTGAATACGTCAACGACCCTGGCATACAGCTCGGCCCGCTTCATGTTCGGCAATTCATACACCGCCTCCCGCGCCATGACCGGGGCGCACAGTATCAGCAGTATAAAAGCCAGTTTTCTCATCACGATCCTCCTGTTTCTTCGGTTTATCGGGGTCCGGGAAATATTCTTCGGTTGATTTTCAGGACTTCCTGCATCACGGGGATGCGAATCCCGCGTTAAATCATTATATGCCGTCCGAAACCCGTTTAGTTAATGGATATTTCCGGGAAAGTGTCAAGGAATAATTGGGAAGACGAATGCAGGCCGGCCTGCATCATGTCCACTCTGCCAGCTCCTGTCCCCGCCCCTGCCGGGGATGCCCCGCACCAGCTCATCTTCGCTTCACAGCCTTAACCGCTCCGTCACCGCTCCGTCGATGCGCCTATTCAGCTTTCTTTGACTGCCGGTGTCTCTTCCGGTAAGCGTCCGGGGTCATATGCATTACCTTCAAAAAGACCCGGTTGAACGTGCGCAGGCTGTCGAATCCGACCGAAAACGCTATGTGGATGATGTTCTCCTCGCTTCCGGCGATCTGCTCCGCGGAGTCCCTGATGCGGAGCTCGTTGATGTAGTCGCCCATCTTCTTGCCGGTGACGATCTTGAACATCCTGCCGAGGTTGTCGGGGTGGATGTCGACCAGCGCCGCAAGGCCCTCGCGCGAAAGGTCCTCCCTGTAGTTGCCTTTTATGTAATCGACCACCTTCTCGATCTTCTCGCCGGCCTTTTCGATGTTCACCGGATAATTCCGCCGCCGCGACATCTTGGATTCCCGGTACTCCTCGTTCAACCGGGAATACTCGTCAAGATAGCCCGCAAGCCTCGTGTTCACGTTGTCCATGTCGTCCCTGATGCTCACATACCGGGTCACCATGATGAGCGCCGTACCCAGATACAGGGTGATTGCGGTGAAGTAGAAAATCATATGCTGGAAGAACGGCGGGGCCGGTATGAACGCGAACTTGAAGAAGTAGACAAACCCGTCGTGGATCGCGCCCAGGATCACCATCAGTCCGAAAAAGCTGAACAGCCGCGCCAGCGGCTTGCCGGCGTACAGCGCGTAGATGTGGCAGGACGCGTTGTAGAATCCCAGGGACGTGGTCACCACGATCAGCAGCAGCCCGAGCGGCCTGAGCGTTTCCATATCGGTGAACAGCATCCCGGTGAAGACGACCACCGCGAGATATGTCCACAGCAGCGCCTCGATCTTCTTCCTTTTCAGGCCGTAAATCCGGTGCAGGAATATCGGATGCGTGACGTTGAGCGCGGCCCACGCGAATCCCAGGACCCTGAAGCGGGTCATCATGCTTCCGTACATGTTCCAGGACGTGCTGTGGTCCAGGATGACAAAAAGGCCGCAGAGCAGCTGAAGGCAGTAATAGAGATATTCCTGCGATTCCCCGCGCTGCCTGATGAAATGCAGCAGGGAAATGACAAAGAGCGGGATTCCCATGGCGATGATGATATAGCTGAAGACTATGAGATAGAAATAGCTCAGGTCCCTGCTCTTGCCCCAGGTTTTCAGGTCGGTGATGGAAAGTCTTCCCAGCACCTCGCCGTAGGTATTGTACGATACGCGCACCGATATCACGTTGGGCCCTTCCCTGACGATCGAATGCGGTATCATGTAATAGCGGGGATGGTTCCACATCGAGTGCCCGTCCGGGGGAAACTCGCCGGTGGCCCCGATCTTTTCGCCGTTGAAATATGTTTCGTCCGCATTCGCGATGCGGCCGAGGCAAAGCCCCAGGTCCCTGTCGTGCAGATATTCCGGGATCACTACCGACTTTCTGAGCCACAGCGTCCCGGCGAGGCCCGGCTTTTTCGCGGCTACATACGGCATGAACGTGCCCGGAAGCTCGACCGTGTCCCGGGCCGAATCGTCATAACCGGGCCGCCTGCAGGATGGATCGTCGCCGAGGATTATTTTCCACTGCCCGTCAAGGGAGACCGAGATCGAGGAGGAACCGGCGCACGAGATGGCCAGCGCCGCACAGATGGACAGCACGGTCAGGAGCCCGATGCCGCGAATGCCGGTTTTGATAATTATCATGAATGGCACCGCCTGAATCCATGATTGCAAGCTGCCCGAATTGTTTCTGAGTTTCGATCCATAAACCGTTATATCAATTGCCGAACTCTCCGGTCTCTTTCAATACGATAATGCAGTATGCCGATTGACAATGCCATACGGCGGCCAAACTGCCGATAAAAATCATTTCAATAATTAAAAGAAACGAGGAAATGCTTTTTTATATACCAAATCAGCGATTATCAACTAAAAAAATTGCTGTCAAGATATTTATGACTGCCCGTCACCATGTCACCTGTACAATGCATTCCCTGAAAATTTCATTCTCCAATATCATGATAACATTTTTTCATTGCATTTTTGTCATCCTTATTATAAACAAGCGTTAATTTATTCAGTGGGGAGTTTCGATGTTCTTTCGAAGCCGCTTAACGCTTTCAGCATCCGTAATGATCGTATCGCTCGTCTTCATTTTTAATGTCGCGGCCAACGCAGCTCCCGATAAAATATCGCTTCAGGGCAAGTGGAAAATCAATCTTGAAGACGGCCCGGAGTTCTCGAAACCCGATTATGACGATTCATCCTGGGACTCCATAGGCCTGCCCGGCACCATCATACAATACGCTCTAAAGATGAAAAAGAGCGACTCGGGGATTCTCTGGATCAGAAAAACGGTGCGCATCGATGCGGAAAGCGGAAACCGCAAACTCGGCCTCATACTGGGCCGCATCGCCTGCGCCGACGAAACATACTTCAACGGATGCCTCGTCGGCAGGAAAGGCAAGTTTCCTCCCGACGCCTTTTCGATGTGGAACCATCCACGGCATTATTTCATCCCGGCAAGTATCATCCGGCCCGGCGAAGACAACGTCATCGCGGTGAGGATTTCATATTTCGGCAATTGCGACGTGTTCGGCAAACTCGCGATCACCGGCATCGACGAGTGGGAAAGCGACTCGATCACCCAGACTTTCCTCAGGCTGGATACCGGCTACATCATCATCGCCATGGGCACCCCGTTTTTCTTCATATTCCTGATTTTCTTCATCAGGAGAAAAAACGAGGAATACCTGTACTACTGCCTGCAGCTCTTTTTCGGCTTCTTCATCGTATTCGACCTGTGCACCTACTGGAATATCTACGGATCAATGTTCATGCGGTTAAAGCTGCTGGGCCTGGCCTGGGTCGGGCTCAACGTGGCGCACCCGATATTCCTGCACAGGATCTACGGCCTCAGGAGAAAAAGGACCGAGGCTGTGCTGTGGATTTACTTTTCGATTGTGCTGTTCATCGATGTGGTGTTCACCAACCCGTCAAATCTCCATTTCCTCGGCCTGCTGCTGACCGTGTTCACGACCCCCATCGGGCTGTACAATATCTCGTGCCATGTCTCGGCCCTGTACAAGAAAAGCCCGTATTCGAAGCTCTTCAGCTTCTTCGGCATAACCGTGATAGCAGGCGCCATCCATGACGGACTGGTCCACTTCTCGAAATTCACCGGGATCGACCTGAGCTATCTCGGGCTGCCCTTCCAGGACATGATCTTTCACTATACGGCGGCGGTGCTTTTCACCGGCACGTCGCTTATCCTCGTCAACCAGTTCATCAACGCCATGGACACGGTCGAGGACCTTAACGTCAACCTCGAGAAGAAGGTGCTCGACCGCACCGAGGAGCTCCTCAACGCGAAAAGTCAGATCGAGGAAGCCATGGTAAAAACGACCGCCATCAACGAACAGCTTACCGCCGCGAACCGGGAGCTTGAGAAATCCGAGAAAAGACACGAGATGGACATGAGAATGGCGGGCAACGTCCAGGCGGCCTTCTTCATGGCAGAGCCCCCCGAATCCGACGGCTACGATATAGCATTCATGAGCCGCCCGCTGACATGCGTTTCCGGGGATTTCTATGATTTTTATTACACCAGGAACAGGCTCAACGGCGTGGGTCTCTTCGACGTGTCCGGGCACGGCATCTCGTCGGGCCTCATCACCCTGCTGGCCAAATCGATCATCAGCCGGGTATACAACCAGAATCCCGACAGGAAAATATCGGCCATAATGGAGCTGGCGAACAGGGAACTGATCAGCGAGATCAACAACGTGAACTACTACGTGACCGGAATCCTCCTCAGACTCGACGAAAAAAAAGTCGAATACGTCAACAGCGGCCACCCCGACCTGCTCTTACGCTCTGCAAGAAGCGGCATGGTGCATAAAATCACCGACCGCAACGGCAACAGCATCACCGGTCCCTTCCTCGGAGTAAAGCTCATGAACAAGCCCTTCAATTCGGTTTCATTCACGATGAAGAAGAACGACTGCCTCCTTGTCTATTCGGACTGTCTGACCGAAATGACCGACGCGTCCGGAGCTGTTTTTGATGAAACTAAACTGAGAGAATGTTTCGCGGAATCGCAATGCAATGATGCCACAGCGATCCTCGATCATATAGCAAAAAGTTTCTTCGAATTTATCGGCGATGAAAGCCGGATCAGGGACGACCTGACAGTGATGGTCGTCAAAAAGACTTCCTGAATCTGGAGGGTCCCATGACAAGTTCTTCAAGGTTCATATTGAGGCTCACGCTGAGACTTGAGCTGTACACCAATATCGTGGTCGTCCCGCTTGTGTTTTACTTCGGGGTCATCACCAGGAGCCACACGGAAGCTGAAAAGCATGTGATGAACATATCCTCGCTCATCATTTCGACGTTCAACATGATCCTGGGAACGATTATACGCTCCGTGATCCTCTCGCGGCTATTTGCGAAAATAAACGCCGGATCCGGCGACATGGTCGGCCTCAAGAACAGGCTGCTGAGCTATCCGAGGATCGAGCTCATTATCATATGCGCACGGTGGATCTCCGGGCTTTTCGTGGTGTGGTTGAGCATGTTTCTCATTGTGTCCCTGACCCCGCAGCAGAGCTTCACCTTCATACTGCTGATCTTGACAAGCGCGACGGTCAACTCGGTCATTTCATACTTCACCACCGAGAACAAGCTCTCGGAGATCATGCGTGAACCGAAAATCGCGGCCATATCCATCCCGAGGGACTCCTACAACCAGATCGGGATCACGTTCAGGCTCGTCGCGACCGTTCTGGCCGTGCTGGTCATCCCCCTCATCTTCATGGGATACATGCTCTACCTGCTCAACCAGGGGTTGACTAGATTCGACCAGTTCACTACGCACATCATCATGATTCTAAACCTGACGTTCATCACGCTCGGTGTCATCCTCTACGAATCCACTCAGGGGATACGCCGCGGTATGAAAATGACGATCGTAACAATCAAGGAGCTCGCGAACGGCAACCTTGACCGCGACAATCTTCCGATGCTCGACCGCAGCGAGATCGGCTCAATCAGCCAGCACGTCAATGTACTTGCGGATTCCCTCAGGCAGTTCGAGCGGAAAAGGGCGGATTTGAACAAGCAGCTCGTCGGGCTCACGGTCAAGCTTTCCGAGAACGCCCAGAACCTCACGCAAAACACCCGGGAGCAGGCCTCGTCCATGGAGGAGATCATGGCCACCATCGAGGAGATATCGGGCGGCGCGGAGTCGGTGACAGGCACCGTGGAGAACCAGTACGACGCGCTTGGATCGCTCATCCAGTCCATGAAGAAGCTTTCGGATGTCATGGCCCGCGTCACCGAAAAGGTCGAATCCGTCGCTGGTTTCTCCCAGAGCATCGAGCAAAAGGCGACCGACGGCGGGATAACCCTGAATGCCATGATCCAGAGCCTCAGGATCGTTTCCGAGAGCTCCCGCCAGATGACCGGCATCACCGAGATCATCAACGACATATCGGACAAGATAAACCTTCTTTCCCTGAACGCCTCGATCGAGGCGGCGCGGGCCGGCGATGCAGGCAGGGGATTCGCGGTCGTCGCAGAAGAGATATCCAAGCTGGCAGACATGACGGCCAACAGCATCAAGGACATCAATTCGCTGGTCAAGAAAAACATCGAGGAGATAAGCGCCGGGATGAACAAGGTCGACGACACGGCCTCGACCATATCCACCATCACGGGACTGGTGAATACCATAAAAAAGGAGACCGACGAGGTCTCGGCCCAGGTGAGGATACAGCACGATATAAACGGCGAGGTCAACCGCCAGGTCGACGTGCTCAAGGAGAAATCCGACATCGTGAAGGCGGCGATCGAGGAGCAGAAACTGGGCCTGGGCGAAATAACCAAGTCCATCTCCAACATAAACCAGTTCACGCAGAGCACGGTCGATTCGACCGAGAGCCTTTTCAACGACGCGCGCGAGGTCGACAATATGGCGGGCGGGCTCGTGAAGTAAGGATACATGTTATCCTCAGTCCGTGTGGGAAACGCCCGGCACATAATGATGCGGTACAGCGGTTTTTGCACACATGCCCGAAAATAACCGCGCGGCCGTACTGCTCCCCCTATACTGTGTTTATGAAAACCCATGCCGCAACATACCGCTTCGCAATATTTTCACGGGTGCATTCAAATTGATCAATTCAGTATTTTTTTTGTCACACCCCGCCCTCCCACGACGCTCCATGTATTATGGAGGTTCGTGATGAAGAGGCTTAAAAAACATTCATTGATTGTTCTGTTCATACTGCTCATCCCGATCATGAGTTTCACTGCCTGCGATTCCGGGGAAGATGATGACGATAAACCCGGTTTGACCGCAGTTTCCGGCTCGATATTTCTTCCGGAAGGGGATACCCTGAACGGCGGATCCTACTCGATGTTTTTTGGCGAATCGTCCAACGGCGATATTGATGGGACCTGGATTTCCGGCGGCAGCCAATCCTATTCGATTGAGCTTGAACCGCAACAATATGATAACATCGATATATATATCTATGACAGTTCGTATGACCAGGTTTACCGGTACAGTACCGTTTCGGCGGATTTAATTGTGGGTAAAACCGAAATTACCGGATTGAATTTTTCCGTTGAGAAGTTAGTCTACCATTCCGTGTCCGGGACCATCCGCCTGCCGGAGGGAGACACCCTTGACGGCGGCAGCTACAAGATAAGCTTCTACGGAGAGTATGACGAAACAAGCTACGGCGACTGGACAGCAGGGAACGCCCAACCGTACTCGACAAATCTCGAATCAGGCGATTACGATTACGTCAACGTATATGTATACGATGCCGATGACAGCCTCATATACCGGTACGGCACCGAATCCGCGGGCCTGACGGTCGGCAATGATGACATCGTTGGAATCGACTTCACGGTCGAAGAAATCGATTATCCCGATGCCGATGCCTATGAGCCCGATGACGATCACGGGGACGCCGTGCAGATCACGGTAGACGCCCCGGCGCAGTCCCGCACGATACACTCGACGTCCGATACGGACTGGATGTATTTCCATGGCGCCGCAGGGTCGGATTACACGATCACCGCGGACGGCAGCGGCGACATCATATTCATCTCACTGTACGGCGGCGGCGATTTCGACGAGGCAATCGATTTTGGATGGATCGGTTACCCGATTTCGTTCTCATGCGGCGAAACCGGCGATTACTATTTTGAAATCACTTCATGGGACAGCTTCGTCGGCGGTTATTCGATTCAAGTACTGGAGGAATAACCGACATGGGCCTCCCGTTAGTGACACGGGAGGCCTTTCATCTTATTACAACGAATATCAGTTTACTAATCCTTGATTTATTAAAAACCGTTACCTCATCCCCTATCTCGCCAATCCACATGTCCTTGCAGCTTAACGCTGGAATATACTGGCTTTAAATTATGTACAAAAACCAATTTATTCTTGCAAAAATAACGCACATATGAACTCTCTGTAAAAGAGTTTTTATTAAAACACATCAAAATATTCATCTTTTTATCAAACAACTTTTTTTACTCTACTGGAGGCAGTGAATGAGGAAGGCTACCGGCTTATGGATAACGGTCTTGTTGTTAACGGCGATCATTAATTTTATTGGCTGCGACTCTGACAGTTCATCAAATGAAGGGGAAAAGGACACTGAGGAGTTTACCGTATCAGGGACTTTAAGTCTGCCCGGCGGCAAATCGTTGACCACTGGCGGCTATGAAATCAATGTCAATGGAGATTCGTATGTCAACGGCACCTGGAGCTCAGGTCACACCCAGGACTATTCATTCGAAATCATACCCGGAACGTATAATGATATTGAAATCAATGTCAACAATTCCGACGGGAACCTGCTGTACCGCTACAACACGATATCTGCCGGGCTTGTCGTTGCAAATGCCGATATCGACGATTTCAATTTCAACCTTACAGAAACCGTTACCCACACGGTTTCAGGAACCGTGAACCTCCCGGACCCCGACACCCTGTCAGATGGAGTTATCGAGATATACATTAATGGTGAGGAGTATTATGATGAGCCCTGGGATTCCGGAGAATCCCTGGATTATTCATTCGATATACTATCCGGAACCTACAATGATATAGACATTTATGCGTATAATGACATGAGCGAGTTGCTGTATACGTACCATACGTCAACCGGCGGGCTGGTTGTTGCAGGTGACGATGTCGACAATTATGATTTTACCCTGGGAGAAACAGAAACTTATACGGTTTCAGGCAATATCAGTCTGCCTGCCGGGGAAGAAATAACGGATGGATACTGCGACGCAACTTTTGCCGGGACATCACGTGGAGAATACTCGGATTCATGGTCGTCAGGCGACACGCTGGCTTATTCAGTCGAGGTCGAAGCCGGCACATATGACAACATTCTGATTGAGGTCTCAGATGAAAACGAAACAGTGCGTTATCGATATACCAACGCTGCAGAAGGCCTGGAAGTGAGCGCTGATGTTACGGGTTATGATTTCAATCTCTCAGAAGTTGAACTATTCACCGTTTCAGGAACCATAACACTTCCCGACGAGGATATGCTGACGAATGGCGAGTTTTCCATCGAAATTGACGGAACAGGATTTGGATACGATGACGGCACATGGATTTCAGGACATGCCGCATTATATTCTATAGAGCTTGAGGCCGGCACATATGATGAGGTTGAGATCGAGATCACCGATGAATCTGAAACAATACTCTATGTATACCGGACAAATACGCAGGGATTGACAATAACGGACGACACAACCGTAAATTTCACTGTTGTTGATCGGATAACCTATACCGTTTCGGGAACCATGACCCTTCCGACAGGAGTAATTCTGACGAACGGTCACTTCGATATATATTTCGAAGGAGACGTCGGACGTTTTGCAGAAATAATGACAGGTTCATGGACTGGGGGAAACTCCCAGCAGTATTCAATCGAGCTTGAATCGGGATCGTATTTTGATATCGGTATTACGGTATATGATGAATCTTGGGACATCATATATTATTATGATTGCCCGGAAATATTTACACTTGGCAGTTCCGATATCACCGGTGTTGATTTCGATATTGAATAACAGGGAATTTTCCGCTGATGTTCTAATGAACATCAGCCAGAAATGATATAGCGCCAGACAAATGTCCGGCGGTCATAAAGCTGCCGGACGTTTGCAAAAACAGGGCCTTCCCAAACTCACTGAAGGCCCTGTGTATCAGAATAATTTTTTCCTGCTCCTGATCGCCTCGAGTAGCGATTCTATCCTCTTATGGTTCCTGTCGGTAACAACAAATAATCGGCAAATTAAATTGTTCTTTACTTTTTTAGAGTCATGGTGCACTATATTAATGACTCATGACATGATATTATCATTTATTGCAATCTCCATTCCCCTGTTCCTGAACGAGTATCAATCGATTCAAAACACGGACATGTACCTGCGACAGGGTACAGGTCGACACGAAGAAAAGCAATCTGCTTCCCAATTATATACTATTTCAGGGGGATAGAAATGAAAAGAATCAGCCTGCTTCTGATATTGGTTTTTTCAATCATAAGCCTCATTAATTACACCGGTTGTACTTCAAACGGTTCGGGCAGTGAAGACTCTGATACTCCCTATTACGCCGTCCGCGGCACCATAAGCCTTCCCGGGAGCGATAAGCTGAATAACGGCAATTGTGAAATCTTCGCCAGGATCGGCGGAGAAAAAAAACGGGTTTATTCCTGGCCTTGGTACCAGGGGCACGACCAGAAATATATAGCGGATATACCTGCAGGGAATTACGATGAGATTGACATTTATATATACGATTGCTTCAGCGACCCGGCCTACGCTTACCACACCACATCGGCGGGCCTTAACGTCACTGGCCCGGGCGTTACGCGGGATTTTACAGTTGCAAAACCTGTTACGCGGAACGTATCCGGGACGCTGATCCTCCCGGATGCGGACGTGGTCAATGAGGGTAAATATGCAATCGAATTCGCCGGATCCCGGCATGCGCATAGCCGTCATGCATGGCCATCGGGCCACACGCTGATATATTCAGTGCAAATGGAGGAAGGAACCTATGATGATATCAACATTGAGGTAAGCAATGACAAAGGAAAGGATTGTTATCGATACAACACCTCCTCCGCCAGCCTGACTGTCGGCAGCTCGGATATCGCAAACCTTGACTTTAACCTCGAAAAAATCCCGTATGCAACCGTTTCGGGAACAATCAGCCTCCCCGCCGGCGATGAAGTGAATAACAGATACTATTCTATCGAATTCGAGGGTAATCCTTCTCACGGATATACATATGGCACATGGTTCTCCGGAAACTCCTGGTCATATTCCCTGGAGCTTGAAGCGGACACGTATAATACTATTCATGTTTCCGTTTATGACGAAGATTCTAACGAATTATACCGCTACCGGACAAACTCGGCAGGCATCGTTGTCGGCAGCTCGGATATTTCGAACGTTGATTTCACCCTTGAAAAAATCGTTGTCTACACGGTGTCAGGCACCCTGCATCTGCCCAGCGGCGAATCGATGACCGATGGGAATTACAGAATTTCATTTGGAGGGATTTCCTCCGATGGGTCCCGTGATGACTCATGGCTTACCGGCGACTCGCAGTCATTTTCGGTAAAACTCGAACCGGGTAGATATAACGCCGTTAATATCACCGTTTCAGACGACAAAGGGAATAAAGCTTACCAGTACAACGGCTCTTCGCTAAAGATGGTTGTCGGAGACTCCGATATCTCAGGTTTTGACTTTGACCTTGAAAAGATCATATACCATACCGTCACAGGAACCATATACCTGCCGGGCGGCGAGGAAATCACCGGCGGCGGCTATAACTATCAGCTGTACACTGGTGATGGGATCGCCTCGGGCGCATGGACCGGGACAGATGCGCAGCCGTATTCAATCGAGCTCCCGGCCGGAACATATGACTTTATTTACCTATCGGTATTCGATGATGACAACAAGGCATGGTATCGATACCGGTCAGAAGCGGAAGGCGTCACCGTCGGGGATTCTGATTTGACCGGGGTTGATTTTACCGTTGAAAAAGTCCTGTATTATCCCGTTTCTGGGACCATCAGCCTGCCCGGTTCAACAGTCCTTGACGAAGGGTATTATACGATCGCGTTCAGCGGTCCCTCCTATAACAGCGCATACGGCGCATGGACGGCCGGAAGCAACGCGCAATCCTTTTCTGTGGAACTCGAAGAGGGCGTGTACGACTATATTTCAATCGAGATTGATAACGCATCCAGAGAGCTGCTCTATCTATACAAAACACGCTCGGCCGACCTGAAAGTCAGTGAACCGGGCGTATCAGGACTCAATTTTACGGTCGTACCGCCTGTTTACCACACCGTTTCAGGAACCATATATCTTCCCGACGAAGACATAGTGGACATTGGGAGCTATGTAATAATTTTTTCCGGGGATAATTATGTGCAGAGCTTTAATTCGTGGGATTCAGGCGGAACGCAGTCCTTTTCAGTTGAACTCCCTGAAGGAAACTATCATATGATTCAAATTTATGTCTTTAATGCTTCTCATACGACAATATACAGCTACGCCGCTTATAATTACCTGACGTTAAGCGGTTCTGATATCTCGGGGTTAGAATACTGCCTCGAAAGAACTCCCGATCCGGATACTTATGAGCCAACCGACGATTCATCAGCAGGGGCAACACAGATAATCAGCAACAACCCGGCGCAGTATCACACGATCGATTCGGAATCGGATGTTGACTGGTACTTCATCGATGCAACCGCCGGTACGACCTATACCATCACCGCCGAAGGGACCGGGAGCCTCCTGAACATGAACATATACGTTAATCCGGCCTCATCGCCGTTTTACTCGTTCAGCCTTGATGATCCGGTGTTTGTGAACTGTCCATTGACCGGTAGATACTACATACAACTCATTCCATCGGGAAGCACTATCGGCCAGTATACTCTCGAGATAAGCAATGAATAGAACCGATACCCGCCCCGCGTCTTGACGCGGGGCGCTCTTTTCATTCCCGCTACTTCTTTTTGCTCCTGATCGCCTCGAGCAGCGAGTCGATCCTCCTGTGGTTCTCGTCGGAGCCGAGAAAGTTCTTGAAAAGCCACTCATGCGCCTTCATCGAGCTGTCGAGGCTGGTATGCAGTCCCTCGATGCTCAGCCGCTTGGTCTCGATCAGCGTCGCGCGGTCGAACGCAGCCATCCTCTGCGCGATCCCGGTCACTTCCTTGAGCACGGTTCCCTCGGGGAAGATCCGGTGCACGAAGCCCAGGCGGAATGCCTCCTGCACGTCGATGTCCCTGCCAGAAAGGGCCCAGTCCAGCGCGTTGCCGAAACCGATGATGCGCCACAGCGGGTCGAGCACCGGAATTATCGAAAGAACCACCTCGCGCTGCCCGAACTTCGCGCGCTCCGACGCGTATCTGATGTCGCACATCTGCGTGAGGTCGAACCCTCCGGCCATTGCCGGTCCGCCTATGGCCGCGATCACGGGCTGGGCGCAGAAGCGTATCGACCGGTACGTGCGCCAGAAGTTCGCGACAAAGGCGTCGTTGTTGTCCTTTGTTATCTCCTTGACGAAATCGAGGTCAAACCCGGCAGAGAATATCTTTTCGCCGCCGGTTAAAACCACGACCGAAACGTCCTCGCGCGTGCTCAGATGCAGAAAGAGATCCCCTATCTCGCGGAGCATGTCCGGGTTCATCGAGTTTCCCTTTTCGAGCCTGTTCAGGGTTACGGTCGCAACATTCTTGTCCACGTCAAGTTTCAGGTATTGCAGGTCCATGTTCAATCCTCCTGGTAAATCCAGCCCCCTGACACCCTTTGTGGGCATCTGAAAGGTCTGGGCTATATTTCAAAAGCAACCAGGCCTCGAGTCAAGATTTAATTTGCGCACGGGTGCTTTTCAAAAAAGCCGAGCACGTCGGCCATGAGCCGTTCGGCAGCTTCGATCGCGGTGAAGTGACCGGCTCCTTCGTACTCGGCGATCTCCGCGCCGGGAATTTCACGGGCCATGAGCCGGCTCGAATGGATGAACAGGTCGTCTTTCCCGCCATAGATGACCAGAACCGGGCAGGTTATTCTCCTGAGGCCCTCGACCATCGGGTCAGGGTCGCGGTAAAACGAGCGGATAAAGGCAGCGACCCGGTTACGGTCATTGACCTCGATCATGGCGCGCGCCATGGCAAGCAGCCGATCCCTGCCGGCGGACTCCATTATGCCCCTGAAAAAAGGCCCGGGAACCTTTTCGAGATTGGCGAATATCTCGTCCCACGAATACTTCTCGAAACCGCGGGCGAACCTGTGATGAAACATCCTGATCGCCTCCGGGTCGCCCGGCACTACGGACGTATACGAAGCGGTGTCGCTGAGGACGAGCGAAGCGAAGCGGCCGCAGTCCCGCATGGCGTACCTCGACGCGGCGAAGCCGCCGGTCGAATGCGTGATGAGATGAAACCTTGCCAGTCCGAGATGATCGGCGAGCGCGATGATGTCGTCGCCGACCGTTTCGGCGTCGTACCCGGGATTCGCAGGGTCCTCGGTGGTCCTGCCGTGGCCGCGCATGTCCATCGGAATGAACCGGTATTTTTTTTCAATGGCCGCGGCAAACCCCGGCACGCTCCAGTACCCCACGCTCTCGATCAGGCCGTGCAC
>ERZ795055.1752-NODE-1752-length-17170-cov-11.646041_pt1 | contig 17170 bp, 14 predicted proteins | sample MGYA00375139_ERZ795055 | MGnify/ENA primary metagenome ERZ795055 (study PRJEB30184, sample SAMN05720283) | anaerobic digester metagenome | isolation source: active sludge of municipal wastewater-treating anaerobic digesters | place: USA | collected 2015-01-23 ... | reverse complement strand
CAGGATGGAGACAGTGAAGTACAATTATATTGTAATTGAGGGAAATATAGGCGCCGGGAAGACTACACTTGCATCCATGATTGCAAGGGACTACAATGCCAAGCTGATCCTCGAACGGTTTGCCGACAATCCCTTTCTGCCGAAGTTTTACAGTGACCCTTCACGCTACTCTTTTCCCCTCGAACTCTCATTCCTTGCTGACCGCTACAGGCAGCTCAAGGAAGAACTGATGGAACAGGATCTCTTCAGGAGCTTCACGGTTGCTGACTACTATTTTATGAAGTCGCTGGTTTTCTCCTCCAGGACACTGGAACAGGATGAGTTCAGCCTTTACCGTCAGATATTTTATATCATTTACAGTTCGCTGCCAAAGCCTGACCTCTACGTCTATCTTCATGTCCCCCCGGAACGGCTCCTCAGAAACATCGCCCTGCGCGGAAGAGAATATGAGAAATCAATAACAGCCGACTATCTTAACGGCATTCATGAGAGCTATTTCAACTTTTTCAGGCAGAATCCCGAGAACCGCTACCTGGTGCTTGACATCTCGGACATAGACTTCGTCGCCAACCATGAAGATTACGACAGAATAAAGGAGATGATTTTTAATGTCCCGGTTGCACAGGGCATCAATCTCCGTAATTTCTGATATTTTCGTGAAGAGGTACGGGATTTGACTAAAAATTATCTTAAATTTGCAACCAAATCAGAAATATCGTATAATTGCTATTATTATAGGAACTGATCGCAACTAATAAAAAACAAATTATGAAAAATTTCACCAGACTTTTTGTCATTCTGCTCGCGGCCGTGCTCATGTCGGGTTGCAGCAGTCTTGACAAGATGAAGAAGAATGCCAACCTCGTCAAGTACGAGATCACTCCCAAGGTTCTTGAAACCCATGCAGGAATCGTTGCTGCCAAGGTTACAGCTACCTATCCGGAGAAGTACTTTGACAAGAACACCACGTTGAAGATCACCCCGGTCCTTTCATATGAAGGCGGTGAGACAGCATTTGACGAACTGCTCTTTGCCCAGGGCGAGAAAGTTCTTGCAAACAATAAATCTGTTGCATGGACTGGCGGCACCGTTAACTGGTCAGGTGACGTAAACTACTTACCTGAAATGAAGGTGTCTGAATTCCTTCTTCGCGTTGTTGCTGAAAGAAAAGGAAAAACGCTTGAATTTGAACCTATAAAGCTTGCTGACGGCGTAATCGCCACTTCTACGCTTGCCGAATATCATGCGATGCCAATATCACTTAAAGACAACTATCAGCGCATTGTTCCCGAGCAGAAGATGGCTGATATCCTTTATGCAATCAACAGGTCTGACATCAGGTCATCTGAGCTGAAGTCAGCTGACATCCAGGCTCTCAAGGATTACGTTGCCCTTGTGATGCAGAATGAAAGGATGGAAGTCAAGGGTCTTGTAAACAGTTCATATGCTTCACCGGACGGTCCTCTCACACTCAATGAGAAACTCGCCGATCAGAGGGGCAAGGCAGCTGAGAAGTATCTCCAGAAGGAGTACAAAAAGATGCCTGAACTGACACAGCTCTTTACAACCCAGACCACTGCAGAAGACTGGGACGGCTTCAAGACTCTTGTACAGGAGTCTTCACTGACCGACAAGGAACTCATCCTGAGGGTTCTCTCAATGTATCAGGATCCGGTCGTTCGCGAACAGGAGATCAAGAATATGGCAACAGCCTATGAATCTCTTGCAAAGGATATTCTTCCTATGCTGAGAAGGTCAAAGCTTATTGTTGATGTTAACCTTATCGGCCTCAATGACGAGGAGATCCTCACAGCAATCAAGAGTGATCCTTCAACACTCAGCCTTGAGCAGATGCTTTATGCTGCTACCCTGACCGAAGATCCTGCAGAGATGCTCAAGTATTACACTCTGGCTACCGAAAAGGAACCCAAGTGTTTCCGCGCATGGAACAACGTAGGCTGGGCACAGCTTCAGATGGGCAAGGCCGATGAGGCTATGGTGGCCCTCGAAAAGGCAAAGGCTCTCAAAAATGATGACGTTGTCAAGAATAATCTGGGTTTTGCTGCCCTGCTCAAGGGTGACTACAAAGCTGCTGCTGATTATTTCAATTCAATGTCAGCCGCTACCCCCGAATCAAAATTCGGACTCGGAACCCTGGCAATTCGTGATGGCAAATATGACCAGGCTGTCAACCTTCTTGGTGAAACACCCACGATGAACCTTGCACTTGCTCAGCTCCTCAAGGGCGACCTCACCAAGGCCAAGACAACCATGGATGCAGTCAAACCTTGCAAGTGCGGTGCTCCCTCATACCTGAAGGCAGTCATAGCAGCACGCCAGGACAACAAAGACGGCGTATTCAACGCTCTCCGCGAAGCTATCGGCTACAACAGCGACTGGAAGAACTATGCAATGACAGACCTCGAGTTTTCAAAGTATTTCACAGATGACGTGTTCGTTTCAATAACGAAGTAACAAAGTCTTACAGAACAAAAAACCCCGCCGGTTCTCCTGCGGGGTTTTTTATTACCTGTTGCTCCGGCTACGGCCAGCCAGCTCCCACAGGACTATACCCGCGCTGACAGCCACGTTAAACGAGTGTTTGGTGCCATACTGCGGGATCTCCACGCATGCATCCGACAACCCCACAACCTCCTCGCTCACCCCTTTTATCTCATGACCGAAAACAAGCGCATATCGCCTGCCCGGCTCCGTCATGAACCGGTCGAGCGGGACAGACCCGGCTGCCTGCTCTACAGAGACAATGACATAACCCAACTGCTTCAGCTCATTTATTGCGTCGGTTGTGTTTTCAAAGTACCTCCAGTCAACCGATTCTGTTGCTCCCAGGGCTGACTTGTGGATATCCCTGTGAGGAGGAGTGGCCGTGATGCCGCAAAGCCAGATGGACTCGACAAGAAAGGCGTCGGCCGAGCGGAATATTGATCCGATGTTGTTCAGACTCCGGACATTGTCCAGGACAATGAGGAAGGGAGATTTCCCGGCGGCTTTGAATTCCGGGATACTCTTTCTGTTCAGCTCATCGTTTGTCAGCTTCCTCATTCAGAAAAATTTTAGCGAAATTAATTATAAAAAAAGAGTAAATTACATACCTGATTGACACATGATGTTATTCCAACCTCTGAGCTAAACCTGATCTTATCATGAATATCCACGAATACCAGGGAAAATCCATTCTTCAGGCACACGGTGTTGCCGTACAGGAGGGATTTGTTGCAGAATCAGCCGAACAGGCCGCGATGGTGGCTGAAGAACTTAATAAAAAATACGGAACGGAGATCTTTGTCATAAAGGCTCAGATTCATGCCGGCGGACGCGGCAAGGGGGGAGGAGTAAAGATAGCACGGTCACCAGGCGAGGCAGCAGAGGTGGCCTCACGCATGCTGGGGATGACCCTCGTCACGCCGCAGACAGGCCCGGCAGGCAAGGTGGTTCATAAGGTGCTTGTTGCCCGGGATGTATACTATAAGGGAGAATCAGAAATCAGGGAATTTTACCTGTCCCTGCTGCTTGACCGCAGGAAGTCGGCATATGTTGTTGTCTACTCCACTGAGGGTGGTATGGATATTGAAGAGGTTGCTGCACGCAACCCTGACGCACTCCTGACCGAGGTTGTTGACTCCACATGCTGCCTGCATGAGTTCCAGATGCGAACCATCGCATCCAATCTCGGCCTTCACGGCAAGGCATACCGGGAGATGGTGACCTTCCTGAAGGGATTGTGGGAGGCATTTGTCAACTCTGATGCCTCAATGATGGAGATCAACCCGCTTCTGAAGACCAGTGACGACAGGGTGCTGGCTGTCGACTGCAAGGTGATCCTGGATGACAACGCTCTCTACCGCCATCCGGAGCTGGCTGCGATGCGCGACATGAACGAGGAGGACCCTACTGAGGTGGAGGCCGGCAAAAGCAATCTGAATTATGTCAAGCTTGACGGCGATGTGGGCTGCATGGTGAACGGTGCCGGGCTCGCAATGGCAACAATGGACCTGATACAGCTCTCCGGAGGCAAACCCGCCAACTTCCTGGATGTTGGCGGCGGGGCAAGCCCGAAGACGGTTGAAGCCGGTTTCAGGATAATTCTCAAAGATCCCAACGTCAGGGCTATACTTGTAAATATCTTCGGGGGAATAGTCAGGTGTGACCGCGTTGCAGCCGGTATCATAGAAGCATATAAAACAATCGGAGACATCAGGGTACCTGTAATAGTCAGGCTGCAGGGGACAAACGCGGAGGAGGCAAGGGAGCTGATTGACAGCTCCGGCCTGAAGGTCATTGCTGCATCCACATTCACTGATGCCGCGGAGAAGGTAAAGGTCGCACTGGCATAGAAGAGGTAATCGGTTCGTTGATAAATTCACGCCGCAGCCACTGCCATTCTCTTGCATTATTCTTAATTTGCCTCCGTTTCACACTATGACTGACCAGTTCGCGGATATAATCATTCCTGTGGCTGTCCCTGGTATCTTCACCTATGGCATACCCGGGGAGATTCGTGGTTCAGTTCACCGTGGCAGCCTGGTGACTGTTACATTCGGTCAGAGCAGGGATACAACGGGACTGGTGACCGGGATTCACAACACAGCGCCGGAAGGGGTTACAGTCAGGGAGATAACCGGCCTGCTGCCGGGAGAAGTCTCACTCAATGAGCGTCTGACAGACTTCCTTCTGTGGGTTTCGGATTACTATATGGCTTACCCCGGTGAGGTGATGAAGGCAGCGATTCCTTCGGCGGAAGACCTTCCCGGACGGCTGCGCCAGCGTCGGCCACCGAAGATTAAGGAAGAAGAAACCACAGCCCCTGTTCCGCCGGCACAACTGAACAAGGTGCAGAATGAGGCACATGACCAAATATCCGGTTTATTTGCTGATCATGATACTGTTCTTCTGCACGGTGTCACCTCCAGTGGCAAGACAGAGATCTATATTCACCTGATGAAGGAACAGATGGAGCTGGGCAGGCAGGTGCTGTACATGCTCCCTGAGATAGCCCTGACAACGCAGATCATAGAGCGTTTAAGGAAACATTTCGGCCCGGCTATCGGGGTGTTCCATTCGCGACTTACCCCTGCTGCACGCCGCGAGGTCTGGAAAAAGGTCAGCGACGGAAGCCTCAGGGCCATCCTTGGAGTCAGATCTTCACTGTTCCTTCCATTCAGCGACCTGGGTCTGATTATTGTCGATGAGGAACACGATTCTTCCTACAAGCAATATGACCCTGCCCCGCGTTATCACGCCCGCGATGCGGCAATGATGCTTGCCCGCCTCCACAACGGTAAAGTCCTGCTGGGTTCCGCCACACCTTCACTTGAGAGTTTCCATAACGCCCTTACGGGAAGATATGGTCTGGTTGAGCTGATGACACGGTACGGTGATGTCATGATGCCGGCGATGGTTATTGCCGATACCCGGTCATCCTCAAAGAAAAAGGGGCCTGCATCACATTTCACCCCTCGTCTTCTCGAGGCAGTGGAGGAGGCCCTGAAAAGAGAGGAGCAGGTCATCCTGTTTCAGAACAGGAGGGGATTCTCGCCTTTCCTGATGTGTTCAGACTGCGGCCACGTGCCGGCATGCACAAACTGCTCGGTAAGCTACACATACCATAAGAGCATCGGGAGAATGGTCTGCCATTATTGCGGCAAGAGCGTCAGGGTTCCTCCAGAATGCCCCGAATGCAGCTCTCCGGGCCTGACAACAAGGGGCTTCGGCACTGAAAAGATCGAGGAGGAGATTAAGTTGATTTTCCCCTCTGCCAGGGTGGCAAGGATGGATCAGGATACTGTAAGAAACAGAGGCTCGGCAGCAGATATCCTCAGCAGCTTCGCCGCAGGCGAAACCGACATACTAATAGGAACCCAGATGATCTCAAAGGGGCTCGACTTCGAAAGACTGACTGTGGTGGGAATCCTCGATGCAGATAACATGATGCATTTCCCGGACTTCCGGGCTCATGAGAGAAGCTTTCAGCTCATGGAACAGGTGAGCGGCCGGGCAGGACGGCGGACACGGAGGGGCAAGGTGATAATCCAGACGGCGGACCCGGCTAACGTGATCCTCAGACAGGTTCTGAAGCATGACTTTAAGGCTATGAGTTCCACGCAGCTGGAGGAGCGGTCCCTCTTCGGATACCCGCCATTCACCAGGATTATAAGAATAGCTCTGAAGCACCGTGATCTGGAAGAGCTGAATGTCTCTGCGGCACGCCTGGCCGGGAACCTCCGCAGGCATCTTGGGACTATGGTACTTGGTCCCGAGTTCCCAATGGTGATGCAGATACAGAAATGGTATATCAAGACAATCATGATCAAGATAGGCTCCGGTCTCTCGCCGTCAAAGGTCAAAGAGGTCATACGACGTGAGGCGGAGACCGAACTGAAAGCGTCAAGGAAAGGCCTGTTACGGATACAGGCTGATGTGGACCCTCAGTGATAATTCGAAATGTTCCAAACCAACTGCCCCGAAAATATGAAGACAGACTTTATCCATTGCTTCCGAATGAACCTGACAAAAGCGCTTGTTGCCTCAATTGCTTTAATATCAGCCACTGCATGCATGCAGGTCAAAGAGGACAGCCCTGAATCGCCGGCAGACCTCGTCAGCACCCTTATGGGAACTGACTCCGAGTACCTGCTTTCACATGGCAACACCTATCCGGCCGTGGCGCTGCCTTTCGGAATGAACTTCTGGACTCCCCAGACACGCAATAACGGTGACGGTTGGGGATACACCTATGACGACCACCGTATTACCGGTATCAAACAGACACATCAGCCCAGCCCTTGGATCAATGATTACGCGGCCTTCTCACTTATGCCAGTCACCGGTGGCAACCGACTGACAGAAGTGCAGCGGGCATCATGGTTCTCGCATAAGGCTGAGGTGGCGAGGCCTTACTATTACAGCGTCTACCTGGCAGACTATGACATCACGGCTGAGGTGACACCAACGGAAAGATCTGCAATGTTCAGATTCACATTCCCGGAGAGTGACTCCTCTGCAGTTGTGCTTGATGCCTTCTCAGGGGGCTCAATGGTGCAGATAATCCCAGGGGAGAACAGAGTGGTTGGTTACTGCCGCAACAACCACGGAGGAGTCCCGGATAATTTCCACAACTATTTCGTGATCGAGTTTGACCGCCCCTTTGATTTCTGGTCCGTGGCCCTCGACGGCACCCTTCAGCCCGGCGCCACGCAACAGGAGGGTGATCACGCTGCCGCCATCATCGGCTTCCGCACCCGGAGGGGAGAGCAGGTCACTGCCAGGGTGGCTTCGTCATTCATTTCCCGGAAACAGGCATTGCTAAATCTCAGCCGTGAGACGGGGTCCCATAGTTTTGACTTCATCCGTGATGCCGCCAGGGAGCGCTGGAACGGCGAGCTCGGCCGCATAAGGGTTGAGGGAGGAACTGAGGACCAGACAAGAACCTTTTATTCAACCCTTTACCGCACGATGCTTTTCCCCCGTATGTTCCACGAGACGGACAGTTCAGGCAACATAGTACATTACAGTCCTTACAACGGAAAAGTGATGCCGGGCAGGCTCTATACCGACAACGGATTCTGGGATACATTCAGGGCCGCCATGCCGCTGATAACATTAATGTATCCTGAGATGAGTTCGCATATAATGGAGGGTCTTGCAAATGCATACCTTGAGAGCGGATGGCTGCCTGAATGGGCAAGCCCCGGGCATCGCAACTGCATGATAGGCAGCAACTCGGCATCACTGATTGCCGATGCATACCTCAAGGGTATCAGGGGATATTCAATCGACACCCTCTGGAATGCTATGGTGAAGAACACAAAAGGCCATGGCCCGGTCCATTCCGTAGGCAGGTACGGAGCAGAATTCTACAACGATCTGGGATATGTGCCATATGACGCCGGCATCAATGAGAACGTGGCACGCACACTCGAGTATGCATACGCCGACTGGTGCCTCTGGAGGCTTGCACAGGAGCTGGGCCGCCCCCAGGAAGAGATCGAACTCTACGCTGCAAGGGCCGGAAACTACCGCAACGTCTTCGATCGCGAAAGCAAGCTGATGAGAGGCAAAAACCTCGATGGAACTTTCCAGTCGCCCTTCAGCCCCTACAAATGGGGTGATGCATTCACCGAGGGGAACAGCTGGCATTATACATGGAGCGTCTTTCATGATGTTGCGGGACTGGCTGAACTGATGGGTGGTGAAGAGGAGATGGCTCTGATGCTCGATTCGGTGTTCGTTGTTCCGCCGTTGTTTGATGACTCCTATTACGGTTTCCCGATACATGAGATCCGCGAGATGCAGATCATGAACATGGGCAACTACGCTCACGGCAACCAGCCTGTTCAGCACATGATCTATCTCTACAACTATACCCCTGAACCGTGGAAGACCCAGGCAAGGGTGAGGGAGGTGATGGACAAGCTTTACAACTACACTCCGGACGGGTACTGCGGTGATGAGGACAACGGCCAGACATCGGCATGGTATGTATTCAGCGCAATGGGATTCTACCCGGTAACACCGGGAACTGGTGAGTATGTGCTTGGCTCTCCGCTCTTCAGGAAGGTCACTGTCGCCCTTGCTGACGGGAAAGAGCTGGTGATAAGTGCGCCTGAAAACGGAAAGGAGAATGTCTTTGTAAAAGAGGCAAGCCTGAACGGCAAGCGGTTGGATGTGAATTATATCACGCATGAACAGATCATGACCGGTGGCACCCTGGATTTCACAATGAGCCCGGAGCCTGAGCGCGGGAGGGGCGTCAGCGCCTCGGCCCGGCCATATTCAATGAGCCGGCATGAGTAATAAAACAAAAACAGAAGTAAACGCAATGGTTACACTTAATTTCAGCGGGATCTTCCCGCCTCTGCCAACCTCATTTGACAATAAGGAGAAACTTCTTACTGATAGGATAAAACTGAATATTGAGCACCTTTCACGCTATGATCTTGCAGGTTTTCTGATCCTTGGTTCCAACGGAGAGCAGGTGATGCTTTCAGAGAAGGAGAAGGTGACTGCCATCAGGGCAGCCCGTGAGGCGCTGCCCTCAGGCCGTCTTCTGCTGGCCGGCACCGGTTGTCAGTCGACACGCGAGACCATTTCCCTCTCCAGGGCTGCCGCAGCAGAAGGCGCGGATGCGGTACTGGTCCTCAACCCTTTCTATTATAAGGGAAATATGAACCAGAAGGAGCTGGTGAAGCATTATTTTGATGTGGCGGATGCATCGCCGGTGCCGGTGCTTGTGTACAACATGCCGGCCAACACCGGGCTTGACATGACGGCGCGCATGATCATAGCCATGGCGGAGCATCCCAATATTGTCGGCCTGAAGGAGTCGGGGGGGAATGTAGTAAAGATGGGTGAGGTGCTTGGCAGTGTAAAGCCCGGCTTCCAGGTACTGGCCGGAGGCGCGGGGTTCCTTCTGCCGGCGCTGGCCATGGGCGCCGCTGGCGGCATCCTGGCAAGCGCAAACATCGCACCGGATCACTGCCTTGGCATCTACCGGTCTTTCATCACCGGAGATTATGCACGTGCAAAGGAGTTGCAGCATAAGATAATTCCGCTTAATGCCGCAGTGACATCACGATGGGGTGTCCCGGCACTCAAGGTGGCAATGGATCTTCTCGGACTGTACGGCGGCCACGTAAGGAGGCCGCTGCTTCCCATGGATGAGGATATGAGAGAACACCTGAAAGAGGTGATTCAGAGTGAGGGAGTTATACTTTATAAAAGAAATCATTAAGAAGAAATGAAAGGGAGAAGATTATTGATGATACCCGGTCCGATAGAGTTTGAGCCGGAGGTGATGATGGCTGTGGGGATGCCGACAACGAGCCATGTGGCGCCTGACTTTATTGAATCCTTTGGCCATGCACTGGAGATGATGCGTGAGGTGTGGCTGGCACCGTCAGGGCAGCCGTTCATCATGGCAGGCAGCGGAACCCTTGCAATGGATATGGCCGGTGCCAACCTGGTCGAACCGGGTGACAGGGCGCTTGTTCTGTCAACTGGTTACTTTGGTGAGAGGTATGCCGCGCTTCTCAGGCGCTATGGAGCTGAGGTGACTGTGCTTGCGGCAGAGACCGGTAATGTTGTCAGTCTTAAGGCTGTGGAGGAAGAACTGAAGCGATCACGATACAAGATTATGACCTTTACCCATGTGGATACATCAACGGCAGTCAGGGTCGATCCTGAGCCGCTGGGTGCGCTAGGGGAGAAGTATGGTGTCATCACAGTGCTCGACGGAGTCTGTTCCGTAGCCGGAGAGGTCATCAGGCAGGAGGAGTGGAAGATCGATGTTGTGCTCACAGCCTCGCAGAAGGCTGTGGGGGTGCCACCGGGACTGGCGTTGCTTGTCGCATCCGGCCGTGCCATAGAGGCATGGCAGAAGAGAAAAAGTCCTGTGGGAAGCTATTACAGTGACTGGACTCACTGGCTGCCGGTCATGAAGGCTTACGAAGAGAGGCGCCCGTCCTATTTCGGCACACCGGCCGTCAACCTTGTGAGCGGCCTGGAGGTGAGTCTCAGGCTTATCCTGAAGGAAGGAATGGAGCCACGGTTCCGGAGGCACAGGGAGAGAGCCGAAGCCTTCCGGGAGGCGATGAAGGATATGGGTCTGAAGATGATACCCGTCAGCGATGAGGTGAGTGCCAACACTCTCTCGGCACCCTTCTATCCTGAAGGGGTCAGGGGAGCTGATTTCATGAAGGCCATCGCATCATCGGAGGTGATACTGGCAGGCGGGCTGCTGCCAGGAATAAAGGATGACTATTTCAGGGTAGGGCATATGGGATCGGTGACCGGCGGAGACATCCTGACAACAGTTGCGGCAATCAGAAGCGCGCTGGCCGGATGTGGTTACAGGCGACCCTAAAATGATGTACATTTGTTATAGTTGTATAAAACAAAATCTATAGGTAAAATGTCACTGGCGGAAAAAATTGCAGGCGACCTCATGGCTGCCATGAAGGCGCAGGACAAAGGTGTGCTCGAAGCCCTGAGGGCTGCAAAAACAGCATTCATACTTGCAAGGTCTGAAAAGGGACCTGGCACTGTAATCCCTGAGGAGGAAGAAATAAAGATCATCCGTAAGCTTGTCAAGCAGAGGAAGGAGTCGGCGGCAATCTACAGGGAGCAGAAGAGGCAGGATCTGTGGGAGAAGGAGGAGAGCGAGGCTGCCGTGCTCGAGAGATACCTTCCTGCAGCTATGAGCGAACAGGAGCTTGATGAGGCGCTGAAGGCCATAATCACCCGGCTGGGGGCGAAGGCCCCGTCAGACATGGGCAGGGTGATGGGTGTTGCATCAAAGGAACTGGCTGGCAGGGCAGAAGGCCGGGAGATATCGGCCAGGGTGAAGCATCTTTTAGGCTGATCCTGTAAGAATGGCGGAAAAAGCAGGAGTGACTCTATGAGCCGTTAGCTGCACTCTCTCTCTTTTCCCGTTCCAGCATCATTAGTATACGCCGGCGCTTGGCAACAAGGTCAGTGAGCTCGATAAGCATATCGGGATTCACCTGCCTGGCCATCGGGATTACGTACTTTTCAGTCTGATCCAGGTAGTCGGATATCTTTTGTTCTGACTGAATGTCACGGTGGAGGTCGGTGAGGTTGCTGATGCGGTCAGCGCACTTGAGCAGCATTGCATTTCGGGATCCCTTCTCCAGAAGACGCTGCAGGTACTGCGCCTTTGTCTCGTCTTTCCTCTTGGTTACCTCCAGTACCAGTTCCACCACTTCAGTGCCGTCGCCGTCAATCCACCTTATCTCGTCAACCTGCGTCTCCGGCATGTCTTCAAGGAGATCATGGAGCAGGGATGCTTTCAGTAATACGCTGCTTGTGTAGAACTTATAGTCGAGCAGGATACCCAGCGTTGAGAAACAGTGCCTGAACTGGTTGCCGCCTACTGCCCTCTGCACGCTGATCAGGGCGGTCGCTTTCAATATATAAGGTGCAAGAACCAGGTTCTTCAGTGTCTCGAGGGCAGTCATAGGTGAAGGTTAAAAGGTTAAAATTACTGATTTTCGGAAATTTTCTATGCTATGACATCATACTAATTATGAACAGCATATCCACTTTATTAACGTTCATTGCAGATGAAATGAGCCCTGAAAACATGGGACAGCGGTGAACATATTGATCTATATTTGCATTTGTGAAGGTAAGTGAGTGAAAGATGTCTGAAAAAAAGGATAAGACAACCGGTTCGGGAATAAAGGAGATGACAAGGCTCTACAGGTTCCTTAAGCCATACAGAGGCAGATTTGCACTGGGACTTTTCTTTCTGCTTCTGTCCACCTCCGCAAGCCTGATGTTTCCGAAGCTCCTGGGGGAGATGGTTGACCTCGCAAACACTGGCGGATTGTCACGCGAGATAACACGCACCGGCCTGATACTGCTTGGAATACTTGTCGCCCAGGCATTATTCGCCTATACCCGCACCAGGCTTTTTGTTGTTGTTACCGAAAAGACACTTGCATCCATTCGCCAGCACATCTACAATCACCTGATCAGGCTTCCAATGTCATTCTTCTCCTCGCGAAGGGTAGGAGAACTCAACAGCCGTATATCATCGGATATTTCGCTGCTGCAGGACAGCCTGACGAACACGCTTGCTGATCTGCTTTCGCAGTTACTTGTCATAACCGGCGGCATAACACTGATGATGATCAGCTCCTTCAGGCTGACCGTGTTCACACTTGCAATCATTCCTGCCATTTCGCTAATGGCATTCTACTCCGGCCGGGCAATCAGGCGCTACTCTAAAAAAGCACAGGGTTTCGTTGCTGAGTCGAACACAATAGTAGAGGAGACCCTGCAGGGGATACAAAATGTTAAGGCTTTCACCAATGAGTCGTTCGAGAGCCGCCGCTACAGGCAGAAAACTGATGAGGTGGCGAAGGCAGGTATTACCGGCGGCAAGTACCAGGCTGCCGTATCATTTATTGTGCTTGGTTTTTTTGTCTCGATGGCGGCAGTCATCTGGAGGGGAGCCATCATGATTGCTGACGGGCAGATGGAGGCCGGACAGCTATTTTCCTTTGTTATTTATTCCGGTTTTATTGGCGGTAACATTGCCGGTATGGCAGGTGTTTATGCAAGGCTGCAGAAGACCATCGGAGCAACTGAGAACCTGCTCGCGCTGCTTGACGAGAAGACTGAACATATAGATCCTTCATATGTGCCTGAAGAGGCATATGCCCTGAAGGGCGAGATCACATTTGAGAATGTTGGTTTCAGTTATCCTTCGCGTCAGGAGGTGACGGTGCTGAATGATGTGAGTTTCTTCGTCGCTCCCGGTCGCCAGGTGGCGTTGGTGGGTCCCAGCGGGGCCGGGAAATCCACAATAGCCTCACTTCTCCTGAGACTCTACGACCCCACCGGTGGAAGGATTCTTTTTGACGGGCGTGACAGTTCAGGCTTCCCCCTGACGGCACTTCGCTCCCAGATGGCTGTTGTAATGCAGGATGTATTCCTGTTCGGGGGTACAATCCGTGAGAATATTGCTTATGGCAGACCTGACGCTTCTGAGGAGGAGATCATTGAGGCGGCAGTACAGGCCAATGCCTGGGATTTTATCAGGTCATTTCCGGGCCAGTTGGAAACAGTGGTGGGAGAGAGGGGTGTGCAACTCTCCGGCGGACAGCGCCAGCGGATAGCAATTGCCCGGGCAGTGCTCAAGAACCCGAGGATACTCATTCTCGATGAGGCTACCTCTTCTCTTGACTCTGAATCGGAACGGCAGGTGCAGGAGGCACTTGAGAAACTGATGAAAGGGCGTACCTCCCTTGTAATTGCTCACCGTCTGTCAACCGTACGCAAGGCTGATCACATCATTGTGCTGAACGATGGCAGGATAGTAGAGCAGGGCACTCATACGGAATTGATTGCCAATTACAACGGGCTGTATAAGACACTGACTGAGCTTCAGTTCAGAAACTGAGCAGGTGGCAGGAAAGATGTGAAACCGTCACCTGCTTCATTGGATGGCGGATGGGTGTCAGGGATAAAGCAGCCTGACGGTCCAGCCCTGATTATCCCCGCTCCGGGAGAAGACTATCCTGTCATGAAGACGCCGCTCCCTTCCCTGCCAGAACTCAATATACTCCGGTTCGAGGCAGTAACCGCCCCAGTTTTCAGGTCTCGGAACAGGCTTGTCACGGTACTGCTGTTCTAAATCTGCGGCTGTCCGCTCGAGGAGCTCGCGGCTTTCGAGAAAACGACTCTGCTGAGAGGCCACCGCACTTATCTGGCTCTCGCGGGGACGGCTCCTGAAATAGGCGTCCGATTCTTCAGCCGGCAGCTTCGATACTCTTCCGCCGATCCGGACCTGCCGGTACAGTTCGTTCCAGAAGAATGTCATTGCCGCATGACTGTTCTGCTGAAGCTCATCAGCCTTGCGGCTTCCATAGCTGGTGAAGAATGTAAATCCCCTCTGGCTGAAATCGCGCAGAAGAACTATCCTACCTGATGGTCTGCCTGAAGCATCTGCCGTGGCAAGATGGACAGCATTGGGCTCCCTGACCTTACGCGAGAGGGCATCCTCCATCCATCTTCCGAACTGTTCAACGGGATCATTCGAGAAATCATCCAGGTCAAGCCCTTCGCCGTGGTACTCATTCCTGAGAAGAGTGGTCGTCCTGCGAATTGAATTCATCAGTCGTGTTTTAATTTTCTTTCACAAATAGAACACCTGTCTAAAGATTATGTTTACTTTGTGGCAGCGGTTCTCAATTATATGAAAGTATTACCTTTGTTCGTGAAAAACTAAAAAAAATGTCTTTGACACGCATTCTGCCATTAATTGCACTGATTGCAACACTGTCTCTCCCCACAGTCGTCAGTGCCCAGGTCCCTGTCGAGGTGTCGGATGAAAAAGTCGTTTCAGGCGGCCGGGTCTACTATATGCATGAGGTGCAGAAAAATCAGACGCTCTACTCTATCTCCAGGGCATACAGGGTCACAATCGATGCCATCACCGGAGAGAACAACATTCCCCCAAACGGAATACAGACCGGGCAGGTATTGAGGATTCCGGCTGCTGCCAACCAGTCCCCGGCGCCTGCACAGCCACGTCCGGCAGCTCAGCAGTCTGCGCCGGCAACCCAGCCACGTCCGGCAGCTCAACAGACTGCTCAACCAACCCAGCCGCGTACTGATCCGCAGGCAACACGTCCGGCCGGGAATACATCCGCCGCAGTTGGCCAGTATGATTCAGGCATCAGGATATCAGGTGAGAAGATTGTGTCATCTGGCAGGACCTTTTTCATGCATGAGGTTCAGAAGGGTCAGACTCTCTACTCGATAGCAAAGGCATACAGAGTCACAATACTCGACATTGACCGCGAGAATGCGATTCCGGCAGGAGGCATCCAGGCAGGCCAGCTACTGAAGATACCGGCTGTAACCGCACTGACAACAATTGAGGAGAAAGACACACCGGCTATGCAGACAGGAACAGCAGGACCAGTCGCTCAGAATAATGCTGCCGTGACCCCCGTTGAGGCAAAGCAGAATCCTGAGGCTGGTGCCGGTACTGCAACAAAAGTACAAACCGAGGCTGGACCCGTTTCAGAAACAAAAGCAAAGCCGGAAGACAAACCGCAGCCAGAAACAAAGCCACAGTCCGGGGTACAGCAGGAGACAGCTACCGCATCAAGGACAGAGGTAAAGGAAAAACCCGCTCCGCCCCAGAAGAAGAAGATTCATAAGGTTCAGAAGGGCGAATCGCTGCCTGACATTGCAAAGAAATACAACATCACCGTTCAGGAGCTTAAGCAGGCTAACAAAGGCGTCATCTTCGCCATGCCGGACATGAGGCTTGTGATCCCGGTGAAGGATGAATAGCAGCCGGAAATAACTTCCGCATATCGTCACATTACTGGATTACAGATTAATACTCAGTCTCCTGGTAAGGGTTCTTTCCTTACACAGAAGAGTGTCATACATATAAAAGTCGAACACCAGGCTGGAGTCCTCGCCCGGCAGAATATAATTGAGAAGATGGATGTAAGCAACACCTCCGAGGCGCTGACATATGCGATGAGGATAGGAATAATATAATATTGGTTTTAAGATGAGTGATTTTCAGATTCTTATTGATGAGCTCACCAGGTTTCGTGATGAAAGGCAGTGGGAGCAGTTTCACAACTCAAAGGATCTGGCAGTGGCAATTTCAATTGAGGCTGCGGAGCTGAATGAGCTGTTTCTGTGGAAGACAGTTGAGGAGTGCGAGAAGGTTGACAGGGCCAGGCTCAGGGAGGAGCTTGCGGATATACTGGCCTACAGCCTTCTGCTGGCCGGCAAACACGGTCTGGATGTAAAGGAGATCGTCCTTGAAAAGATAAGGACGAACAACGAGAAATACCCGGTTGACAAATCGAAGGGGACGGCAAAAAAGTATAATGAACTATGAGATAGTTAATTGCAGGTGCCGAGTATTTTTATTCGCATAACAACCATCATAAAATAGACTAATACAAACCCGACAACAATGCAAAGTGCAGACAGTCTCAAGAGGAGAATAGAAATGGCAGAACGAAATGTATTTGCAAGAGAATCTCCATCCGGACCTCCGACAATCAAAGCAGGGGACGATACAAATTCAAGTGAGATACTTGTCTTTACTTCCCTGTGCAATGTTTATAAGGTTCAGAAGAAAGAACTTATTGACAAGTATCAGGCACTCCAGAAAACTGATCTTGAGCCAGGGGAGAGACCCATATATTTTACCGGAGAAAAGAGATATAAGGGCTTTCTGATAGTGGCATTTGAGAATGGTAAAATGGGGAAGATTTCAATGGAAAGTTACCAGACCGAGTACGCAAGGAAAAAGCTCGTGAATGCCTTTAATGGCGAATCGCGCCTGATCTTCATTGAGCTCATTGAACGTGATGTTGATCTGGTTGCCCTCAGCAGTATTAAGAAGGTTATTCTGTTCAACACCTCCCTGATCAATGCCGTGGGAAGCAGGACTACAAAAGGTGTTCAGCTTATGAAGCCGAAGGATGGCAGCGTAATGATTAAGGTTGCCCGGCTTGAGAATACAAAGCTTGCTGATCCGGAATATTACCGAAAGAGTGATTCCCTTAACGCAATCGGCTTTTATCTGAAGCCGGAGGACGAAGTCTGATTTATTGCGGAGTACAATGAGGCTGATCGACGG
>ERZ795055.1747-NODE-1747-length-17184-cov-4.453091_pt1 | contig 17184 bp, 13 predicted proteins | sample MGYA00375139_ERZ795055 | MGnify/ENA primary metagenome ERZ795055 (study PRJEB30184, sample SAMN05720283) | anaerobic digester metagenome | isolation source: active sludge of municipal wastewater-treating anaerobic digesters | place: USA | collected 2015-01-23 ... | reverse complement strand
GTCGTTTCAGGACCCCGATTTGGTGTCGGAGGGCGAGGACCTCCAAGGCGAGTTGATGCTTGGACCGGAACCACGCCCACGGGTAACCAAACAGAGCGGAAAGGACAGCGACCATGCTTCAAGAGGATGAAGGCAAATCGCTCAACATCAACAACTTCCTGGTGTGACGGAGTTTCTGCCACCCACAGGCGTTCGGATGCGTCGCCCTGGGTCCGCGCCGTGATGGAGGACTTCGCCAACAACAGCGTCCGGGACATCGCGGTTCAGTGCGCCGCCCAGAGTGCGAAGACCCAGACCGTCATTCATGAACTGCGCCTTCTGGGCCAACTCGCGGAACCGGGCCGCGTTGCTGACATCGTTGACTCGGCTCGGTGCGATGGGGCTCATGCCCTTGGAAATCCTCGTCGTGCTCGTGTCCATCCTGCTCATCTTATGTGTATGGCCCTTCTGAGCCTGGCGAGGTTCAGCGGCCTGTCGTCGCATCGCCTCGGCACAGACCCCGTTTGCGGGAATGGGAGCACCGCTGCGAACGGCAGCCGCCGTTCGGGCCTGTCTGACGGGCCGTCGGCGTGTACCGGCCACCGACCTGGAATTGCACCGGGATCTTTCGGACCTTCGCCAATTCCGAGGCTATGAGGTTCAGCGGCGCCGGTCAGGGATCCGGGAGAGTTCGGCCTGACTCGCCCGCGCAATGATGGGATCTTTGGCCGGGCGGGACTGCAGATCCCCTGAAGGAAAACACGTTTTTTGGTGTATAGTGCTGCGGACTGGCGGCATGCGCGCCGGGCGGGCTTCAGGCAGAACCCGCGGGGACGGCATGGCGGGGCCGCCGCCGCGAATCTATGAATGACTTCATCTATGTGCAGCGAAGGTAGGGACAAACGCCACCTGAGAAGGCTGCTGGTGATCGCCCAGCGCGCTGGCGTCGCTTCGTTGATGCTGGTCGCCGCCGGCTGCAAAGGCATCCCGCGCGCGGGCGAAAGACAGGCCCGACAAGACCTGCAAACGGTGGGTCAAGTGTACCGTCCGCAAGGCCAGAAAGCCGCGCTGCCGCTGCTGAGCACGAACTCGGGCTTGAGCAACTTCCTCGCGTACGCGCTGCTGAATAAGCCGCGTGTCGAAGCGGCGTACTTCGACTGGGTGGCGTCGGTCCAGGGCATCACGGTGGCGCGCTCACTGCCGGACCCGCGCCTGATGTTTACCACGGACATCAAAGAGGTGGTCACGGCCCTCATGCCAGGACTCGTGCAAGAGTTTCCGGGGCCGGGTAAGCTGGGCGCCCGGGCGGCGATTGCGTCAGCGCGAAGCGCCTCGGGGTACTTCCACTTCGAAGAAGCCGTCGTACAAGCCGCCTACGATGTGAAGAAGGCGTACTACCAACTCCACTTCCTGGAAGACACCATCCGCATAACTGAAGAAGTGCTCGGTCTGCTGGCGGACCTGGAACGAATCGCCCGCGCCCAAAACCAGGTCGGCAAAGTCACGCTCCAGGACGTGTTGCGCGCCCAGATCGAACAGGACCGGGTCGGGACCGACCTCTCCAATCTCGAAGACTCGCGCCGCCCGCTGCTGGCCCAACTGAAGGCAGCGCTGGGTTTGAAGGCCGACCAGCCTGATCCACCGATCCCCGCGTCTTTTGAATTCACTCCGATGGACCTGAGTTCGCAGCAATTGTTCGCCGTCGCCCTGGAGCGTAACCCGCGCTTGCGCGCCATGGAGGCCGAGGTCCTCATGGCGGACGCCGGCCTTCGGTTGGCCCGCAAGAGCCGGGTGCCTGACTTCAGCCTGGGAGTGGAAGTCGATGTGAAAACGCCGCCCTACATGGTGCGACCGCAGGCGGGCATGACCCTGCCTATCTGGCGCGACAAGATCGCCGCCGAGATCGCCGGCGCCCAGGCTCGCAAGCGCGCGGCGGAGGCGCGGCTGAGCAACGAGCAAATCATGCTGGCGGTGGACTTCGCGGACAAGACGTTCAGTTTCCGCGAGAGCACGCGGAATCTGGAGTTGCTGCGAGATCGGCTGATTCCCAAGGCCCGGAAGTCGCTGGAAGTCGCCCGGGCTGGCTACCTTTCCGGCCAGATTGATTTCTTCAACCTCATTGATGCCGAGCGGACGCTGCTGAACTTTCAACTGGCCGAAGTGGAAGTGCGCACACAACGGGAACTGGTGCTGGCAGAATTGTCATTGCTCATCTTGGGCCAACCGCCCGCGGGTGCGCCCGTGCTGCCGGCTTCCAACTTGCCTTCGACCACCAACGCGCCTGCGGGCAATCCACCGGCCACACGCGCCGCCAAACCATCGCCTTGACTCCTGTTATGAACCTCAAGTCCGAAGCCACCAAAACCGCCGGGCTGATTCTGCTCGGTCTCGCGCTGGGCGTCGCGGGGACTTACTTCTGGCTAAGAAGTCCGGCCCACGAACACGCTCAGGCTGCCGCCAAGCCGAAGACGCTCTACACCTGCGGCATGCATCCGCGGGTCATCCAGAACAAGCCCGGCAACTGCCCCATCTGCGGGATGAAGCTCACGCCCATGCGAAAGCAGGCTGGCGCCAAGACGGCTTCGGCCGGCGTGACGCCGGGCGAGCGGAAGATCAAATTCTACAAATCCACCATGATCCCAGGCGAGGTCAGCCCCACCGCGCGCAAGGACAGCATGGGCATGGACATGGTGCCGGTGTATGAAGACGAAGCCGCCGCCGCTGAATCCGCCACCATCGCCATTGATCCGGTCACCACGCAGAACATGGGCATCCGCACCACTGTCGTCACAAACGGCCCCTTGCGTCGGGTGATTCGCACCGTCGGAGTGATTGATTACGACGAGACCGCGCTGGCGGATGTCAGCACCAAGTTCAAAGGCTGGATCGAGAAGCTTTACGTGGACGCCATCGGCAAGGAAGTGCATCGCGGGGAGCCGCTCTTTGAAATCTATTCGCCCGACGTTTACAGCGCCCAAACCGAATATCTGCTGGCCTTGGGGGAGTCGAAGGCTCCCGCCGGCATCAGCGCCGAAAACCTGCGCACCACCGCCCGGCTCAAGTTGAAATACTGGGACATTCCCGACGAGCAAATCGCCGCGTTGGAGAAGACTCGCCAGCCGCGCAAGGCCCTTCGCGTAAACGCGCCCAGCAACGGATTCGTGGTGGAGAAGATGGCGGTGCAAGGCCAGATGGTCGAGGCCGGGATGCGCCTGTATCGGCTGGCGGACCTCGGGCTGGTCTGGGTCCATGCGCAGGTCTACGAGCAAGACCTAGCGGTGGTGCAGTTGGGCCAAGAAGCGGTGGTCAGCGTGTCGTATCTGCCGGACCGCAAGTTCCGCGGGCGCGTCACCTACATTTATCCGACCGTGGACGAAAAGACGCGCACGGCGAAGGTGCGCATGGAGTTTCACAATCCAGGCTATTTTCTCAAACCCGGCATGTTCGCCAGTGTCGAGCTGCGCTCTGAGGTGCGCCCGTCGGTCGTGTTGGTGCCCGACTCGGCGGTGCTGCGCAGCGGCGAGAAGAACACCGTGTTTGTGACAGTGGACGGCGGCCGATTTGAACCGCGCACGGTGGCCCTGGGCCTGCGCGCCGAGAACGACCAATACCAGGTCTTGAGCGGGCTGAAGGAAGGCGAGCGCATTGTCACCTCCGGCCAGTTCATGCTCGATTCGGAAAGCCAGTTGCGCGAGGCCATCCAAAAAATGCTCCACCCGACCAGCCCCCAGCCCATGGTCCAACACGCCGGGACTGTCATGCCGCCAATGGGAGCGGCAGCGACCGCCGCTGCACCCAAGCCGATGGACAAAGTTGTCTATGTCTGCCCGATGCCCGAACACGTCTCGATTCAGTACGATCATTCAGGCGATTGCCCGATTTGCGGCATGGCGCTGGTGCCGGTAAGCGCCGCTGCGCTGGCCAAGCTCCAGCCCGGCGGCATCGTGCAGTATTACACCTGCCCCATGCCTGAGCACAGCGGCGTGCATCTGGACAAACCCGGCAAGTGTCCGAAGTGCGCCATGACGTTGATACCGGTGATGGAAGCGCCGAAGCTTCCAACGAACGCCGCGCCGTCTCCTGCCATGCCGGCCCCGGCCCTCTACACCTGTCCCATGGCCTCACACGCCGACGTGGTGTCGGACAGGCCGGGCCAGTGCCCCAAATGCGAGATGACGCTGGTGCCCACGGGCAGCGTGCCGCACGGCAAAACAGCAGAGGAGAACTGGCGCAAACAGCACGCTGCCGATCACCAACACTGAAGAGCCTGACCATGAGAAGCCGCCCAACAAGTCGCGACCCGGTGTGCGGGATGGAAGTCGATCCCGGTTCCGCCGCCGCGTCGCTTGAGCACGGGGGGCAGACCTATCATTTCTGCAGCCCGCGTTGTGCGGAGAGATTCCACGCCGAGCCGGACAAGTTCCTTCACCAGTCGCGCGCTGTGTCACCAGCGCCAGCTTCGGCCCCGCACGCCGAGCAGATGGAGAAGGGCCATTCGAGCGGCCAACCGCTCCAACACGCGATGTCCATGAGCGCGTTGACGTGGATTCAGTTCGCGCTGGCCACGCCGGTTGTGCTCTGGGGCGGTTGGCCGTTCTTCAAACGCGGCTGGTCTTCGATCGTTCACCGCAGCCTGAACATGTTCACGTTAATTGCGCTCGGCACCGGCGTGGCGTGGGGCTACAGCGTCGTGGCGGTCTTCTTTCCCGGCCTCTTTCCGGCGTCATTCCGCACGATGGGCGGACACGTGGCCGTCTATTTCGAGGCGGCGGCTGTCATTACCACGCTGGTGCTGCTGGGCCAAGTGCTCGAACTGCGCGCCCGCAGCCAGACCTCCAGCGCCATCAAGGCGTTGCTCGGTCTCGCCCCCAAGACCGCGCGCCGCGTGAACGACGACGGCAGTGAACACGACGTGCCGCTGGCCGACGTGCAACAAGGCAATCGGCTCCGCGTGCGCCCTGGCGAGAAAGTCCCCGCGGACGGCGAAGTCCTTGAAGGCACCAGCAGCGTGGACGAATCCATGGTGACGGGCGAAGCCATCCCTGTGGAAAAGCGGCCCGGCGGGCGGGTGACGGGCGGCCCGGTGAACGGCACCGGCGGCTTTCTGATGCGCGCCGAGCGGGTGGGCCGCCACACGTTGCTGGCGCAAATCGTCCGCATGGTCAGCGAGGCGCAGCGCAGCCGCGCGCCCATCCAAAGGCTGGCCGATGTCGTGGCTTCCTGGTTCGTGCCGACGGTCTTGCTCGCGGCGGCGCTGGCCTTCATCGGCTGGGCGGCGTTCGGCCCGGAGCCGCGCCTGGCGCACGCCCTCGTCAATGCCGTGGCCGTGCTCATCATCGCCTGCCCGTGCGCGCTGGGCCTGGCCACGCCCATGTCCATCATGGTCGGCACAGGACGCGGCGCGACCGAAGGCGTGCTCATCAAGAATGCCGGCGCGCTCGAAATCATGGAGAAGGTGGACACGCTCATCGTGGACAAAACCGGCACGCTGACCGAGGGCAAGCCGCGACTGGTCTCAGTGGTCACGGCTTCCTGCCGGAAGGAGGAGGAGTTTCTCCGACACGCCGCCAGCCTGGAACGTGGCAGCGAGCACCCGCTGGCCGCCGCCATCATGGCCGGGGCGGAAGAGCGCGGCCTCAAGTTGACCGATGCGCAGGATTTCCAATCCATCACGGGTCGCGGCGTGACGGGCAAGGTGGACGGCCATTCGGTCGCGCTCGGCAACGCCAAGCTTCTGGAAGAACTGAAGACCACGCCTGGCGACCTTGGCTCACGCGCAGAAGGACTGCGCCGCGAAGGACAGACCGTGATGTTTGTCGTCCTCGACGGCCAGGTGGCCGGCCTGCTCGGAGTGGCCGACCCCATCAAGGAATCCACGCCCGAAGCCCTTCGCCTGTTGCGCGAGGAACACATCCGCGTAGTGATGGTGACGGGCGACAACCGCACCACCGCGGAAGCGGTCGCGCGCAAGCTGGGCCTCGACACGGTCGAAGCGGGGGTGCTGCCCGAGCGCAAGGGCGAGGTCGTCAAAAAGCTCCAACAAGAGGGCTGCGTGGTTGCGATGGCCGGCGACGGGGTCAATGACGCCCCGGCGTTGGCCTTGGCCAACGTCGGCATCGCGATGGGCACCGGCACGGACGTGGCGATGCAGAGCGCCGGCATCACGCTGGTGAAAGGCGATCTGCGAGGCATCGCCAAGGCACGCCGCCTGAGCCGAGGCACGATGCGCAACATTCGGCAGAACCTGTTCTTCGCCTTCATCTACAACGCGCTCGGCGTGCCTATCGCCGCCGGAGTGCTGTATCCCGTGTTTGGGCTGTTGCTCAGTCCGATGATCGCGGCGGCGGCCATGAGCTTCAGTTCCGTTTCGGTGGTCGGAAACGCGCTCCGCCTGCGGAAGCTGACATTTTGACTCCGACCTGAATACCCCCTGATCCATGCTGACTCGCATCATAGACTTTTCACTGAAGAACAAGTTCATTGTTCTGCTCGCCACGTTGGCGCTGGTGCTGGGCGGCATTTACGCTGTCAAAAACATTCCGCTCGACGCCATCCCGGACCTGTCTGACACCCAGGTCATCATCTACACGGAGTATCCGGGCCAGGCGCCGCAGATCATCCAGGACCAGGTGACTTATCCCATCACCACCAAGATGCTCTCGGTGCCGTTCAAGAAGGTGGTGCGCGGTTACTCGTTCTACGGCTACTCGTTTGTCTATGTCATCTTCGAGGACGGCACCGACCCGTATTGGGCGCGAAGCCGCGTGCTGGAATACCTCAGCCAACTAAGCGGCGATTTGCCCAAGGGCGTGACGCCTTCGTTGGGGCCGGACGCCACCGGTGTCGGTTGGGCCTTCATGTATTCCATCAACTCGACCAACCGCGACTTGTGGGAACTGCGCTCCATGCAGGACTGGTATTTGAAATACCAACTGACCGCCGTGGACGGTGTCTCGGAAGTGGCTTCCGTCGGCGGGTTCCAAAAGCAATACCAGGTGACCGTGGACCCGGTGAAACTGCGCGCCTACAACCTGGCGCTGTCCAAGGTGCGCATGGCCATCCAGATGAGCAACGGGGAAGTCGGCGGCCGTTCCATTGAAATGTCCGAGAAGGAGTTCATCCTGCGGATCAAGGGCTACATCCAGAACGTCGAGCAGATCCGCAAAATCGCCGTGGGCGTCGGTCCCAACGGCGTGCCGATTTTGCTGCGCGACGTGGCGACCGTGCAACTCGGACCCGAGATGCGCCGGGGCATCGCCGAACTCAACGGCGAAGGCGAGACGGTCGGCGGGATCGTCGTCATCCGCTACGGCGCCAACGCGCGTCAGGTCATCCAGGACGTGAAGGAGCGCCTGGACGCGGCCATGAAGGGTCTGCCGCCGGATGTGACCTGCACGATTGCCTACGACCGCAGCGCCCTGATCGAACGCGCCGTCAGGACGCTGGAGGAGAAGCTGCTGGAGGAAAGCATCGTGGTGGCGTTGGTCTGCCTCGCCTTCCTGATGCACCTGCGCAGCGCGCTGGTGGCCATTCTGATTTTGCCCATCGCGGTGCTCATGTCCTTCATCGTCATGTTTGGGCAGGGCATCAGCTCCAACATCATGTCGCTGGGCGGCATCGCCATCGCCATCGGCGCGATGGTGGACGCCGTCATCATCATGATCGAGAACGTCCACAAACATATCGAGCACGACGGCGGCAAGAAGCCGCACTGGGAGATCATTCGGGACGCTTGCGTTGAGGTCGGACCGACGCTCTTCTATTCACTGCTGGTCATCAGCGTCTCGTTTATCCCGGTGTTCACGTTGCAGGCGCAGGAAGGACGGCTGTTCAAACCGTTGGCCTTCACAAAAACCTACTCGATGGCCGCCGCGGCGCTGCTCTCCATCACGCTCGCACCGATCCTCATGGGCTTCTTCATCCGCGGCAAAATCCCGGCCGAGGAGAAGAATCCCATCAACCGCTTTCTCATTTGGGTGTATCACCCGCTGATTGATCTTGTCATCAAGTGGCGCTGGCTGGTGATCTTCGGCGCCGCGGCCGTCATCGTCTGGATCTTCTTTCCTTCGAACCAGCTCGCCGCGCGCCTGCTGCCCGACGGCAAGGTCAAGGAATGGGCGTTCAAGGCCGGGAAGTTGTTCCCGTACCAAAACATCGGCTCCGAGTTTATGCCGCCACTTTACGAAGGCGACCTGCTCTACATGCCGACCACCTTCCCTGGCATCTCCTCGACCAAGGCGCGCGAACTCGTTCAGCAAACCGATAAGATCATCCGCTCCTTCTCCGAAGTGCATCATGTGTTTGGCAAGATTGGTCGCGCCGAGACCGCTACGGACCCCGCGCCCTTCGACATGATCGAGACCACCATCATGCTCAAGGACGAAATAGATTGGCCGGCAGTGGACATCAAGGACGAGAGCGGCAACGTCATCGCGCACCGCCGCCGCACACCGGACGAACTGGTGGACGCGCTCAACAGCGCCATTCAGTTCCCCGGTCTGGCCAACGCCTGGACCATGCCCATCAAGACGCGGATTGACATGCTGTCCACCGGCATCAAGACGCCGGTCGGTATCAAAGTCGCCGGCCCCAACCTGGCCGAGTTGGAGCGGATCGGCTCTGAGATCGAAGCTGTCGTCAAGCAGGTGCCCGGCACGACGAGCGCCTTTTCCGAGCGCGTGATGGGCGGTAGTTACCTGGAATTCGACATCAACCGCGATGAAATCCCGCGCTACGGTCTCACGTTGGGTGAAGTGCAGGAAGTCCTGGCCGTGGCCCTGGGCGGCATGCCGATCGCCACGACGGTCGAGGGGTTGGAACGCTACACCATCAACCTCCGCTACGACCGCGACTTTCGCTCGAACCTCGACGCCCTCCGGAACGACATCGTGATTCCTACGCCCACCGGCGCGCAGGTGCCGCTGGGCCAGTTGGCCAACCTGCACATCGTGAATGCCCCGATGGCCATCAAGAGCGAGGCCGCCGTGCCGAACGCCTGGATTTACGTGGACGTGAAGGGCATTGACATCGGCACCTACGTCCAGATGGCCATGCGCGCTGTCCGCGACGGCATCGCCAGCGGCACCATCAAACTGCCCAGCGGCTACAATATTTTTTGGAGCGGCCAGTATGAATACATGCTCCGCGCCCAACAGCGGATGATGATCGTGGTGCCCCTCACGTTGCTCATCATCATCCTCATCATCTATCTCAACACACGCTCGGCCGTCAAAACTGCCATCGTGATGCTGGCCGTGCCGTTCTCGTTGGTGGGCGCCTTCGCCATCATTCACTGGCTGGGCTACAACATGAGCGTGGCCGTCTGGGTCGGCATTATTGCGCTGGCCGGCCTCGACGCCGAGACCGGCGTCGTCATGTTGCTCTACCTCGACCTGGCGTACGAGGATTGGAGGAAGAAGGGCCTCATGCGCAACCTCACCGACCTGCGCGACGCCATTTACCACGGCGCAGTGAAGCGCGTCCGCCCCAAGGCCATGACCGCGAGCGTGATCATCGCCGGCTTGATGCCGATCATGTGGAGCCACGGTGCCGGAGCCGACGTGATGAAACGCATCGCCGTGCCGATGATCGGCGGGGTGGTCACCTCGACGCTGATGGAACTGCTTGTCTATCCGGCCATTTTCTATCTCTGGCGCGCGCGGCGGCTGCAAGCCGCGCCCGCCGCTGAAGCCGCGGTCACCCCGGCTTGAACATACGCAGCAACCAAAACCCAAAGGAAAGGAAACACACCATGGCAATCACACTGGGGGAGAGCAACGACGGCAAAGTGCTGGAAGTGTCCCTGACGGGCAAACTGGCCAAAGGGGACTATGAAGCCTTTGTGCCCGTCGTCGAGCGACTGGTCCGCCAACACGGCCAGATCCGGATGCTGGTGGCGATGCACGACTTCCACGGCTGGACTGCCGGCGCGCTGTGGGAAGACACCAAGTTCGCCGCGCAGCGTTTCCGCGACATTGAGCGCCTGGCCTTGGTGGGCGAAACGAAATGGCAGCACGGCATGGCGGTGTTCTGCAAGCCCTTCACCGCCGCGACGGTCCGTTACTTCGATCACACGGCCCTGAGCGAAGCCCGGGCATGGCTCGAGGGCGAGGAGGGAGCTCATGAACCCGTCAAAGGCTGATGGATCCCAGAACTCCTGACTTAGCGCCGCTGGCATTGTCCGCTTTTGGGGGCTCAATCGGGGATATGGCTGGTGTAGCGCAGGCGCAAGCGTGAGCCCGGAAACCGGGCCTCCAGCGTGTTGAGTTCCTCGCAGAGCGCCGCGATCGCTCGGGTGCGGTGCGGGGAACTCTGGGGGAGCAGACTAACCCGCAGTTCCTGGTCAGTGACTTCCAAGTCCGCCGCACTGAGCAGGGCCACCTGGATCAAGGTGCGGCCCACGTCCTTCACGCGCCGGTAGTGAGGCGCGACGGAACGCACCAACTCGCCCTCGGCCTGGTAGGCCACCATCTTGACCAGGTTGGTGAGGTGCTGGATTTCGGGCGCCAGCTTCACGACCGGCTCGGACGTCACCGACTGCACGGGAACGCGCCGGGGGGATCCGGGCGCGACGGGCGAGCAAGTCAGCGACGCGTTGCCAAGCGTCTCAGATCTGACGGCCCAGTTTGCCGTGGGCGATCTTGAACCCGCGCATGGTTCGCCGGGTCTGTTAGTCATTGGCCAGGGCTTGCAGGCCATACTGGGCTTGGAGACATTCCAGGCGGGCTTTGGCCTTGCTGAGTTGGGCGTCCACCTGTGCCCGGGCCGGATTAGGGACTTCGCGCACGGGATCGCGGAGTTGGTGGATGTCGCAGAAGGTGTGGTTGTCGATCATAAACGGCCTCCGGCCAGCACCCGGCGTAGGATGTCAACTTGAGCGGGAGCACCTTCCACATGGGAAGTGCTTGAACCGCTCCCCTGGTTCTGGATCCCGCCTCTACGCCCAGCACCCTCCTCGCCGGGTTCACCATCTGGCAGAGGGGCACCCCGACCACGATCATCGGCCCGCCAACCAGCGGACGTCGGGTCCTGAACGAGTTCTGGCGCGATGCCCTGGGCGGGGAGTGGGTTTGCACCGGGGCGGGAACGCCGGGGACGTGGGTTCAGATCAGGCCGGCGGCGGTGACGGCGGATCCGGCATCAGGCACGATCCCGACCGGATACCTCGTTTGGAATGTCACCACGGGCCACATCAAGAGGCACGCCGGCGGGTACGTGTGGGAGATTCCGGCGGCGTAAGCCAGCAGCCAGAGCCATGGCGGCCAGCCGAGCTTGCGCTATGGTGCCGCTCGGGACTACCGTGCCGCCATGCAGCTCGACAGGATGCCCTTCGGCGCAGTTGAGCCACATGTCTTGGACCGAGCCGCTATGATGCGCTGAGGGCAAGTCGGGGCAGGTTCAATACATGAACCGGCGGTTCGTATGATCAACGTTCGGCGTAAGCGAGGCGCGAGTCAGAGGTCAACAGTGAGAACGCACGAGCAAGACAAGGGACGGTCTGCGAGACGCTATGCCGAGATTGCCGCAGCGGCCCATGGTGCCGGCGGCCGCCCCGAACCGGTGGCGTATGCAACCTCACTCGGTTATTCGGAGGAAGACCTGAAGACGGTGCCCGCGGACGCGATCATGACCCTGGGTTGCGGGACCCCCGTCACTCGAGCGAGGCTACGGCTGGGCGAGATCGTTTTGGACCTAGGCTCGGGCGGTGGCTTGGATGCGTTTCTGGCAGCGCGTCGAGTCGGTCCAACCGGACGGGTCATCGGTGTGGACGCTACGCCCGAGATGGTGAAGCGAGCGAATGCGACTGCCGAGAAATCAAGCATCGCCAATGTAGAGTTCAGGTACGCCCCGATCGAGCGGCTGCCGCTCGCTGACTGCTCCGTTGACGTCGTGATCAGCAACTGTGTCATCAATCACTGTGCGGAGAAGGTGCGGGCTTTCAAGGAAGTCTATCGCGTTCTGAAGATCGGAGGGCGGATGTGCCTCTCAGACCTGGTCGGTTCCGGTCCGTTTTCGGACGCAGCTCTGGAAGATAAAGTCTGGGGAGAGTGGCTTGCCGTAGCTCTGTCCAAGGCTGACTATTTGCGCGCCATTGAGCAGGCCGGCTTTCAAGAGGTCACCGTCGAAGAGGAAGTGACTTTCCACATGGCGGAGAATGATGAAAGGCTCAAGGGGAGAATTGCCAGCATCGGCCTGACCGCGTGGAAGAAGTGAGGGCGCCGATGAGCACCAGAATGGACGTTGCCACGACAAGGTTCCTCAGCGGGTATAATTGCGCCCAAGCCGTGCTTGATGCCTTTCGCGATGAAGCTGGCCTGGATGAGGAGTTGGCGTTGAAGATTGCCACCGGCTTTGGCGCCGGCATGGGGAGGAAGCAGGAAGTGTGCGGCGCAGTGACCGGGGGAATCCTCGTTCTGGGGCTGCGGCATGGCCGCGGGAGCACCGGCGATCGTTCAGCGACCGAGATCACCTACATGAGAACCAGAGAGCTGATGGATCGTTTTGCGGCAAGACACGGAAGCTGCCTCTGCCGTCAGCTCCTCCAAGGCTATGACCTCAGCACCGAGGACGGATTACGCCGGGCCAAAGCGGATGACATGCTCAACAAAGTCTGCCGGCCATGCGTTCAAACTGTCGTCGAGATGTTGGAGAGGGTGAAATGAGAGCCGAACAAGACACCGCAGGGGACGCGGGCGGGCTACGTCAGTTCACAGTGCGAAAGCGCAGGGTCGCCCGCGCCGCTCCGTTCGGTCGTTCGATTACGTGAAGCCTCCGTTCCTGTTGACTGTGTTCGCGCTTTTGCTGACGCTGAACACGGGTTGCGTCATCTTTCCCCATGGCGAGTTGATGGCGCCCCCAGCGCAAGGAAGGGCTGTGGACTCAGGCACTCTTGAGCCATTGCGGCATGCAAGAGTCGTCCGCCGTATAGAGAGACTGGACAGGGAGCGAGTGGCGTTTACTGACGCCCAGGGACGTTTTGCGTTCAAGCAGGATAGAGATCTGGGATGGCTCCTCATGGTGGATTACGCCGCCAATCAGATTCAGTATCGTATTGATGCTATTGGGTATCGCTCCTTTGAGACAAACCTCTACGGAGGCGGCAGTTTCTATCGTGGCAGGCAGCCCCACGACCTTGGCATCGTACCACTGCATAGGGAGTCGGGAAGAATCGAACCATAGCGAATCGAGCCAACGGCAACACCGGTCCACGACCTCCACGCCCGTGAGTCGCTTCCGCTGCACACTTGGCGCTCACGGTGCGTGATCGTGTCAGCGGGTGATCGCTGACTCGCTGCGGTTCCTCGCGTCGAGGCACAGGCGAGGCGTTGCCGGAACGCCCCGGTGGCGGCGTTCTATCCTTGCTGATGGGAGACGGGCTTCTGAGAGTGCGATTGCGCCAGGACTGGTTGTGAAGTGGCCGCTGGAGGCACGCGTTTATGTTCCGTGTCCTCGCCGCCGACTTGAACCTGGGCTCGTCAGGCCGCTCCCAAGCGCCAAAATGTTTGGCGATTGTCTGGCAATGGTGCAGGAGAGTGCAGACCAGTGCAGAGCGTTAGACAAGAAGCGCGGGATTCAAGAATCGTGCCAGGAAAGCGCAAAAGCCGCTGGAGGCCAGCGGCTTAAGTGCTTGATGATCAACGCCGGCCGGTTTCGGGAGTCTCAATCTGAACCCAGGGCGTTCGGTTATGAGTCTGACGGTCTACAGTTCATGTGCTTGTTTCCCTGCCGTGGTTCCGCAGTGAACGCGCTGGCCAATCGCGCTCCGTGCTGGCGGCAGCGTCCGCGTCGGACCTCTGATCTGATACTCCGGTTTGATGCTGGAGGCACGGAATTCCGTCCCTTGCAGTCCGTTTCAGTTCTCGCAGAGAGGCATCGAAGCCTTTGATGATCACTCGTTTGGCCTCGTGGTTCCCCTCGGGGGCAACTTGGCCCATTTGCCCGTTATCAATTATGAGGCAACTGGCCTGACCGGTGGTTCGACCCGCTTGGCGGCGCTCGGCGAGTATTGCGGTGGACACCGCTGAGTAGCTTCAGCGCGAGCAACGCACGGCCACGACCGAGGTCCCCTCACACGAAAGGTACGAATGTTGTCGCCAGATGCTTCGATCTCAGCCCGCCTCCTGCCGAGCCTCGCGGAACAAGCCGAGATTTGACTGCATCAGGGCTCCGACAATAGTCTCAGGTTCTATGCTGAAACCCGTACCCGATTATGCCCAGCAGATCGATGCCAAAACACGTGGGTTGATGCTGGAGTTCTTCGACCACGTGCGGGAGGTAACCACGCCATTCGCCGTTGAACGCATTTAGCAGGGACGGCCAGTCCCGATTCTGTTCATGGGGCGGTCCGGGGTCGGCGTCGGCCCTGCGCACGGCCTGCGAAACCAAGGGAAGGGGCGGCAAGTCTAGCGGCGGACCCTGATCCTCCACGCAGGAGACAACACCCTGATCCCGATCGAGGACGCGCCACCCACTGCTTTTCGATGCGTGCCAGGACCTGCGCAAGGTTTTCCTGCGAGTACCGCCCGCGCCGACAGCCAAAACCAGGTTCAGAACCGTGACGCCATCGGGGCGGCCGGAACCGCCTGACGGTCTTTTCGTAATATGTGCCGCTTTGACTACTCCGTTTTGACTACTATATGGCTGGATTTCGGTCCCATTGAGGCTATTCGGGTCCAGGAACCGCCTTTGAATAGAAGACGCAAACTGTTTGTATTCAACGGTGAGTCCAGTAATGCCCAATTGGGGCCATGAGCGGCTAAACGCGCGAAAAAGGTTTTGTAAACCGTCGGTCGTCGGTTCAAATCCGACAACTGGATCCAGTTCATAGTAAAGCACTTACAACGGATTAAGGGGCCTCGTTTCGAATCCTCACCTGATTTTTCAGGACACTTTCGTGGCGTTTTCGCCGTGAAAGTAAAGTTCCCGATCGTGGTTCGGGCGGAAGCCAGTCAATACTCGGTCAATGAACACTGGTTGTCTGCAGCTACGGCGCCGGTGACCATCCACCCTTCAGCCCCTGAGTGCTGGGGCCGCAATGGTCACGGCCGCAATGGTCGCTTGCCTTGTCATTCCCGGCGGCTCCAAGATGGCGTCCATGCAAATCAAGAAGCGCGACTTCCTGCTTGGAACGGGCTTTGTCGGCATGGCCGGCCTGGCCGGAATACCTTCCGTGATCGCGGCCGAGCAAAACGTCAACCGGTCTTCGTCGGTTTTCAACGTCTTTGACTTTGGCGCAGAAGGCGACGGCAAGACACCGGATTCCGAGGGCATCCAAAAGGCGCTGGATGCAGCCGGTCAAGTGGGCGGCACGGTCTATTTCCCGGCGGGAAGGTATCTCTGCCATGACCTGAAGGTTCACCCCCACACGACGCTGCTGGCGGAGCCACAGTGGGGATACCGTGGCGACGCGGGCGCCATGCTGCTCCTTGATTCCGAGGAGGCGGATTGCCTGCTGAACATCACCGGTGCGTTCGGCGTCCACCTCCGCGGACTGTTTCTGCAGGGACGCCGGGATGCCAAGAAAGCCATTCATGGTGTCTTCCTCAACAACGCCGAGAAGTACAGCCCGCAGGAAGACGCCATCGTCATCGACGACTGTAAGATCGAGCGGTTTTCGGGGCACGGCGTTCATCTCTTGCGCATCTGGCTCTTCATCATCCGGCACAGCATCATGCAGGGGAACAAAGGGTGCGGCGTCCAGATCACCGGCTGGGACGGTTTCGTGACGGACAACCAGTTCTCCGGTAACGGGAGCCACGGGTTCGCCTGCGATTCGGTCGGTGCCACGGTCATGTTCACCGCCAACCGCGTCGAATGGAACCACGGCTATGGCCTTTACCTCATGGCCGGCGATGCGTGGAACGTGACCGGGAACTGTTTTGACCGGAACTGGGGCGCGGGCGTCTGTGCCCTCAAGATGCGTACGACGACCATCACCGGCAACGTCTTCAGACGCTGCGGCAAGGACAGCCGACTGCTGCCCGAGGCGGAGCGCTCCTGCCAGGTGCGGTTGGAGGAATGCAGCGGACTGACCTTCGTCTCGAATGTCTGCGCGGCAGGCCGCGACGACGGCGGCCGGGGCGATTGCACCCCGCATTTCGGATTCCTCGTGCGCAAGCTGAGCCACTGCGTCATTGCCTCCAACAGCCTCTTCAAAGGCTACCTGAAAGAGATGACCGCGGACTTGGGTGAGCACGGTCCGGAGTACGTGTTCGCGAACAATGTTGGTTGCCCAATGTCATCGTGATCACGCGACGATTGACGCCGCCCGGATCGACTACTTCGTACCGGTCCACGTATACTTCCCGGGACCGGTTTTGTTGATCTCCTTAATGTTCGCGCCGGTTTTCGAGCAGCTTGACGATCTGCTTCAGGTCGGCAGAGGTGAGTTGAGTAAGATTCATGGGGGGAACGTACGCGCTTGACCGATCGCAGAGCAAGCCCCAGAGGGGCAGGAACCCCACTCCCACTCACTCGGCACGGGCGAATTGGCCGAGCACTTCATCGCTCGACGCGCAACGGTCGGCGCTCGACCTACAACGAAAGAGGTTCTTGAAAGTCGTGCGTTGAGCGTTCCACGTTGAGCGTTCTCTGCACAGCCGAACTCCCAACTCCCAACTTTCCCCCCTCCCCCCGTATTTGTCCCAGGCCCTGCCGTAGACTGAGGGCATGAGATTCAAGTACGCCGATTGGATTCGACGGGGCACCGACGAGATCGTCGCCGTCTTTGGCGAGGCCAAACTGGTGCGTCGACTCGACGGCAAAACCGAACTGCGCGGCGGGACGGAACAGGACCGCATCGCCGCTAACCCGCATATTTCCCCCCCGTCAGTGCACAGGGCGGTCAGATTTCGCAAGATGATTGCTCTGCGGGTTAGAAAAGCAAAACCGCGCCTCAGTGGAGTGAGAGAGGTGGGCAGCGGGGTGCCGGTGTCGGCCCGTGGGAGCGTCTTACTGTGTGCCCTGATCCTCACCCGCCTCCGACATGCCACTTCCCGGCGTGGTCCGGGCTCCGCTGCCCCCTGACGAGGTGATCGGGCTGCCCCTCGCCACGGTGTTCTACGACCTGAGAGGCACGGCCAGCATCACCGGAGGCGACGAGAAGGCGCGGCTCGAGATCGAGAAAGCTCTCGGCATTCGCGCCGGGGCTGCTTTCGATCCGCAGGTCGCGCACGCCCGGCAGGCCCTCGAACGCCGCCAGGGGCG
>ERZ795055.1746-NODE-1746-length-17185-cov-4.115820_pt1 | contig 17185 bp, 9 predicted proteins | sample MGYA00375139_ERZ795055 | MGnify/ENA primary metagenome ERZ795055 (study PRJEB30184, sample SAMN05720283) | anaerobic digester metagenome | isolation source: active sludge of municipal wastewater-treating anaerobic digesters | place: USA | collected 2015-01-23 ... | reverse complement strand
CGGCTTCCACCAGGAACTGCGTGATGATATCGCGGCGCTTGGCGCCGAGGGCGCGGCGGATGCCGATTTCGCGGGTGCGTTCGGTCACGGTGGCGAGCATGATATTCATGATGCCAATGCCGCCGACGAGCAGTGAAATCGCGGCGATCGACCCGAGCACGATGTTGAAGATGCGCTTGGTCTGCTCGGCCTGGCGGAGGAGTTGGAGAGGGACGATGATCTCGTAATCGTTTTGGTCGTGGAATCGACCGAGGAGGGTTCGGATCTGCGGGTCGGCGGTTTCCACGGCCGCCAAATCCTGCATCTGGACGGTGATCTGGTGGAGTTGAACCTCCTCGGCCTCGAAACTGCCGGCGGATCTGCGGATGAGCGTCTCGCCGAATCGCGTGCGAGAGACGCTGAGCGGGATGTAGACATTGTTGTCGAGCGGTTGTCCCTCCATGGCGCCAGCCTGGCTGCGCTGCTCGGGTTGGCTGCGCTCCTGCAGGATGCCGATGATCCGGTAGTAAAAGGTGTCGATCTTCACCGCGTGCTGCATCGGGTCCAGGTGCGGGAAGAGACGACGCGCCAGGCCGGTCGTGATGACGCAGACATTCTCGGCGTGCTGTTCGTCCAGATGCGCGAGAAAACGGCCGCGGACGATCCCCGCCCCGGTCACATCCATGTAAGACGGCAGCGTGCCGATCACCTGGCAAGGGACTTCGTTGCGATCGAAGCGCACATTCTCGCGGATGATGCGCATGGGCAGGACGCGGTTGACGCCCGGGATGGTGGACTGGAGCCTGGCGCCGTCTTCATAGGTGAGGCCATAGGCCAACTGCATGCCGCGCGGGCTGCTGCCTCCCTGCTGGCGGGCCTGGTCGGGCGGCTTGAGACTGCGCAACAGGATGTTGTTGCTGCCAAGATTCTTGATGGCCTCCTGGGCTTCGTACGAGGCCCCTTCCCCGATCGCAAGCATGGCGATGACCGAGCAGACGCCGAAAATGATGCCAAGCATCGTCAGGGCCGAGCGCAGTTTGTGGAGCATCAGGCTCTTGATGCCCAGGCGCACGGTGCTTACGAATTGGAAGGTGAGCATGCTGGCCCCGAGGGTTAGGACGGCGAATCGGACGCACGAGGCCCCAAGGGGCGGTTGACGACCTCGCGGTCGATCAGGCCGTCCTTCATATGGATGACCCGGTGGGACCGGCTGGCCACCCGGTCGTCGTGCGTGACCAGGATGATGGTCTTGCCGGCCTGGTTCAGGCGGTCGATCAGATCGAGCACTTCCTGGCCGGTCTTCGAGTCGAGGTTCCCCGTCGGTTCGTCCGCGAGTATCATCAGGGGGTTGTTGACCAACGAGCGGGCCACGGCAACCCGCTGCTGCTGGCCACCGGACAATTGGCTGGGGCGGTGATGGAGCCGGTCGCCCAAGCCGACGAGCTTGGCCAGCTCGAGGCACGATTCGAAGTGGGAGCGAACATCCTTTCCCTGGTAAAGCAACGGCACCTGGATGTTCTCGAGAACCGTGAGCTGTGCGATCAGGTTGTACGACTGAAAAATAAAACCGATCTTGAGTCCACGCGCTTCCGAGAGCTGGTCATCGGGCATTCGGGAAACATCCTCGCCACCCAGAAAATACTGTCCAGCCGTCGGGCGATCAAGGCAGCCGAGAATATTGAGCATCGTCGACTTGCCCGATCCGGACGGCCCCATGATCGCCAGGTAGGATCCGGCCTCGACATCCAAATCCACACCGCGCAAGGCCAGGACATCGGCTTCGCCCCCGAGGACGTAACGCTTCTCGACGCCGCGGATCCTGATGATGGCCGAATCGGCTGGCATGGCTAGCCCGGATGTTTCATGAGGCTTCGCAGTGGTCACAACTCCATAAAACACGCGGGCTACGGCTGCTGCGGTCGGGGGGCCGCGTCTCGGCCGGGGCGGGCGCCGGCCTCCCCTTCACCGCGGCGCTCGCCGCGATTGGGTCGGAGGCTGCCCATCTCCTCGCGCATGGCAGCCCGCTCCCCTTCATCGAGCTGGCCGTCTCCATCCTTGTCGAAACGCTTCATCATCTCCTCACGGCCCGAACGCGTCCCGCCAGCCGGTCCTCCGCCTGGCGGCCCCTGCCCGCCGAAGCGAGCGGCGAACGCCGCGCGCATCGACTCGCGTTCCGTTTCGTCGAGTGTCCCGTCGCCATTCTTGTCGTACTGTTTGAGGATCTCTTCGGGACTGACGCCGCCCAACGGTCCGGCTCCTGCGCCCGCACCCGGGGTCGGACCACGTCCGCCGCCTTCGGCCCCGGTCGCGGTCAGCGCGGGCCTGCCGTTGCCTCCGCCCTGAGAATCGGCCTGGTTGCCGAGTCCGTTGGGGGACACGGCCTCGATGGGCGGGACATTGGTGAACGTGACCCTGGCCTTTTCCTCGTCGGCGAGCACGGCGCCTTCGAGATCCTTCTCATGGCTGTCAAAGGGCGGAGAGAGCATCACGCGATCGCCGGCTTCGAGTCCCTGGACAACTTGGATGAATTTCGTGTTGAACATGCCAACCTCGACCGGTCGGGGCTCGGGCGTGCCGCGGTTGACCACGTAAGCGACCTGCTTACCCTTGAACGTCGTGACCGCCTGGATCGGCACCGAGAGGACATCGGCGATGTTCGTGATGACAATCTCGGCCTTGGCGGACACGCCGGGTTTGACGTTGGGCGGGTTCTCGGACAGATACACCTCGGTGTTGTAGACCTTCAAATTCGGATTGCCCCAGCGTGCCTGGGTGTCGGGCAACGGCGCCACTTTCGCAACCACGCCCGCATAACGCTTGTCGGGATCGGAATCCAAAACGACAAAGGCCGGCAGGCCGGCTCGGATCATGTTGATATGGGATTCGTGGATCTTGACCACCACCTTCATGCGGGAAAGGTCCGGCAGTTTGATAAGCTCTTGGCGGTTGCGCACGACCGCACCGCCTTCGACCAACGACTCGCTGCTGAAGCGATTCTCGCTGACTTGGTACACAACCAGGCCGTCCTGAGGGGCATAAATCATCGTTGCCTCGAGATTCTTGCGATCCCGTTCGAGTTTGTCCTCGTTGAGCTTGAGGGTGTTGATCTGGGAGAGCAGATCGGCCTCGTACTGGGCCATTTTCCGTTTGTTGAGGTTGATCTGCTGTTGAAGCTGTTCTTCCGCCTGCCGCACGTCCGAATTGAACTTCTTAAGCTGTTTCTCGACATCGAACTCGTCGAGCATCCACAGGACGTTCGTAGCCGCAATCAACTGATTCTCGGTCGCCAGCACGGCCAGCCGATCGCCGTCCACTTTCTGTTTGGTCTCATACCCCTTCTCGGCGAGCCTGACTGAATTGCTGTAGGTCTCGCGATTCACCACGAGCTGATTCGACGCCTGGAGAGCCTTGTTCTGGGCTTCGAGCAGATCGACCAGTCGCTGGCCTTGCTCGTACTTGTCGCGGTCGATGATCGCCAGGTCGAGTTTGAGCTTGGCGGCCAGGTAATCCACATTGGTGGCGCTGCGCTGGATTTCGAGTTGGGCTTCCGCGTTGGTCACTGCGAAGCGCGCCTTCTCGACGCTGATGAGCTGCTGGTTGACCTGATCCAGCGCCTGCGAGGAGTCCAACTCGACCAGGAGATCGCCCTTTTTCACCGAGGCGCCCTCGGGGACAATCGAGATGATGCGCGCCGTGCCTTCCACCTCGCTCCGGATCACCACCTCGCTAATGGCGGTCAACGTGCCCGGCTCGATCACCGAGACGGTGAAGTCCCCGCGCTTGGCAAGGTAGTGCTCGGTGCCCCCGCCATCCTTCTTGGACGGCCGCAGCACAACGTAAAGCAACAGCAACAACAGGCCCACGGCGCCGACCTGAAAAAGCCGGCGGCGCGCGCGCGGCGGCGCGGCGGAATCGGGCGAGGCAGATGCATTCATGACGAGGGTTCGAGGAATTGGTCCGGTGGGATCGGGTTGTCGTCGGGCATTTGCAGGGGCGGCGGTCCCTGCTGGCTCTCGTCCAGTGTCGCGGTCAGCGGGTCCTGCAGCCAGAAGGACGGATGGTCGGTCGTGATGACCCCGAGATCCAACAGGACCTGCAACCGGGCCTGGAGGTGGTCCACCATGGTGAAGACCAGGTCGTTCTGGGCTTCGATGAGGGCGTCCTGCGACTGGCGCAGCCTCTGCACGTCCGTGCGTCCCGCCTCGAGCAGGAGCGTGTCATTCTCGACCCGCCGCCGCGCCACCTCGAGCCCGTCGAGCTGACTGATGTAATTGAGGCGCCGTTGTTCGAGGGTGCGCAGCCCCCGGTCGATCCGCTCCTTGAAGTTGTCGAGAGTCAGGCTGAGCTGACGCAACTCCCGCTCGAAATCGACGAGCGTTCCGCGGTAATCGTTCCGTTCGGCCAATCGGTCCAGCGGGAGATCAATCTGCAAGCCGAAGTTATAGCGAAACTGATCCGGGTTGAACCGGGTGTAGTGATACGACCAGGAATTGGTCGAATCCTGCACTGCATAGCTGGCACTGCCTTGGAAGCGAACTCCGGGTTTGAGCTTGTCAGCCGCCAGCCTGACCCGGCGCTTCACATCCTCGAAACTGTCGATCGCATTGAGGATGTCGGCGTGCTTGGCGATGGCGATGCGAAAACCCGCGTCGCGGTCGATTGGGACGGCGCCCAAACCCGCGGTGCTGAGCTCCCGCAGGTCGCCGTCGTCGAGGTAGAGGTCCTCCTTCAGCGGGAGGCCCAGGGTCACCTTGAACGCATCGAGCTGGCTCATGTACTGAGCCAGCGAGTTGACGTACATGATCCGCGCGTTCAACTCCTGAGTGCGCGCGTCGTCCACCTCGCTTTGCCGCACCCGATCGACGGCGCGCGCCTCCGTGTAGCGCCTGGTCTCCACGCGACGCAGGTAATTGGTGTAGTTGTTGCGCACGCTGTCCTTTTGACCCAGAAGCCCGAAGTAGTCATTCACAATGCCAACCGCGAACTGCCGCTGGTATTGGTCGAAGCTCCGGATGCTGTAGATCAGACTGCGCTGCGCCTGCGTCAACGCCTCGACCGCATCGCTGTTCCGGCCAAAGCCGCGCAGCAGCGGTTGCGCGATATCGACGGACATCACGCTCAAAGCCGCCGTCCCGGGATCCCCGGTGTAATAACGCATGAGGTCGTTGATGAGCTTGACGCTCAGGCTCCCCCCGCTCTTGAACGCCTGACTGAACCCCACCTCCGGTTTCAGCGCGTCCAAATCGACGTTCCCGTTGCCATCGCCGCTCGCCGAGGGGTTCACGCTGCCAAAGAAGTTCGGCGTGAACCGGTGGCGCTGGCCGGTCAAGGCCAGTGCCCGCAGGTAAAGCTGCTCTTTCTGGTTTTGATACTCGCGGCTTCTGCGGACAGCCAGGTCGAGCGTATCCCGCAGGTTGATCACCCGCCGATTGGTCGCCATGCGATCCTCGACGATCTCCGCCGGCAGAATCGTCTTGGGATCCCGCGTCGAGTAGGGGGTGTCGATGGTGAAGGCGTTGGTTCGCTTGAAAATCTGCGCCTCGACCTGCTCGATGATCCGATAGACATCCTTGTCGGCCGATTTGCGGTAGTGCCTCGTGCTGCACCCGATCAAGACAGCCGCAAGCGCCAGGAACGCAGCACTCCGTCCCGCTGGTCCACACATCCGACGCAAAGCACGCCCTGCAGCCATTAGCAATCCCTGGCGAGCCGCGCCTCAGACCAAATCACAGTCCTCATACGGATGAAAGGTCCCTGTGTTTCCCCAAGGCGGAGCGAGCCGCCGTGCGGCGGCTCGCTCGTCTCGCGAATTCGATTTCACCGGGCAGGTCACTTCTCTTCGGGAATGCGCATGCCGTAGAAGGAACGATAGACGAAAACCAGGGCAACGACGAACAGCACGACGGCGATGCCCGTCTTGAGTCCAGTCTGCTGGGCCTTCTGCATGGCCACCGCAATCTCGGTCGCCAAGAGGCCGAACAAGGTCGTGAACTTGATGATCGGATTCATCGCCACCGAGCTGGTGTCCTTGAACGGATCACCCACAGTGTCTCCCACCACCGTCGCGTCGTGAAGATCGGTCCCTTTCTGCCGGAGATCGACCTCGACAATCTTCTTGGCGTTGTCCCAGGCCCCGCCGGCGTTGGCCATGAAGATGGCCTGGTAAAGACCAAAGAACGCGATCGAGATCAGGTACCCGATGAAGAAATACGAATCGAAGAACGCCAAAGCGAGCGACAAGCTGAAGATGGCCACGAAGATGTTGAACATGCCTTTCTGGGCATAGATCGTACAGATCTTCACGACTTCCTTGCTGTCCTCGATCGAGGCTGTCTTGGCGCTCAGATCCATGTTCTCCTTGATGTACACGACGGCGCGATAGGCGCCGGTGACGACCGCCTGGCACGAGGCGCCGGTGAACCAATAGATGACCGCGCCGCCCATGAGGAAGCCGAGCAGAATGGTCGGTTGCACGAGGGAGAGCTTGGTGATCACGCCGCCGAATTCCTTGTCGAGCAGGAGGATGATCGCGAACAACATCGTGGTCGCCCCGACCACCGCCGTGCCGATGAGCACCGGTTTCGCGGTTGCCTTGAAGGTGTTGCCCGCGCCGTCGTTCTTCTCGAGGTTGTGTTTCGCCGCCTTGAAGTCGGGCTTGAAACCGAAGTTCTTTTCGATGTCCTTCTCGATGCCCGGGATGGACTCGATCTGGCTCAGCTCATAGACGGACTGGGCGTTGTCCGACACCGGTCCGAAGCTGTCCACTGCAATCGTCACCGGCCCCATGCCGAGGAATCCGAATGCCACCAGGCCGAAGGCGAAAATGGGAGCCGCAAAGGAGATCGCCGCCGGCATGGTCTGGGAGAGCGCAGGACTGATCGCGGGCAGCGTCATCAGGTAGGCAACGAGCATCAGAATCAGCATGAGCAGGCCCTGCCAAAAGGCGGAGAAGTTGCCGGCCACGAATCCGGAGAGGATGTTCAGCGAGGCGCCGCCCTGCTTGGATGCGGTCACGATCTCCTTAACATGCCGCGCCTCGGTGCTGGTGAAGATCTTGGTGAACTCGGGGATGAGCGCGCCCGCCGCGGTGCCGCAGGAGATGATGACTGCCAGCACCCACCAGAGATCGGGGACCGCCGTGCCGTTGACCTGCAGATCTCTGAGCATCAGGTTGCTGATGGCGAAGGTGACCACAATCGAGATGATCGAGGTGAGCCAGACCAGCCACGTCAAGGGCAGTTCTGGATGGAAGTCCTTGGCCTGACTGTATTTGGCCGTGAAGACCTTGTTCGTGATCACATAGGCCAGAAACGACGTGATGATCATCAGGATGCGCATGACGAAGATCCACGTGATCAGCGTCGCGCACAGCGGCGTCAGGCCCAGTGTCAACGCCAGGAAAGTGATCAACGCCACACCGGTCACGCCATACGTCTCGAAGCCGTCCGCCGTCGGCCCAACCGAGTCGCCCGCGTTGTCGCCAGTGCAATCGGCAATCACACCGGGATTCTTCGGGTCGTCCTCCGGGAGTTTGAAGACGATCTTCATCAGGTCCGAGCCGATATCGGCGATCTTGGTGAAGATGCCGCCACAGATGCGCAGCGCGGCCGCGCCCAGCGATTCGCCGATGGCAAATCCGATGAAGCATGGGCCGGTCAGGTCGGCTGGCAAAAAGATCAGGATGCAAATCATGAAGAACAGCTCGACCGTGATGAGCAACATCCCGACGCTCATGCCGGAGCGCATGGGGATGGCCAGCGGCCCCCAGGGCAGACCCGTCAGCGCCGCAAAGGCGGACCGGCTGTTGGCCTGCGTGTTGATGCGCATGCCGAACCAGGCCACACCGTAAGAACCGAGAATGCCGAGGATCGACGCCAGAAGGATGACCACGACCTTGCCGAACGGCATGCCTTTGGTCACGGTGCCCGCGGCATCCTGATGCTGGGTGAGAAACCCGAAATAGTAGGCGATGCAGATCCCGATCAGCACCCAGAGAATGGCCAGGAACTTGCCCTGCTGGAACAGATAGCTCTTGCAGGTTTCCCAAATGAGGCTCGACACCTTCCGCATCGAGTCATGGACCGGAAGAGCCTTGGTGTGATTGTATTGCCAAATGCCGAAAACGGCTGCCAGCGCGCACACAACAATCCCCACCCACATCAACGTGTAGCCGCTGGCCCCTCCAAGAGCCGGGAAGTGCACCGTATCCAGCGGTGGCAGTTTCAGCTCGGCTTCACCCCCCAGCACGCCGGGGGCACTCAGGTTCAGGGCGGCCAGGGACAGCAGCCCGAACAGTCTTTGGCTTCGTCTCAACATAGTGTTCGGTTTAGGGTTCGGCGTCCGCCCGACACGGGCAAACCACCATTCATCCGGTTCATCAAAACCGGTTTGAAACTCTCGCAACTATGAGATTGCCCGCAATGAGTCAAGAGGATTCACATCCCCCAAAGGGTTCATGGCGAGTCTGAATCGCGCCTCGAAAGCCACTTGCCCACCGCGCCGGCCGCGGAATGGACGTGGAGTTTCGCGTAGATGCGGTGGAGGTGGGTGTTGACGGTCCGGGGGCTGATGCCCAGGTGCGACGCGATTTCCTCATAGCGCATCCCTCGGGTCAGCACCTCGAGTACCTCGGTCTCCCGCGGGCTGAGCCGCTCGTGCCCGTCGTGGCTCGATCCCTCGATCCGGTTCAGGCAGACGCCTCGCGCGGCAGCGGGACGCGAAAGGCGACCTTGGTTCCCCGGCCCGGCTGACTCTGAAGGTCAAACTGGCCTCCGAGCGAAGCCATTCGCTCGCGCATGCTGGACAGACCCAGGGCATGGTCCGCACGGTCGCCGCGCCGCGCCGTTTCAGCCACATCGAAGCCACGTCCGTCGTCTTCGACTTCGACAACCATTGGCTTCACCCACACCGCTGAGGAGAGTGATCTCGGTGAGGCTGGCGCCGAGGCCGTCGTGCAGGTCTTTGGCCAGCCGCGCGCGTTCCCTGGCCAGGGCGGCCTGTTGCTCGAGCCGGCTCAGGCGGCGCAATGCGCGCATCCGCCGACGCACGGCGACAGCGATGAGAGCCGGCAGCAGAACGGCGCCTCCCAACCGCACCCAGGCGCGCTCGCGCCAAAGAGGTTCGACGCTGAAACTCAAGCGGGCTGGCATCCGGCTGGTGTAGCCATGATGATTCTGCACCGTCACCTCGAACGTGTAATCGCCGGGGCGCAGTCCGCTGAAAGTAGCCTGGCGCAGCGTGCCCGCATCCGTCCAATCCGGCGATAGCCCGAGCAGACGGTACCGGCAGCGCACCCGCGCCGGCGCGCGAAACGCCGCCACCGTGAAATCGATGCGGAGCAGCCCGCGGTCCGCCGAGTTGATGGTCAGACGCCGCTCTGGAGAGAGCGCGCCCTCGGTCTCAGTCGCGGATGGGGACCGGTTTCCTTCATGGGACGACAGGCGTGTTCGCAGGGCGCGGCTGGCAAGGCCGCGCGCGTTCCGTTCTGGCTCTTGCCCCCCAAAACCTGTCTCGGCCCCGAAGCCGCCGGTGAAGATCACCCGTTCCCCGGCGCGCAGCGTTTCGATGTGGGCGCACGGCCCGTTGGTCAGATCGGGGAGGCGGTCCGGATCAAACAGCACCACGCCGCCCATCGTTGCGAAGGCGATGCGCCCGTCCCGCAACCGAGTTGCCGGTGGATAACTGTTCTGACCGTTGGTCTCAGGATTCAGCAGGCCATCCTCCTCGGCGTACGAAACGCAGTGTGCCTGCGACCGTGCGCCGTCAGCGACATCGAGGAGGTCTTGGCGCTTCACGCAATAGATGCCGCGGTCATGGCCAATCCACAGCCAGCCGCGCGTGTCTTCAGCGATGCCATTGACCAGGTTGTCCGGGAGGCCGTGGGCCGTAGTGAACACCGCGATGCGTCCGCCGCGCAACACGTTGAGCCCGCGGTCCGTGCCGATCCACAGGGCGTCGTCGTAATACGGGGTGTCCGCAAGGGATTCAGGGAGGGCTTCTTTGCTCCACGGGGCGTCCGGTCCGGACCGTCGGAATAAGCCCGTCCCACCAATCCCCGCCCACACGGTTCCGTCAGACCCGATAGCCCAGGCGCTGTAACGCGGCGTGCCGAACGGAGGGCCGTCGTGCACCCCGCGCCAGGATCCATCGGCGCAGCGGATCCCGAGGCCGCGCTCCGACCCGACGAGCAGTTCGCCCGCGGGCGAAGTGGCCAGCGAGGTGATCAAAACCTCCTCCGTGGGTGGAAAGGGCGATCCGGTCGGGGGGCTTGGCAGGGCAACCAGACGCGGTTCTTCGCCGAGCCGAATCAAGCCGCCGGCGGTGCCCACCCAGATGGCCCCATCGCGGTCCTGAGCCAGCGCCTGGCAGACATCATTGGCGAAGGCGTTGTGAGTCGAGCGCGACCACGTCTTGAACACCCGGCCATCGAACCGACTGACCCCTCTGCGCGTGCCCACCCAGATGAACCCGGTGTTGTCCCGCAGCAAGGCCAACACCCGGTCATCGGGCAGACCGTGCTCCTTGCGCCAGACCCGCACCGTGAAGTCGCGTTCCAATGGGACAATCTCCGAATCCGCGGCGTGCATCCAAAGTGAGAGCCCGAGCGCAGCCAAGAGGATCGCGCCGCGCCAAGCCAATACCAAGACACGGCCCACTTCGGCAATCGTTGTTGGGATGTGAAGGCTTAATGGAAACACTGGATACCCCCCAAAACCCTCAGGAAAAGTGGTGCGGATAGCAGGACTTGAACCTGCACGCCTTGCGGCACTACCACCTCAAAGTAGCGTGTCTGCCAATTCCACCATATCCGCAACCGCCGTTGGGGTAATAAAGCCAGACCGCCCGGCCGCTGCAAGTTCTTTTCTGCGCAAATTCTGAGCAAATCCGCTTGCATCCGGAAGGGGCGCTCCTATGCTCTGCCCCCGCCTGAGCGCCGCCGAAGCGGTGTTCGCATGAGGCTGAGAAAAGAACTGTTAACGAAACAACCTGACTTCAACCTCCGTTGCCACCGCAACGTTTGGTCCGTTAGGCAATGGAGTCTTCGCCGGGTCTTTTGTTCCCGACCAAGTCTCCCCCAGTAGCGTCGCGTTTACACGACAGAATCCGTATGCTCACCATGGAAGAAGCCCTGAGGCAGAGTCCCAAGACCTTTGCCGCAGGCCAAATCGTCAAAGGCACCATCCTCGAACTCCGCCCCAAAGAAGTCCTCGTCGACATCGGTTACAAGAGCGAAGGAGTGATCTCGCTTGCCGAATTCGAAGATCCAAAGGCCGCCCGGATCGGGGAGGAGATTGACGTGCTCATCGAAAGGCTCGAAGACCGTGAGGGCATGGTGGTCCTCTCCCGCGAGAAGGCCGAGTTCAAGAAGAATTGGGAGCGAATCCTCTCGATCTGCAACGAAGGCGGCACGATCGAAGGGAAGGTCAAGTCCATCGTCAAAGGCGGCCTGCTGGTCAATATCGGCGTCGAGGCATTCCTGCCCGCCTCGCAGATCGACATCATCCCGCCCCGCAACCTCTCCGGGTTCGTGGGGAACACGTACCGATTCAAGGTCGTCAAGATCAACCAGGAACGGCAGAACATCGTGCTGTCCCGCAGAGAATTGATCGAGCAGGAGCGCAGCGAGCGGCGCGCCAAGCTGCTGGCCGAAATGATGCCGGGCGACATTCGCAAGGGCACGGTCAAGAATCTGACCGACTTCGGCGCCTTCGTCGACCTGAACGGGCTCGACGGCTTGCTCCACATCACCGATATGAGCTGGGGCCGGATCGGGCATCCGAGCGAAATGCTCAAGGTGGGCCAGGAGCTGGATGTGGTCGTGCTGGACATCAACCGCGAAAAGGAGCGCGTCAGCCTCGGCCTCAAACAGAAGATGGCCAACCCCTGGGACACCATCGAGTCCAAGTTCCCCATCGGCGCCAAAGTCAAAGGCAAGGTCGTCAACCTGGTCCCGTACGGCGCGTTTGTCGAACTCGAACCGGGTGTGGAAGGCCTCGTGCACGTCACCGAATTGTCGTGGACCAAACGGATCGCGAAGGCGAGCGACGTCCTCAAGCAGGATCAGGAAATCGAGGCGGTCGTGCTCGGCATCAACCGCGAGGAGCAGAAGATCTCGCTGGGCGTGCGCCAGCTCGAGACCAACCCGTGGGAACAGGCCCTCGAGAAATACCCCAAGGGCACCCGCGTCAAGGGCAAGATCCGCAACCTGACCAGCTACGGCGCCTTCCTCGAACTCGAAGAAGGCCTCGATGGCATGATCCACGTCTCCGACATCTCGTGGACACGGAAGATCAATCACCCGTCCGAAGTGCTCAAGAAGGGAGAGGAGGTCGAAGCCGTGGTGCTCGAAGTCGACAAGGTCAACCAGCGCATCTCGCTCGGCGTCAAACAACTGTCCGAAGATCCGTGGGAGAACATCGACAAGTACTACCGTGTCGGCGACCTCGTCACCGGCAAGGTCACCAAGCTCGCCAGCTTCGGCGCCTTCATCGGCCTCGAACACGACATCGATGGCCTCGTCCATATCTCCCAGGTCAGCGAGGAGCGCATCGACAAAATCAAGAACGTGCTCGCCGTCGGCCAGGAAGTCACCTCCCGCGTCATCAAGATCGACAAGGGCGAACGCCGCATCGGCCTCTCCATCAAGGCCGCCAATTACTCGCCTGAACAACTCAAGGCCGAGCAGGCCCTGCTCGATGCGCTCAAACCGGGCGAGGACCTGGTCGCGCTCCAACACGCGTTCGACGCCGCCGACGAGGCGCGTCACGTGGATGACGGCGGCAAGCCGTAGCCAACACGACCGACGCGTCGGCTCTCCCCTTCCGGTGAGATCGACGCGTCAGGCAGCGCGCACAGATCCGGGGCGGGCCTTCGCGGCCCGCCCTCTTCGTTTCCGCCGGCGCGAGTCGGCACGGACCGGTCTCGCGCCGCCGGACGGCTACGGAACCACGGTTCACGGGGAGCGTTGACATTCATCGGCTCAATGCGCCCGGGAACCATGAGCCAGTTTCAGAGGGCCGAGTTCCACGAGGCCCTGTCTGGGAATGACGCAGCCCTCGATCCCGCCCACATCAAATCTCTGACAGAGGGACCGGTTCGCCTTTCTCGAGTTTCTGGAGGGTCTGTTCGAGCGCCTCTTTGCCGGCAGCCAGACTGCTGTTCTTGATCTCGGCAAGGTACTGGCGGGCCTGGTCCAGACGCCCGGCCCTCAGACAGACCCGCGCCAGATGCACGGCAACGCCCTCGCGGTCCAGATCGGTGCGGGCCAGGGCCCGGGCATCGAGCCACGCGCGAAGCGCCTCATCGGTCAACTTGTCTCCCGCAGCCTTGAGGCCCGCGGGATCTTCAACCTTCTCGGGCTTGAGATAGTAGTAGACTTGTGCCAGGTCGGTCGCGAGCGGGAAATTGTTCGGATCGAACCGACGCGCCTTCTGATAGAGTTCGAGCGTTCGGCGAAGGACCTGTTGCTCGTCCGCGAGCCTGTAATGGACTCGAGCCTCGTTGCGGTAGAGGAACACGAGCGTGGCCAGGTTGCGGTGGTAAACGGCCTCGGACGGCTTGATTCGAATCGCTTCATCCAAACACTCGAAGGCGAGCCGTGTGGGGCCGTGCCGGCTGTAATAGTCCGCCAGGTTGTTCCATGCCGCCGGATTGTTGGGATCGAGGTCGCGTGCCTTCTTCCACTGCACAAGGGCTTCATCATCGAGGCTGATGTCATTGAGAAAACTGCCGAAGGCAAGCCGCGCCCGGACGTGGTCTGGATGCCCTTGCAGGAAGCGTTCGTAGGCCCGGCGCACCGGTTCGAGCCGCTGCTCGATGCGCGCCTTGAGCGTGACACCGCTCAGGTCAGGGCCCTGCCCATCGTCTGTCTTGGTCTCTTGAATCCACCGGTCCACCTCCGCTTGAGCCGCATCGTCGTCCGCAATCAGCGCCTGGAATGCCCTCTCGACACGATCGGCGGCCGCCGTCGCGGCCGTATCCGGCGCCGCCGTGGTTCCGGCGACACTGCCGGCGGCGCTCAGCCGCCCGGCTGCCAGAGCCGCCAGCGCCAGGCCAAACCAGAATCGAATCGCGCTCACGCCCGAAGAGTACCCGAATCGGGCCACGCTGGGAACAAAAGGTTTGCCCTGAGCAGCGTCCGGGTTTAGGCATAGGCCTTGCATAACCAGACCCGACAGTCTGAGAAGCGAAGCGTGTGCATCGAGTTGAGTTGAACCTGCAATCGAAACCGAGACGAATCGATATGAGTTCCATCAGAACCTCTGCCTTCTTGAACACCCTCCTCACACCAGGCCTGGCGCTGGCGCTTGGCCTTGCATTCGCGGCCTCAACCGCCCTCGCCATCCCCTACGCCTCCGGTGTGAAGCGGACGGGCGACACGGTCACCTTCATTCTCAACCATGCCGCAGCCAGCGTCGAAGTGCTGCGCGACGGAGCCAACCCGGTCTCCCCGGGCACCGAACCCGGGCTGCACAGCTTCAGCATGGCCGGCTTCACCACGTTCCAGATCATTGTCACCGGCAATGACGCCCCCGGCTGGAAGCAATACGTCCCCGACGGCACGAACACGAGTTTCTACGTGCCGCTGGGAGTGTCGATCAACAAGAACCCCTCGAGCCCCAACTTCGGCAAGGTCTATGTTTCAGAGGCCCAGGGTGGAGCGGTCGCCGTGGGCTACCGCACCACGACGAGCGGCATCTACGTGCTCAACGCCGATGGGTCGGACGCAGGGTGGGCGGACGGCGGCGTGGACTGGGCGGGCGCGGGCAATTCGGCTCCGTTCAAGAGCACCATCGGCCCGGACGGCCACCTCTATGTGGCCGATCTATCGAGGGACCTGGCCTTCGAGTTTAACGACGACCTGAGCGTGGCGACGCAACTGATCGACGAGACCAATCGCGGTGTCGGCCAGTATGTGCATGGCATCTGGGTGGAAGGTACTCAGGCGGGAGGCGACCGCAGGATCTACCTGGTGAACGGCAACTACAACGATACGGTCGGCAGGGGGCTCATCCGCTACGACCTCGGCGCGGAAGCCATGGCGATGGCCTATGACACGGGCACGCCGATCCTCACCCCCGCGTACTACACCGCTTACTACCCCTTCGATGTCGCCCGCGATAGCAACGGCGATTTCTATGTGAATCAATACCGCGCCACGGCCGGTCAGGCCTACGTGATCACCAAGTTCGACGGGTCGGGCGAGGTGCCGCTGGACGATGACGTGATCTGGGAGGCTTCGGATCAATACACCTATGCCTATGGAATCGACATCAACGAGCTGACGGGGCGTGTGGCCTATGGGAATTACAGCACCGGCGAGGTCTTCTTCTTCGACATGGCCACAGGCGAATTCGTCGAGACTTTCGACGCCGGAAACCGGATCCGCGAGCTGGCCTTCGACGCTGCCGGCAATCTTGTCACGGTGGACAACTCCCTCGAGTGGGCGCGGTTCTGGTCGCCGGGCGGCTACACGGTGGCCACGACAAGCTTCGACGGCGCCAAGAGCGCGTTCGCGATCTTCAAGCCCGCCAGCGATGTCAGCGTGACCGCCGCCGATACCGACGCCCGGGAAGCCGGACCAAAGACTGTGACATTCACCGTCACCCGCACCGGCGATGTGTCGGAGGCACTGGCGGTCAGCTACACTATGGGCGGCACCGCCGCCAACGGCGCGGATTACAACTCACTCCCGGGCTCCGTCACCATCCCGGCGGGCGCCGCCTCTGTCGACGTGCTCCTGACCCCCATCGACGATGCCGAAGCCGAGTTGGCCGAGACCGCGACCCTGACCCTGGCGGCCAGCGAGGATTACTCGGTCGTTCCACCCGCCTCGGCCACAGTCACCATCACCGACAACGAGACGCCGACCGTTGATCTCGAAGTCGTCTATCCTTCGATGTACGAACGTCTGGCCGGCGATTACGCCCGGCTGCGCGTCGTTCGCCGGGGCGACATCAGTGCCCCCAGCTTCGTCGCGAACCTGACCTACTCGGGCACGGCGGGCGGCGGACGCTACAACGCCCCCAGAAGCGTGACCGTCGACCCGGACGTGGTCACTCAGAACTTCGACATCACTCCGATCGACGACGCCCTGCTCAACGGCGATCAGACCATCGTCGCCACGGTGGTCACCGGCGCCGGGTACGCCGTCGGCACGACCAGTCCCAGCGCCACGGCCACTATCCTCGATGACGAGTTGCCGCCCGAGGATGTGCTCTGGTCCGAGAACTTCAACACGGACGTTCCGGAGAATTGGACCGTTCAGTTCGGCTCGGCCAACGCTGTGCCGGATTACCGCATCGGCTATTACAGCGGCTGGACCTCCTTCAGCTATGACTACGAATTCGGCGGGCTGATTCCGAGTATTCCAATGGCGCCGCACTCGACGTCCGACACGCTCGGCCTTTACGTGACAGTGAACAAGGACGACTCGACCGCCCTCGGCGCCGCCGGGGTCAACATCTACCCGAAAGGCAAGACCTTCAGCGGCAACTACGCCGTTCGGTTCGACATGTACCTCATGGTCGGCAACGCCGCCTCGACGACCGAGTACGCCCTGTTCGGCATCAATCACTCCGGCACCAAGGCCAATTGGTTCCGCAATTCGGCGGGCGGCGTGCCGAATAACCCGACCTTCGACGGCCTCTTCTTCGGGGTCGAGGCGGACGGCGCGGCGTTGGGCGATTATGTCGTCTACAGCGCGCCCACGACGGCCGGGAGCAACCCGACAGCTCTGACGCCCGGTGTGAACGCGTCCACCTTGACTGGCATCTTCAAGAACCCGCCCTTCGGCGGCGGCCTGCCAGGGGCCCCGGGCAACAGCGAGTTGTCGGAAACCCCGTGCTGGGTGGATGTCGAAATCAGCCAGGTCGGCAACGTGATCACACTGACCATGAACCGCACGCCGATCCTCAGCTATACCAACACCACGCCATTCACCAGCGGCAACATCATGCTCGGGTACTGCGACGCCTACGACTCGATCATGGCCGGCAACTCCTGCGTCGTTTACGACAACCTCCGCGTCATCCGGCTGGCCGCTCCGACCACGCCCCCGAACATCACCGGCATCCGGTTGGCCGGCGGCAATGTCGAGATCGACTTCGCCGCTGACAGCTCCGACACGCCGTCCGCCTTTGCGCTCCAGTCCGCCGACACCGTGAACGGCGCCCTCCACCCGGATCCGGAATGCCGAGCCGGGGCC
>ERZ795055.1744-NODE-1744-length-17201-cov-4.794471_pt1 | contig 17201 bp, 5 predicted proteins | sample MGYA00375139_ERZ795055 | MGnify/ENA primary metagenome ERZ795055 (study PRJEB30184, sample SAMN05720283) | anaerobic digester metagenome | isolation source: active sludge of municipal wastewater-treating anaerobic digesters | place: USA | collected 2015-01-23 ... | reverse complement strand
GACGCGGGGAGAATCGCCGCCGGTATTCTTCGGCGAACGGTCCTGGGCCACATTGTCGTTATCGGAGATCACGTTCGAAGGGACCGGCCTGGCGCCGGAAGGCTGCAGCTGCTGGACGGTATCGACGAAGAGCATGCTCATCTGATCGCGCCCCTGCATCGCCTTCATGAAAACGTCGCGGGGATTGTACAGGTAGTCCTGCAGGATGACCCCTTCCTTGGCGAGCGTGATCGTCGACAGGTGGAGGCCGAGCGAAAACGCAAAGGAGACCATCAGGTTCTTATTCATGCATTCTCATGGGCGATCTGCAACCGCTCCAGCATGATCTTCGCCTTCTCCAGGGCGCGCGCGCGGTGGCTGATCCTGTTCTTGATCGACGATTCGAGCTCGGCAAAGGTCTTGCCGTATTCGGTCCGTATGAAAAGAGGGTCGTAGCCGAAACCGTTGCACCCGTGCTCTTCCGTCCCGATCTTGCCTTCGCAGGCCCCTTCGACGACATCGATCAGCTTCTGCGGAGTTGCGACCGCGATCGCGCAGCGAAACGACGCGCTGCGCCGCTCCGGCGGGATATCCTTCATCATCTCGAGCAGCTTCTTATTGTTGTCGCGGTCGCTCGCCCCTTCGCCTGAAAAACGGTTCGAGAAGACGCCCGGCGACCCTCCCAGCGCGGCGACTTCGAGCCCGGAGTCGTCCGCAACCGTTATCTTGCCGGTAAAACGCGCTATCTCAATTGCCTTTTTCGCCGCATTTTCCTTAAACGTTGCGCCATCCTCGACGACAACGGGCACATCCTTAAAATCGTCAAGGGTCAGTATCCGCATCTCCATGCCTTTCATCAAGGCGAGGAACTCCCTTTTTTTTCCCGGATTTCGCGTCGCGAACACCACTTCAAGCATGATTTCCCCCGGCGTCAATGTGACTTTGCAAACACCCTGTCCTGTAGCTTGATCAGCTCTTTGATGCCTTTCCGGGCAAGCGCCATCAGCGCGTTAAGGTCTTCCTCGGAGAACGCCTCACGTTCGGCGGTCCCCTGAACCTCGACGAACTTCCCCTCGGAGGTCATGACGACATTCATATCGACGCCGGCGCCGGAGTCTTCCTCGTAGCAGAGATCGAGCATCGGCTGCCCGTCGATCATGCCGACGCTGACCGCCGCGATATTCTTGAGCAGCGGCAACTGCGGGAGCAGCTTCCGTTTCACGAGATCGCACAGGGCAAGCTTGAGCGCAACAAAACCGCCAGTGATCGACGCCGTCCGCGTCCCGCCGTCAGCCTGGATCACGTCGCAGTCGATCCATATAGTGCGAGGGCCGATCGCCTTAAGATCGCAAGCGGCTCGCAACGCCCGTCCGACCAGCCGCTGGATCTCCTGCGTCCTGCCGCTGATCTTCCCCCGGGTCGCCTCGCGCTGGGTCCGTTCGGCCGTCGCGGCCGGCAGCATCGAATATTCCGAGCTGATCCACCCGCCGCTCTCCTTTTTGCTTTTCATCCAGCGGGGGAGGTCCTCTTCGACTGACGCCGTGCAGATAACCTTGGTATTCCCCATTTCGATAAGACACGAGCCCGCCGGGTACTTGATAAAATGCTTGGTAACCTTCACCGGACGCAATTCATTATTCTTCCTGCCATCGATCCGCGACATTAGTAAACCTTTCTGTGATCAGGTATTCTCAACGTAGTCTATCGGCAAAATGGTCGGTGTGCAAGGCGCAAGCAACGCCGCAGCCCCTCGCTCTCCCAAAACCTTCCCGACACTCTTAAACGGTAGAGAATGGGCCGGATGCAAGGCACCCGCCAGCGACCGCGGACAAGCCGGCGAATCTTTAGAGATTCGCGGACCAGTCCCCGCATGGGGAGGCGTACCGGAAGGTACGCCGCACAAGGAAGCAGCCGCGAGCAACACAGCAGACGGCCCATTATCCGCCGTTTAATGCATGCCCCCTGGGTGAATTGAACACCCATCACAGGCTTCGGAGACCTATGCTTTATCCGTTAAGCTAAGGGGGCGTAATTTATGGCAAAATCAAATATCAAATGATACAAACAGGGCTTATAATAAACAGCGCATTAGTATAGCACAGTTGCTTTGATTGTAAAGCGAGGAAACAAACGATGCCTAAGGCACTATGCGCACTGGACACCGGCGAGATCGTTGAACATCCATCACTCCCGGCAGCCGCCCGGACCGGCGATCGGACCGTCATTCCGGCGCGGAGCGAATGGATAGGCTCTCCTTTCGCTGCGGACTATTACACCCTGCCCCACCATACCTTGCCTGGTTGCGCTCCCGACGAAAAAGATTTATTTCGCCCGGTCGCCGCCTGCCTGCCGCCCGGCTATGTCAGGCTCTACCTTCCGGCCGGAGAGCGGCGAAGGGAAGATAAGCGCCCGCTTCCTCAAATAGCATATTGTGCAGCAGGATGGCGCAACGGCTCATTCGCGGTTACCGCCGAACGTGTCGATTACAGCCCCTATTGGGACCCGAAAAAGAGAGACGCCGGCACGATCGGGCTCGCTGCCGAGAGGTTTCTGAAAGGCCGTCCCAAAAACCGGCTGGTCCGGCATCTCACACACTGCTCTCTCCGATACAACTGCTACACCGCCCAGAACCTGCTCCTGCGGCAGGGGGAAGGCGGCATCCCGGTGTCGACCGCATGCAACGCCAGCTGTATCGGGTGCATATCGTTCCAGCCGGCCGGCGGCTGCCCGAGCGCGCACGACCGGATCGCATTCACGCCGACAGTCGAAGAGATCGCAGAACTCGCCGTCCCCCATCTGCAAAAAGCGCCTCAAGCGATCATCAGCTTCGGGCAGGGATGCGAAGGAGAACCGACGCTGAGGGAAAAGCTGCTGATCGAAGCGATCAGGGCGATACGGAAAGAGACGTCGCGCGGAACGATCCATATCAACACCAACGGCTCGCGCCCCGATGCGATAGAACGGCTGGCCCACGCCGGGTTGCAGGGCATCCGCGTCAGCATCAACAGCGCACGCAAGCCGCTCTACGACCGCTACTACCGTCCGGATGGTTATTCTTTCAACGATGTTCTCGAGACACTGAGGCGAGCCAAAGGCCTCGGGCTATTCGTATCTGTGAACCTCCTCGTCTTCCCCGGAGTAACCGACCGGAAGAGCGAAACGGTCGCGCTGCTTAAACTATTCAGAGAAACAAGACCCGACCTCATCCAACTGCGCAACCTGAACATCGATCCCGATCTATACATGCGCATAGCCGGCGCGTCAAAAGAAACGACGATCGGGGTAAAAGAGTTTATCAGGGGGCTTCGAGAAGAAGGATTCGAAGTGGGTTGTTTCAACCGTCCCGCCGGTTAAGCGGCATCCAGCGCATACGTTTGCATGACAAAAGAGGGCATATCCCTTATGGGATACGCCCTCTTTGCGTTTAGCATCTTCCGATTACGCCGCGGTCTCGAACGCCCTCGGATTATTATACAGATACTTCAGCATGCTCTCCGTCTGTTTCGCGGGCGGAATAGCCTGACCTTCATATTGCGCCGCGTCGATCCCCAGCTTTTTCAACTCTGCCATCACCTGCGCGTTATCCATCGGGTTCTCGACGGTCATGATAACCGACACCAGCGCGGCGATCGACACCCCCGGTTTCCCGATAAGGTACGGATAGCCTTGCGTTTTAAGTGCATCGGGATAGAGAGTCGCTTTCTGGTCGACTAAATACCTGCTCTTGCCCTTCTCGACGGCCTTCTTGGCAGTTGCCTGCGCAATGGCATCCTCGGGGCTCTTCGCAAGTATGATGTTCAGCTTATTTTCCTTCATGAGCTGCGCGATAGTCTCTTTCCTCACCCCCTCGGCCCGGCTCAAAACCTCAATAACCTCCTCCGCCGTCACCGGTGATATGGCCTCATCGCGCAGGTCCGAAATGATGTTCACCTGCACTCCCGACCTGATCAGCTGATCCAGCATCTTTGCGAATCCTACACCGCGGCTTCTCATATTGACGATCTTGCCGTCAGCCCGTGTTATCTCCGCGATAAGCCGCATATCGATGTTCAACTGCTCGCCCTGCATCTTCGCCTTCTCCATCGCATCTATGATCCCCTTCTCGGCATCTGCGATCTGCTTCCTCGTCGCCAGCTCCATCAGCACCCGCTCCGTCATGACAGGAGAGGCCGCCTTCTCGCCGATGATCATCGTCTCGATCCCGCTGGCGCTCAGCAACCCTTTCAGCTCGGGCGGTATCGGAACCGGCTGTTTACCCGCGATCTCGACCGTTCCCTGATCCGGATTAACCTTCATCTCTGCTCCTGCAACGGCCGCATTCGAAAGCTGATCGACCGCGAGCACCGCCTTCGCCAGCGGCAATGCATCCTTTTCACCGCGCGGAGAAAGCGCCGGCTTCGCCTCGAGCTCTTTTATATACGCCGGCAGCACCTCTTCGACCAAGGCCTTCTTCAAGTCAGGATCCATGGCTCCCATCGCCGTCCTCAGGAGCGGCAATAACGGCAGCTCTCTGGCAAGCGATCCGCCCGCCGCCTGCAGCAGGAAGACCGCATCGGCAAAGGCGCCCGTATTATCGCTCAAGGCGATCTTCTCCTGGTCGCTGAGCTTTTCTCCCGCTTTCTGTTTCTTGTCCAAATTATGAGCGACTACCGCAGCTTCGAGGAGCCCGGTGATCTGGTCAAGCCCTCTCGTTGCCGTATCGTCGCCGGAGATGATCCCCTCGTCAAGATACTGGCGGATAAATGCCGCCGATTGCGCCGGATTCATACCGTGTGTCGGGTTGATCGCAGGCATTATCGCGGACCGCGAATGCATGACCAGTTTCTTCAGCTTGAGATCTCCGACCGGGTTGTCCGGGCTGAACGCGCCGAGCCCTATCGCTTTCGACGTGCCGTTCGGCAGGACAACCTTTACTTTGATATTCAGGTTATGAACGCCTCTGCTGAAATACTCGGCAAGGTCGCCGGTCATTTTCTGCAGGTCCAGCGTGACCACGAACCGCCGCATCCCGCTCTGGTCTTTCGGCTGTCCGGTTTTCTCAAACAACCCTTCGATCCCGTCATACAGGCTTGTCGCAGGGTTCCTGCTCGCTAACCTGACGATATCGTCGATAGCTATCGTATCGATCATCCGGTTATCACCCTCATCGAAGATCTGGAAATAGAACCTTGCGTTATCTTTGAAATGCTCGTCAGACATCTCGTCGACACCGACCGGGCTGCCATCTTTCGTGACCTTGACGCTGAAATAGACATCCAGCTTTCCGGTCGGCGCATATTTCTCGATCTCGCCGCCTTCCTGCTGGCAGTCGAGCCGCCGCGACAACTGCGGATAGGCGAGCCCGGAATCGTCGATATTGACACCCACAAACGTCTTCTTCACGAGGCGTTTCGCCTTCTGCTTTCCCGTCTCCTTGATCACCTCTTCGAACCGGGCGTCCGATTTATCCTTGATCTCGTCCAGGCTGGTGATCGGCGTTATGCTTTCGACCTTCCGCCCGTTCCCGAGCAGCATCGGTATGCCCGCGTTCTTCAACCTGTCGTACGAACCTTTGATCATCAGCTGATTTGCGATCAGGTCGTATACATTGTTGCCTGTAACCACCTGTTCCCCGTAGTGCGCGTTCGGCTTTGTAAACTCCGCGATCACCGCAGGGTCTGTCACCTGATTGCCGTTCTCATCGAGAATGGGTTGCGGTACGCCTTTGTAGGCGGCAAACGTCTTGCGGTTGGCGGTCATCGTCACCGCCTCCAGCTTGGGCGAAATGAGCGGCAACCCGTTGACGATCAGGTTCTGAATGGCCTGCTCTTCAACGTATCCCTGCAATTTCTCTGAATTATCCTCATTCGCGACCTTTTTGGATGCGGACGGTACCGCACGAACCTTGTACGCGAGCTGCAGCATCCTATCCTTCCACTCGACATCGCTCATCCCATCCAACCGCTGGACTATCTGCTCGTCGGATATCTGTTTCACCGGGCCGTCGATCCCGAGGAAACGGGCAATGATCAGCTTGAGGTCGATGGCATAAAACGCGACATTGACGGGGTATTTATTGTCCTTAAGCATATCTTCTATGAAAAAGCCTTTTCTCTCATACTCCGCGTACCGCGGATCGTCTTTCGGGATAACGACCGCCGAATACCCGGTTTTTGCATCCCGCGTCGGGAATTCGCTCGTCTCGCGGAATTCCTCCCGGGTGATCTTCTCACCGTTCGGTTTCTCATATGTTATCTTCAGCCACACGCCGCACTTTTTGTCGCCTTCAGAGGGAACGGTCACCGCCAACGTCGCTACCTCCCGTTCCTGTTCCCGCGCCTGGAGCAGCGTCCCCGCCATCCCCGGCGGCATGATGTTGAAGATATTGTCGCCGTTCCCGATCGACATGATACCATTCGTCGTACGCAGTTTCTCGGCGACTGCTTTCTTATCCATGAGCAGCGCCATCAGCGCCCAAAGGTGGTTCTCCGCGCAGGTCACAACCTGCCCTTTCTGTATCGCATTATCCTGCCAACGGAGAGGGAAACCGGTCTTGGGGTTGAGAGCAAGCCCTGACCGCTGCACCGCCAGGCTGATCTGGCCCGAATCAAACTCTTCGGGGTTGCTGGTATTGACCGACGTCCGTATTTCCCCGTCGCTCTCGCCAAGATTCGTCCCGGCATAGCTCGTGATGACCGTGATCTTAGACGACGGGTTCTGCCCGAGGATAAGGCCGAGACGCGCCTGTATGACGTTGATCATCATCTCCATTTTTTTGCGAATGCCGGTAACGACCTTGAGCGCCAGGTGGGTCAGCTTGTTATACCCGATCAGGCTCCGGACCGTGTTCGACTGTCCGCCAGCCATAACAACCTGTCCAACGCCCTTGTCCGTCGATTGGATAGCCTGCGCGCCCAGCTCATAGACATCTCCCTGATCGGGCAAAGCGCTTATCCTCGACACGTCGGGCACTTCCACCTCTACGATCCTCGTCCCGTCTTCTGCCACGGCGTCAAGGAACGTTTTTGCCGCAGCCGCTTTCGGCGCCGCCGCGATCTGCTGGCGGACCTTATCGGACAAGTCCTGCCAATGCTTCCAATCGCAGCCGGTAAAGCTGAAAAGCATCGTATCGGCAAGGCCGATGATCATATTGTAGCGCTGCGGCTCGCCCCTGTAGATATTCTTGAGCTTCGTCAACAGCGCCTGAGCTTCATAATAATCCTGACCTTTGTTGGCCTGCGTCATCGCCCCGTTCAATCCGACGATCGCAGCGTTGTGCATAAGATTCAGGAACTCATTATCGTCAAGCACGGGGATCTCTTCCGGCAGCTTGTCCAGCGCCTCCCGCGCCGCATCGACTATTTCCGGCTGATAGGCATCAGGCCGGTAAAGCTCCGGCTGCTGCAAGGGGTTTACCGGGATCATGTCCGCAGGCTTGCACCGGGCCGGTTCGTCGACCGGCAACGCATAATTGATATTTCCCGGCGCGACCCGCGCGAAGCTCCCGTCGAAAAAGAAGTCAAGCAACGCCGGATTGCCGAGCGGATTCAGCTTCGAGACGTCGATCGCCTGCCCGTCGCGCACGAGGTAGTTCGCGTTGCCCAGCTGGACGCATTTCTTGCCGGCCCAGTCTATGACTTTCAGCTCAAGTTCCTTCCCTTCCTTATTCACCAGCTTGAGCACGTTCCCGTCAACCTTCGATGTCGCGATCTTGCCTTTCACCGGGCCGAAAAAGACCTTGATGCCATCGACATCCATGCCGACATTGAAGTAATTCAAGAGACGCCGCTCAATGTGGTTCGCCAGGTTGATGGCGAATTCCCCGGCCTCGTTATCCCTGCCGCCCCTGATGAACGTATTGCCTAAGATCAGATTGTGCTGCGCCGCGGTCCCGCTGTTCGGGATATTGGGGTCTCCCTCGATGAGGACCCTGATGGTATCCCATCTCCCTTTGCTCACCAGCATGTCGATCCATCTGTCGATATGCGCCGGGATCATGCCGACAACCCTTTTTGTCTTGGGATCACGCGGGCGTTCCGCCATGAGCCCTTTCAGATGGGCGTAACGCCTGAGGTCCTCTTTCTCCTTGTCTGTCATCGAATCTTTGTATTCTTTCTCGAGGATCGCCAGTTCTGCCAGCTCATGGTTCTTTGAATTATAAAGCTCATTTGCGATAAACGATGGCGCTGTCGGGTCCTTCATCAGCTCATACGCTTCCCTCGTGATGACAAACACCCCGTCAAAGACGCTCGCATATGCCGTCTTTTCGCCTCTCCTGAACTGGTACGGATCGTCGGCATTATTCGAAGCGATGACGCCGAATTTCAAACCGGACTTGACCAATTCCTTGTACAGCTCCTGCAAGGGTTGGGGGATCTCCTGGATCTTATCGATCAGCACGCGCTTGATGTTGACTTCTTCAACCAGCCTTCGTTCCTCTCCCGGCTCCATCGGGCTGCCCGGCGTGCCGGCGCTGATCGGCTGTCCTTTCTTTTCCAGGCTCGCAAGATACGCTCTGACCGGCTCTTCGGCGGACACGACCTGTACCGTGTAGCCGCCAAAATCCGTTGTTCTTACCTCGCCCGCTTTTATCGCGGCTGCGGCTGACAGCTCCTTGCCTGCCAGTTCAGTTGGAAGCTTCGCATCGGCGGCCGGGACGATACGGTAGGTCACGCCCCATGTCTGGGTGGAGCCCTTTTTCGGGTCTTTGAAATAGTAATAGATCCCGGGGTCCTTCGCCGGGTCGTAGGTCACAACGACATCTTTACCGGGATTAAGCGCCTTGAGCGCATTGCCAAGCTCGGCAGCGAAATCGGTAACGCTCTTCCCCTTCGCTTGATCGACCGCGTTCTGGACATCACACATCGCCTTGAACGTCTTATTGAACTTGTCCGACTGCAGGGCCGTTTCCGGCGCCAGCGTATTCTGCCCCGCATCTTCGCCGGAGAGGACCGCCTCAAGCGCCGTCTTCTTCCCCGACATCACGTCGATATACGGGCTCTCGACGTCGAACTTCGTGATCCGCGGCGTGATCACCATGTACGAGAACCCCTTCGCCTTCAGCTGCTGGCTGATCCCCTGCGTATGGAACCCGCCCGTCACCATCACCAGCCGGTCGACTCCGTCCTTGTCCATCCGCTCGACCATGTTCTTCACCAGCACTTCGTCGCGCTTCGTCGCCACGTCGTAGAAATTCTCGACAGTCCCGATATTGTCGTCGATCGCAGGCATGCTCTTCGCCGCCGGCACGAAGATCCCGTACTGCGGCGCGAATTTCCGTGCGAACTCCAGGAAGCTCTTCGACCGGAACTGATCGATACGATCCTTGAAATACCGGTAATCCCTGATATTCAGCTTCAGGTCGAACAGCTTGCCCAGCACGTCAAGGTCCTTCCCCATCCGGTCCAGCTGGCGCTGGTCGTCGTTCGCGAACATCTTCTCCTTGATCGCACCCTCCAGCTTGTCCGCCTCCTCCACCAGCGCTTCCTTGTCGATCTTCGCGAACAGGATCAGGTAATCGATATACTTCGCGAGGTTCGGGGAGTCCTTCAGATCCATCCCCGCCTTCTTCGCCACGTCCCGCAGATAGCTGTAATACTCTTCAGACGACATGCGACCCAGCCGGAACGACAGGCTCTTGGTCACCAGGTCCGACAGCTCGTTCTTCGCCAGCTTCTTGCTCAGCCCGTCGACCAGCGCCGCCCGCTCCTTCTCCACCTTGTCGAAATCGATCCCCGATTCGAACGCCTGCGTCTCCTTCTGCAGCGTCAGGTTCCCGAATCTCTTTACGTCCAGCTTGAGGTGGTCCGCGTACTCATGGAGGGTCTTCGCGTACTCGGTGAACTTGATCTTGCCGTCCTTGTAATCAAGCACCTTGGCGTTGAACCCCTTGAGGTCGGCGCCGTACATGTTCTGCATCAGGGTCAGGAGGATACCCTTCAGCTCCTTCACGCTGTCCTTCGCCGCGTTCTTGAAGGTGAGGGACTTCATGAACGCGTCATAGTTCTGCTTGTACAGCTTCGCGTCTTCGAGCCCGAAGATCGTGAACGGCCGCTCGCCCGTGATCGCGAGATATTCAGGGCCGGTGATCCTGCCGTTCTGCATGAAGTACAGCGCCACGTCGTCTCGCGCCTTCTTGTTCGGATACCCCGCGAACGGCGCCGTGTTAACGATGCCGGTCGACCCTTCCACGGTCACCAGCGTCACACCCTGCCCGTCGACCAGGCCGCGCAGGATCTTGGAATTGTTGTCCTGCGCCTCGTAGTTGCAATGCGCGTCCTGAATATGGAAGACCACCTTATTGTTGGTCCCCTTGTGCACTTCCTTCACGATGCCGAACGCCTCCGGCACCCTGATCGACGAAACGTCGACCGCGTCCTTCTCGGCCGATGACACCATCCCCGAAAACGGCATCAGCACCGCCGCGCAGACCGCGACCGCGGCGATGAAACCTGCGCCCGCCTGCACCAGCTTTTTCGACAGCATCTGTTTCATACGATCCTCCCCTCCCCTCACAGAGAGTTTGACTTGTTTATGGATAGATGTAGTTTGTATATTTCAGTGAATACTTTACCACATAAAATTGGTCTTGTCAAGGGGGGTGGTTAAACGTTTGGTAGCAGGCATATTGCACAAAAAGAGAGGGGGCCTTCCTGAGAAGGCCCCCTCCAGCTGCTCTCTTGAACAACAAGTATCTAGATCAAAACCATCTTATGCCGCGATCTCGAACGCTCTCGGATTATTGTACAGATACTTGAGCATGCTCTCTGTCTGCTTCGCCGGCGGAATGCCCTGCTCCTTGTACTCCGCGATCGCGGCATCGTCAAAGCCGAGCGCCTTGAGCGCCGTGCGGACCTCCGCGCTGTCGAACGGGTTGTCGACCGTCATGATCACCGTCACGAGGGCCGCGATCGAAACGCCCGGCCTGCCGACGAGATACGGGAAATCCTGCTTCTTGAGAGCGGCCGGATAATCTTTCGCCTTCTCGTCGACAAGGAAACGCCGTTTCCCCTTCTCGACCGTCTTCTTCGCGTTGGCTTGGGCGATCGCGTCATCCGCATCTTTCGCGATGATGATGTTCAGCCTGTTCTCTTTTATCAGCTGTTCGAGCATATCTTTCCGGACGCCCTCCGCCCTGCCGATCACTTCTTTCGCCTCGTCCTCGGTCGCTGGACACGACTCTTTGTCGCGCAGGTCGGAAACGATATTCACCTGCACGCCCGACTTCGCCAGGTGCTCGAGCAGCTTAGAGAACCCGACGCCGCGGTTCTTGATATCCACGATCTTGCCGTCGGCACGGCTGATCTCGGCGATCAGTCGAATGTCGATGTTCAACTGCTCACCCTGCATCTTCGCCTTCAGCAGCTGATCGAAGATCCCCTTCTCGGCGTCGGAGATCTGCTTCCTGGTGGCCAGTTCCAGGAGAACCTTCTCGACGTTCCCCTCGGCCGCCAGCTTCCCATCCATGGTCATCGACTCAAGCCCGGAATCGGCTACGAGATCTTTGAGTTCCTTCCCCATCGCCACGGCCTTGCCAGAGACCTCTATCTCGCCGGCGCCGGGCCTCACGACCGTGCTGGCGCCCGCGACGGCGCCCTTCGACAGATCGCCGGAAAGCTTCGCCACCGCAAGCAGCGCCTTCGCGACCGGCAGCGCATCCTTCTCGCCTCGCATGTATTCGCCCGCCTTCTTCGCCTCAAGCTCTGCAATATACGCAGGCAGCGCCTTATCCAGCAGCGCCTGTTTCTTGTCCGCCGACATCCCTTTCATCGCCTCCATCAAGAGCTGCAGCTTCGGGAGATCCCGCTTGAGCTCGGCGCCGATCGCATCAAGCAAGAATACCGCGTCGGCAAAAGCCCCCTTGTATTCAGCCAATAAAGCCTTCTCGCCGGCGCTCCGGTCTTTCTCGGGCTTCTGCTCAGCAGCGTGGGCATCCGCGCTCGCCTCAAGAAGCTGAAGGACCTGATACAGCTCTCCGCCGGCGCCGGTATCAAGATACGCTTTTACAAGCCGCGCAGACGACTTTGTGTCCATGCCTCGCGTCGGGTTGGGCCCCAAAGCGGGTTTGTTGACGGTCAGCTTCAGGATCGCGTCGCCGAACTGATTGATCAGCCCCTTCGTGGGATCCAGATTGACCGGCGACGGGTTATACCACACACCCTCTTTTTGCCCCGGGAGCATGATCCAGGCCGACGCTTTCATTATGACGGTCCCGGTTATCCCCTTCCTGCGGAGGATATTTTTGACTTTCTCGATGCCGATGGATATCTGGAACCGCTTGATGCCGGGCTTGTTCACGGCATCCCCGTACAGGCCCTGCTCGTTCCTCTTGGCAAGCTGGATGAGGCCGACGTCGATCATCAGCGGTTTCCACTCCGATTCCACAACGACTCGCAGCTTCGCCTGCATGATCTTCTTGAAATCGTCGTCGCTGATCTCGACCGGTTTTCCGTCCTTGTCCTTCACGACGGCGCTGAAGAATATCGATATCCCGTCAAACTGATCTCCGTCGATTATCTGGCTGCTCAGGTTCGCATTAGACCAGAAATCCAGCAGGTCCGCGGGTTCGATGCGCAGGTCCTTGAATTGTTCCGGAACGCGCGGCCGGATCTCTTTCTCGTACAGCTCGGCAGGCGTTGCGACCGCAGGCATTGCCGCCTTCTCGCCGTAGATCTCTTTGACCAGCCGTATGAATTCTGGGTCCTTCTCCTGCGCGTTCATGCGCTGCATCGTGACCACCGTATCGGCAACCTTCTTGAACGTCAGGATCGTGACCCCCGGCTCTTTGAAAGCAGCCGTCTTGCCGTAAAAACCCGGCATGCGCGTAATATCGCCGGTGATCGACTCCAGGATCATCACCGGGCGGCCTTCGAACTCTTTCGCCACCAGGTAGAAAGGCAGGCCGGTGAGCGGCAGGTTCTCCGCCTCGACTGCGGCGTTGCCGTAATTATTCATCCTGTTCAGATCGACCCCCATGAAATTGATATTGGCGTTGGGGCCCCGGCCCAGCTGGACGCTCTCCACCAGAAGGGAAGGTCCGCCATCGACCGGCTTGAACCACCCGCCGCCTTTCTGCCCCTTTTCGTTGATCACCGTCTCGACGACGAACGAATGCCCTTCCTTCTCCATGAGCTTATACACCATCGCGAGCCGCCGCACGTCTATGTTCGAAAGCGGCTTCCCCTGATACTCGCCGCCGAGCCGCACCAGGTCGTCTATGTTCCAATTGTTGGAAAGCATCGTTTTTTCAGGGGCGATACCTTTCCGGAAGTAATCGATCGGCGACTGCTCCACCGAATGCCGGTCCCCTTCCCTGTCAACGTAGAATGCCATCTCCGGCAACGCTGTCTGCACCTTTGTATATCCGTGACCGTACGGGAACGCCGACAGCTTCACCTCCCGCCACTCGCCGTCGACGAACTCGAACCCGGGGAACGTCGGCTGTACCTGGAACAAAATGTTCTTAGGATCGAAACCGAAGAAATTCGCGCCGACGAACAGGTCCACGATCTTCTGGTCGGTCTGGTCGTTGGCGACCACCAGGAACTTCTGTTTTGCGAGTACTTCATTAACGTCCTTCCCTTTTTTCTTCGCCAGCCTCTCAAGCTCCAGCCGGTACTGGATGATCTGGCGGGGTCCCAGAGCAACTGTTTCCTGTACCGCGACGTCATCCCTGCCCAACAATCCCTGCAGAGGATTCTTTTCCTCGGGAGCGATCTTGTCCAACTCCTCCTGCGAAAGGCTCATGATGTCGTTAACCGGATTAAAGAAGGCCTTCGCGCCGCCTCCCAGGATCTGCTTTGCTCTCGTGGCGGCGCCCGCCCAAAGCAGATGATTCATCACCCTCCCCTCTAAAATGGCATTTTCCGCCTCGTCTATATAGCGGCCCAGATCTTCCGCCGGTTCCAGGTCGACCGTCGGGGCTCCTTCCAGCGGCTCCTGGTAGGCGTTCTTCTCTTTAGCCAGCCTGTCATACGCGTCAGCAGCCTTCTCTCCCGGCTTGGGACTCACCGGGGGCACCGCCGTCAAGAACCTGCTGCGTATGTACTCCAGGAACGTATCCCTCGAAGAGAACACCTGCCCGAGGTTGACGCTGAAGCCCCGGTACTTCGCCAGTTCCGGGTTGCACGCAAGATACATGTCCGGTGCGGTGGAGAGCGATCCGATATCGCTGGCCAGATAGGTCCCGCTTCCTGCTTCTATACGATAGGTGTCAAGGGAGGGCGACACCCGGACCGTCAGCTCGACCCCCGACGCATTCTTGAGCTCAAAGACAACGGCGTTCCCGTCAACGGATATCTTCTGCACATCCGGGGCGAACACACCCAGCAAGAGATAGGCGTTTATGATACGCGCGTTATTAACGGCAAAGGCGAGGGTCGCCGGGTCTTTCTTAAAGAACTCGTTCTCCTCGATCTGCCGTATCTTGGCGTTCGTATTACTGACGTAATCAAGCGCGCGGGTCACGGCAAGGGTCCTGGTGAACATGTCTTGCGAGTTCATATTCGAAATGAGGTCGTTAAGCTCGTCGATATACTCCTTCGGGGTGATCTCGCCTGAGCCAACCTGCTCCCGAACGGCGACCATATGCGCATATCGGTCATACTGTCTGCTCTTCTCGGGATCCAGCCCGGCCGGCTTCCGTGCCAGCAGCTCCATTTCTTTTTTCTCATGCTTGATGCCGTTCAGCACTTTGGCCAACACGGCCGGGTCGGTCGAGGCAAAGGCCGCCGCCGTAATAAAGATCGTGTTATCGCGGCCGCACGCGTAGGCCTTCTTTTCGCCCAGAACGATCTTTTTCGGATCAGGCGAATCCGGTTGGGGCTTAAGGAGGACCAGCGCATACGCGGGAGAAGGCGCCAGCTCCAGGATCTGTTTTTGCGCCGGTGTCAGCCCCTGCGGCATGTCCGCGGAATTCGCCGGGTTCGTCAGATATTCGAGGATATTATTCTCGTCCTCGGCATCAAGCGGGTTCCCGAAGGTGCCGGCGGCGATCCGTGCCGGGCCTTTCGACGGCGAGGCGGTCAGCTTCGCGAGGTAGTCGCGAACCTGCGTTTCGCCCGCGTAGACCTGCACGGTGTACTTGCCCGCGATCACCTTCTCTGCCTCCGGGACTTTCGCCGCAGCGACCATGTCGACGATGTTCGGGATCAGGCCGGCAAAGGGAGCAGCACCGAGATTCGTATTCGGCACGATCCGGTAGATCACGCCCGGAGCTTCCGCAGGCTTCCCGAAATAATAATAGAACGACCCGTCGGCGTCGGTCTTTACCAGCACGTCTTTCCTGCCCGTCAGGCCGCTCAGGGCCGTTTGGATAGCGGCTGGATCGCGGGCGTCAAGCGCCTCTTCCAGCTTCGCCATGGCGCCGAAGACCTTGACGAATTTCTCGTCGTTCAGCTTGTTGTCTGGCGCCAGCGTGTTCTTCCCGACATCTTCGCCGGAGAGGACCGCCTCAAGCGCCGTCTTCTTCCCCGACATCACGTCGATATACGGGCTCTCGACGTCGAACTTCGTGATCCGCGGCGTGATCACCATGTACGAGAACCCCTTCGCCTTCAGCTGCTGGCTGATCCCCTGCGTATGGAACCCGCCCGTCACCATCACCAGCCGGTCGACTCCGTCCTTGTCCATCCGCTCGACCATGTTCTTCACCAGCACTTCGTCGCGCTTCGTCGCCACGTCGTAGAAATTCTCGACAGTCCCGATATTGTCGTCGATCGCAGGCATGCTCTTCGCCGCCGGCACGAAGATCCCGTACTGCGGCGCGAATTTCCGTGCGAACTCCAGGAAGCTCTTCGACCGGAACTGATCGATACGATCCTTGAAATACCGGTAATCCCTGATATTCAGCTTCAGGTCGAACAGCTTGCCCAGCACGTCAAGGTCCTTCCCCATCCGGTCCAGCTGGCGCTGGTCGTCGTTCGCGAACATCTTCTCCTTGATCGCACCCTCCAGCTTGTCCGCCTCCTCCACCAGCGCTTCCTTGTCGATCTTCGCGAACAGGATCAGGTAATCGATATACTTCGCGAGGTTCGGGGAGTCCTTCAGATCCATCCCCGCCTTCTTCGCCACGTCCCGCAGATAGCTGTAATACTCTTCAGACGACATGCGACCCAGCCGGAACGACAGGCTCTTGGTCACCAGGTCCGACAGCTCGTTCTTCGCCAGCTTCTTGCTCAGCCCGTCGACCAGCGCCGCCCGCTCCTTCTCCACCTTGTCGAAATCGATCCCCGATTCGAACGCCTGCGTCTCCTTCTGCAGCGTCAGGTTCCCGAATCTCTTTACGTCCAGCTTGAGGTGGTCCGCGTACTCATGGAGGGTCTTCGCGTACTCGGTGAACTTGATCTTGCCGTCCTTGTAATCAAGCACCTTGGCGTTGAACCCCTTGAGGTCGGCGCCGTACATGTTCTGCATCAGGGTCAGGAGGATACCCTTCAGCTCCTTCACGCTGTCCTTCGCCGCGTTCTTGAAGGTGAGGGACTTCATGAACGCGTCATAGTTCTGCTTGTACAGCTTCGCGTCTTCGAGCCCGAAGATCGTGAACGGCCGCTCGCCCGTGATCGCGAGATATTCAGGGCCGGTGATCCTGCCGTTCTGCATGAAGTACAGCGCCACGTCGTCTCGCGCCTTCTTGTTCGGATACCCCGCGAACGGCGCCGTGTTAACGATGCCGGTCGACCCTTCCACGGTCACCAGCGTCACACCCTGCCCGTCGACCAGGCCGCGCAGGATCTTGGAATTGTTGTCCTGCGCCTCGTAGTTGCAATGCGCGTCCTGAATATGGAAGACCACCTTATTGTTGGTCCCCTTGTGCACTTCCTTCACGATGCCGAACGCCTCCGGCACCCTGATCGACGAAACGTCGACCGCGTCCTTCTCGGCCGATGACACCATCCCCGAAAACGGCATCAGCACCGCCGCGCAGACCGCGACCGCGGCGATGAAACCTGCGCCCGCCTGCACCAGCTTTTTCGACAGCATCTGTTTCATACGATCCTCCCCTCAGAAATAGTTTAATATGTTTCGCAATAGGACTTGTTTTTCATTTCAGTTCATAATATACCACATAAAAATGGTAATGTCAAGGGGATGAAGCGAATTATGCGAGGCGGGACTTTAATGCGTCTCTGACTGTCCGGAGAACGAATATACGCGCGAAAAGCTTGTCTGTGGCGGGAACGACAGTCCAGGGCCCGTGCGGCGTATCGGTTTTGGCGAGCATCTCCTCGACTGCAGCGAGGTAG
>ERZ795055.1741-NODE-1741-length-17223-cov-3.923404_pt1 | contig 17223 bp, 12 predicted proteins | sample MGYA00375139_ERZ795055 | MGnify/ENA primary metagenome ERZ795055 (study PRJEB30184, sample SAMN05720283) | anaerobic digester metagenome | isolation source: active sludge of municipal wastewater-treating anaerobic digesters | place: USA | collected 2015-01-23 ... | reverse complement strand
ACATCAGCGCCAGGACACGGTTCCGCCATTACGTGAACATCCACCGCATGGAAGCACGTCTGCACCGTCTTCTGGGCGATTTTCGCTGGGGACGCATGGATCACCTGTTCCTCGCCGACGACTGAACTGCATGCTGAGGATCAAGCATCTCGACCAGGCCGACACGGCGAGCGCCTTGCGCTGGGACGCATTTGTTGGCAATTGCCCTGAAGCGACCTTCTTTCATCGTTCGGCATGGCAGAAAATCATCGTCGAGGTGTTCCGCCATCGTGCCTATTTTCTTTATGCCGAGGACGACAGCGGCATCCGGGGCATTCTCCCGCTCGCCCATGTCAAGAGCCTGCTTTTCGGCAACGCCCTGATCGCCCTGCCTTTCGCGGTCTATGGGGGAATCGCTGCGGTCGATGGCGAGGCGGTGGCGGCGCTTGAAGATGCGGCGCAGGCACTGGCCCGCAGCCTCGGCGTGGACCATCTCGAGTTCCGCAATGTGGCGCCCCGCCATGCGGCGTGGCCGACGCAGGATCTCTACGTGACCTTCCGCAAGGCCATCCTCCCCAAGCTTGACGACAACATGCTGGCGATTCCGCGCAAGCAGCGGGCCATGGTTCGCAAGGGGATCAAGAACGGGCTGGTCAGCACGGTCGACCGCAACACGGATCGTATTTTTGCGCTCTACGCGGAAAACGTCCATCGCCATGGCACGCCGGCCATGCCCAAACGCTACTTCGACACCCTGCTCCACATCTTCGGCCAGGACTGCGAAGTGCTGACCGTGACCGGGCCGGACGGACGCCTGCTGAGCAGCGTGCTCTCCTTCTATTTCCGCGACGAAGTGCTCCCCTACTATGCCGGCGATGACGAAAGCGCCCGTCATCTAGCCGCCAACGATTTCAAATACTGGGAGCTGATGCGGCGCGCTTGCGAACGCGGCCTCAAGGTTTTCGATTACGGGCGCAGCAAACAGGGCACCGGCTCGTTCGCCTTCAAGAAAAACTGGGGCTTTGAGCCTCAGCCGCTGCACTACGAATATTGCCTTTACAAGCACGATGCCATTCCCCAGAACAACCCCAACAACCCCAAGTACAAATTCTTCATCGAGACATGGCGGCGCATGCCGATCAGCGTGGCCAACCGGTTGGGCCCATATATTGTCCGGAATCTTGGGTAGCAGCCGATGGCAAACATTCTTTACCTCGTACATCGACTCCCATATCCGCCCAACAAAGGCGACAAAGTACGCTCCTACCACTTGCTGAAACACCTCGCCCGGCACCATCGCGTTTTTCTCGGAACATTCATCGACGACCCAGAAGATGAAGTCCACGTATCATCAGTCCGCGCACTTTGCGCCGACCTCCAGGTCGAACGTTTGCACCCACGAAGAGCACGTATTGCCAGCCTGAACGCCCTGCTTGCGGGTGAACCGCTCACCCTGCGCTACTACCGCAGCCCGGCAATTTTCAATTGGGTCAATCAGCTTTGCCGTGCCAATCACATCGATGCCGTGGTCGTGTTCTCGTCCGCAATGGCCCAGTACGTCGAAGACTTCCAGCGCCTGCCAGTCCTGATCGACTTCGTCGATGTGGATTCAGCCAAGTGGACCCAGTATGCGCCACGCCATCGGTGGCCTCTGTCGTGGCTATACCGCCGTGAGGGTAAGCTACTGCTGAACTACGAACGACGGATCGCAGCCCATAGCACCAGATCTTTTTTCGTCACAGAGAACGAGGCAGCTCTATTCTGCGACCAGGCGCCGGAATGCCGGCTACGGGTCGAAGCAATGTGCAATGGCGTCGACGCCGACTACTTTTCTCCTGATGCTGAACGCCCCTCGCCATACCACGCCGAAGAGTTGCCCGTGGTGTTCACCGGCGCGATGGATTATCTGCCAAATATCGATGCGGTCAGCTGGTTCAAAAATGAGGTTTTGCCGGGAATTCTTGAACGCTGGCCCAACGCACGTTTTCACATCGTCGGCCGCAGCCCAACAGCCGCTGTTCTGGCACTTGCTGGCAATCGGGTGGTAGTCAGCGGAACCGTACCCGATGTTCGCCCCTATCTGCAGCACGCCGCAGTCGTCGTCGCACCATTACGCATCGCGCGTGGTATCCAGAACAAGATTCTCGAGGCAATGGCGATGAAGAAACCGGTCATCGCCTCCGTAGCGTGTGCTGCTGCGGTCGACGCCGAAAAAGGCACGGAATTGCTGACTGCCGACAATTCGACCGACTACATTGCCGAAATGAGCCGGGTGATCGATGCGCCGGAAACAGCCGTTGCAATCGGTGAAGCGGCTCGGCGGCGCGTTGTCGAACGCTACAGCTGGGACGCTCATCTGGACGCAGTCGACAAATACCTGCCTTCACGCGGAGCGTTCACGGAATGAATACGCTCCTAACCGGCACCGTCAATCGAACCTGGCCGGCAAACCTGCTCATGTTGCTGGTCACCGTCAGCTGGATACTTTTCTGGTACTGGGATACCGCACGTGCCATGGTCGCCATATGGGCACGTTCTGACACCTATGCCCACGCATTCCTGGTGCCACCAATAACGCTTTGGTTGATCTGGCGCAAGCGTATCGAACTGGCCCGCTTAGTTCCCGAGTCCACGCTCTGGCTGACCCTGCCGATACTGATGACCTCGGTCTTATGGCTGTTAGGTGAACTGACCGCCGTAAACGCCTTGACCCAATTTACCTTGATCGCCCTGCTTATTTTGGCGACCATTTCCACCATTGGCCTGACTGTCAGTCGCCAGATCGCCTTCCCGCTCGCATTTTTGCTGCTCTGCGTACCAGTCGGCGATTTCATGATGCCCAAATTGATGGAGTGGACAGCATGGTTTACGGTTCTGGCGCTGCGAGCTTCCGGCATCCCTGTCTATCAGGAGGGCTTGCAGTTCGTCATTCCTTCCGGCTACTGGTCGGTCGTCGAAGCATGCAGCGGCATCCGCTATATCATCGCCTCGGTAACCGTTGGCACACTGTTCGCCTATCTGAACTTCGTAACGCTCCGCCGTCGCCTGGTCTTCATTGCGATTTCCTTCATCGTGCCAGTCTTCGCCAACTGGCTGCGCGCCTACATGATCGTAATGATCGGCCACCTGTCCGGCAATAAGCTGGCTGCTGGCGTCGATCACCTGATCTATGGATGGGCTTTTTTCGGCATTGTGATCATGGCCATGTTCGCGATCGGAGCTCGCTGGAGCGAGCCTGTATCGGCCGGTACGCCAATAGCCATACCGCAAGCAGCTGTATCAAGAAGCGGCCGATCGCCCTGGCTGGTTATGCTGGTCGTTGCCATTTTTACCGCACTTGGACCCATTGCCTATATTGCAATCAACAATGCCGATCGTGCAGCGCCGGCAACCCTTGGCCAGCTTTCCCCCCCTGCAGGATGGGCACCCGTGCCGCAATTCACCACCTGGACACCTGCCTACGAAAACGCCTCCTCGGTGACCCACGCCACCTTTGATAACGGCAGTGGCCCGGTAGGTGTCTATGTGAGTTTTTATCGCAACCAGAGTTACGGGCGAAAGTTGATCACTTCGACGAATACGCTGGTCGCCAGCAGTGACAAAATTTGGTCGGCAGTTTCCCGCAGTTCCTTCCCGACCGCCTTGGATAGCCCTCCGCTGGTGGTAATAAAAACCGACATCCTGAGCAAGGAAGGCAGCAATGAGTCGCGCTTTGTCGTCTGGCATTGGTACTGGATCAATGGCCGCCTTACGACTAACGATATCGAAGCCAAGTGGCTGACCGCGCTTTCCCGTCTGCGTGGTCAAGGAGACGACTCGGCGGTAGTAATGCTGTTCACGCCTGCCGACAATTCAGCCGAACGGTTGCGCTCCTTTGCGGCAGCAACCGGCCCGCAGATTCATCAGTTGCTTGCAGCAACACAAGCGGCACGATGATGGCGACCGATCACCGACCGCTGATTGCTCATGTCATGTATCGCTTTGACACTGGCGGGCTGGAAAACGGCATTGTCAATCTGATCAACCATATGCCGGCTGATCGCTACCGCCATGCGATCATCGCGCTCACCGAAGTGACGGATTTTCGCAAACGAATCCAGCGTGACGACGTTCAGTTCATCTCTCTGCACAAGTCGCCCGGTCATGGCATCTGGCTGTATCCAAGACTCTTCCGGCTTTTTCGCAAACTACGTCCGGCAATCGTGCATAGCCGCAACCTGGCGGCTCTGGAGGTTCAGTTGCCCGCTTGGCTTGCCGGCGTTCCCGTTCGAATTCATGGCGAGCATGGCAGAGACGTCGGCGATCTCGACGGAAGCAATGTGACCTATCAGCGGGTCAGGCGTTTTTACCGCCCTTTCGTGAGTTTTTACTTCGCGCTTTCACGCGACCTCGCCGACTATCTCACTAATGTCATTCACATTCCGGAAGACAGCGTGTTGCAAGTTTATAACGGTGTAGACGCCGTCAAATTTCATCCCGGATCAGCCGAACGTTCTGTTTCTGATTGCCCGTTCAATCGGCCTGCCCATTGGCTGATCGGCACAGTAGGTCGCATGCAGACCGTCAAGGACCAACCCACCCTCGTTCGCGCTTTTATTCGAGCACTGGAAATCGACCCTTCACTTCGACAATGCCTGCGCCTTGCCCTCATCGGTGACGGCGCACTGCTTGCAGAATGCCGGCGACTCCTGATGGATGCCGGCGAACTCGAGCTTGCCTGGCTACCGGGCGAGCGCAGTGACATTCCGGAAATCATGCGCGGACTCGATTGCTTCGTCCTTCCGTCACTGGCAGAAGGAGTTTCCAATACCATACTCGAAGCCATGTCTTCCGGCCTGCCAGTGATCGCCACCAATGTCGGCGGCAATGCAGAGTTGGTATCCAGCACTACCGGGTGCCTGGTTCCCGCCGCAGATCATCAGGCGATGGCCGAGAAAATTGTTTATCTGGCCAATCAGCGGGGCATCGCCCACAATATGGGATGCGCCGGGCGCGACTTGGTCGAGCGAAAGTTCAGCATGAAGGCCATGGTAGGAGCTTATCAAGACTCCTACGATAAACTTCTGCACCTCAATGGCAGAAGCGCAAGCAAACACTGACAGGAAGCACCATGTGCGGCATCACCGGCATCTTTGATACCCAAAGCAAGCGCGAAATCGATCGTGCTGTATTGCATCGCATGAACGAATCGCAGTTCCATAGAGGCCCCGACGAAGGTGGCCTTCATATAGAACCTGGCGTCGGATTTGGTCACCGCCGCTTATCCATCATTGATTTGTCGACCGGCCAGCAACCGTTGTACAACGAGGACAAGAGCGTCTGCGTCGTCTTCAATGGCGAGATTTACAACTACCAGGAACTGATCCCGGAACTTCAGGCATTGGGACATGTTTTCCACACTCGCAGCGACACCGAAGTCATCGTCCACGCTTGGGAAGCTTGGGGGGAGCGCTGTGTTAACCGCTTTCGCGGGATGTTCGCCTTTGCTCTGTGGGATCGCAACAGCGAATCTCTTTTTCTGGCCCGCGACCGCCTCGGTGTCAAGCCGCTCTTCTATGCGCTTCTCGATGACGGGAGCTTTCTGTTCGGCTCGGAACTCAAGTCCATCCTTGCTCATGGTGGGCTGAAGCGTGAAATCGATCCCTGTGCGGTCGAGGAATACTTTGCACTTGGCTATGTTGCCGAACCACGTGCCATCTTCAAACAGGCTCGGAAACTTCCGCCGGCCCATACTCTGCTACTACGCCGAGGCCAACCGGTTGGCCAACCTCGCGAATACTGGGACGTCCGCTTCACGCTCGATAACCCGATTAGCACTACCGACGCGTGTTCCGAACTAACCCGCCGTCTCCAAGAGTCCATCCGCCTGCGGATGATTTCCGAAGTGCCGCTCGGCGCCTTCCTTTCCGGCGGCGTAGACTCAAGTGCGGTCGTCGCCATTATGGCCGGGCTCTCGGAAACTGCTGTCAACACCTGTTCAATTGGCTTTTCCGACCCGGTGTTCAACGAATCATCGTTCGCCAAGATGGTGGCCGACCGTTACAAAACCAACCACTACCTCGATATGGTCGAAAGTGATGACTTCGATCTCATCGACACCTTGGCAACACTCTACGATGAACCCTATGCCGACAGCTCGGCCATCCCCACCTACCGCGTCTGCCAGTTAGCGCGTAAGCACGTTACAGTGGCACTGTCTGGCGATGGTGGAGACGAGAACTTTGGCGGCTACCGCCGCTACAAGCTACATTTGATGGAAGAAAAAATGCGCGCCGCTCTGCCACTTGGCTTGCGCCGCGCGGTATTCGGCACCCTAGGCAAGCTCTATCCCAAGGCTGACTGGGCACCGCGTGTTCTACGTGCCAAAACCACTTTCGAAGGCATGGCGCGCACTTCAGTCGAGGGTTATTTTAATTCCATTTGTATTTTGCGTAACCCCATGCGCAACCAGTTGTTCAGCGACGAGTTCCGCCAAATGCTTGGTGGCTACAATGCCAGCGAAGTGTTTAGGCAGCACGCCAACCGAGCAGGAACCGACGATCCGCTGGCCCTGATTCAGTATCTGGATCTCAAGACTTATCTGGTCGGTGACATCAACACCAAGGTCGATCGGGCCAGCATGGCTCATTCGCTCGAAGTCCGCGAGCCGTTGATGGATCATCACCTGGTGGAATGGCTTGCGACGCTTCGATCATCGGAGAAGATACGTACTCAGGAAACAAAATACCTTCTAAAGAAGGCGATGGAGCCCTACTTGCCCAATGAGGTGCTGTACCGTCCAAAAATGGGTTTCGCGGTACCTCTTGCCCGCTGGTTCCGTGGCCCGCTTCGACAACGAGTACAGGATTCCATCCTCGGTTCAAGGTTGGCCGACACTGGATGGTTCAATAGAGATTATCTCCAGCAACTGGTAGACGACCACAATAATGGCCTTCGCGACTACAGTGCTTCTCTGTGGACCTTGCTAATGTACGAAGCCTTTCTGCGCAACGTCATGGAGTCCAGCGAGCACGCATGATTCGGGTTTTGCACGTTCTTGATCATTCGATTCCGCTACACAGCGGATATACCTTCCGTACAGCCGCTCTTCTACGAGAACAGCGTGCGCTCGGTTGGGAAACCTATCATCTCACCTCCCCCAAGCAGGGAACATCCCTCGCTTCTTTCGAAGAAGTTGACGGCTTGGGTTTCTACCGTACCCCACCTGCCTCCGGTTCACTGACTCACATACCAGTTGCTCGCGAACTTGCACTGATGCACCAGATCGAGAAACGTCTCGAAGAAGTGGCACGCGCCATCCAGCCCGATATCATTCATGCCCATTCTCCGGTATTAAACTGCCTACCCGCCATCAAAGTCGCGAGCAAGCTCGGACTCCCGCTCGTCTATGAAATTCGTGCCTTTTGGGAGGACGCCGCAGTCGATCATGGAACCACTAAAGAAGGCAGTTTGCGCTACAGGTTGACACGCCAGCTTGAAACGCACGCCGTCCGCCACGCCAATCATATCTTCACCATCTGCGAAGGCCTTCGCGCGGACATCGTCGCTCGTGGCATCCCGAATAGCAAAGTCACAGTAATTCCCAACGCGGTCGATACAGACGCCTTTCAACTGGCCAAACCACCCGACCAAAATTTGCAACGTCAACTTGGCCTAGTTGGAAAGACGGTACTGGGGTTCGTCGGTTCTTTCTATGCTTATGAGGGCCTCGACCTCCTGCTCGCCGCGCTACCAGAAATTCTTTCCCGAAATCCGGAAACCCGATTGCTTCTGGTTGGCGGCGGACCGCAGGAAGTCAATCTCAAGCAGCAGGCAGAGAAACTGGGGGTTCATGGATCGGTTATCTTCACCGGACGGGTTCCGCACGGAGAGGTTAGTCGCTATTACGATCTGATCGACGTCCTCGCCTATCCGCGTCACTCAATGCGCCTGACTGAACTCGTCACCCCGTTGAAGCCTCTGGAAGCCATGGCGCAAGGCCAGCTTTTCGTCGCCTCGGACGTTGGTGGCCACCGCGAACTTGTCACCCACAACAAGAACGGCATCCTGTTCAAGGCGGGTGACAAAGACGCGCTTGCAGAAGCCATCGCGCATCTTCTCAGCCATCGGGATCAATGGCCCAGCCTCAAAGCCAACGGCAGGCAGTTCGTTGAAACGGTCAGAAACTGGCGCAACAGTGTGGCGAATTACGTGATGCCATATCAGACGCTAACCGGAAAAACAGGTGGTTAAACTGCTACCCATGATGCAGCGTCCGATCAAAACTTTACTTTTTTCCACCCTCTACCCCAGCGCGGTGCGACCGGTACATGGGATTTTTGTCGAAACACGTCTGCGCGAATTGCTTAAGAGTGGAGAGGTGGAAACGAAAGTGGTCGCGCCTGTACCATGGTTCCCGCTGACAGGGGAGCACTTCGGCGACTACGGAAAATTTGCCGCGACCCCGCACTTCGAGCAGCGAAACGGCGTAGACGTGTTTCACCCGCGATATTTCCTCCTCCCAAAAATAGGCATGAACAGTGCCCCCTACGCCTTGGCGCGCGGAGCACTGCCGACAATCCGAAAACTAATCCGCGACGGCTTCGATTTCGATTTGATTGACGCCCATTATTACTATCCGGACGGCGTCGCGGCGGGGTTCATTGCGAAAGCGCTGAAGAAACCCTTCATCGTCACCGCCAGGGGTACCGATATCAACGTCATCCCCGATTATCCGGTTCCCCGCCAGTTGATTCTCGACACCGCGCAGGCCGCCGCTGCGTCGATCGGGGTATCGCGGGCCTTGATCGACAAATTGGCCGGACTTGGTGCAGCCAGGGAAAAGCTCGACGTGTTTCGCAACGGGGTCGATCTACAGCGTTTTGAACTGCTCCCCCGCGATAAGGCGCGCCAGCACATCGGTATAGGTGCTTCGTCGGAAGATTACCTAATGCTCTCGGTGGGCAACCTGGTTGAACTGAAAGGCCACCATCTGGCCATCGAAGCATTGGCAAAAATGCCCAAGGGAACCCGACTGGCAATTATCGGCAAGGGTAGCGAACGTGCTCGGCTGGAATCGCTCTCTCGCCAGCTTGGCGTGGCAGACCGCGTCCATTTTGCCGGACTCGTCCTGCCCGACCAGCTCAAGTGGTGGTATAGCGCGGCGGACGTTCTGGTGCTTTGCTCCAGCCGGGAAGGATGGCCCAACGTGCTGCTCGAAGCAATGGCTTGCGGCACACCGGTTGCCGCCACCAACGTCGGTGGCGTAGCTGAAATGCTGGCAAAGGAAGTCGGTATTCTGTTGCCGTCACGTTCAAGCGAAGCGCTGACTTTCGCGCTGGAGAATCTCTGTGCTGCCCGCCCGGATCGGCAGCAGGTTCGCCATCACGCCGAGCAATTTGCTTGGGACGAAACTTCCCGGGCACAGCTACAACTCTTCAAACGGATCTGCCATGCGTGACATCCTGCTAGGTGCAATCATTGCCGGCATCTGCATCGTGGCACTCAAGCGTCCATGGGTCGGCGTCCTCGGCTGGACATGGATTAGCCTGATGAACCCGCACGCTCTGACGTGGGTACTGAAAAGCATGCCGGTGGCAGCAGCAATTGCCGGCACCACCCTTCTTGGCCTAGTTTTCACCAAGGATCGGCGCGAATTCTTCGTTACCCGAGAAAGTGCCGCACTGATCGCACTGATGCTCTGGATGTGCATCACCCTGCCCTTCTCCTTCGATTTCGACAAAAGCTTCGAGATGTGGAAGCGAGTCATGAAAATCGATTTCATGATCCTGATCACCCTGGTTTTGCTCTATTCAAAAAAGCACATTACCGCACTTACCTGGGTCATCATCGGCTCCCTCGGCTATTACGGCATCAAGGGCGGTGCCTTCACCATTCTGACCGGTGGCACCTATCTGGTCTGGGGGCCGACAAAAACATTCATCGAGGGCAACAATGAATTGGCGCTGGCGCTGATCATCATCCTCCCGCTATTCCGCTTCCTTCAACTGCAAATGACCAATAAGTGGGCAAAGCACGCCATGACACTGGCCATGCTGCTGTGCGCCGCCGCCGCTTTCGGCAGCCATTCGCGCGGGGCGCTGCTCGCCATCGCGGCGATGGCGCTTTCGCTGTGGTGGTATGGCGGGCGCAAGATGGGCCTGCTGATGATCATCATCGCCGCTGGGGTCACGCTCCTGCTGTTCATGCCAGAACACTGGACAACGCGCATGAACACCATATCCGAATACAAAACAGATGCCTCGGCCATGGGGCGGATAAACGCCTGGTGGATGGCCTGGAACCTGGCGGCCGACAATTTCTTTGGAGGCGGCTATGAGGTCTACAACCTGTTCACGTTTGGCCGCTACGCGCCCGACCCCACCGACGTACACGCCGCCCACAGCATCTACTTCCAGATTCTGGGGGAACACGGCTTCATCGGACTTATTCTGTTCATCCTGATGTGGTGGCTGGTCTGGCTGTCCGCTTCCGGCCTGCGCAAGCTGGGCAAGGATAACAACCCGCAAACCAAATGGGCCTCCGATCTTGGCGCCATGTGCCAGGTCAGCATGACGGGCTACGCCGTCGGCGGGGCCTTCTTGAGCCTGGCCTACTTCGATTTGCCCTATAACATCCTCGTGCTGGTCGTACTGACGCGGCGCTGGGTGGATCGCAAGGCCTGGCTTGAACCAGAGGAGCAAGCTGCGGCGGCTATGCCAGTGACCACAAAGATCAAGCCATGACACTGCTGAAAACCGCGTTCAAACTAACCTCGCCGGGCGGTGCTGATGGGAAACTTACAACCTTTATTTTTCACCGGGTTTCACCCCAGCCCGACCCAATGTTCCCTGACGAGCCCGACGCCCGGCGCTTCGGCGAGATCCTCGGCTGGATAAAATCCTGGTTCAACGTGCTACCGCTGGATGTCGCGGTCGACCTTAAAAAAGCACGCAATTTGCCACCACGCGCTGCAGCCATCACCTTCGACGACGGCTACGCCGACAACTGCACCGTCGCCTTGCCCATCCTGCAGCACCATGGATTAACCGCTACCTTTTTTATCGCCACCGGTTTTCTTGATGGTGGCCGAATGTGGAACGATACGGTCATCGAATCGGTTCGTGCCTGCAAGATGGACAGGCTGAACCTGACGGCGCTCGACCTCGGCACCTATCCGCTCATCTCGCCAACAGAAAAACGGACAGCCGTTGAAAGGCTAATCGGCCAGATCAAGTATTTGCCCATCTCGGAGCGGCTCAAACTTACCCAAAAACTATCGGATGCAGCCGGAGTCAAGCCGCCCGACGACCTGATGTTGACCTCGGCACAGGTCAAGGAACTGCGTTCGGGAGGAATGCAGATTGGCGCCCACACAGTATCCCACCCGATTCTGGCGCGTACCGATCTTACCGACGCCAGGCGGGAAATAATCGGCAGCAAGGAGACACTCGAACACCTGCTTGAAGCGAAGATAGGCTTGTTCGCATACCCGAATGGCAAACCAGGCAATGATTACTTGCCCGAGCATGTGGCATTGGTACGCGAACTTGGGTTTGATGCCGCTGTCTCGACCGCTTGGGGCGTTGCGGATCACAACACCGATCCTTTCCAGATTCCCCGCTTCACGCCATGGGACAAATCCCGCCTGCGCTTTGCGGCCCGCTTGTTGCGCAATTTTCGATCATCTTAAGCCACTTGCCCGTCAAGGCTCCCGACGGGATGCCCAGGCGCGGAGCCACTGTTCCAACATCATCGAAATCCAGATCATCTCGCCGTAATACCCCGGATGCTGCTTCAGGTGACGGCCAAAGAGCGCATCGACAAACGCATGTTGCAGCATGCCGCGATCGGCCAGTCCCTGCACGGACTCCTCCGCCAAGGCGCGCAAGTCGGCATTCTTTGTGAGCCACACACCAAACGGCAAACCAAACCCCTGCTTTTTCTTGGTAATGATTTCATCCGGCAAAAACCCACGCAGCGCCTCCTTGAAAAACCAGCGCAATTTCAGCCCCTTGAGCTTGAAGTTTGTAGGCAAACGCATCGAGAATTCGAGAAGCTGCTTGTCCAGCAACGGAAATCCAACATCCACCTCGGCCAGCCGCGTGGTTCCGCACACTTTGGGCAGATCGCTCTCGGCCAGCGTGTAGCGCCAGTCGTAAGCAAGTTCACGGTTGGTCGCGCTGCGGGCATTGGCCAGGTTCCAGGTTTCCTGCTGATGTCTCAAGGGAGAACTCAAGTCGACCTGCGCGAGAAAATTGGCGGCGAACACCTGATCGACCCCCAGTCGCATGATCAGGTTGTACATCTGAAGACGATCCGGCATCGGCGCGCGAGCCTGTTCTACATAGCTTGATGCCTTGCGAATGCCCGGCAGCTTTCCGGAAATCGGCATACCGAGAACCGGCTCCATCAATCCGCGCCGCAGCACGCCAGGGAATGATTGATACCAGTCGAACATGCGCTGCTTGGCATAGCGCGAGTTCCCGCCAAATAGCTCATCCCCGCCATCGCCAGCCAAAATCTTGCTGACGCCATCCTCCCGGGCCATCTGCGCGCAACTGAAAGCCGGCAAAGCTGACGAATTACCGAACGGCTGGTCATAGTGCCCGGCCACCTTGGGAATATTTCGCACCAGATCATCCGGTGTGACGTAATACTCGTGGTGGTCGGTCTTGAAACGCTTGGCAGCGATGCGAGCAAACTCCATCTCGTCGTAACCTTCGGCCGCGAAGCCGATGGAATAGGTTGAAACCTCGCCCGCCACTTTGGCAATCATGCCGGCAACCGTCGAACTATCTGTGCCGCCGCTCAGAAAACAGGCCGGCTTGCTGCCATCAAGTTGGGTGGCGGTAGCCGCCTGCAGCAGTTCAAGAAACTCCCCACGCAGCGTCTCGAAAGAAGCGCCGCGCTCTTCTTGAAAAGCAGGAACCCAATACGGTGCAACCGTCAACACACCCTTTTCGAATGAAACGTAGTGCGCCGGCGGAACGCGATAGATGCCCTTGAAGATCGTTCGCGGTGAGGGAATGCAGTGGAAATAGAAATAATCGAAGATAGCCTGCGGATCGATCTCGGTCGACGCATCGGCCAGTTCATCGGCGCGCTCGGCAAAGAGCAGCGTGTTGCCGACCCGGCGATAGCACAGGGAGCGAATGGCGAAGCGATCCACGGCCATGAACACGCCATCTTCGGGCGTGCGGAAGGCCACCGCGAAATCGCCAGCGACCTGCGCAGGCGACTTGACGCCTTCCATCGCATACAACTGGCGCCATGCTGCCGGCCTCCCGGCCTCCCGGTTCAAGGCGTTGGCAAAGTGAAATCCGGGATTGCCAACGTAAAGCTCGTTCAAAGGTGGTTTCATCAGGTGTCTATTGTTGGTGTTGTATCAGCGGCCGCCCAGCGTCTGAATGGCCCCGGGCTGGCCTGAGTTCGAGGAAACCGGTTTGATTCCGCGAGGGTGAACAAACTCGAAGCCGGGCGAAAGATTGAATCCATTGACGGTACCGGCATCGATCATCTTTCCCGCCAGACGGGAACCGGATTTCAGGCGGTAAGGTTCGGGGCTGCCCATCACAAAATCGGACGTGTCTACATTGAAATTATTTCGAAAATCCCCCGGCCCCGCCGCTTCGAGCTTACCTTTGCCCAGTAGCAGGTTGTTGATGCCAACCACTTGGGCGCCCGACTTGACGCGCAAGAAAACCCCTTCGCTGGGGCGCCTGTCGATCAGCGTGTTATTTACCAGAAACAGTTCGTTCTTCGGCCACTTGTAGCCCTCAGCACCGAACGCAATTAAATGCGGGTTGCCGGTTCCCGGCGCCTGTTCAATCACATTGCCCACCACATAGGCGACACCGCCCGCCGGAAACTCAAGCTCATAACTGGCGTTGCCGCTCTCCCCGTCAACCAAGCGGCTATAGCGGATATGGTTTTCGGCGGCACGACTTTTTAGCAAGTGCCCCACCTTTGCATGGTGAAAATAGCTACCGGTCACGATAAGCTGCTTGATAGAGCCGACATAAAGGTTGTGACTCTGGCCATCCCCGGCACCGTTGTGGCCAAATTCGCTCTCGGCGATCTCGAGCACGATTTCAGGATTATTGGCAGTCAGAATACCGTTTTCATTATCCATAAAGGTGCAATCCGTCACCGTCAGGCTACCTTTTTCCAGACGAATTCCGGCTCCATTCCGGTCAGGCACGCGCGCACCGATAAAATCAAAACCTTGGATCGAAACCACACCGCCGCGCAAAACCCAGGTCCCCTTGCCTTCGACCTGAGCACCCGAAGCAATCACGCGAACCCGACCACCAACCGCGCGAAACCGGAGGTCATTCTGCGTCCAGACGGCCACATCCTTGACATAATCGCCCGCATCGACGTCGATCGTTGTGCCATTGACGGCCACTTTCGATGCATCGGCCAGCGTCTTGACCGGGTGCCGCGCGCCCACTTTAAGAATGGCCCCGTCCAGACGCTCCGTTGCCCCGGCCACAGCGGGAATCGCTAACGACAATATCAGCAAAAAATGGAACATGAACGCCCCTCTCAGAAAATCAAGAAAATCTTGAACAACAACTTTAAGCGGCATTCCTGCTCAGGCGAAAAGCCATCGACTCCCTTTGCTCGCCTCCTGCGGTCAACCCCAAAAAAGACACATAAATCAACGTGCCGGCCGGCGCAAAGTCAATTCTGGCAAGGTAGCTCACTGGCCAGCGCCCCCGGCAACGACGTTGCGGCCCGCAGGCGCAAGCAAAAATCATTGGTGATCATACCTTGCGAAGGCACCTCAGCGGGGCGGCGCCTGAATGCGAGCTGCAACCGATCGGCATCGGCAAAGACGCTTGCAAGTTCACCTCGCACATTCATGCCTTGCTCCAACTGTGCACCATTTCGACTGCGCACCAGTCCGTCTAGCAAATTTGCGTAAACGATGGCCGACGAAGCGGCAAAGCGCACATCAATGCCCAGCGTGTTTATCAAGGTATTGTAGGCAATCAGGGTTTGGTTAGAAGTGTTCACATAAATACCGAAATCATTACAGTGAGCCACGATGTTGTTCGCTGCAACGCCCGCAGTGTGCTCAGTAATACATTGCTTGTCGCGACAGACATTGGCGTCGGTTGCCCCCCCGCCAAACGACAATCCGACCCGGAGACCCGGCTGAGAAATATTGCTCACGGCGCCGATGATGACGTTTCGCTCTATGCGTCCATTGCGACCGCCACCCTTCATGAACACACCATAGGATATCTGGTTGCCATCACCCTTGATGAAATTGCTGATGTGGTTGTCGACCACTTGCCAATTGCTGGCCGCGACAATATCAATGGGAGTCACAGGGTTTGCCGTATTCCGGACAGACTTGTTAATCAACGTGTTGAACTGAACAAGCCCATTGTCGGGAAACTCGCCATTCAGCCCGTTAACCTTGATCTGCGCATTGAAATCTTCGATCCGGTTATTTCGGATCACCGTACCGCTCGCCTTGCCAACCACGTGGAAAGCATGCTCACAATGGCCATGTTCCCTGCATTTTCCAATGATCACCAGATTCTCGAATACCCAAAACGGCGCATTCACATGGAACCCTTCCAACGCTGATGATTCGATCACAACGTTCCCGGGCACTCTGGCCGTGAGGACAATGGGCCTGCCTGGCGCTCCACCCTGACGAATCTGGAGGCTTTTCGTCATGGAATACGTGCCCGGCGATATTTCAAACACCTGTCCCGGTTGCGCATGCCGCAACGCGTGTTCGATTTCGTCCATCGAGGTCAGCAATTTTCGGGACACGTGATCGAGATTGCCGCGAGCTCCAAGCGTTTCCCCGGAGGGTAACGGCTGCCCATTCTGACGATAAGCCTGGTGCTGCAGCCCCGCCACTTGCTGGCCCTTGCCAAGGCTGGGCAACGGACCAGAGACAGAACGCTCGACCTGCGCACGCCAGGCATGCAGTACTGGCAACGCAAACAACTCAAGTTTTGGGTGTCCGACCAGGCGACGCTCGGCATAGCGAATGATTTCGCTGGGCGCAGGCTCAGCATAGGCAAAGGCCAACCACAGGCCAGCGCCTCCCAACAGCGTGGCGACCGATCCTGCAATCAGAGGCCAACGTAATGTGCGCGCCCATGATTTCTTTCTTGGGCGTAGGGATGCCTGTTCAATCGACATTTTTTGCCGACAACCTGCCCCGCACACCCGGGAAAAAGTTTTTTGCAAGTCGCCCCAAAACCTCACGCAGCAACCCGAGCGCCCCCATCAGTGTTTTCGGGTTATAGGCCACAATCCCCCAGCGCTCACGGCGGTGGGACATCCAGAACTGCTTGTGGGGATCATCGCCAATCAGATAATCGACCTCCTTGACCCGATCCACCTCAATGACATGCCGCATCAAAAAAGCCGTCAGCAGCTTTCCGGGTGAATACGCCTTGTAGTCCTCATGATAAGCAAGCTTATATATCTCTGCCTTCCCGTGAGCAACAATCCATAGCTCTGCGGCCACCGGTACACCGTTCAAGCGAGCAATCCCTAGACGAAGCCAACCTTTTTCCGCACATATCCGAACAAGTCCTGGAACGAATTCAGGGTAGGGTTCCGGCCGTTTCCAACTCGCCGAGTAGACCTGCTGGAATGCCTGAATGGCTGGTTCGATCTCCGCACCGCCAACAACCATTTCTATCACGCCCCCTTCCTTTTGAAACTTTCGCTCCATACGTCTAACGGTGTTGCGCAGGATTCCTTCGCGGCTACTCCAATAGCCAGACCATTCACCAAGCACTTTCAAATACCAGTTCCCGAAACAGAAGAAGGAGAACGGGATATAGCCTGACAACTGCAGTGCATCCCTCAATACTTCATAGCTGCGAGAATCTGTAGCCATTGGCGCAAATCGAATGACGCTGACCGAGCCGTGCTCGTTGCGGACGGTGTCGAATAGCGGAACAAGGTCGCGTGCTTTTAGCGAAATTGAAAAAACAGGGGAATAAATCGACGAGTAGTAATTGCTCAGAGACTCCAAAGTAGGACTAGCGGAGTTGCGTGTGATGCGGACAGGCAAAATAGCAACCGGAAGCCCACCCTTTTTCAGCACATAAAAATAGACACCTACGTCTTCAGCATAAACTGTCTGGATGAGATTTTTGTACCAGACCTTGCCGACCTCGATTCCCTCTCGCTCTGCCTCATCAAAAAGTCGACTCACTTCTGGCGGAAAGTCGTCTGGATGAGAAAAACACTCAATGCTGTATCCAGAAACATCAG
>ERZ795055.1739-NODE-1739-length-17235-cov-4.452561_pt1 | contig 17235 bp, 8 predicted proteins | sample MGYA00375139_ERZ795055 | MGnify/ENA primary metagenome ERZ795055 (study PRJEB30184, sample SAMN05720283) | anaerobic digester metagenome | isolation source: active sludge of municipal wastewater-treating anaerobic digesters | place: USA | collected 2015-01-23 ... | reverse complement strand
GAACTATGGCTATCAAACCGGGTACCCGCCCGGGGGAGATCGCGAACTGAGGGCCGCATCTTAGGGCCCAATTTTGGGCGGACAGAACTGGGACCTGGCATTTTTTGGGGGCCAACGGCCGGTGTCACTGTGTCGGTCGAACGCCCTCAAAATGGCCCCGTAGGCGCGTTTGCCTGGCCGCTGTTGGGTGGTGGCGCTCGGCCAATAGGCAGACGTCACCGGATTTCGAGGTTTGGCGATCACGATAGCTTTTTCGCAGGCGCCAACCAGCACAATGCCAGCTGAACTTGTCCCTTGATCGCCTCTGCCCTTGCGACTACCGATCTTGCCAAGGGGGTCCTCGTGCAAGAACCAGCTACGCCCGCCGTACCCGTCCCCGAACAAGGCCAGCTCGTGCGCGTGCGCCAACGCCACTACATCGTGCAAGATGTTGCCAGTGGCTCGGTAGAGCCCAGCCGTGCTGAACAGCACCGGGTGCGGCTCGAATGCTTAGATGATGACCAGGTGGGCAGCACTTTGGACGTCATCTGGCAACACGAAGTTAACCCCGTGGTACACGACCAGCTCGGCTTGCCCCGCCCAGAAGCCTGGGACCCCAAGGAGCGCTTCGACGCCTTCTTGCACGCTACCCGCTGGTCACTCTCGTCGGTATTAGAGGGGCTGCCGTTGCAGGCGCCCTTCCGCGGCGCCATCCAAATCGAAGATTACCAATTGGAGCCGGTGGTGCGCGCCTTGCGCATGCCGCGGGTGAACCTGCTCATCGCCGACGACGTAGGTTTGGGCAAAACCATAGAAGCCGGCATGGTGATGCAGGAGCTCTTGGCCCGCCAACGCATCCGCCGCATTCTCATCGTCTGCCCGGCGTCGCTGCAAAAGCAGTGGGCCGAGGAAATGCTGTACAAGTTTGCGCTCAAGTTCGAAGTGGTCGACCGCGCCTACATGCAGCGGCTGCGCAAAGAGTACGGTAGCCACGTCAACCCCTGGGCCAGCTTCCCCAGGCTCATCACCTCAATGGATTTCTTGAAGCGTGAGGCCCCCCTCGAAAACTTCCTGAAATCCCTCAAGAAAGAGCGCACCGGCGGTTTACGCGATTGGGATCTGCTGTTGGTCGACGAGGCGCACAACGTCGCTCCGGCCGGGCGCAAATCGTACATCCGCGACTCCGACCGTACCGACATGATGCGGCAGATCTTGGGGCACTTCGAGCACCGGTTGTTTCTTACCGCCACGCCGCACAACGGCTTTACCGAGAGCTTCACCGCACTCTTGGAAATGCTCGACCCGCTGCGCTTTTCACGCGGACCGACGTTCAACAAGACGCACCTCGATGCCGTGATGGTGCGCAGGCTCAAAGACGACATGCTCGATGCATTTGGCAACCGCCGTTTTGCCAAGCGCGAGGTCGAGCCCCTGCCGGCCGTGACCTTGGCCGGTGCCGAGCGCGAGCTGTTCGACGACCTCGACAGCTACATCTCGAAGCGCCTCGGGCGCGCACACGGCATCGACCGCTTGCCAGTACAGTTCGCGTTGACCCTGTTGAAGAAGCGCCTGTTGTCGTCGCCGTTGGCCTTTTTGAACTCCATCAGTGTGCATCAAACCCACCTCATCACCGACGGCGAGTTGAGCGAGGAGAACGCCACCGTTGTGAGGAGCCTAAAAGACAGGCTCGCCGAGGATTTTGCCGACGACGACGAAAAAGACCACACCGAAGAAACTGCCTTGGCCGAGTCTGCCGGCTTCTTCGACGTGACGCCCGAAGAACGGCAGTTAGTCGAAAAGCTCAAAACCCGAGCACAAGCGGTGGCCGAAAAGCCCGACCAAAAACTCGAAGTGTTGTTCCGCTTTGTGGTCGAGAAGCTGTTCACGAACGGCCAATGGAACAACGAGCGGCTGCTGATTTTTACCGAGTACAAAGACACTCTCGAATACCTGCGCCAGGCATGTGTGGCCCGCGGTTGGGGCGAGCGGCTGACCACGATGTACGGCGGCATGTCGGAGCATGAGCGCGAGCGCATCAAGTCCGCATTTCGGGCGGCCCCCGAACAGGAACCGATACGCATCTTGGTAGCCACCGACACCGCGTCGGAGGGCCTCAACCTGCAAGACCATTGTCGCTACCTCATCCATTGGGAGATCCCGTGGAACCCCAACAAGATGGAGCAGCGCAACGGCCGCATCGACCGCCACGGCCAAAAGGCCAAGGTCGTCTACTGCCAACACTTTGTCTACGACGGCTGGGAAGACCAGCAATTCTTGGATGTGGTGGTAGACAAGGTACGCACCCAGCGCGCCGACCTGGGCAGCGTGGGCGATGTCATTGCCGCACAGGTGGAGGCGGCGCTACGGGGTGAGACCAAGCAGATCCGCACCCCCGAAGACCGACGCAAGCGCCTCAAAGCCGAAGTGCAGGCCGAGGTCACCACCCAAGACCGCATCAGGGCGCTCAGCCACGAGCTCGCCCACGCCCGCAAGATTTGGCAGCTCTACCCCGACACCCTGCGCCAGGTGTTGCACGAAGGCCTGCTACTCGCAGGCCACGAGCACGGCTTAGAAGCCATCGGCAGCGGCGAGTCTGCCGGCAAGGCATGGCTTTTGCGCAACCTGCCGCAAAGCTGGAGCGATTGCCTGCCGTTCATCAAGAATGCCCAGGGCCATCTGCTCAAGCTCGTGTTCGACGACGAGTTGGCCCGCGACCGCAAAGAGCTGGCACTCATCCACTTGGACCACCCCTTGATGAAGCGCGCCCTGGCGGTGTTCCGCGCCAACATCTGGTCGGCGGGGCTGCACGAAGACCATCACCTGGCGCGAGCCTCGTATCGCGTGGTGAGTAACAAAGAGCTGAAGCACCCGGTGGTGGCCGTGGTGGCCCGGCTCGTGTGCGTGAGCGAACAAGGGCAAAAGCTACACGAAGAACTATTCACCTGTGGCGGCGAGTTCCAAGAGGGGCACGTGGCCAGCGCCGATGCCCCATGGCTTACCGAAGTAATGGAGCTACAGGCCAGCTACCCCAAATTGCCGGCGACCATAGGCCAACAGTTGCGCAAGCTGTTTTCGGCCCACGAGGTCGCGCTCAAACACGCCATCGAAGCCGCCGCCAAGGCGCGTGACAAAGAGCTACGCAAGGCACTGAGCGAGCGCGGCACGGTAGAAGCGCGTGAAGTGCGCAGCCTCATCGACGAACGGCTCAAAGAAATCGAAAAGCGCATCGCCGAGATGCAAAGCGAAGGCCCCAAGCAATTGGAGCTGTGGGACGAGTTGGAGCGTGACCAACATCAAAAGGACCTGGCGTGGCTCAAAGGCCGGCGCGAACAGCTGCAGAAGAACCGCGAGCTGGAGCCCGAGGCTGTGAAGGCGCGCTATCGTTTGCGTGACACGGCGCGGGCATTTCCGTTGGCGCTCGTCTACCTCTTGCCCGATACGCTCGTGAAGGGGGCGAACTAGCCATGGCCACCCACGCCGACTGGCTTTCACTCGTAGAGGTGGATGGCTTGGTGATCTCCGAGCCGGTGCTCGAAGAGCACTTCCCCGGCGGCCCAGCTCAGGTGCGCCAAGGCGTGCATAGCTGGTTTCGCCGCCGCGCCGAGACCTACCGCGTGGCACAGGCGCAAACAGATGCCGCGAAACAGAACGACGGGGCGCGCAAGTGGCTGGAGTTTCTGTTCGAAGACGTGTTGGAGCTGCCGGCCGCCACCTGGGTTAAGGCACCCGAGATTCCGGCGGCGTTGAAAGTAGTGCTGGCTGAGTTCGAGCAAGAGCTGTGCCCCGACCGGGTGCTCATGCATGCGGGCAAACCAGTGTTGCTCGTGAGCATCGCCGATGTCGCGCAAAACCTCGACCACCGCGACCGCCGGGATGGCCGTTGGAAGGCCTCGCCTACCACCAAGCTCGAACGCTTGCTGCGCGAAACCGGCGTGCCGTTGGGCCTCGTGACCAACGGCGAAGCACTGCGCTTGGTGTATGCCCCGGCCGGCATCAACGGTGGCAGCATCACTTGGAGCAGCCGCTTACTCGTAGAAGAAAAGGCCACCCTCGACGCGTTTTACTCACTGTTGGGCCGGGAGTTGTTGCAGCCGCCCTCCCCCGAGGCACCAACGCTTGCCGACCTATGCCGCATTTCGCAAGACCGCCAAGGCGAAGTCGCCGACCGGTTGGGCGTGCAAGTGCGCACCGGCCTCGAACGCATGTTGTGGGCGTGGGGCGCCGCCGATCGCGAGGCCAAAGGCGAGCTGTTGAAGGGCATGTCTGAAGAGCAGGTTTACGAGATGGGCCTGCTGGTGATGATGCGCTTTGTCTTTTTGCTGTACGCCGAAGAGCGCGACCTGTTGCCGCACGGCGAGGTGCTCTACGACCAAGGTTACGGCGTGACCTACCTGTGGCACCGCCTGCTCGACCAAAAGCACGAAGACGAAGCCCGCTTGGACGACACCTTCGACGCCTGGGACCGCTTCTTGGCCACCTGCCGCCTGGTGCACAACGGCTGCGATCACCCTGACTTGTCGCTGTTGGCCTACGGCGGCCGCTTGTTCGACCCCAAGCGCTTCCCGGTGCTCGAAAGCCCGGCCTGCAAGGTGCGTAACCGCACGTTGTTTACGGTTTTGCACTCGCTGTTGTTCGCCCAGCAAAAGAAAGGCGGCGAGCCGCAGCGCGTAGGCTACTGGGCACTCGACATCGAACAAATCGGCTACATCTACGAAGGATTGCTCGACCATCGCGCCGCCAGGGCCGGCCACGAGGTGCTGGTGAAGCTCAAAGGTGGCGGTGAGCGCGCCTTTGCCATCGACGAGCTAGAAAAACTCGATGATGCCAAGCTCGTAGAGCTCGTGGTGGAGACAACAGGCAAGAAGCCCGAGAGCGTGCGCGAAGCACTTAAGAGCCCGCCCGACGCCAAAGACTTGGCCGCGCTCGACAAGTTCCCCGCTGCGGTAGTTACGCGGGTGAAGGCGCTCGCGCCCATTATTCAATGTGACGAGGTGGTGCCGCCTGGTTGGTGGTACCTGACGCTAGGCACGAGCCGCCGCGCCTCAGGCGCGCACTACACACCGCAACAGCTCACCGAGCGCATCGTGCGCGTGACACTTGAGCCCCTCACCTATCGCAACGTCGAGGGCAAGCCGGGCTTGCTCGTAACCCCCAAAGAGGTAAAGCCCCCACGTGAGCTGCTCGCGCTCAAAGTGGCCGACATCGCGATGGGCTCAGGCGCCTTTTTGGTGCAGGCGGTGCGCTACTTGGGTGACCGCGTGGTAGAGGCCTGGGACCGCGCCTTGGCCGCCGCCCACGTCAACACGCCCAACGCCGTGTTGTCGATGCCGTACGCCGCCCCCATGACCGACGCCGAGGGTGAGCGCGCCATCAACCCCGAGCATCGCGACGAAATGGTGATGTGGGCCAGGCGCTACGTGGTGGAGCGCTGCATCTACGGCGTGGACATCAATCCGTTGGCCGTCGAGATGGCCAAGCTGTCGTTGTGGCTCACGACCCTCGCCAAAGACCGGCCCTTCACCTTCTTAGACCACGCGCTCAGGTGCGGTGATTCGCTGGTAGGTGTCGACGCCGAGCAATTGCGCACTTGGTCGCTCGACAAACAAGGCGAAAGCCGGCCGTTGTTGCAGCAGGTCGTGCAACATGCCGTAACCCATGCCGCCGAGTTACGCCAACAACTAGAAGCGATCGCGGTGGTAGATGTCGCCGACGCTGAGCGCAAAGAGGCGCTGCTCAAGGCGGCCGATGCCGCGATGGTGAAAGTCCGCTTGGCGGGCGATCTGTTGGTGGCGCCGAGCTTTGCCAAGGCCAAAGCCAAGGAGCAGGCAGACCTGCGGGATGAACACTTGGTGCGCTTCGCTGGGGCCAAGACCGACGCCGATTGGCTGAAGCTACGGGCCGAGGCTGACAACGCGTTAGATGGCCAGCGGACACTCCACTGGGCGTTCGAGTTTCCGGAGGTATTTCAACGAGATACGGCCGGTGGTTTTGACGCGATTGTGGGGAACCCGCCGTTTTTGGGTGGCCGCCGCATGCGCGGGGTGCTGGGCGACAACTACGTCGAGTCGCTGCTCGGCTTCTTCCCCGGTTCGAGCCTGAACGCTGACCTGTGCGCGTTTTTCTTCTTGCGAGCTTTCGGTCACCTCGCCCCGAGTGGAGCTTTCGGGCTGCTGGCCACCAACACGATTGGCCAGGGCGATAGTCGCGAGACAGGGCTCGACCGCATCGTTGCTGCGGGCGGGTCGATCTATTCGGCGATTCCGAAGATGCCGTGGCCAGGGTTGGCGGCGGTCAATGTGAGCGTTGTCCACCTGGCAAAAGGCGCGTGGCTGGCCAAACGCAGGCTGGATGACGTGGATGTCGATGGCATCTCGTCGGGCCTCGATAGCGCTGGCCTCGTGGGTTTGCCAGAGCCGCTGAAGGCAAACGACGGTGGCTCATACATTGGCTCTTTCGTGAACGGGATTGGTTTCGTTCTCGAACCCGAGCAAGCCAAGGCCCTCATCGCCAAGGACAAGCGCAACGCCGAGGTGCTGTTCCCCTACCTGAATGGCGAAGACCTGAATACCAGCCCCGACCAAGCGCCAACGCGCTGGGTCATCAACTTCTTCGATTGGCCGCTGGAGAAGGCCGAGAGCTACGCCGACTGCATGGCCATCGTGCGTGAGAAGGTCTACCCCGAGCGCATGAAGGTGAATCGGGACACCCATCGCAAGTTCTGGTGGCACTACGGTGACAAGCGGCCTGCGCTCTACCGCGCCATCGCGCCGATGGAGAGGGTGTTGGTCATCGCACGCATAACGAAACACGTTGCGTTTGCTTACGTTCCGTCGAACCAGGTTCTCAACGAGAAGACCGTCGCGTTTACGGATGAACGGCCAGCGACGTTTGCCACCCTTCAGTCGAGTATTCATGAGAGCTGGGCGCGGCAGTTTAGTTCGACGCTCGAACTCCGATTGAATTACGCTCCTTCCGATTGCTTCGACACCTTCCCCTTCCCCCCGCAAATGTCACCCGCAACTGAGAAGGCGCTGGACTCCATCGGCGAGCGCTACCACGAGCACCGCCGGCAGCTGATGCTCACCAACAACGAAGGTCTCACCAAAACCTACAACCGCTTCCACAACCCCGAAGACAAGTCCCCCGGCATCGTGGAGCTGCGCCGCCTGCACGTGGAGATGGACAACGCCGTGCGCGACGCCTACGGCTGGCACGACCTCGACCTGCAGCACGACTGGCAAAAGAAGGTCACCATCGAAGACAAGAAAGACAAGAAGACCGGCAAGGTGCGCCCGGTGGAGAAGGTCGAGTGGCGCTACACGATTTCGGAGGCAGCGCGGCAAGAGGTGCTGAAGCGGCTGTTGAAGCTGAACCACGAGATCTACGCGCAAGAGGTGGCGGCGGGGTTGCATGACAAGAAGAAGCCCAAGAAAGCCAAGGTCGAAGCCGATGACGATACGGGCGACACTGGCGCTGAAGGCGGGCTGACGGTGCTCATGAATGCTCGGGCGGGGAAGGCTGCGGCGGCGAAGGTGGAATTGCCCCAACCTGCCAAGGTAACGAAGGCCCCAGCGGGCAAGGGTGGCGCCAAAGGCGGCAAGAAGAAGGATGAGTGGACGATGGAGTTGTTTGGGAAGACGAAATGATACGAGTGTCGCTGCCGTTTGGCGATGCACCTGTCAGTCCGCGATCGGCAATTGACATACACAGAGGAGGTCGCAGTGATACCGGAGGCAGCAAAACGGATTGGGCTTGCGGTTGCGTCGGCTAGGGAGGGTCGAAAACTCACACAAGATCAACTCGCAGAACGAGTGCACGGCGGCAACCGTACGGCCGTCGCACATCTTGAGCAGGGCATCAAGCTTCCCAATGCGGAGATACTTGAGGGTATCTGTGTTGAGTTGAACCTGCCCCGTCCCATTTGGGAGGCGGCTCTCGACCCCGACTACCTGCTCGCAATTGAGTTCCAAGACGGGCTCGGGGAGCTTCTCGGCAAGCCAGTTGCAATAGACTTGCTCGATCCCGCGTCGCAGAAGCTCGCCGTGTCGCATATTGCGCAGCTTTTCCGAGTGGGGATGTCGGTTGAACAGAGCCACAATCATTTCAATTCCGTACTGACCTTCTACGGAGAAAAGCCAGCATCAGTGCAATTCTTCGAGCGATTTCTCGGCCCTGCCGCCTTTGTATCGCTTGATGCGTTTAAGAAAAGCATCCAGGAATACCAAAAAACAGCCGTCCGGCTGTTTGGCAGCTTCAGGTATGCATTCAAGACACTTCGTGCCTGCCCCAATGTTGACGAAGAACTCGCGACACTCAGACCGATTGACGCTGGCCAGTTCACAAAGAGGCGGCCGTTCAAGTCGGTGCAGCCAATTCCGGTCGAACACCTTGACGACCTCGGCTATATTGCCGTGCAACGCGTTCGCCTCGAAAGCCGTGAGCGCCATGAACTAAAAACGAAGCTTGAGGCGTTGGCTGCAGAGCTTCGGAAGGACCCGCAGGCCCTGTCAAGAATGGGTCCTAAGAAGGTCGGCAGGGTGCAGACCCTGCTTCGCAAATTCGATTCATCACTGGAAGTTGCGGGGACTCTCTTCTCAACAATTTCTCCCGACATCTTGGAGGCAGAGGCAATTCGCATTGCACCACAGGATGCTGACCTCGCTCGAATCGAGGAAACTCAAGAGAAGGGTCTGTCAAATCTTGCCGCCTACTTGAGTGAGCCGCACATGGATGTCTACGTGGCCACATCGATGAGGGAGCGGGCCGATTTCGTCTCCGTCAACGCCTTCGTGCAGACCGTGTTCTCGCATCCAGAGATCGCCCATCTCAACCTTCGATACTTCAATCCGACTCAATCGTGGATCTCGGATCGCGTGGCCAAAGGACTCGTGGAAGCCCTGATGCTGCGGCGGGCCGAGCTGACGGTGTACATGGCACAGAAGGGTGACACCTTCGGCAAAGATAGTGAGGCATCGGTCGCCTTAGGTCAGGGGAAACCGGTAGTTGTGTACGTTCCGAAACTCGTCGACCCGATCCATGGCATAGACAGCGAGCGGCTTTGGGCAGCTGACGACGCCGAGCTCGGAAGACTGCGGGATTTGCTCAAGTTGGAGGATGAAGAGGGCGCGGATAGGCAGGCCGATATCTCCCGCATTCTTCAACGTCAGCTCGACAACCTAGATGGCGCCGCGTGTGCCCAGCTTTACCATCGGCACTGGTCAGATTTTGACCTTCCCAGTGAGCTGACTGGTCAGGACGAAGACGTGGTAGCATCGCGAAAATACCTGGCTCAGCTCACGTCGGCTTCAGATGCCATGTCGGTGCAGGGCCCAGACGCCAAGGTGGCTCGTGTCATCAACCAACGCCTAGTCAAAGTTGCCGTAGTCTTTGAGAAACGGGCGACGACCTTTCGGGAGATCCACCCGCTGGCACTTCAAGTGATCATCAGTACTGGTGTGCTCAACGGCATCCTGGTTGTTCGGAGTCCGGAGGGATGTGCCAAGATAATGCATCGGTTACTCACCAACACGATCGAGACGGACCTGTTGGTCGACGACAACAACTACAAGCTGGTCGAGCGCCAAACAGGTAGTACGCTTCGGGTCATCTCGAAACATAGGCTCCTGACCAACGCATTCTGGACCCAATATTTCGACGACCATAACACCCGGTGAGGGTTACACTGCAGGCCGCATGGCAAGGAGATTCGAATGTGCCCAAAGGCTCTTGAGCCCGCTGTGATTCAATCGCATCTTCCCAAGTTAGAGTCGGTCGGTCCATGTTTCGCCGGAGGCGGTTTCAAGTCGGTCTACATGGCGACGATCGGCGCAAAGAAGGAGGCTCTGAAGGTCATCCGAATCGAGAGAATTGCCGATCCTGATGCGGACCTGGTTGACGCGTTCGTCGAAGAGCAGATCTCTCGGGTCCGTCGAGAAGTTGAGGCACTGCAGAAATGCCGGGTGGCGGAGATGGTCAAGCTGGGCTCGATAGCCCTCGTGGAGTTTGAGGAAGCCGGAGAGAAATATGTTGCCTACACCGAAGAGTACCTCGCCGGGCACGATCTTTGGCACGCCATCATCAACCATGATGCGCTGCCACCACTTTCGGAGTTAGTTCGACTGTTCCGGTCACTTCTCGTTTGTGTGCAAGAACTTTGGGGCCTGGGATACGTGCACCGAGACATCAAACCGGCAAACGTGATGAGGACTGAAGACGCGGCCCGTCCATTCGTTCTCATGGACCTTGGAATTGCATATGCCGTGCATGAGGCTGGCCTTACAGTGAAACCAGAGCTGCGAATGCCGCTTGCCACCCACCGATATCTGGCTCCTGAGATGATGCAACCAGGGTTCCGTGGGCAACTTGACTTCCGGACGGACCTATACACGACAGGCCTAACGGTTTTTGAGTATGCCGCCGGCCAACACCCGCTTGCGAGGAGCGCCGATGACCTGATGCGCACGATAACGCGTGCACTCCATCAGGCCCCGATTCCGCTCAAGCGTCTTCGAGCCGACCTGCCTGTCGAGTTCTGTGATCTCGTTGACGGAATGCTCAAGAAGAAGCCAGCGTTGAGACCGGCCAATATGAAACGGCTATTGGAAAAGCTGGAGGCTTTGACATGAAACTCCTAGCGCAACACGGCGCAAGCAACGGAGACAAGACCGCTCGTGGCCTGGAGAAGGGCTATGTAGATGGCGTCATCTACAGTCCCAGAGATGTCACGGCCCCCAAGTTGCAGGAGCACCTTGCAGAAGCGGTCAAAATCAAGGCGAACTCCACGAGGCTTTTCGACCCGCAGTATTACGCCTGCTACAACGTCAGTCCCCAAGATGCCAGGCTGGGTAGGCTCGCGACATGCGAGGAATATGGAAAGTATTTCAAACGCCGCCGCCGCAACGAGCTCGAAGGCGACACAGCTACGCTCAAGAGGGATATTGAGAACTGCATCGAGTTTCAGAGCAACCTTGACTTAACCGCATTGATTGCACCCAATATTCTCATCACAAGATCCTTTGACTCAATAGAAGCCGTGATTGCCAAGAACTTCATACGCTTTACGGGAAGTGTGGCGGAGGAGGTTCACGCTAGTAGGCCTGTCTACGCGACGCTTGCCGTTTCCAGGGAGGCATTGCTCGACAAAACTGAGTTGCTGGACTTCCTAACAGACATAACGCTTCTAGATCACCCTCCGGGCGGATTCTACGTGCTTGTCGCTTCAAGAAGTGAAGATGCGAGATCGGACATTTTCAATGCAGACGTAATCGCAGGCTGGATGCTCTTGAACCACACTTTGGCCATCAATGGCTATGAAGTCATCAATGGCTACTCGGATATCATTACTCCTTTTCTGGGCATGGCAGGCGCCACGGCAGGCGCCACTGGCTGGTGGTCGAATCTGCGGACTTTCTCGTTGAATCGGTTCCTGCCAGCGGGTGGCGGCCGCCTGCCTATCCAACGCTACCTCAGCGGCAGACTCCTGAACCGCGTCACCTTTTTCGAGCTTAATCAACTGCGCTCGAGGTATTCGGACATTCTTAACGGATTGGAGACAGATGCCTTGTACCCGGAGGATCGGGGCTCTGAGCCTGACCGCGCCGACGAAGTACTGCAAACATGGCAGACGCTAAAAACGCTAAACGATGATTTGGTAAGACGGAGCGTTGGCGAAAGTATGGCCGCGTGCCGCGAGGCGATTGCTGGAGCGTCGGCCGCCTATGATGAGATTCAAGCAACTATTCGCTTGGATCAGAAATCCAACGCAGATCATCTGCCGGCAATACTAGAAGGCATCCGAGTCTTCTCACAGCTTGCGGAGATGGAGGGAACAACGCTCGAGCAACCGTAGAGCCTGCATCTTCTTTTTGGGGCTCAGTGGCGATGTGGGCTTTGCCTCTATTCTCGTCACTATCTCGCCAACGCGGGGATCGAAGGTCCAAAGGGCAACGCCCGCATCCTCGAAGTTGCGGCGGTTCTCGACGGCAGGCCGCGAGGCACTGGCGGGAAGCACCACCACGGCGAGGTCGGCATAGTATCGGTAGCGATAGGCCTGGGAGAGAGCTCTTCGCCAATCAGACAGTTTAGCTTCAAATGCCACCAGATGTGCCGATCTACTGCTCGTCTGATCGGCTAACGTGATGCAGTCAGCAACACCGCATTCCGGGACATGGAACTGGCGACCGAAGAGCCGAGTATCAGTGGAAGTTTGCGCAAGTCTCCGCAGGAATGCCCCCAAAAAGTTGGCTTCACCTCGCCGTCGTCCTGATCGGGCAGGGAGGTTTCGCCGCGTGTTGTAGACGCCGAAGTCGATTTCAACAAGGTCGCCCAAGGGAACTCACCAACTTTCTGGGCCTTTGGTATGCATTGTTGTGCCTCATAGCTACGGACCTACATCGTGGCGCTAGCTTACCCAACGGCGCTGTTGCGCCTGAACTCGCAGCGGAGTGCCTCTTCGATTTCGGTGGCTGTGCGATCGTAGTCCTCGGCTAGCTCGGCGATGCTCTCGCCCGCTTTGTAGCGCTCGACAATCACTGCCGTGGGAATGCCAGTGCCAACCAACACGGGTCGCCCGAATGACACGCGGGGATCAATCTCGATGGCCTTGGGCTCTGTCAGATCACCGCGCCACCGGGTAAATGGGAACAGTTTGATCGGCACACCGGCCGCGTCACGACTGATGCGCGCAAGGTGCGCGTCGAGCATGCGCCTCATGGCCAATTGACCAGTGCCAGTGACATGCAACAGCTGGCCGAATTTTTCGACGAACAGGCTCACGCCATCGGTGGCAAAGTCATGCTCTGCCAGAGGGTGGGCCGACGCGAACTGGCGGCGGAGGTATTGCACCGCCTTGCGGATAGTCTGAAGCGGAACCCTATGCTCACGGCGTAGCGCACTCAGCACGTGTGCTTCGACCAGATTTACGAATGAAAGCAAGGGAGTGCCAGGCTCGGGCAGCACCAAGACGGCCTTGAACGGCTCCTTTTCGCCTTGGCGTTGGCCCAAAGCCCATGCGCGCAAGGTTGCTGGGGGCAAACCCAGGTAGTGCGCGCCCTCGGTGATGGAGTAAGCGGGCCGATGGCGCAAGTCGAGCGCCCGAGTTTTGTGGTTGCTCATGGTCACAACTTGCCAAGGTAACACAGGCACACGATCGACGGAACTGGTTGGAGGCGCAACGGCGCAACTCTGGTTGGACCCCCTTGAGACGATTCTGCGATAAGCAACCGCCTGTCGTGACAGCTGAAGGGCCCCGAACTGGCAACCCGATGGAGTCCCCATGACCGCGAACCGCTACTGCGACGCCCTCAAGATCGAAGTCCCGAGTCTCGAAGCCGTCGTTCATCACCGCGAGGCAACGTCTTACTCGCTCCTCCTGGTTGCTCTGTTAGAGCGAGGCGAGGCTATGACGCTCGCCGAGGTAGCCGAGCGCCTTAGTACTACCGGTGCGGGACCTGCGGCCACCGTGCTGCAGGCGTTGAAGAAGTGCCGCCCTGCTCGCCCACCAGTCTACCGCGACGGTGAGCGCTATGCGCTGGATCCACACGACGATGAGCTGGATCCCTGGGCCTTTCGTCTCGGCCTCAGGCCCCCCAAGGTTGCGCGGCTGCCGGTCGTGCGCAGTGACCAAACGCCGCTGCCCGGCGTCGACCACGCTCTCACCGTGTCCGAGCTTCAGGAGGCGTGGAAGGGCAAGGATCTAGTCTCGTGGTCGGCACAACGCGTGGCAGTGGCCGTGCTCGACGCGCACGGTGCGCCAATGCTGCCGCAAGATGTTGTGGCGTTTGTTGCGGCCCTGACCGAGTGGCATCGCTTGAGAGCGGACGCGCATGTCTATTGGCGAGCCAACGCCGTGCACGTTCGCGACGACGGCAGATGGGAGAACAACCAGGAGCACGAAGCCCTGCCTGCGGCCCGGAAAGCTGTGCGCGACAGGATTGCCATGGAACGCAAGTGGGCCGGGCTGCGTCACGATCCCATTGTTGCCGAAGCCACTCGGCGAGCCGTAGAAGCCAGACGTGAGGCACATGCCGCGGAGCTGGCAACGCTACGCCGAGCAATTCTGGTGGCGTTTCCGGCGCGGAATCCACGTGCTGCGGCGCTCTTCGATACCGGCAACCGAACGGTTGTGACCTACGTCGACGACGAACTCACAGACGCTCGTGCTCGTTTGCGAGAGTACGATGTTGTGTGTGCGGTGAATGTCCGCGAGGTGCTTCGCCAACTCGGACTCGACCCAGAAGCGTGGCGGCTCGTGGAGCTCGGGCCGCCCCAAAAGAGCGTGGCACTCAACCGGCGCGGCCGATCGCTCAAGATCACAATAGAAATGTTGATCACAGGCTCCTGCGGCATCAACAAGCCGCTCAGCGACCCGACGAAGATGGCCGGCTACCTGGCAAAAGGCCACCTACAACGCCTACGTGCCCACCTCGAAGCTGACGCCACTTCGCTCTATTCGCTCTTCAGCTACGGCCGCCTCCACGGCAACGTGCGGCTCCGATGGGGTGGTCTCGACGAGACGTTTGTAGCGCCATGGCTGCATCGCGACGAGGAGTTCTTGTACCCGCTCTTGTCGCGGGCGAACACCACAACGACACCGCTGGAGGTCGTCGTCGGATGCGCCCCTGATTGGAGCGCCCCCTGGGCCCGGATGCAACGCTGCACGGTGCTGAACGATGATTCGTTATACGAGTATGTAGTCGTCGACGAGCGGGGCTACGAGATTGAGCCTCGCGACATCCAACTGGCTCGTCTGGCAAAGCCCTTGTCGCACGATGAGCGTTAGCCGATAGCACTTCCCACTTCCGGCGTCTTTGCGGGTGCCTCCGAACCGAACCGGCCGTCGTGCTTGGGTGCCGCCCCCACCCGAGGCAATATGGCGGACATTCGTTCGCCCGGGGGCCATTGATGAGTTTGAATCCAGTTCAATTCGGCACCGAAGTCATCGACCAGTTCGGCCGCTACTTGATGACCACGTTCCCCATCGCCGACAAGTCGATGGCGGCGCAGGTCAAAGAGCACCTCACCCACGACGTAGGTGGCGAGCGGCTCATCGCCAAGGGGCCGTACGTCTACCTGAACCGACCGTTCGCCCAGGGTGCAACCCTCGCGGAGCTATGCGCCGACAAGGCGTTGGCACTGCACCCCGCGCTCAAGAGCGTGTTCCCGTTTGAAAGCGTGCATCGCCACCAGGAGCTGGCGCTACGCTCGGTGAAGGCGGGCAAGCATACGGTGGTGGCCACGGGCACGGGCTCGGGAAAGACTGAAGCGTTCTTGCTGCCCATCATCGATTGCGCACTTGTTGTCCGTGATGCGGCCGAGCCTGACGGCGTGATGGCAGTCATCGTTTACCCGATGAACGCCTTGGCCGACGATCAGCTGCGTCGCTTGCGACCATTGCTGGCCGGCACCGGCGTCACGTTCGGTCGATACACCGGCGCAACTCCCGAAGACGGCGACCCTGAACAGGGCCACTTGAAGCAGGCACGACCCTATACAAAAGGCGAGCTTGCCCTTTTGGCCGAAGGCAAAGACGACAAGGTCGCGCTGCCGTGGGAAGAGTGCGCCACCCGCGAGGAGATCCGCACGCGCAAGCCTCGGCTGCTACTCACCAACTACAGCCAACTTGAATACCTGCTGTTGCGCGACAAGGACCTGGAGCTGTTTCGCAATGCGCCGCTCAAGTTCCTCGTTTTCGACGAAGTGCACTCGTACACCGGTGTGCTGGGCTCAGAGGTTGCGTGCCTCATACGACGCCTGCGCCACGTTACCGGTAAGGGCGCCACGGATGTGGTGTGCATCGGGACGTCGGCGACCGTGCAAGAAAACGAAGGTACACTCGATGCCAACGCCGCAACCCGCGAGTTTGCCTCCCGGCTCTTCGGCGTCGACATGGGCGACGTAAATCTCGTCACAGAGCATTACCGCAAGCCCACGGCCGAGATGACCAATAGCTACACTCCGCCACATCCGAAGGACGTCCGCAAACTGCTGGATGACGTCCTCGCTGCAGCGCGAGTGCTGCATCTTCAAGAAGAGGTAGACGACCTTACGCCAGAGCTTCTGACGCTCGCGGAGCGGCTGTGCGGGAAACGCGTCGGTGCCGGCGCCACTGCGATGGCAAGCGCCTACGACCTATTTTCGGGCAACAAGCTCGTCAGCTTGCTCTCTGAGCACTTTGAGCGACCTGACCTGCTGGCCAAGGCCCTTCCCTCGTTGAAATCGTTGGGCCGCAACGATGCGACCGACCAGGCACTCACCGCAGAGTTGCTTTGCTATCTGACGTTGGGCGCGCTGGTTCAAAACCAAGGCGAGCCGCTGCTGCGGCCCAAGCTGCACTACTTCGTGCAAGGCTATCAGGGCCTTGGATGTTCACTTACAACAGACGCCAATCCCAAGGTGCACTTCGACGCCGAGGCGGCCCATGACAACGAGGGCGCACTGGTATTTCCGCTCGTGCTGTGTCGCTCCTGCGGCCAACACTATTTCAGTGTCCTGGCCCAAGAGCCGGTGAACGAAAACGGCGTGGGGGTGACACACACGCGCATCCCCGACCGAGACAGCGATGCGGGCGAAGGCGAAAATTGGATGTACCTCACCAACGAGCTTTTAGGTCAAAGCGAGGACGACGTTGGCGTCCCACCAACGATGGCCCACATCTGCCGATTCTGTGGCACGCTGCACGATGCCCCCACTGCACTGTGTCAAAACGGCAAGTGCGCCAAACCCAGCTCGCTAGTACCAGTGGCCATCGTTGCCGGAGACCTGAAGACCTGCCTCGCATGCGGCACAGCAGCCAAAGGCTACGATGAGGTCGTAACCCCCGTGCGCTCTAGCGAAGTAGCTGACGTCACCATCTTGTCCCAGTCGATGCTGGCGGCCATGCCCGAGGAGAGCCTGCAAAAGCTCTTGGTGTTCACCGACAATCGCCAAGATGCGGCGTTTCAAGCAGGCTGGATGGAGGAACGCTCACGTCGATTCCGCTTGAGACACGTGCTCTATTCGACCCTGGAAGCCAACCGCGACCGCACGCTGGGGCTCGACCGCCTGGTCGACCTCGTCGTCGACCAAGCCAAAGAGCGCGGTATTCTCAAGCCAGGCGTCTGGGACGACGACAAGAACCAGATCCGAGTGCGCTGGTTTTTGCTCGAAGAGTTCGCGTCGACCGGCCAACGCAAGAGCAGCTTGGAATCGCTAGCGCTGGCAGAGGTACTCACCAAGGGCATGGACGTAAACGATGCGCCGCAGCTCTTTAAGACCTGG
>ERZ795055.1737-NODE-1737-length-17244-cov-33.032463_pt1 | contig 17244 bp, 17 predicted proteins | sample MGYA00375139_ERZ795055 | MGnify/ENA primary metagenome ERZ795055 (study PRJEB30184, sample SAMN05720283) | anaerobic digester metagenome | isolation source: active sludge of municipal wastewater-treating anaerobic digesters | place: USA | collected 2015-01-23 ... | reverse complement strand
CGGCCGAGGGCGGGCTGATCGAATACCGCTTCGCCGATGCCGTGAAGCTGGCCGGTCATTCCTGCCCGACCGTCGCCGGTGCCTGGCTGATGACCATGCGTGCATTGCGCGCCCTGTACGGCGACGAGACGCCGATCCGCGGCGACCTGCGTGTCGCGCTCGGCGAAAACGCCGATAGCGGCGTCGCCGGGGTCATCGCCTCGATTGCCGGACTGCTCACCGGCGCTGCCGGTGACGGCGGCTTCAAGGGGCTGGGCGGCCGCTACAGCCGGCGCAACCTGCTGCGCTTTGGCGTTGCCGGGGTCGGCGGACTGGCATTCACGCGGCTCGACACGAATGTTGCGGTCGACTGCATTTTAAGGCTCGAAATGGTGCCCGCCGACCCGCGCCTCGGCGGCCTGCTCGGCGCCATTCTCAGTGGCACGGCGGACGATGCCGCCCGCCACCTGTTCGGCGAACTCTGGCAGGAGCGCGTCCGGCGCATCCTGATCGAGCACGCCGACGACCCGAAAATCGTCGAGCTACGTCAGTTCGGGAACTAACCATCGCTGGCTAGAAGCCATGACGACGGATAGGGAGTAAGCTGAGAGGCGAGGAGTTCGAAAAGCTTCAAAAGGGAGAAAGCCATGGACAAGATCTGGCTCAAGAATTACCCGGAAGGCATGCCGGCAGAGATCGATGCGGACCAGTTCCGATCGATCCCGGATCTGCTCGACAAGCTGTTCGTCAAGTTCGCCGACAAGCCGGCCTATCACAACCTCGGCCGCACCATCAGCTATGCCGAACTGGAACAGCTGTCGCGGGCTTTCGCCGCCTTCCTGCAAGGCCTGCCGGGCATGACCAGAGGCGAGCGCGTGGCGGTCATGTCGCCCAATCTGCTGCAGTACCCGGTGGTAATGTTCGGCATTCTGCGCGCCGGGATGACAGTCGTTAACGTCAATCCGCTGTACACGCCGCGCGAGCTCGAACACCAGCTGAAGGACTCCGGCGCCAAGGCCATCGTCATCGTCGAGAACTTCGCCCAATCCCTGCAGCAGGTTATAGGCAGAACCGCGGTCGAACATGTGATCACCACGCAGATCGGCGATCTGCTGCCGGTCCCGAAGCGCTGGCTGGTCAATTTCGTGATCAAGCACGTCAAGAAAATGGTGCCAGCGTGGCACATCGACAAGGCCATAACGCTACGTGCGGCACTTGTGCGCGGCAGCTCGGCGCGCTTCGATCCGGTTGATGTGAAGAGTGAAGAGATCGCCTTCCTCCAGTACACCGGCGGCACGACCGGGGTCGCCAAAGGCGCCATGCTCAGCCACCGGAACATTCTCGCCAATCTGGAACAGACCGGCATCTGGATTTCGGTCAGCTTCAAGGAAGCTGCCGAAATCGTCATCGCCCCGCTGCCGATGTACCACATCTTCTGTCTCACCTCGACGCTGTCGTTCATGAAGTGGGGCAGCCTCAGCGTGCTGATCACCAATCCGCGCGACTTGCCGGCCCTGGTCAAGGAAATGGCGAACTGGAAATTCACGACGATGACCGGCGTCAACACACTGTTCAACGGGCTGTTAAACACACCGGGATTCGCGCAGATCGATTTCTCAGCGCTGAAGGTGGTGGTCGGCGGTGGCGCCGCCGTGCAAAAACCTGTTGCCGAGCGCTGGCAACAGGTGACCGGGCATTACCTCACCGAGGCCTACGGCCTCACCGAGACCTCGCCGGGTGTCTGCTGCGTGCCGCTAGGCGCGCCGTGGGACGGCTCCGTCGGCCTGCCTCTGCCGTCCACCGGGGTGTCGATCCGCGATGACAGTTTCAACGAACTGCCGGTATGGACCGGCGCCGGCGACATCGAGAAACATACCGGCGAACTCTGCGTTCGCGGCCCGCAGGTGATGAAAGGCTACTGGAACAATCCCGTCGAAACAGCCGATGTCCTGCGCGCCGGCTGGCTGAAAACGGGCGACATCGGCCACTTGGACGATCAGGGGCGCGTCACCATCACCGACCGCAAAAAAGACATGATTCTGGTCTCGGGCTTCAATGTCTACCCGACTGAGGTCGAGAGCGTCGTAGTGGCGCACCCGGGTGTCCTCGAATGTGCCGTGGTGGCCGTGCCCGACGAAAAATCCGGCGAAGCGGTCAAGGTGGTCATTGTCAGGAAAGACCTGAACCTGACGAAAGAGGATGTGATCGAGCACTGCCGGGCGCAACTGACCAGCTACAAACTGCCGCGCCAGGTCGAGTTCCGCGATGTCCTGCCCAAGACGCCAATCGGAAAAATCCTGCGCCGCGAGCTGCGCGAAGCGATCAAGACAGAACGTATCGTTCTGCCCGAGTGATGTCACGCAGCGCCTGGCTGTCACGGTGCGGTCATTTTTCCGGCCTATAATCCGCGTCCCACCGCAACCCCTCCCGACCCGTGCGTTTTCTGCTCCCCTGCCTGCTGGCCCTGACGATTTCCCCGGCGCTGTTCGCCGAAGAGACGACCGAAGACTGGCAGGCAAGATTCCAGAGCACCTACATCTGGCAGCAGTCCTCCGGCTTCCCGGCGGCCTACAGCGGCCAGAACAGCCTTTCGGACCAGCGCGAATCGGGCTACACCTTCACCGCCACCGCTTTTCTCGGTGCCCGTCCGTGGCGCGGTGGCGAGGTCTACATGAACGCCGAGGTCGGCCAGGGCGCACCGCTTTCCGGCCTCACCGGGCTGGGCGGCTTCACCAACGGCGAGGCAACCAAGGTCTCCGGCAAGCAACTAAAAGGCTACCTGCAGCGGCTCTTCCTGCGTCAGACGTGGAACCTCGGGGGTGAAAGCGAATACATCGCCTCCGACTTCAACCGGATGGCGGGCTTTGTGGACAAGAATCGCTTCGTTCTCACCGCCGGCAATTTCTCGACACTCGACGTGTTCGACGGCAACGCCTACGCCAAGGACCCGCGCACCCAGTTTCTCAACTGGAGCAACATGGCGCATACCGCTTTCGACTACGCGGCCGACGCCCGCGGTTTCGGCTGGGGCTTCGCCGGCGAGTGGTATCACGACGACTGGGTGTTCCGCTTCGGCCGCATGACCGGGCCCAAGGAACCGAACGGCGAAACGCTCGACTTCCAGCTCCTCAAGCATTTCGGCGACCAAGTCGAACTCGAGCATGCGCACCAGATCGCCGGCCAGCCGGGCAAGGTCCGCCTGCTCGCCTGGCGCGACCGGGCGGTCCTCGCCACCTTCAACGACGCCAGCGCCTGGTATGTCAGCCATCCGGGCGGCAATCCGCAGGCTATCTTCGACGTGCGCAACGGCGCGCAAATCAAGTACGGTGTCGGTATCAACATCGAGCAGGCAATAAACGACGACCTCGGCTTCTTCCTGCGCGCCATGCGTGCCGACGGGCGCACTGAAACCTACGCCTTCACGGAAGCCGACGGCTCCTTCGCCACCGGCCTGCAGCTGAAAGGCAGCGCCTGGGCGCGCGCCGGTGACACGCTCGGGCTATCGTGGATGCGCAACACCATTTCCACCGACCGCCGCAACTACCTGAGCCTCGGCGCCATCTCCTATTTCATCGGCGACGGCGGCCTCAACTACCATCCCGAGTCGATCCTCGAAACCTATTACAGCTTGAAGGTCATCAACGGCCTGTGGCTCGCCGCCGATTACCAGCGCATCGCCAATCCGGCCTACAACGCCGACCGCGGCCCGGCCAACATCGGCTCGTTGCGCGTCCACGCCGAGTTCTGAACGACGGCTCAGCCGGCCAGCGCCTCGCGGGCGACGACCTCGAACGAGGCGACGACCTCGCCCCAGCCGCGCGACAGCATCGCCTGCCGCGCCGCCACTGCCAGCCCGTCGAGGCGCCCCGGCTCGGCCAGCGTCCATAGCGCCGCGGCAATGTAGGCCTCTTCGTCACCCGGCGAGGCGACGACCCCGTTGCGCTCATGCATCACCAGCTCAGCCGCCGCCGCGCTGCGATAGGCGGCCACCGGCAACCCGCTGGCCATCGCCTCCGCCACCACGTTGCCGTAGGTTTCGGTAAGACTGGGAAAGAGAAAAAGATCGGCGCTGGCGTAATGGGCGGCGAGGTCGTCTCCCAATCGCACGCCGGCAAAATGGTGATCGGGATGCTCGGCGGCCAGTTGCCGCGCCGACGGCCCGTCGCCGACCCAGACCATGCGCGCCAGCGGATGACGGGCGCGGATCGCCGCGAAGCCGCGACGCACCAGCGCCAGGTTCTTTTCCGGCGCCAGGCGGCCGACGTAGAGGCAGACCGGCCAGCTGTCCACCGCGCCCCAGCCACTTCTCAGCGACGACGAACGGCGCGCCGGATCGAAAAGCACGGTATCGACGCCGCGCCCGACCACGCGCACGCCGCCAATCCCCTCGCCGGCCAGATCGGCAGCCAGCGCCGCCGTCGGCACCATGGTCGCCCGCGTGCGCCGGTGCAGGGCGCGCAGGTAGGCGGCGACCGCCGGGCGCATCCAGCCGACACCGTAATGCACGCTGTAGCGGTCGAAATTGGTGTGAAAGCCGGACGTCACCGGAATCCCCAGCCGGCGCGCCGTGCTCACCGCCGACCAGCCGAGCGGGCCTTCGGTGACGACATGCACCAGGTCGGGACGCCGCTGCCGCCACTGGCGCGCCAGCCTGCCGCCCGCCGGCAGACCGAAACGCAGGCCGGGGTAGCCGGGAAGCGGCAGGCCAGACAGCGCCAGCTCGTGCTCGCCGCCGGCGTCGGCCTTGTCCTGCCGCGGGCGGATGACGCTGACGCGATGGCCGCGTTCGCGCAGGCCGGTTACCAGCCGGCCGACCGTCATGGCCACGCCATTGACTTCGGGCGGATAGGTTTCGGTGACGAAGGCGATATCGAGCGTTCTCACGACGCCCCCAGCAGCACGCAGGTCCAGACCACGACGACCGTCAGCAGCGAGACCAGCACCGCCGCGCTGCCGATATCCTTGGCACGCTTGGCGAGGCGGTGGTTTTCCAGGCTGACGCGGTCGACCACCGCTTCGATGGCCGAATTGAGCAGTTCGACGACCAGCACCAGCAGCACGCTGGCGATCATCAGGCCGCGCCCCAGCCACGGCACCGGCAGCACGAACGCCGCCGGGATCAGCAGCAGCGCCAGCCAGACCTCCTGGCGGAAAGCGTCTTCGCACAGGTAGGCCGCTTTCAGGCCGGAGATCGAGTAATTGAAGGCATTCCAGACCCGGCGCAGGCCTGTCTTGCCCTTGAAGGGCGATTCGTTGGCCGGGTCGAGGCCGAGTTCGTGCGGTGTCGGGTCGTGCATCGCGGCTCCGTGAAAGCGCTCACGGTAATCGCCGCGCGCTAAGGTTTGATGACAACCGCCTTAACCGGGGCGTCACAAAACCTGCTTACAATCCCGCCTCCATGCCGTTTCGCCAACGCCTGTCCCTCTTCGCCCTGCTCGCCTGCCTGCACCACGGGGCCGAGGCGGCGCGCCCGATGGTCACCGACGATGCTCGGATCACCGACCCGCAGGCCTGCCAGCTCGAAACCTGGGCCTACTTGCACGAACACAACACCCACGAACTCTGGGCGCTGCCGGCCTGCAACCCCGGCGGCAATTTCGAGATGACGCTGGGCGGCGCCCTCTCCCGCTTCGACGGTGCAGCACAAAGCGGCGCCGTCGTCGTCCAGGGCAAGACTCTGTTCAAACCGCTGGAAACCAATGGCTGGGGCCTCGGCCTCGCCGCCGGCTACGCCACGCAGACCGGCCGCGGGCAGTCCGGCGGTCCCTATTTCTACCTGCCGGGCAGCCTCTCGCTGGCCGACGACCGCGTCGTGCTGCACGCCAACCTCGGCGCCACCTACTTCGGCGACACCCGGGAAACGCGCATGACCTGGGGCCTCGGCAGCGAAACCGCCGCCACCCGGCACCTCTACATCATCGCCGAGGTCTTCGGACTAGATACCGGCCGCCCCTTCCTGCAAGGCGGTGTGCGCTACTGGCTGATTCCCGGTCACCTGCAGGTCGACACCACGGTCGGCAGCAATCTCGCCGACATGCACGGCGAACGCTGGCTGTCGATCGGCCTGCGCTTCATCACGCCGCCCATTTTCTAGCGCGCACACCGCCCGCCTGTAATATTTCTGAAACAAAGCCGCGGGGCCAGTTGTGCTAAAACGGGCTACCGTCATTCAGGAAATCTAACCCATGGTTTTCTTCGAACTATTCGCCAACAACCCCGAGATCGTCCGCGTTCCCGCCGGCCAGCCGCTATTTACGGAAGGCGAGGAAGGACACTCGATGTTTGTGCTGACCACCGGCCACGCCGAGGTCATCGTCAACAATCGCGTCGTCGAAACCCTGCAGCATGGCAACATCGTCGGTGAAATGGGCATCGTCTCGCCCGGCCCGCGTTCGGCCAGTGTGGTCGCCACCACCGATTGCGAATTCGTCGCCGTCGACGAAAGGCGTTTTCAGTTCCTGGTCCAGCAGACGCCCTTCTTCGCCACCCAGGTCATGCGCGTCATGGCCGAGCGCCTGCGTAAGGTCAATCAGATGGTGACGCCGGTCGAAGATATCTGAGCCGGCGGCGCCGGCAGGAATTCGCCGCACCAGGCATGGATGCTCACCATCGGGAAACGCCAGTGATGTGTTTCGCGCGGCGAACTTTCGCCGGCGAAGATCGGCGGAAAACGGTGACAAGTGCCATTCACCGCATCAGCTGACCGGAAGTAGCGGCAGTGGCTGCAGGTTTGCTCGAATTGTTCAGTCATACGCCATTAAATCACGCTGCTGCGGTCAACGGCCTTTCCGGGGCAATTTTCAAGTCCGCCAATTCACGATAGAGGCCGGCGAGGCGCGCCGCCATCGCCGTATCCGACCATTCCCGGGCATAAACCGGCGCTTCTTCGGCCAGATGCCGCCAGGCCCCCGAGCGGTTGAGGAAATGCCCGAGCATTTCGCCGAAGCCCTTGGGCTCGGCCGGAGGGCAGAATGCGCCACGACCGGGCGCCAGGATGTCGATGGTCCCCATTTCGGCGAGGGCGATCACCGGCAGCCCGGCGGCCATCGCTTCCAGCAGCACCAGGCCCTGCGTCTCGGTGCGCGAAGCGAAGACGAAGACGTCGGCCGCCGCGTAGCAGTCGGGTAGTTCCCGCTGGCGGTCGAGATAGCCGATGAAGCGCACCGCGCCGTGCAGGCCGAGCGCCCGCACCTGCGCCTGCAGGTCGGCCATCGCCGGCCCTTCGCCTGCCACCACCAGCAGCACCTCGGGACGCAGGCGGCGGGCATGGAGCAGCGCTTCGAGCAGGAAGCCGATGTTCTTCTCGTGCGCCACGCGCCCGACGAACAGCGCCACCGGCTGCCCGACCGGGATGCCGTGGCGTGCGCGGAAGGCAGGGCCGTCGCCGCGCGCGAACTGGGCGAGCGGGATGCCGGTCGGCAGCACGTGCAGCGGCGTGGTGACGCCGTAGGCTTCGAGCCGCTGGCGCATCGCCGTCGATGGCACGACCACCGCGTCCAGCGCATTGCACTGGCGGCGCGAGAAGGCGCGCGCCTGCCCCTTGAGCCAGCTGGCGGGCAGGAAGGGCGCGTAGTGCTGCAGGTATTCCTCGAACAGCGTGTGGTAGGTCGCCACCACCGGCAAGCCCAGCTTGCGCGCCGCCTTGAGGCCGGCGTAGTGGGCTATGAACGGGGTCTGGATATGGATCAGGTCGCAATCCTGCGCCGCCGCCAGCACCGCATGCTGCATCGCGCGCCAGCCGACCAGGCGATCCTCGCGGTCGCCCGGGATCGGCCGGCCGGCGACGCGGACGACGCCGGACTCCTCGGCCTCGTCACCATAGCGGGGCACCACCAGCCGGACCTCGATCCCCTGCGCCGCCAGCGTGCGGCGGAAGGTTTCGATCGAGGTCGATACGCCATTGACCCGCGGGAAATACACGTCCGATACCATCAAAATCCGCATTCAAGCCTCCGCATGTTCGGCCACCGGGGTTGCCAGCGCCGGAATCAGGCTGCGCATACCCCAGGCCACCAGTTCCAGCCGGCCGTCGAAGTGTTCGACGATCGCCGTGCACGAATCGACCCAGTCGCCGCAATTGATATAAGTGAGGCCGCCGATCTCGCGCATCGTCGCCCAGTGGATATGGCCGCAGATGACGCCGTCCAGCCCGCGCTCGCGGGCGTGGCGGACGGCCGATTCCTCAAAATCGAAGATGAAGTTGAGCGCCGTCTTGACCTTGCGTTTGGCGTAGCTAGCCAGCGACCAGTAGCCGGCGATGCCGAGCTTGCGCCGCCCCCACGACAGCCACAAGTTGAGCCGCACCAGCAGCCCGTAGGCCTGATCGCCGAGCACCGCCACCCAGCGGTGGTGGCGCGTCACCTGGTCGAAGACGTCGCCGTGGATGAGCAGGAAGCGGCGGCCGTCGGCGGTCTCATGGATCACTTCGTCGGCTACCTCGATATCGCCGAAAACGATGCCGCAATAGTCGCGCAGCGCCTCGTCGTGGTTGCCGGGAATGAAGACCACGCGGTCGTCGCCGTGCCGGGCCCGGCGCAGCAGTTTCTGCACGACGGTGTTCTGCGCCGACGTCCAGCAGATGCTGCGGCTCATCGCCCAGAAATCGACGATGTCGCCAATCAGGAAAGTCTGTTCGGCCGGGTGTTCGCGCAGAAAATCGAGAAGCCGATCCGCCTGGCACGCCCGCGTACCGAGGTGGATGTCGGACAAGAATACGGATCTGACCTTGGGCATGGCGGCACGATAATTCCTCGCCATGAAGACAGCGTTACCGGCGGATTACAAAACAGTTACGCGGCGGGTTTAGCGGTCCCAATACGGGGTCGGACCGAAGCGGGCGAGCAGGAAATCGATGAAGGCACGCACCTTGGGCGGCAAATGCCGGTTCGGCAGATGCACGGCGTAGATGAAGCGCTCGGTCGGGACAAAGCCGGGGAGCACCTCGACCAGGCGACCGTCCTGCAGATCCCGGCCGACGATGAAGGTCGGCAGCATGGCCAGCCCGAGGCCGCCGAGCACTGCCTGCGACAGCGCCTCGTCGTCATTTATGCGCAGGGTGCCCGACACCGGGATCGCAACATCACCGTCGCCGCCCTTGAGATGCCAGACCTCCTGAGTATCTAGGAAGGTGTAGCTCAGACAGTTGTGCCGGACCAGATCCGCGGGGGCGAGCGGCATCCCGCGCCGGGCGAGATAGTCGGGACTGGCGCAAATCATGCGGCGGATCGGCGCCAGTTGCCGGGCCACCAGATTCTGGCCCGGCTCGCGGCTGATGCGCAGGGCGATGTCATAGCCCTCTTCGGCCAAGTCTACCAGGCGGTCGCTGATCGTCAGATCGACGGTCAGATCGGGGTAGCACGCCATGAAATCCGGCAGAGCCGAGGCCACGTGCATCGTGCTGAAAGCAACCGGGGCACTGATCTTCAGTTTTCCGCGCGGCTCCTGGTGCAAGCGGGAAATGGCCGTATCCGCCAGGCTCAACTCTTCGAGAATCCGGTCGCAATGCTCGAAATAAGCCTCGCCGACCTCGGTGAGACTAAGGCTGCGGGTGCTCCGGTGCAACAGCCGGACTCCGAGGTCACCTTCGAGGCGGGCGACGGCCTTGCTCACCCGTGACTTGGAGACACCGAGGCGGCGCGCCGCCTCGGAAAAACTCCGGACCTTGACCACATGCGCAAACAGAAGCAAGTCATTGATGTCGTGCACAAGGCCTCCGACTGTTATCAAAATGGAAACAGTTTTGTTCAAAACTGCCGGCTTATCAAGCCCGGCATCCGGCCCTATGATTGCAACGTTAAAAAAGGATCACCGCTTCACCCTGCTTCCGCACCTGCACCAGCAGCACCTCGATTCAGGATCGCAAGGCGCTTGGTCATTGTCGCCATCCCGCCATCAATGCCTACCTCACGAGCCTGGGACGACGCTGCCGACTCTGGGGATCCTGAACAATTCACCACGCACAACGAGCCAACGAGAAGCGATGCGCTACCAGAGCTTTAACGAATTCATCCGGCAAGCAGCCACCCGCAACCCCGGGCAACCGGAGTTCCTGCAGGCAGTCACCGAAGTCATAGAGAGCCTGTGGCCGTACATCGCGCAGCACTCGAAGTATGCCGAACACGGCCTGCTCGACCGGCTGATCGAACCTGAGCGGGTCATCATGTTCCGCGTCTCGTGGGTCGACGATCATGGTGACGTCCAGGTCAATCGCGGCTACCGCATACAGCACTCCTCGGCCATCGGGCCCTACAAGGGCGGTATCCGCTTCCACCCGTCGGTCAATCTCTCGATCCTAAAGTTTCTGGCTTTCGAACAGACTTTCAAGAATGCCCTGACCACCTTGCCAATGGGCGGTGGCAAGGGCGGCTCCGATTTCGACCCGAAGGGCCGCAGCCCGGGCGAAGTGATGCGTTTCTGCCAAGCTTTCGTCAGCGAACTGTTCCGCCATGTCGGCGCCGATACCGACGTGCCGGCCGGCGACATCGGCGTCGGTGGTCGCGAAGTCGGCTTCATGGCCGGCATGATGAAAAAGCTATCGAACCGCGCCGATTGCGTCTTCACCGGCAAGGGCCTGAGTTTCGGCGGCTCGCTGATCCGCCCCGAAGCAACCGGCTACGGCACGGTCTATTTCGCCGAACAGATGCTCAAGCAGTGCGGCCGCAGTTTTGACGGCCTGCGCGTCAGCGTTTCCGGGGCCGGCAATGTCGCCCAGTATTCAGTCGAGAAAGCCATGGCCCTTGGCGCCAAGGTCATCACGGTGTCGGATTCGAGTGGCACGGTCGTCGACGAAAGCGGTTTTACGCCGGAGAAACTGGCCGAACTGATGGAGGTGAAAAATCATCTCTACGGCCGCGTCAGTGATTATGCCAAGCGCGTCGGCGCCGCCTTCCGCCCGGGATTGCGCCCCTGGCACGTGCCGGTAGACGTCGCCCTGCCGTGCGCGACGCAAAACGAACTCGACGGCGAAGATGCCAAGCGCCTGCTCAAGAATGGCGTAATCTGCGTCGCCGAAGGCGCCAACATGCCGTCTACCGGCGAGGCCGTTAAGGTTTTCGAAAGCAACGGTGTGCTTTACGCGCCAGGCAAGGCCAGCAATGCCGGCGGGGTGGCGACCTCGGGCCTTGAAATGAGCCAGAACGCCATGCGCCTTTCCTGGCAACGTGAAGAAGTCGATGCCCGCCTGCACGAAATCATTTGCAATATCCATGAAGCCTGTCTGAACTACGGTCGCGATGCCAACGGCAAGGTGAGCTACGTCAACGGTGCCAACATTGCCGGCTTTGTCAAAGTGGCCGATGCCATGCTCGCGCAGGGCGTCATATAACCCAGTTTCAATACCAAGGAGGGATTCCCATGTTTCCTGAATATCGCGACCTGATTTCCGAATTGAAGACGAGCGACAGATATTTCCTGAATCTGTTCGAAAAACACAATTCACTCGATCAGCGGATCAAGAACATGGAATCCCGGCACGAATCGGGAACACCGGACGAGATCGAGGTGCTCAAAAAGCAAAAGCTGGCAGTCAAGGACGAGCTTTACGCCCTGCTCCAGAAAATCAGCCTGACGCGGATCAAGACCTGACGACTGCTCGGCCGGCGGGTTGCTAGCGGTCCCAATACGGCTCGGCGCCGATATGGGCAACCATGAAGTCGATGAAGACACGGCCTTTGCTGGGAAGGTGTCGCGTCGGCAGGTACATTGCATAGACTTGCCGCTCCACCGGGATGTACTCGGACAACACAGCCTGCAAACTGCCGCTCTGCAGGTCCTTGCCGATAATGAAGGTCGGCAGCAGACCAACCCCAAGTCCGCCGAGGACGGCCTGTGACAGCGCCTCGTCGTCATCGACACGCAAGGGGCCGCTGACCGGCACGGAAATCTCCCCTGCCGGCCCGGTGAACCGCCAACGCCCGGCTCTCCGGAGCGCGTGTAGTCAAGGCAGTCAGGACCCACCAGTTCGGTCGGCGTTCGCGGAATTCCCTTGCGCCGAAAATAATCGGGCGTTACGCACAACCGGCGGCAAACCGGTGCCAGCGGGCGCGCCACCAGATTAGGCCGGGGGTCGCCGGTGACATGGATGGCGACATCGTAACCCTCCTCGGCCAGATTGACCCAGCGGTCGGTAATGCTCAAGTCGATCTTCAGTTCGGAGTGGTGCGACAGGAAGGTGGCGAGCGCCGGGGCAACGTGCAGCGTCCCAAAGGCGACCGAGGCGCTGACGCGCAGAACCCCGCGCGCCTCGGTGCTCAGGCTGCCGACCAGGTCCTCCGCTTCCGTCGCCTCCTCCAGCATGCGGGTGCAATGCTCGCTCACCGCGGCACCTATTTCGGTAAGACTGAGGTGGCGCGTCGTCCGGTTCAACAAATGGGCACCAAGCGATTTTTCCAGCTTTGCCACCGCCTTGCTGACGCTTGAACGCGACGTCCCGAAGCGGCGCGCAGCCTCGGCAAAACTACCGACCTCGACAACGCGCGCGAAGATCGCCATCAAATTCAAGTCCGCCATCGTTACCCGCTCTCCGATAATTTTCTGCCCCAGCTGATTGTAGCGAATACGGATACATTTTGATGCCCTGCCAATGCCTAGCGCAAGGCGCTCCGCTCCCGTATCATTGACCTCATGATGACTATCCAACTTACGAACACAGATTTTTTACCCAGTGAATCCAGTGACTTCGAGCCACCCGTTGTCAGTATTACCGACTGCATGCGCCTGCGGCAATACCCTTTGAGCGACGAGTTGACCGACGAACTGGACCGGGCAATTGTCGTCCATCAGGAACATATCCCGAACGACGTCGTGACCATGCACGCCCGCTGCGCTTACATCGACGAGCGCACCGGCATGCGACGCGAAATCGAACTGGTCTATCCGGATGAAGCCGACCCTGGACAAGGGAAAATTTCCGTCCTGACACCGGTCGGCAGCGCCCTGCTCGGCCTGCGCGTCGGCCAGGAAATCCCTTGGGCCTTTCCCGACGGTTCCGTGCACCGCCTGAAAGTCGCGAGCGTGACCCAGAAAACCCCGTAGTCCATGGTCGTGTCCGCCGCATGGTGTGGCGGGCAGGCCGTACGACGCGCCGACGGGAAAGCGAAAGCTCTCTCGCCGGCATTCCATCGCAAGGAGATCCCAATGCAACGTTTTTTTGAATCTGCCGCAAACGCCCACAACGCATCCCTCGAAGCTGCTGCCGGGTTTGGTGATGCCTATCTGAGCGCTGTCGAGCGACTGGCGCAACTCTGTATCGAGGCAAACCGCGCGGCCTGCGAAAATTCCACGGAAATGGCTCTGTTCTGCCTGGACAAGACTCTTGCCCACAACAACGCCACCTTCTGGAGCAGTTCCTTCCAATCGGACATCGAACGCTTTATCCCGGCCCCGCCGGAAAAGCCGTGACCTGAAGCCGCAGGACGCACAACCAAGGCATGGTGAGCCATCCCTGGCTCGCCATGCCTTGTTGCCGCCGCTATTCAGAATCTGGTAGCGCGGCTGCCCCCCCCCGCTTGACGCTGTTGCGGTCGACGCCTAAATTTGGCCGATTTCCATCCTCACCGCACCCGCCAGGAGAACCCCATGAAAATCGGCACCCCGCTTTCCCCGAGCGCCCTGCGCGTCATGCTGCTCGGCGCCGGCGAACTCGGCAAGGAAGTCATCATCGCCCTGCAACGGCTGGGCGTCGAAGTCATCGCCGTCGACCGCTACGCCAACGCCCCCGGCCACCAGGTCGCGCACCGCGCCCACGTCATCTCGATGACCGACGGCGCGGCGCTGCGCCAGTTGATCGAACAGGAAAAGCCGCACCTGGTGGTGCCGGAAATCGAGGCCATCGCCACCGACACGCTCGTTGAAATCGAGCAGGAAGGGCTGGCCGAAGTCATCCCCACCGCCCGCGCCGCCAAGCTGACCATGAACCGCGAAGGCATCCGCCGGCTTGCCGCCGAGGAACTCGGGCTGGCGACCTCGCCCTACAAGTTCGCCGATTCGCTGGGCGAACTGCAGGCCGCCATCGACGACGGCATCGGCTACCCGTGCATCGTCAAGCCGACGATGTCCTCATCCGGCAAGGGCCAGTCGCTGCTGCGCGGCCCGGACGACGTGCAGAAAGCCTGGGATTACGCGGCGAGCGGCGGCCGCGTCAACCAGGGGCGCGTCATCGTCGAAGGCTTCATCGATTTCGACTACGAAATCACCCTGCTCACCGTGCGCGCCCGCGATACCGCCGGCGCAGTGCAGACTTACTTCTGCGAACCGATCGGCCACGTCCAGGTCGCCGGTGACTACGTCGAATCCTGGCAACCGCAGCCGATGACGCCAACGGCACTACAGCGGGCGCAGGAAATCGCCGCCGCCGTCACCGGCAATCTCGGCGGCCGCGGCATCTTCGGCGTCGAACTCTTCGTCAAGGGCGACATGGTCTGGTTCTCCGAAGTCAGCCCGCGCCCGCACGACACCGGCCTGGTCACCCTCTGTTCGCAACGCTTCTCGGAATTCGAACTGCACGCCCGCGCCATCCTCGGCCTGCCGGTCGATACCGCCCTGCGCGAACCCGGCGCCTCGGCCGTCATCTACGGCGGCATGGAAGAAACGGGCATCGCCTTCGAGAACATCGAACAAGCCCTCGCCGTCCCGCGCAGCGACCTGCGCCTGTTCGGCAAGCCGGAATCGTTCACCAAGCGACGGATGGGCGTCGCCGTCGCCAACGGCGCCAACATCGCCGAAGCCCGCGAACGCGCCAAGCTGGCGGCGAGCAAGGTCAGGCCGCGCAAGGGGTGAAACAAGCAGCGATTCCGGCCTGTTCGGACTACCGGAAGTCTATTGCGCCCGAGGCAACTCAATCGCCTGGCGATTATGATTCGGGACCGGCAATTTCTGCTCCTCGCTTACTTGTTACGGCATGATGCTTCGCCCGAAAGAGTCCGTTGCCAAATATGCGGCGTCTTTTGAGACGGCACTGACGCCTCGTTCGCTGACAGGCCAATAATTTGCGGAAGAACAAGCTTGATCACCGGCGGGCAGGGGGCGAATCTCTATAACGCCGGCGTGGGCGAGGTAAAGCCGCTCGACTGCCGCCAGAAGCGCCGGGGTCGCTTTTTGTCCACAGTTATCCAGGCGTAGCACACGGTCGCCTATCGGCTGCAACGCGGCCTCTAGCACAACGGCGTCCGCGAGCCACTGTTCATTTACAGCATAGTGGTCGTGAAACACCTTTACGTAGACCACGGCGGCCGCCGTGGAGTCGGCAGCAATCGCAAACGACGGTGCGACAAGAGCGAGAGCGCCAGCAACCAGGCTGGAACGGAAGTGCGATGGGATCAGATGCGCGTTCATGTCTGTCTCCTTCAGTTTTACCGCGGCTCGTTCACTCCGAACGCCGCGCGTGCTTTAATCTCACTGAGGATTGTCAGCCCATCCGCATGCGCTTCTCAAACGACCTTTTGTCATTGCTTGAATGAGTTTAGGGAATGGATGGAATGCCTACGAACCCGAGAATCTCGCTCCATTTGATTCGTGGCTTTTGGGTTGCGGCACGTCACCTGAGCTTCACCCGGGCGGCGACAGAGTTGTTCGTGACCCAGTCGGCAATCAGCCGTGAGATCAAGAAGCTTGAAGAACAACTTGGTCAGCCGTTATTTCACCGCGTAAACCGCACGCTGCAGCTGACGCGAGCCGGCGAAGAACTGTATCGAGCGGTGGATGAAGCGCTCGCGTTGATCGATGCGGTGACCGACCGTCTTGCCGGAGCTGAACGCTTGTTGACCGTCACGACAACCATTCCGCTGGCGTCACTATGGCTCGTCCCCCGGCTCCCGCGATTCACCCAACGCCACCCCGATATCGACGTGCGAATTGCCGCGAACAACGAGGTGATCGATCTCGCGCAAGCACAAGTAGACATCGCCATCCGCTACGCAAGCGTCGGCGGAGCCAATCTTCGCGGCAAGCCGCTGGTCGGCTACAGCACTTTCCCGGTCTGCGCGCCGGCGCTCGTGCAAGACCCGGCGCGCCCGCTACGAACCGTTGTCGACCTTGCACACCATGTTCTGCTCGAATTCGAGACCACCGTTCATGGCCGACCATGGTACGACTGGGACCAGTGGTTCAAAGCGATGAACATTGCCAAATTCAAGCCGGCCGGGCGGCTGCGCTTTTCTCACTATGACCAGGTCGTCGAGGCGGCACTCGCCGGCAGCGGTGTCGCAATCGGGAAACGGCCGCATCTCAACAGCAAGCTTCGGGATGGTACTCTGTGCGCACCGTTCGGTCCGGAGGCAGTAGCACCATTGGGCTGCTTCTACGTTGTGATCGCCGAAGCCAAGGGTCCGCGGAAGGCTGTAGACGCATTTGTGGACTGGCTACACAAGGAGGTGCGCAGGGATGCGCGGACAGCGGCTTTGAGGCCAGGACTGTAGCGCTGATAAAAGCGAAAAAAGGTGAAGGAGACGAGATGGACGCTGACTTGCCGCACCCGCCTAGGCTGGGTGGTTGCCAATGCGGAGCGGTTCGCTACGAGTTGTCCGGCGAACCACTCAAACTCGTTGTCTGCCATTGTCGCGAGTGCAGAAAGCAGTCGGCCTCGGCATTTGGCGTATCGCTGTTTGTGCTGCGTGAAAACTTACGCTTAACACATGGCTCGCCCAAACTCTGGTCGCGCCCAACCGACAGCGGGCACACACTGGAATGTGCTTTCTGTCCGAACTGTGGATCGCGCTTGTGGCATCAGCGCGTCGGCGCGGCTGAAACGATCAGTATCAAGGGCGGATCACTGGATGATCCGATCGATTTGAGTTCCGCCGTTCACATCTGGACTTCACGCATGTTGCCTGGAGTCATTATCCCGAAAAATGCCGTGCAGTTCCCCTATCAACCAGAGTAGGTTGCCCCCTGCTGAGTCTCTGCGCAACCTGGCGTGCACGACACCCGGCAGACTCCTGCTACCTGCTGAGTTCTTGAGCGGTGCGGAGGCCGGGATCAAGTTCGCGCTTGATCGCGTTGCGACAATTTTTAAGCCCTGACACCATTTGAACGTGGTATCGGGCGGCTTTTGGAACAGCAGCAACTTTTTGCCCATTTTTTGACGTCGACCGCAACCGGCCAGGACACCGGCACCAGCTGCAATGCCAATGGCAGCGCCGCGCTTAAACCCCCACCACGCGGCTGGCCGGGAAGCGGGCGGCAAAGCGGCTACCCTGGCCAAGGACGCTCTTGACCTCGAGTTGCGCCTGGTGGCGGTTCAGCGAGTGCTTGACGATCGCCAGGCCCAGC
>ERZ795055.1734-NODE-1734-length-17278-cov-5.917610_pt1 | contig 17278 bp, 17 predicted proteins | sample MGYA00375139_ERZ795055 | MGnify/ENA primary metagenome ERZ795055 (study PRJEB30184, sample SAMN05720283) | anaerobic digester metagenome | isolation source: active sludge of municipal wastewater-treating anaerobic digesters | place: USA | collected 2015-01-23 ... | reverse complement strand
ACTTTTCCTTTGCAGTAACAGTAAGAAGCTTATCAACATAATTGATTTCCTCAATTGTCTTTTTTCTTCTTTCTTCAAGCTCTGTCCTTGATTGTGCTACAATTACATCAAAGCAGATTAGAATAAATATGGAAAATGTAATTATTTTCTTCATTCAATTCTGCGTAAATCTGAAACAGTTGCTTTCTTAAATCTCATTTCTCCGGAAAAGGGTGAATCAATCTTTTTTATATCAATTGTAATTCTGTTATAATCATGGTAGCCTGTTATGTCTATTCTTTGTGCAAATTTACAATTACCTGTACTTTTAAAATCATTATATTTTAGTGCAATATCCAGTTTGTTATCAATATCATAAACCCTGGTATTTAATACTTTTCTTCTGATAAAATCGATTTCGTATTCAATTTTTCGATTATCTACTTTAGTTTCAAAAAAATTAGACTTTCCATTCTCAAAGATTAAATTTTGTTCCTGAGAATCAGAATATACTAAATCTCCTAACATAATATATAGCAGATTCTTAGATACACCATATTTCCTTACAAATTCATGAATCGTTCCATAAAGATTTAAATTATTTAATCTTTCATTTACAAAGACAGAGTCCTTTTCAATAAATATTCTTACTAATTCAATCCCTGTCATTGATCTTACAGAGATCAATATAGAGTCATGATTTCTGAATTTTATACTTGCGAGAAAATCATCCTTGCTGTTTCCAGCCTTAAGCTCAATTTTTGCTTTTTGTATAAAGAAAGAACTATCAGAAATATTATTCTCTCGAATACTCGCTAAAGATAGATCACTCCTGCTGTTGTCTGCTCCAGAACTATCAGGGTAATTCCTGTAAACAGAACAAGCAGTAATAATATTCAACATAAACAGTATCAGCGGGATTTTTTGCAATTTTCTATTTCCTTGATTAGATCAACCTTTGTACTGTCAGACTTTATGGCCAGGTTCCAGTATTCTATAGCCTTATCACAATTCCCTGATTTCCTTAAAATAAATCCCAAATGTTCATAATATTCAGCATGTGGTTCACTTTGCCTGTTAATTATACCCTCCATAATATCTTTTGCATCCTTAAGTTTACCTCTTTTATATAGAACCCAGGCATAAGTGTCAAGAAAGGTGTCATTCTTTGCCTCCTTTTCAATAACCTTCCGTGCCATATCTTCGGCCTTTTTCAGATCCATGCCAGTCTCTGCGAGGTAATAAGCATAATTATTTAAAATTGTAAGATCCTCATTATTAATTACCAGAGCCTTTTCAAAAGTATCAAAAGCCTTATTATACTCTTTCGATCTGTAGTAAAGATCAGCGCGCATTGTAAGGACCTGAAGCTGATATTCCTTATTTTCTCCGGCAAGAATTTCTGCCTTCTTTAATTCCTGCTCTGCAATCTGATATTTGGAATTTTCAATGGCTGCATTTGCATAAAGCAATTTTGCAAGAAAAGACATGTTAAAACGCGTTGCACATTCCTCGCCTTTAATCAGCAGCTTATTAAAATCCTGCACCTGCAGATACAACAATAATAATTTCTCCCAGGCGTAATAATTGTTTGGCCTTGAACCAATTATTTCCTCTAACCTCGATATAGCTTCATTTACCCTTCCGCTGTTTGACAGAAATTCGGGACGCAGTAAGCAACTTACGTCATCATTTCCAGTATAAGATTCAAATTGCATTATGGCCAGAAGAAGTTTATCTGCCTGATCCTTATTATCAAATTTTACACTTATCAATTGCGCAAACAGGGATATTTTATCATCCTTACTTATATTTCTATTAGGCAGTATTGAATTAATCAGAACAAACAGATCATCATACTTTTTCTCATTAAGTAAAAAATCTGCCGCTGACAGAAGAATCTGTGGATTTTCCGGATTATCCTTTAACAACTTATTGTACACTTCACCTGCCTTATTTGGTTCACCTTTAATTCTGTATATTTCAGCTACTACAGCATAATATTGTATAACTTCAGGATAAGCATCAATTAATTGATTTGCCTTTTGTAAAGCTTCATCATACTTTTTATCCAGCACAAGGCTCTCAATATAACCCGGAGTTGTCAGCTCATTCAAACCATATTTTATTTCAAGCTGCCTGTAAATTTCAATTGAACCTGAAAAATTACCTTTCTCATTATATAAACCAGCTAGTGACAGAAAAATATTCTGTTTATTCGGAAAATCTACAACTGCCTTTTCATTAATAATAATTGCACTGTCTATATTTCCGATCTGATAATATATTCCTGATAACATTGATACATACCATATATTCCTTTGATCAATATTATAGGCTTTTAAAGCATATTTCCTTGCGTTTGCAATATCTCCCGATCCTATTAATATCTGAGCCATCTGATAATAGGCACCATCTTTTTCCGGTGCTATCTTTATACATTGTTCCAGGTATCTCAGAGCTTCACCACTGTTACCAAGAAGCTTTTGCTTTAGCGCTTCGACATATAAATAATCAAAAGCAGATTCATTGACTCTTTTTAATTCAGTTTTATCAGAAAATGATTTACGTCGCGATACACAGGAATAGTTTCCTGTTAACAAAGTAACGATCAAAAGTACATAAGCTAAATTTCTTCTCATGATTTTCCAGTATGTCCAAAACCACCTTCGCCTCTTGCAGTCTCAATTAAAGAATCGACATTTAACCATTCTGCTGTTTCGTGTCGGGATATAACCATCTGGGAAATTCTGTCCCCGTCATTTATAATAAATGTTTCTTCCGAGAGATTTATCAGAATAACACAAATTTCACCTCTGTAATCAGAATCAATTGTTCCCGGTGAATTAAGCACAGTTATTCCATGTTTAATGGCAAGGCCGCTCCTTGGCCTTATCTGAGCTTCAAATCCTTCGGGTATTTCAATAAACAGACCTGTAGGGACAATTAATCTTTTTCCCGGTTTCAGCTCTATTTTACCATCAATGTTTGCCCTCAGATCCATACCTGCTGAGAATACAGTCGAATATGAAGGTAGGGGATGCTTTGACTTATTTACTATTCTGATTTTCATTCTTTCTTTAAAAAAATAGTTAGTAATTTATCTTTGTATTCAGCATAGGATATGAAAATTCCTATAAACAAAGTATTAATTAAAAGTTCCGAAATAATATTTCTGTAATTATAATACAAGGAAAATATTACCATTCCAATTGCCATTACAAAATATGGTATAAGCCTTTTCATATTATAATTTACCTTGTAATGATTTTCTGCGAAAATAAAGGAGAAAATAATCATACTTCCGTAAGAAGCAATATGCGCCCAGGCCGATGCCATGTAACCGTACACAGGTATTAATAATATATTGATAATAATTGTAATTACAGCCCCTATAAGAGTTATATAAACGGCGAATCTTGTAAGATCATTCAGCTTATACCATATACTGTGATTAATATAAATTCCATAGAGAAGATAGGCCATGCTTATAATTGGAACAACAACGAGCGCTTCCCTGTAAGTCTTTCCAACAATATACTGAACACCTGATATATAAAGATTGATTCCCAAAAAAACAAGAAGCATTATTATAATGAAATACTTCATAATGAAAGCATAAGTCTCCTTTGCATTATCCTTTTTAGCACGTTCAAAAAAGAACGGCTCTGCCGCAAACCTGAACATCTGAATAAATAAGGACATTAAAACGGCAATTTTATAGGCAGCACCATATTTCCCTACCACTTCAAGGCCCTGTTCCTCACCGATAAGCCGCCTAAGAAGAATTTTATCAATTGCATCGTTTATTGTACCGCTTAATCCTGCCAGTAATAGCGGGTAAGAATAATTAATCATCCTTTTCCACAAACCAAAATCAAAACTAAAGTGAATCTTTCTTATAACTGGTAAGAGCATTAAGAGTGTTGCAGCGCTTGATATAAGATTTGCAACAAAAATATATCCTACTTTATAGTCAGGATTGTAAACATTCCGGAACCAGCCATTGCTGTTTTTATAAATATCCGGTGCTATTTTAAGCAGAAATATTACCAGAATAAGTGTAATAATTACATTAATAATTTTAATAGCGCTGAAGTACAGGGATCTGTTTTCTTTCCTTAGTCTGGCAAATGGAATTGCTGTAAATGCATCTATCGCAACAATCCCTGCGAACATTCTTATATAGTCATAATTATTCCGGTAATTCATTACTGCTGAGACCGGTTCGATAAAAATATTAACAAACAACACAAAAAGACCTGATGTAACCAACAGACTTATAAGTGCAGTACTGTATACCTTGTCTGCATCCTCTTTCTGCTGCACGAAACGGAAAAAACCGGTTTCCATTCCATAAGTCAGGACAACAAGCAGAACAACCATCCATGCATAAAGCTCGGTAACTATGCCATAATCGCCTGCATTAATAAAAATTCTTGTATAGAACGGAGTAAGAACCGCATAATGCAGAAAACGAGGTACTATTGTCCCAAGGCCATATATAAGAGTCTGGCCGGCAAGTTGTTTTACTTCCTTCATAGAATTAAGAAAAGTATAATACCCTAATAACAGATTACTGCCTTGAAAAATAGTAATCAGCTTTATAAAGTATCGGTCAAAGTTAAATATCTTTGCATTCTTAATAATAACAGGTTATTAACGAATTGAATATTTTCATGAACACAGTTATTAAGAGGTTTATTCTCTTTACCTTAATTATTTCAGTTTTATCCTGCAAAACAACAGGTTCGTCTGATAACATTTATGTTGAAATTAAAACAACTGCCGGAACTATTAAAATCAGGCTGTATAATGAGACTCCCCTGCACAGGGATAACTTTGTAAAACTTGTTAATTCGGAGTTTTATAATGGCATAATCTTTCACAGGGTAATAAAAGATTTCATGATACAGGCAGGAGATCCCGAAACCAGGCAGCAGGCAGGACACTTTTCAGATACACTTAAAGACTATACAATACCTTCAGAGTTCAATTCTGCTCTTTTCCATAAGAAAGGTGCATTAGCTGCAGCACGCCAGGGGAACGAAATAAATCCCTATATGCGGTCTTCCGGAACGCAGTTTTATATAGTTCAGGGTAAAAAATATAATGCCGACGAATTAAATGCTGCAGAAATCCGCATCAACAACCAGATAAAACAGGCACAATTCAATATCCTGATAAAAGAAACTGCAGACAGCCTGAAAAATACAGGTAAACCATTTACTGATGCGCAGGTACAGGAACTGGCTTCAGCAAAAATGTTCAGTTATCTTACAGGAACAGAGGATTTCAAGTTTACTGAAGAACAAAAAAATACCTACATGTCAGCAGGCGGTACACCCCGTCTCGATGCAACATATACTGTTTTTGGGGAAGTCACGGAGGGGATTGATATTGTTGACAAAATTGCTGCAGAAAAAACAGATGCCTCTGATAAACCCCTGAACAATATAGTAATACTTAAGACACGCATTGTCAGAAAATAATATATAATTGCATTAAAAACCTTGCAGATGCTATCCAGGATTGATCAAATTACAAATGATATAAATTCATTTACAGCAAACACAGCAGCTGATCTTGAAGCGTACAGGCTTAAATATCTTAGTAAGAAGGGTATTCTTTCAGAGCTTTTCGACGATTTCAAAACAATTCCTTCCGAACAGAAGAAGGAAACAGGGCAGAGGCTGAACTTATTAAAGCAAGCAGCTCAGGAAAAATATAATTCCTTTAAAAGTCTTCTTTCCGAAAATGAAGAAAAGGCATCTGGTCAGGATCTTAGCCGTCCTTCATTTCCTAATCAGTATGGATCACGGCATCCCATTTCAATTGTAAGAAATGAGATCATCGACATTTTCACAAGAATAGGTTTCATTGTTTCAGAAGGTCCTGAAATAGAAAATGACGATCACGTATTTACAAGGCTTAATTTTGCTCCGGAACATCCTGCAAGGGATATGCAGGATACATTCTATATATCGAGAGCATCGGCAGAAGATTCAAGTCCTGATGATATGCTTCTCCGCACACATACATCTTCGGTCCAGGTAAGGGTTATGCAAAGCAAGAAGCCACCTATAAGAACTATATCTCCCGGAAGGGTTTTCAGGAATGAAGCCATATCAGCAAGGGCACATTGTATTTTTCATCAGGTTGAAGGATTATATATTGATGAAAATGTTTCATTTGCCGATCTGAAACAGACACTTCTGTTCTTCTCACGGGAAATGTTCGGACAGGGGACTGAAATAAGGCTTAGGCCCTCATATTTTCCTTTTACAGAACCTTCGGCTGAGATGGATGTAAGTTGTAAAATATGCGGTGGCAAAGGATGTAATGTCTGTAAATATACAGGCTGGCTTGAGGTTCTTGGCTGCGGTATGGTTCACCCCAATGTACTGGAAGCCTGTAATATAGACAGTAAAAAATATACAGGTTTTGCTTTTGGTATGGGCATTGAAAGACTTGCTATGCTAAAGTACCAGGTTAATGATCTGAGATTATATTTCGAAAACGATATCCGTTTTCTGGACCAGTTTAAAACAGCATTCTGAACATTTGAACACTATTACTTAAATAATGTTATCAATTAATAAATTGTTTTCCTGACATGAAACAACAAGAGAATAACATTCCTTTATGTGCAAAATGTTCACTTGAGTCAAATGGAATTTTCAGAAATCTTACTTCAGAAGAAACTGATCTCCTTAATTTTGAAAAGGATTTCCGGCAGTATAAAAGAGGAGACATCCTTTATCGTGAGGGTAACAGAATCAGTGGGTTTTTCTGCATTAATAACGGCATAATTAAGGTTTTCAAAACCGGGTTTGATGGAAAGGAACAAATAATAAGGTTTGCAAGGAAGGGCGATATCATTGCTTACAGAAGTGTTCTAAGCAATGAACTGGCCTGCACCTCTGCAAAAGTAATTGAAGACTGTAATGTATGTTTTATTCCCTCTGAGATCCTGATATCATTTATAAAAACCAATTCCACCTTTGCTCTCGACCTTATAAAACTTGCATGCCATGAACTGGGAGAGGCCAATTCTTTTATAACTGACATTGCTCAAAAGACAGTCAGGGAAAGACTGGCTGAAATATTGCTTCTTCTTGTAAATGACTTTGGCCTTGACAACGAAAAATACCTGAAAATTTCTCTTACACGTGAAGAGCTGGCAAACATTGTAGGAACTGCCACGGAATCTGTCATAAGGCTTCTTTCAGAATTCAAAGCTGATAAACTTGTTGAATTAACCGGCAGAAAAATCAAAATCCTTGATATAAAAGGCCTTGAAAAAATAAGCAACGTTTATAATTAAAATATCCTGCTTATCAGAAAAGAGTGCCTGACTCTGTCTGCCTGAATTGTTTACCAAGGTGTTTATAAGCGTGTTCTGTAGCTTCCCTGCCTCTTGGGGTTCTTTTTAGATAACCCTCTTTTATCAGAAAGGGTTCATAAACCTCTTCAATAGTACCACTTTCTTCACCCACGGCTGTTGATATTGTATTTAAACCAACAGGTCCTCCTCCGAATTTTTCGATTATAACTGATAAAATACGGTTGTCCATTTCATCAAGACCATGCTGATCAATATTGAGTGCATTTAGACCATACTTGGTTATATCAAGATCAATATTTCCAGATCCCTTTACCTGTGCAAAATCCCTTATTCTCCTGAGCAGGGCATTAGCTATTCGCGGGGTGCCACGGCTTCTCCTTGCAATTTCCTCTGCAGCTGATGCGTTGATTTTAACATTTAGAATTCCCGCAGATCTTTTTACAATCCCTGTAAGAATCTCATGATCATAATATTCCAGATGAAATTTGATACCAAACCTTGCCCGGAGAGGGCTTGTCAGCAGGCCAGACCTTGTTGTTGCCCCGATAAGTGTAAAGCTATTAAGTGTCAGCTGAACAGACCTTGCACTTGGTCCTTTGTCAATCATAATATCAATCTGGAAATCTTCCATTGCAGAATAAAGATATTCTTCAACCACAGGGCTTAGACGATGGATTTCATCAATAAAAAGAACATCTCCTTCCTGAAGGTTTGTAAGAATGCCTGCAAGGTCTCCGGGTTTATCCAGGACTGGTCCTGATGTTACCCGCATGTTTACCTTCAGCTCATTTGAAATTATTGCTGCCAGGGTTGTTTTTCCGAGTCCCGGAGGGCCGTGAAGCAGTACATGGTCAAGTGATTCTCCCCTCTGCTTTGCCGCCCTTACGAATACTTCAAGGTTCTCTATAACCTGTTTCTGGCCTTTGAAATCACTAAAACTCAAGGGCCTTAGTTGCTTTTCAAGTTCCTTTTCAGTATCTGAAATGTTTTCTTTTCTTAAGTTGAGTTCCTCCTCCATTATAAAACTGTCACTTAATGAGTCTGGTATCGCTTTCAGGGAGTTTAATCCTGACACCGTTTATTCCTGTTTCAATATCATCTTTATATACAATTGTGAGGAGTATATTGCCTTCCTCATCAAATTTTCTCCATGTTTTTTGCTTTATTCCGGTCTGATAATGTTGTTCTTCCCTTACTTTTCCGCTTTCGTAGTATAGCTTGTGTTCCCCATCAGGATTACCCTGAACGAATGTACCTTTGAACTTCAGGTTTCCGTTAAAATAGTAACCTTTCCATACACCATCCTTCAAACCTATAATATATTTTCCTTCTTCAGTATAATCGCCTGATTTATATGTCCATTCTCCATTCTTTTCTCCATCTGAATATTGTCCCTGGGTAATGACTTCACCTGTTAAAGAATATTCACTGTATGCACCATCGCGTCTTCCCTGGAAATACTCCTCCTCGCGCAGCAATTGCCCGTTCTGATAATACCATTTCCACAAGCCATCAGGCCTTCCTGCATTGAATGAACCTGTTTGCTCTACTTTTCCAGATATATTATAGAATTTCCAGGCACCTGATCTTTTGTTATCATTATACTGGCCCTCAGCCTGTATTTTTCCATCGGGGTAAAAATCTTTCCATCTGCCATTACGATTACCTGCTTCATCAATAATACCTTCCGATAACAGAATACCATTATCATTATAGACGTAAGCATTTGTTATTTTCCCGTCTTTATTGTAATCACGATGTATACCAACAGGTATTTTATTCCTGTACGGTCCGCTGTAAATCAGTTTTCCATCTGAATTATACTTGTTAACTATTTCTATATCAGGTGAATCCTCAACATTTGATTTTACTATTGAGCCGTTTTCATACAGCATTGTAAGGCTAAGCTTTCCCCTCTGGTCGTATTCTTTGTAATAACCATGCAGGAGATCGTCTTTAAAGGTTTTTTCTGACTTAATATTTCCATTTGGATAGAACTCCTTCCACTCTCCCTGTTTAAATCCTTTTTGATCGTATCTGTTTATTTTCTCACGACTTACAAGGAAATCATTATTGTATTCCATGAGAGTAATAATATTTCCATCTCTGTCATATTCCTTCGAGAGACCTTCTTTTTTTCCTGAATTATAAAATATTGTCTGCTGTATCTTTCCGTCAGGGTAATATATATATGCAATTCCTTCCTTTCTGTCACCGGCAAACAGTTCCTTTGACCATATATAGGTACCTTTTGAAGCATCTTTATTATATTTATAGTACCAACCGTTCTTTTTTCCGAGCAGATATGATATTTTTTCAGTTGTATCTCCTGTCTGATCAAAGAATATCCAAATACTGTCAAGAAGAAAATTTGTACGCTTGCCTTCTGATTTTTTTACTCCTGTAACATAGTAGCTTTTCCAGAAGCCGTCGGGTTTTCCATTTTTAATAATTCCTTCACTCGATATTGCACCGTTAGGATAAAGAAAAACGTGGTAACCGTCTTTTATATCCTGACCTGATTCCTGTGCTAAGAGGAAACAAGCAGACCGGACAAGCAGGAAAAATAAAAATATTTTTCGCATAAATCAGATTCCCAGCTTTTTAGAAATTTCCATCATTCTTTGAATAGGCTTCCCTGCCTTTTCAATAATATCATTATCAAGGATTATTTCAGGAGATTCATTTTCAAGACATCTGAGAATTTTTTCAATTGAAATAAGTTTCATGAAATTACATTCACTGCATCCGCATGTTGAATCTTTGGGAGGTACAGGAATATAATGCTTATGCGGATTTGCCTTTTGCATCTGATGTATAATTCCTGCTTCTGTAGCTATTATAAAAGTACTTGCCTTATCATCTCTTGAATAAGCAAGCAATGCAGATGTTGATCCGATAAAATCAGCTACCATGCGAACCGGTAATTCACATTCCGGATGCACAATTACCTTAGCATCAGGATTTTCCTTCCTAAGATTGATAATTGCTTCAAGAGAAAATTCTTCATGAACATGGCAGGCGCCATTCCATACAATTATGTCTCTTCCTGTTTTATTAAGAACATAATTTCCGAGATTTCTGTCAGGAGCAAAAATAATTTTTTCATCAGCCGGCAATGATTCCACAATCTGAACAGCATTGCTTGAAGTGCATATTATATCAGAAAGCGCTTTAATTTCAGCGCTTGTATTAACATAGGTTACTACGGTTCTTCCTGGGTTCTCATCAAGAAACTTTTTAAAATCATCAGCATTGCATGAATCGGCCAGTGAGCAACCTGCGTTAAGATCTGGTAACAGGACCTTTTTTTCCGGAGCAAGAATTTTTGCAGTTTCAGCCATGAACTTAACACCGGCAAATAAAATTATGTCAGCAGTATTGGCTGCAGCCTTTTGTGAAAGAGCAAGGCTGTCACCAACAAAATCAGCTATATCCTGTATATCTCCGGTTTGATAATAGTGAGCAAGGATAATTGCATTTTTATCTTTCCTCAGCTTATTTATACCTGCAATATGTTCAAGATTTTTATTCTTCATCTCGTTGTCTTACGATTATGTAAACTTAGTTAATAAAGATGTTATTTTAAAAACGATTAATGAACAGAGCAATTGTTCACATCATAATAATTAAGAATTAAATTTTATTTTTTTTATGGTAATGTTTATGTCCTGTTAATACTGTTTAAATTTTTTTCATTTTTTTATTGCTTTTATTAAAATCAAAAGTGAACAAACATCTTATTAACCACACAAAAAATGTACCGGTTTTGATTATCAGATTATTGCCATAATAATTAACAATTGTTGATATGAAATTGTTGATATTGAAAGGCAGGTAAAATTATATTTTAAAATGTTTATTACAGGTTTATATTATGAATTATATATGATAAAAACTTTTCGTGAAAAATCAATTTTCGGGTTACAAGGCTTTGGCAGGATTTAAAATTCATTTTTTCTCAAATTATTCATGGTTTATCTACAAATTATTAACATGTTTTTGAAACATGATATTCCGGAAGTCACATATCGGGCAGTAAGCTGATAAATCATGACTGGTTAATAAAGATATTAATGTATTATTTTCTTAAAAGCAGCCATTTGTTTTACTTTGCATAATAAATAATCATCTAATAAGTACCATTATTTTGAAAAACAGAAAAATAGCTATAGTATCAGATCATGCAGGTTTCTATCTGAAGGAAAAAATATTCAAATATCTTGTTCAGGAAAAATATGATGTCAGGGACTTTGGATGTTCATCGGCTGAGCCACCTGTTGATTATCCCGACTATGGTCATCCTATGGCAGAGGCAATTTCTGAAGGTAATTATGATCTGGGCATATCAATATGCGGTACGGGTAACGGAATAAACATGGTTGTCAACAAGCATCAGGGTATAAGAAGTGCACTGTGCTGGAATGAAGATATCAGCCGCCTTGCCAGGGCTCATAATGATGCAAATATTTGTGCATTACCCGGAAGGTTTATAAATGAATCAGAGGCCTATCTTATTGTAAAGACATTTTTAACAACTGAATTTGAAGGAGGCCGGCATAAACCAAGGATTGATAAAATACCAATAAAAAAAATATACTAAATGCTTTCAAATTCCTGCAGGTACGGCATAAGGGCAATTATTTACCTGGCCGGAAAGGCTCCGGACCATAAAACCGGAATAAAGCAAATAGGAGCCGATCTGAACCTGCCGGCGCCTTTTCTGGGAAAAATACTGCAACAGCTTGCACGGCAGAAGATCCTGAAATCAATGAAAGGTCCGAACGGAGGATTTTCGATTATGAAGGATCCGGGTACAATCACTCTTTATGATATTGTTATTGCAATTGACGGAGAAGATACTTTCACTGACTGCATTATGCATGACGGGCCATGCCGTTGTATTGACAGAACAAAAAAACCATGTCCGATACATGACGATTACGGCAGAATAAGGTCAGAACTTACGGAGCTGTTCAGGAACAGGACAATTCTTGATCTCGTACAGAAAGCCAGCAATACAGACCAGATTACTATTTGATCCCGGCATTTCTGATTTTCCTGATTGTCAGCCAGACAAGCATGGAAGCAATAATACCAACTGTATTAAACATGGCATCATATATACTTGAAGATCTTGTTGTTGTAACAGCTCCCTGGAGCACCTCCATTAAAACTCCGTAAAAGAAAGGGTAAAGTGCAATTAAATACAGGGACCTGGAAACGGATGACTTCACTGTTTCGTAGATTATAACCGACATCAGGGCAAAATACATACAAAAATGTACGAACTTGTCAAAATAAGGAATCTGAAAAAACTGGACGCTATTGAAATCACTTGCATTTTTCAGGCTGAGGTATAAAATGACAAGTGATAATATCAGAGAATATTTATACTTTCTAATCATTAATGAAATTTGCGCAAAATTAGGGATAAAAGTGATAATAAATTAATAAATTAAAGGCAAGTTTAATATACTATGGCCGGAATATACATACATATTCCATATTGCAGGAAACTGTGCTCATACTGTGATTTTTATCATGTTATGTCGACTGGTGATTCGGGGGAATGCCTTGAAGCCATGGCCATTGAAATGGATTTAAGAAAGGATTATCTCCATGGAGAAAATATTTCCACAATTTATATTGGCGGAGGGACTCCTTCGCTGCTTACCGTACGAGAAACCGGAGGGCTGCTGAATTCAATTATGCGCCTGTTTCACGTGGAAAGTGATTGTGAGATTACAGTTGAAATGAATCCGGATGATATTGAAGCACAGTACCTCTCTGAGATCAGGCAGCTTGGAATTAACCGTTTAAGTATCGGCATACAATCCTGGAGGGATGCTGATTTAAAGTTGCTTAACAGGAGGCATGATTCGGCGAAGGCAAGCCGGGCTTTAAAAGATGCCATTTCTGCTGGTTTTGAAAACGTCACGATCGATTTAATATACGGGATACCGGGAATGACCCGTAAGGAATGGGCAGAAAACCTTGATTATTCATTTTCATTTGACATAAAGCATCTTTCTGCCTATCATCTGACTTTTGAAAAAGGAACAATGCTCTGGAAAATGAGAGAAAAGCAGGCAATTAATGAAATAGATGAGGATGAGAGCGCTGCCCTTTTTAATATACTGATAGAAAAGGCAGAGAACGCGGGATTCATACATTATGAAATTTCGAATTTTGGCAAACCCGGGTATTTTTCACGGCATAATTCAAATTACTGGAAACAGGTCAATTATCTTGGAATAGGGCCATCAGCTCATTCATTCAACGGATATTCACGACAGTGGAATGTAAGCAGTGTGAAAGAATATATAAAATCGGTCAATTCCGGCAGGACTTTTTATGAAAGGGAAGAGCTTGATACAAGGTCCCGTTTCAACGAATACATTATGACATCTCTCAGAACAATGTGGGGTATTGATCTTGAGTACGTTGAAAAGGCTTTTGATAAAGAAAGCTATGATTATCTTGTGAACCTCTCAGGAAAATTCAAAAATTACGGGCTTATGAAATCAGAAGGCCACTTCCTTATTCTTACAAATCAGGGAAAAATGATTTCTGATAATATTATATCGGAATTTATGATGCCGGAATAGTGCTTACTATTTTTTGGGCAGCAAAAATGTTGTTCTGCCGATTATATTGTCCTCAAGATATAATTCAACACTATAAGTTCCAACTATAAAGTCGCCGGTATTATCCATGTATATGCACATTTCAATATCCTGGTTTAAATAGTCAACAGTACGGCTTGCTGAATAAATAATCTTACTTCTTTTATAATTAAAAAGATTGTCAGGGCTTGTTGTAATTACAAGTGAATCAGGCCGGATAAGTCTCATAAAAACTTCCTTTTCTCCAGCTTTTGCAATTGGATTTTCGCGGAGGGTAAAGCACACTCTTATCTTGTCAAGCAGGCTTATTCGGGCTGTTTCCTTTCTCTTTTTGTTAAGGGGAGCGGCTACAACGTCCTTGGCTTGTATAACTGATGCAATTTCAACTTTGTCTGTAAGGGCTTCCTTGGCTTTTGACAGCTCAGTATTTGCATTACGCACCTGCTTCATCTGCTGCCTGATTTCAGTGTTTTCAGCCACAAGAATTTTGTTTCTTGTATTGAGTGAATCAATCTGAACAATATAACTCTTCATGATTTCCCTCATTGTGGAAATCTCGCTCTTGTATTTTTTTATGAGCTGGGCATTTGAAGCATTGATTGAAAGGAGCTGGACAATTCTTCCTCTTTCTTTTTCAAGTCCCGCTCTGAGCGTATCATTATTTGTTTTCAGCGTATCATAAGCATAGACCATCGACTTCAGTTCATTTGCAAGGGAATCCTTTTCCTCAGTAAGCACAGTTTCCATCTCAACCATTTTACTTTTCTGGCTGAAGTACATTACGATGAGCAGTACAAGAAGGATAGCCAGAATAGTGGTAATTGCAAACATTTTGGAGGGAGTGAGATTACCCGAGAGTTTGTCCATTGGTTTTTGATTCACTGATTCTGTCATGTCAAGCAGTTAAAATTATTGATAGGTTCAGGAGGGCAAAAATAATAATATCCTTAGAATTTTTAAAAATTCCGAACCAATGATTAATTTTACAAACGATGCGGTTAAATATAACTAATTAAATTACAGATATATGGGTGGTTTTTTCGGGGCAATTACAAAGTCAGCTTGTGTTGAAAAAGTATTTTATGGTACAGATTATCATTCACATCTCGGAACCAAAAGGGCGGGGATGGTTTTCTATACCCCCGAAAAAGGTTTCAGAAGATCAATCCACAGCATAGAAAATTCATATTTCAGGAATAAATTTGAACCGGAACTAATTGAGTTTTCAGGCAATGCCGGTATGGGTGTGATAAGCGATACAGATCCCCAGCCTATCCTTTTCAATTCACATCTTGGGAGGTTTGCAATTGTAACTGTCAGCAGGCTTGTAAATATTGCTGAGCTGGAAGTACAGCTTCTGAAGATGAAAAAACACCTTACTGAGAATTTTGAAGGGAACATAAATCCGACTGAAGTAATTGCAAACCTGATATGTGAAAAGGATAGTTTTACCGAGGGAATCGAAAATGTATTTCAAAAAATAAAAGGTTCCTGTTCGCTTATGATACTTACAGAGAACTGTATTATTGCAGCCAGGGATAAGTATGGGCGGACTCCTGTTGTAATCGGCAAAAATAAAGAAGGCTATGCTGTCGCATCAGAATCATGTGCTTTTCCGAATACCGGTTTCGAGCTTGAATATTATCTGGCTCCGGGTGAGGTAGTAAGGATAGATTCAGATTCTTACACACAAATCAGGAAGCCCGGAGACAAAATGCAGATCTGCTCATTTCTCTGGGTATATTATGGCTATCCGCCTTCGTATTATGAAGGAATTAATGTTGATGAATGCAGATATAAATGTGGTGCCACACTTGCAAGAAAAGACGATGTGGAAGCAGATTTTGTCTGTGGAATCCCTGATTCAGGAGTAGGGCATGCTGTTGGTTATGGTAATGAAAAGCAGATTCCGTATAAAAGGGCATACTCAAAGTATACACCGACCTGGCCCAGGAGTTTTATGCCTCAGTATCAGGGACAAAGAGACCTGGTGGCTAAGATGAAGCTTATTCCCAACAAAGCTGTTATAAATGGCAGGAAAATGGTTTTTCTTGATGACAGCATAGTGAGGGGAACCCAGTTAAAGGACAATACACAGGACCTCAGGGAATCGGGGGCCGCTGAGATTCACATGAGAATTGCCTGTCCGCCGCTCCTGTTTCCCTGCGAATTTCTGAACTTCTCCGAGTCAAGATCTATTCTGGAACTTGCCGGAAGAAAGGCAATTGAGCAGCTTGGGGGAGATGAAAGTGAGATAAGGGAATATGCTGATCCGGATTCGGACAAACACAAGGCAATGGTTAAGCAGATAGCGAAAAATCTTAATCTGGATTCTCTTGTATATCAGCGGCTTGATGACCTGGTTGAGGCTATAGGGCTTCCAAAGGAAAAGCTGTGCACCCATTGCTGGGACGGATCAAGCTATTTTTGATGGCAGAGCAATTCACTGCAACCCAAGTCTGTTCCTTACTGTTTTATCACTGAGTTTTTCCCTGGTAGACCTGTATCCCAGATCAAATAGTTCAACAGCTTTTCCGGGGTCAAGAATTCCATAATTCCGAAGTTCGGGAGAGGCTACCAACAGATCAAATTTTCCGGCTTTGTCTTTAGCTTCTTTTGTCATGTTAAGCATAAAAGTTCTTTCTGCAATGTTGATAAGGCCGCTTACCTTTTCAACATAGCCGACAGGATTTACAAAGGAACCGAACATCCTTGAGCAATATTTTTCGATAGGTGCAACCGGCAGGTTATCAGTGATACCGCCGTCAAGATACTGAACTCCGTTAATCAGAACAGGCTGAAATAGTACAGGAATACTCATTGATGCAACAACCCTTTCGATAATTTCTCCCTTATTAAAATAAACTGCGGTTCCGTTATTTATATCAGTTGCCGCGGCAAAGAAAGGAATTTCCAGGTCTTCGAAGCGTTTTGCCCTAAGATGGGACTGCAGCAGTTTAATTATGCCCGAGATCTGTAAAAGTCCTTCCCGGGGAAGTGTAGGACGCATATAATCGAGCCTGCTGCCGGTATTAAAAATATCCAGTATTTCCCCTGGTTTATATCCGTCAGCTATCATAACGCCAACCAGTGCTCCTGCGCTGGTACCTGAGATAACATCAGGGAAAATTCCTTCCTCATTCAGGGCTTGAATAAATCCAAGATGGGCAAAACCCCTCGCACCACCACCGCAGAGAACCAGGCCGGTATTGAAATTGTCCATTGTCATAAGATTGTTGTCCTGATCAGATATTTATAATACTCACAAGAAGCCAGAGATTAAAGAATGTTACAAGCCCTGTTATAAGCCACAGCATAATCT
>ERZ795055.1733-NODE-1733-length-17283-cov-5.556768_pt1 | contig 17283 bp, 25 predicted proteins | sample MGYA00375139_ERZ795055 | MGnify/ENA primary metagenome ERZ795055 (study PRJEB30184, sample SAMN05720283) | anaerobic digester metagenome | isolation source: active sludge of municipal wastewater-treating anaerobic digesters | place: USA | collected 2015-01-23 ... | reverse complement strand
GAGGATCCTTACTGTACAAGCTTACGAATGTCTCGCGTGTCAGTTTAAATAGATTGTCCATGTCTGCAAGTAATGTTCCAAATGAATCATGTACAGTTGTGACATGATAACCGGCTTTGCCCGCCTCGTGTATTACTAGCATTAAATGTGCTGCATCTAGACTGTGAACGATATTAGGAGCGGCGCCTAACTTCTGCTTACGACTGCTACGCTTCGGAATCTCATTAAACGGTATCGATATCTGCAACGTGTTTGCGTAATAGCCGTTACTTAGAGGAGGCCCCTCTGGTGGCCAATAATTAATCCAAATCTTCCTTACAGTGCCTTCCACATAGTGTTGTACTACAGGGAAGCCAGTTATCGGTAATTTCCAAGATAGAAACTCATCCTTCTCTTCAGCGCGTTCTCCAGCTTTTTCAAATAGCTCTAGCAGCCTCATAGGACGATTCAAGGAGATCCTACAATCATCGTAAATGAGTCTACCCATATATACGCCAAACGTCTTTTCCATGTATAGCAATAAATCAATGCCGTGTTTCCTGGCATCATCCAGGACTTGATCTGCCATACCATATGCTGTAGAACCATCATTATCTTGCGATACAGTTGTATCTGTATCGTAGCTAATTTGTAGTCAATTAATTAATCGAAAGAAACAAAATCGCCGTGTTTCTTTCGAGCCCATGCCTTATAGCATTCACTCGCCTCTTCTACCGTGTCAAATAAGCCTAAATATAATTTCTTACCATTTTCCGTTCCTCTTGCTTGGAATTTACCATTTGGCGTTCTGACTGTATCTTTGTGACCACTTGTGTTGTTTTTATTCATTTTGCTATTAGCTCTATTTTGCGATTGAGTGGCCAGCCTTAAATTTTCTATTTTGTTGTTTAACCCATTTTTATCTATATGATCGATATGCATTCCGGCAGGTATTGGGCCATGATGCCATTCCCATATAATCCTATGAAGCATAAAGGCAACACCGTCTATCTCCGTCTGTACATACCCTTGATTATTGCACCAGCCAACATCTGCGTGTCTGCGTGTAGCAGGATACAATTCAAAATACTTCTCAGTTCTGAATAAAAATCCATCACTATAATCAAATAATTCTTTCCAATTATGCATAAGAATACCTATTTTATATACAAATTAGCTACTGCACATCACTATGCAGATGAGACTATATCACACGTTGTATCTTAGTACACAACGCCCTGGCGCTTCCTAGACACTTGTCCAGTACTCTACTCGGTTCAGGGATTGCCTGCCTTTCGATAGTCGTTACACGTTCAACGAATATTACTATTCGAAGCTTCGCTCGGTATTGTCTGCGGCGAACAGAGATCCACCGAATTCACCAGGTTTTAATTTCGCAAAGTTCACGAAATAGTCATAACGCCTCTCTTAGCGATCTTTCTTCTTTCTTTTGTATCTTTAATTCTATTCCAATATATTGGTGCCGCTGATTTAAGTGCATTGGCATAGGAAGTCCTAAATTCATACAATGCATCAACAGCTTCTTTTCTCTTATCAGATTTCTTTTCAGATGCGCCAATCTCCTTACGCAGCTCAATCATGTTATCAATAACACTCTCAAGTGATTCCCTGTCTTCTGGTGGAATCTTATCCACAGCGTCTTGTACCGTTTTCCACACATGCTCAGCCACGTATGCGTACAAGTCGCCAGGGTATTCAAGAGGAACAAGGTTCGCATATGGTGCAACTATCTCATCTCTTGTTAATGCGCTAAGATGCTGTACGCCATTTGTACTGCCATCCAGCCATCCAGTGAAGCTTGACGAGAATCCATACTCGTCGAAATGACTCCCTGAGATTCGCATGTATGCTTGCCATTCGCGCACTCTTCTTAATTCGATACATGCTGCAATAAATTGCCAAGGCTTATCAGCTTTATGCCATCCTATATTTACCTTAGGCGAAGTGGCATAGGACAGAATAATCTCTTCATTATCCTTCACCCATATGGCACGTTCTTGCAATGGAATCTTATCTGTCTTTCTACCGGGTATATGCGATGCCCCGCCCCAATGCGTAGCTATGCTTACTAACAACCAGAAGAATCCCTTTTCACCTAATGGTTTAGCCTCGGCTCGTAGCAAGAGTGACTTCGCAAGATCATTTCCTTGATGGTTCAAATATGCAGTAGATGTGTACAATCTGCCTCTGAAATCAAGTGTATGATAGTGGTAGAATACTTTATCAATCAGTTTACTTGCGATATTGCCAATCGCATAAGCCTCACGTAGTTTACTCGCCTTCGCCTGATCGCTTTGCATTTCCCAAATATCATTGAATGATTCTGTTCTATTTCTTATTGACCATGCAAACAGCTGATATACCGGTTCATTGATTACCCAGCCAACCTCTTGAGCCTTGTTTACACAATCGAATACAATAGGATGTGTTTTAGGGGTAAGCTGATACAGTACATCTTGATCTTGTGTCTTCACTAGATTAAGACCTATCTCGTGTTTAGAGGTCTTCCAAGGTGCTATTGGAGTCACGGATGGGAGCTTAACAGTCCGTTGGAAATCTAGTTTATCCCATAGCTTCGATAGTATTTCTTCATCTAATACTTCGACGATATACGTTGCATGCTTACTAGTGCCTTGACCTAGTGCTACACGAATTATCTCTGTCATCTCGAATGTATACAGAAAGAACGCACCGGTTCTTACATTTAGTGCACTGTCCTTCTTCATTCCCTTGCGAATCTTTTTTCCTATGTTCAACGTAATTTCAGTGAACAGGGCAGCCTTAGCATCGCCACGCTCTTGGCGAGTGTATAAATAGATTACTTCAATAGACGTTGCGATACAATCCAGGATATCCGAGTTCTTGATAAACTTGAGAGATTGTCGATCACTTACTTCGTCTTCCAATCTCTCCTTGGTTATCGCTACTAACTGCTGAATAAGATTATGCATAGTTCGACTTTTTGGTTAATAAAACGTAGAATTTGTTTATTCTGGTTTTATTCATAAATACACAATGTGTACTCGCCATCATGACAATGGACGTGGTATTTCTTTACCTTCGTTAGAATCTGCCTTGATAAAACTCTACGAAACTAGTGATCAATCTTTAGATGCTATACTGTATGCAGCACAAATAACAAATATAATAAGCGCGATAGCCATTAATTTGTATAAAAGTGCGAACATTACAATAAAGGTCACAATAGAGATCAATGATTTCGGGGGTTTTCTCATCTAACTTTATCTTTTGTTATCTTACTATTCTTAGTATAGATAGCCTTTCTGAAAAAAATAATGTAGAAAATGCCAGCAAATGCCGGCAAGATTGTTTTGTTATTATTATTGATATTCGAAAAAAAAAAAATAATGGAAATAATGCCGGCACAAGGCCGGCAATTAATATATTCTTAGTTTCAGATATCGTCCACAAAGGGCCTGCTTAGAAGGTACAAAGCGTATAGAAAGATTAATATCCAAAGATGCAACCTATATACTACTATTAGTGCTAATATAATCACCACTACCTTACCTAGCTCAATATCTTCACTTTCTTTGCTATGGATATGATAGACTTTCTTGCTCATTTCACGGCCTTATTAGCAAATGTAGCGGCTACGAACAGGATTGTCACAACTGGCCATACTATTTTAAATACAGCCAGTGTGCCATTCACTGAATACACATGCCCTCCGGTGGCGATGCCTGCGAAAGCCACTAACACCAGGAGGAACAATGTAAATTTTGCCGCAAGCCAAACGGCTTTAAGCATTCGTAGCATTTGCGTTAGACCGAAAGTTTTCATGAACCGTGGCCTTCATCGGTGCAACTTTCTTCGCACGTCGCGCGAACAGACCGACGCCAAACAAGAGGACCAAACCGGTAATCAATCCACGAGCAATTTTCATGCCCAAGAAGATGGCCAGGAGAACGAGGACGATGTAGATAACGGAGCTCATTTTGATTCCTTAAACAAAGTTGTTGTTGAGACGATTTTACCAAAGATAGCGGAAATGATGACGCATGTGATGACAACAAAGATTAATCCCTTTGCCATCGCAATTGCCATTTTAAGAATGATCGTTACCGTCATACCGATCAAAATCCATTTGACAAGATTCTTTACGAACTTGTTCACAGTGTGTTCTCCCCGTCGCGTGTACGATAAACCTCCTCGTATGTGTACTTCCTGTTATTCTCGTACGGTTTCTCCTTATTGGTGAAATAAGAGAGAATATGAAGACCGACAAGCACTAAGACAATTATCCACATGATTGGCTCCTTTACAGCGCGAGGATTTCAGCCTGGAGGCTCTTTTTTGTCTCGTCATAGCTCTCCAGTTCTGCGATAACGCTCCTGGCAGCGTTCCAATGCCTGTTGTTCACCATCAAGCGCAGATCGTCCCTTGCGGCACTTTCTTTGCTAATAATGATATCAATCTCGGTCCTGAATTGCTGATACCGTGCAACGCGATTTTGTTGAGCGATGCGTTCTTTGAAAAATTTGAACATGATTATTCCTTATGAAGTTATTAAATGTTTAAGCAGGGAGTAATTTCTTACTCTCCAGATAGGTTGTGATGGGTACACGTGCAGTTGTAGCGTAGATTTTCCGCTTATTCCTGGCATCATCCTCTCCATACAACTCAGCCAGATAGAAAAGAATTTCCATTTGTTTAAGTTGATTGTGGCGAAGATCCATTTGAAAGCCGCCCTTTGCGATTAGTTTAAGCGCTTTTAATTGTGCCTCTAGTTGCGGGATCGTCTTATTCGCATGTTGATTCATTTATATTCCTATTATTAATTGATAAATATACCTAAGCAAACTCATAATAAGTTTAGGTATATGAAGAACTAGCAAGATTGCTATATCTTTGTTCTTCATATAAGATGGCTAAAAGGCCGCAGTTACACCGCTTCCCTTACGATACTCACAGCAGCACGTTCTCCTCCTTTAAACGCGCTGATCATATCCGTCAAAACTATCAAAGATAATAGTACGAGCGACAGAACAGGGTGAAACAAAAATGTATAAATAGTAAATAGAATAATAATGTCTTTTCTGTCCATATTTTGAATCACCTGTTTCGCCCACAACAACAAGTCGTGTACAGTCTCTCCAAACGCGTTTGCCGCTAAGTACAGAATATTAGCCGTGTATTTTGCCTGTTCATGCAATTCGACTTCTTCGATTTTGCAACTTTGTTTACGAAATTCACGATCGAAATGTTTCGTCTTCTTGCCTACAGACATATTCCAACCGTCCATTACCGCACAAACGACTAGTTTGAGTTTATTTTTCATTTACATGAGTCCCAGGGTTTTTCGCATTTCTCCGTTTGGACGAATAGGATTGGTTCATCTCAAGAACCATATAAATCACAAACGCAGGTAGCAACAATGCTGAGACAGTGCCAGCTTTTACCACCACCATTGTTGCAATCAGTAGTAATGCGACAGTTACGATTTTTTCCGCGATACACATGAACTTACAATAAAACTTATTCATTTTGAACTGTTCCTTTAAAAAATTACCCACGCCATGCAAGCATGACACCAATCCCTCCAAACACTATCACACATGCAGCCCATCCAATGATGTAGTTGACATTGTATGACTCCAATACCACTGCCCTGTCATGCTTTCTTAGGGCATCTCGGGCTTTGTCAAGACTGAAATGTGCATACACACATTTCCCTTGGTGATTACGAACTATGTACCAGTTCATTTGTTTTTCGCTCTCCTGGACATTATTCGAACACAATCGTCATGGTGTAGTTCCATATCGTAAAAGAATTTCCAGTTTCCTTTCTCTTTCTCGAATGCGAATTGCGTGGTATTGCCGTATCCACCAAATCCGTTTTTAGCGGATATTGTCACGCAAGCCACATTTTCCAATACCGTGATTTTACCAAATCTTGCAGATTCCGGATCCTTCAATCGCTCTTTAGTAAGCGACTTTAATTCACTTTCAGCTCCGCAACCAACCAGGGCTAGCGTCGCCATCAAAACCAAGAAAAACTTTTTCATTTCTAACTCCTGTTGTAAATTAATAAATCTGCCAAAAGCCACCACATGCAGGATAGCTAGAAGCCATCCATTGTTTCTCTGTCCCAACGAACGTAATATATCCGTCTGTCCACTTGTGAATCTCTTGTTTCATCTTTACTCCTGTTGTTAAAACTACTTACACAAAACTAACCATAAGAACCTCTGCAAAGGCTCCTAGTTTAGTTCTACTCCGATGGAAACCATCGAAACTTCGCAGTCTTCTTGCTGTCCACTTCTACATATTCCTGTTTCCACATACTAGTAGGCATGTGAAAGAAGAAATGGTGACGTATACAGCGGGACGGAAGTGTAGCGTAGAATGGCCTAAACTGATTCTCCCTTACAGAAGATCCAGTATAAGTCAATTCATTCGGCAACAACACGATCCCCAGCTCTTCGGCTAGTTCACGATGCATTGCCTGTACAGGAGCCTCATTGCGCTGGATTTTACCAGACACTTTGATCATCCTGCTATTCACGCGACCGTCGTGGTAGACCTGCTCAGCCTCCAACAAACGATACCCACGCGAATCAACAATCTCACAATTGACAATAGCGAGTTGATTTACCCCGTTGTTGTCAATCGAAGATTCGCCATCATTGATCTCTTGCAGGAGTTCTTCGACGGTTTTGAACCAACCGTGATAGTCGATTCGGTTGCGATTTAATATCGCGATTAGCTCTGAATGAGTCATGAATTCTCCTCGAAATACTGGTTTTCGAATGCCACGATTTTCGCAGAATCAGTGTCCATACGCTCTCCTCCTATTGTTAATAAACTAAAACCAATCATTGATACACCTCTTTCGAAATGTATCTAGTTTGGCTTTACTTAGTCGCCACACTAAAAGAAACTCTAACACTATTGTTAATTTATTTTTCTTTCATTATAAGATGGTTGTTTTTCCGCAAATTTTCAAGGATGTCAAGACACTCTTTCACATCCTCTCCTTTTGAACGATAGCCGTACATATGCCACCATCCGCCACCGAGATAGCGAATTTTGGCACCGGTTTTAGTACACCAGATTTCTCCGCTTGTCAAATCAGGTCTATTCTCAAAAAAGAGCTTTTCAACATGCTTAACTGGCACTTGAATCTTGGCTTCTTTAAGACAACCGGCTTGGGCGTCGTCGATGATGTGATAACCGATACCAGGCATGTCACGATACCAGCACCAACGCTGTTGTGCCGGATTCCAAAGTTGAATATCAGGTCTCATTGATTTCCTTTACGTGATTACTCGTTTTCCCGTGTGACTCGTATTTAAGCTTCCAAGGCATTCCCACAAATTTACACGGATTCAAGTTGGTTTCAAAATTAGCCCAAGTCATTGCAACATGAGCGTTTCGGACATTTACCTTCGTGTTTCGCTGCGCCGGATACATGTCCTTCATAATAGAATAGTGCAGCTGAGTTACAGAGAGTTCTCCATAACGAAGATAACCTTGCCACTCGTTGTAATGATTGGTATGATCATCATCCAACCACCCTGGCCGCATTTCCTCGTAGAATGGATGTGCATCTTGCACCCAAGGATAATACATAGGCCCAGGCCCGTGCCTTGTTAAGTAAGACCTCGTGACGTACACGGGCCTCACGGCTTGTTGTATATCGCATTCGCTCAGCAATGCAACCACATTCGTTAAACCTGTGTGAGAAGGCGTAACATATGGAAACATTCCTGAGTCCTTGTCTAGGAGAAGACCTTGTGCACCTTCAAATATGCATGGCTGCTCGATAACAGTAGCATCCCTTTTGCTATTCACAACTTCGAACATCTGCACAAGTGCATCAGTAAACTGATTGAAATCACTTGGAACAAATGGAAGATTGTGAAATCTTGCAACATCACGCAGCACTATTGACAATTCTGCACTGGAGATATGTGCAAGTCGTTCAGCTGTAAGAGATATCTCATAAGCTCTTTTAGTAGCTTCAAAGATACCGTGCCCCACACTGCCATGAGCATTCTCACGACGACGCTTTTCAATGTTCTGATTACGAGCCACATCCCAGGGTGTAATAATCTCGCATTGATGATCCATGGTGACTTTCAATTTAATTCCAAATTCACTTTGGAACTTGTTGTATTCACGCATGAAATAAATTGGGTTTACTAACATAAATCGTGAAAGATGTGTATTGAGACCACGCAAACTGCCTGATCCAAGCTGAGAGAATATGAATCTCTTGTTACCCTCCAATTCAACAGTATGCCCAGCTTGTGGGCCACCATTAAATCGCACAACAGTAGAGTATTCGCCCGATGAAGCGAAATAGTCCACAAGATGCCCTTTACCCTCGTCACCCGCATTAGCGCCCATGACGCATATATGTTCCATTTTATTACTTTCTTTGGTTATAGATTTCAGTTATTCTGCTAACAGAGGTGTCACTCTTACAGTCCAGCTCGCGTTCCCAATCAATTTTGCATTTAGTAACACCACCTAGCGTAATAAAGACATTTCTGCTTGTGTTTCTCATCTGCTCACTTGTGGTTGACCACATGCAGTTTTCTTTACAGTAATTTCCATCATTGTCTCTTCTATTCAACGAAGTTCCTGGTGGGCGTTCGCCCATATCTTCAAAAAATCGTATGAAAGACTCCCAGTTGCTATCATATGTAATACCACGACCACCATAATTGTGATAATGGTCATTATTTACATTATTGCAGCGCTGCTTCATTGCGACCCAGGATACGTATGCGGGTGATCCTTCTGCTCCATGCTTTTCCAAGGGACGACCGCCTGAATTTCCGCAGCCACAAGACTTAGTCGTGCCTCTTCTCACGGAAGTTATATTACACGTGTGTTCATTCCCGCATTCACACAAAAACACTCCCTGTTGCATGCCATTTACCTTTTCTGCAAGACGCAAAAGTATGAGATTATTAAACCTCTCTCCAATTAATGCTGTCCAGTCCACAAGTCTTTCTTGATATAGACAGCCACAAGATTTTAATTTGCTGTTTCGCAATTGGGACGGCATTCCTAATTTAGTATTGCCACATTCACAGATACATTCTAGTAGTGTTTGGCCGCCTTTGAGCGTTTCATCGCTAACTTTTAGAACAGTTAATTTATGATATGTTTTTCCAATCATCTCCTCACAATTACTACGCACTCTCATACACTCCTTAAAAATGGGCCATCCATATATTTATTCAGGATGGCCCGTTTATATTACAGCCTTACGACTGCGCTCGATGAAGAGGACTTGCCTGGCACAAGATTCTTCGTAGCCGTTTGCACAGCCAATGCAGTATCACCACTCCAGCTTGCCACTACAGCGTCCACCGATTCTCCTTCAAGAATTCGGATGGTAGACACGATGACTTCCAACATCGAGTCCGTGTGCTCCAACAACAATGCGTTCTGACCAAGAAGCTTCGTCCACGAACGAATTACCCGATCTCGATAGCTACGCATATGGCTTCCTTGCGCAACCATGATATGAAAGACATGCCAATCCTTTTGCAAGGCCTTGATCATTTCTTCATTTGTTGGAACCACTTGTGGACCGTCACTGAATACGACCCGAAGGTCCATTTCATTGAGATTCGGTGGAACTTCCTCATCGCCAATTGTGAACAAGTAGCCTTTCTTACCACGTTTGACCATATGATCTGCGACGACTTTCGTCAATGCAGAATACCACACGAGGCCATTCGACTCTGAGCTATTTCCACCACCACCCGTTCCAACGGCATAGAACTTTTCAACTTGACCCATGAGAGTAACAGGATCACTCTCGAATTGAGTCCATTGATATTGTGCGTAGTAATCCATGAGTACATCACGATACAACGCCACAGACACCTGAGGGCCAGGCACAACAGCTTTGTCGATCAACTCTTGGAATACCAACCCAACTTTCTTGGCAACAACGCCTGACAGAGAACCCATGGACCCTGTGCCATCAACACCAATGAAGATTGGCACAGTGATCGGGTTGACATCGCTGTCGCGTGCTTCACGGACAACAATGTTCTTTGCATCATTACCTTTGTCAACTGTCTTCGCCGTATAAAGAGCATCAACAGTCTTGTTTGCATCTCGAATAGACCGTGTATTCCAGTCCGAACGTGTTGGACTGTATGCACTGTAACTTGTACCACCCATTTCAATCTCCTTAGACGACCATGTCGTCATTCAATACTAATGGCGAAATTGCCTTAAATTCATAAACTTGATATATTTACTTATTTAATTAATGGGTATTTGCGCTCCTTTCTTATAGGCTCCTTAAACGGTTCTGGAACATCATTGAATTTTTCAATGTCGTTATCTCTGCAGAATATATTAACAGCTCTAGCAGCATCCTTTTCATCTTCGTAATATCCTAATTCGACAGTTATTTTATTACGACGTATGCAAGCGTGCCAACTAGTTCCTTTTTCTACGAATGAAACACACGAGTATCGACTAGTAGACTCTTCAGTTATTACTGAATTATTCATATTAACCATCTGCGTAACAATTCTTAGATTTTCAATCACATTATCATTTCTTATCCGATTAATATGATCGATTACAAGCCCTTCAGGAATATCACCGTAGTGCATAATCCAAATTATACGATGTTCCATATACTGAGTATCGTGCAATCTAATTTTACGATACCCCGCTGATGTGTCTGATCCAGCGCGATTTCCTTTCTTTGTTGTACCTCCGGGTGATTTTTTCCAAATTAGCCAGCCACTACTGTAATGAAACCATTTATTAAAATATGATTGCATGCTATTATTCGTCATTTAAAACCAACTTTCCGTCTATGGCGAATTTAACAAACTTTCGTGGACCGAAGGAATCTCTCACATGCTCCCATTGACCATACAAATCTGTAGCAGATTTTGCAGACCAAGGGCTCACTAGAAAATTGACTATGCCTGGATTCAGATCCTTCCGCATTTTCAACTCTACTGGTGACCGATGACCAAGAAGCTCTACGACAGTTTGTCGTGCAAGTTCCCAGTCCAGGCGTGTTTCAGCCTTGTATGGAGCAGACACATAGCGAAGTGTACGTGCTGGCAGTGCCTTGAACTTTTCTCCTTTCAGAGCGCTATACCACCACCCACCATAAAGGTGAAGTGAATGGTATTCAAGGTTAACGTAGAATGACGCTGGAGTAATGTTTCCATGTACGATACCGGCCCATTCTAGGTAGCAGAGGAGGTGCATCATCCGTCCAATCATCCACATGATATGAACTTCCGGAATGGCTCCGCGAGTATCAAATACCGCTTTCAACGGTATTTCTTCTACTTTCTTACCTATAAGTAAAGTAGGATGTTTAGCTGAAGCAGTACAATCTGCAATGCCTGGAATCAATTTATCATTGATCCTTTTCAGCTTGTCATTTGGTCCCAGGTTTTGATGAGACAATTTAAGCATACGCACTGCGTTCTCGATCATATCTGCGTTGCCGTCATCCATGGAATACAGAATGCGAGATTCACCGACGAACTCTGTGCCAAGTTCAAACTTTCGTTTGAGACGACAGCTAAGGCGCATTTTCGCAATACTCCCTTGCCATGTGACACTTGTAGGACTTTCCCATGGATATCCACTCTGTATTTTTACCAGAGCTTCGTTATACAGCTGCTTCACTAAGGCGAAATCTATTGCATCCCCACCCTTATCTGGATGGTGAATAGATGCTAGAACTCTGAATTGTTTGGTCAATGCTTTCTCATCACCATATTCATAAAGTTCTTCAGGTGTTTTTGCTGTGAGCATTATCTGGCTATCCATTTAAGCGTTACACCATTTTTGCAAACAGCACTGACATCCGCAGCACTTCCAGCAAAACTGAAACTAGAAAGCTCTTTGAGACCGCCTTTATCTGTGCAAGCGATTATAGCCTTTTGAGCATTATCGCCACTAACTGTTAAACTAGATAGTGAAAGCGACAAGACTGTTACAAATGTAATTACTAATCCAAACATCATCGAATCCTAAATGTTAACTTTGTTTTTCGAGCGGCTTTATCGGCTAGCTTATTCTCCAAGGTATTCAGGTACTCTCGTGCCTTTTCCAAGGGAATTCCACTATGCCAATACGTAAAGCAGGCGTCTAAAAGGCGAGGGTCGTAAATCCTGCCTTTCATCAACGAGTTTAAATAGTCACCTTTGTCAAGGCGTTCATTCATCGAGGTCTACTCCAAAACGCGGGAGTCTGTTCTTAACGTCAGCTACGATTTTGTCCAGATCAAGACCGTGCCGCTCGTAACGATTGGTAGCTGCAATTGCATTCTTGATCACATTGCAATTGATCAGTCCAAGCTGAGTTGCCCGAAAGAGTGCGAACATTCGCAGATACGATTCTCCGCAAATGTCTTTATATAGGACCCAAATGTTCGGCCCGTACACGCGATTCGTGTCCAGGCTAAGAAGGGGTGTAAGTCCTGCAAGCGCTGAATCAGGATCATAAGAAGGATATTTCTGTGTGCCTTCCAAACAGACAGTGAGTGCGCCGGGATTGCCTTCACTCAGAGCCAGTACGATGTCCATGATAGACATATTCAAGTTGATACGATCTTTATCCGTGTTCATAACACTTTCCTTTATGAAGAGTACATCGCATTATTGCTTTGTTTCTTTCTTCATATAAGATGGCAATTTTCCCGCGATAAAAACCCCCCATATGTTACTATGAGGGGTTTCCTTTCTTGCAGCTTATAAGCTGAATTATCCGCACATGTATATGCAGGCTATTTGTTTAACTTCATTTGGCGAGGTAAACATAACCGACTCCCTTGCCTTACCTATTGTAAAATTACGAATGCCACTACCAGTCTGTCGCATCGCCTTTCCTCTTATAGGACTAGCTGTAAGCAAATCACCTATAGAAATGTCACCGTTCTTACCACATACATTTATCATACCTTCTCCCAATGAATTGATGCTTACTACAGACATTCCACTAGGAAGGCTAAATTGCGCTTTCTTGCCTTTAATTAAAGTAGCAGGTGCACTATCTGTACTATTCAGGCCGTCTGCATATCTCCCCGCAATTAATGTATCCCCCTCATCAAAAAACTCAGCAGGAGGTATCGCATGTATTTCGCTTAGTACACCTATAACTGTTGGGTCTCTGGACGTAGCGCTTGCATTAACACGCGAGAGTGTGTTGGAGATATCTAGCTTCTTGACGATTTGTACATCAACCAGTACATCACCCAAAACAAGCCCGACAAGGTCTGTATTAAATATCACACCTTGGTGAAAGCCCGTAAATGGACCATTTCCATCTGCAGCATATATTTTGCCTTGTCCAGCTATAGCCTGAGCAGCATAGGATACATTAGCCAGTGTTATTCTTTTCAAAAATGTCTGGGCACTACCATCGGATGGTGTAGTCAAATATCCACAAGAGCCGCCATATCCACTGGTTCCAAAAATAGCCTGATATCTAGCAAGATTATATGTGCCAGAAACTACACGATAGTTAGCATACGCAGCACATGCAGCATCTATTGAGCCAAGAGCTGCTTGATATTTTGAATTTCCGGTGATATCAGCATTTGACCAAGGTACGACAGCGTATACCATACTGAGCTTACCGCCAAGGAACCCGCCGCCAGTAAAGGAATTATATATTTGATCATCAGGTGTTGCGGCAGTAGCATTATCTGAATAGTAACCACTTACGCCCCACCCATTAGCGCCTCTTGTCAGGCCAGTGATAGCTCCAGCAGCTGAAGTAGTATTATTCTGAATACCAAGTAACGAAATACCTTCGTTAGTTGTCCTTATAAATCTACCAACAGCTGTTAATGCGCTATTCCCGTATGTCTTTGATAGACCTATCGAGAATTTGCCGCCATTATAATTTGAGGTTTGCTCACCACTTGTTATTGTATTTACTTTTACGCTATCAGCAACAATTGCGCCACCATTTATAAATGTCGTATTAGTACCATCAGAAGCTAAAGGAGTCGAAAGGTTTGTAAATGTCGCAAGCCCATTGAAGTTCTGCCACTCAAATACAACAGAGGGAACTTCAGTAATGGTCCCACCATACGTGTCCTCTGTAAATATAACAGAAAATGCCCAGTATTTATTTGAAGCTGTTGTTGCACCAAGCGCAGCAGGAATAAACGTAGTAGACCAGTTTGCTTGGCCTGCTGCAGTAAGTGTAAGTACATTAGTAGAGAAGTCATAGCTATACTCAGCGGCATCAAGCCTCGTAGGCGCAGTACTTCTAGTATTTTTGTAGTAGATATATAAAGAAATACTGCGTGGGCCAGTAGCACCAGCACTACCGTTACTACCAGCATTACCGGTATCGCCTTTATCTCCTTTGTCACCCTGCTTAGCCCTACTAAAAGTCTGTGCTTTAGTCATTGTGAAAGCTGTACCATTAGCAGACTTACCACTTACGGTATAAGTCACACTAGCCGTATCAGCAGTCATAGCTGAATGATCTCCAACTACAGTAGTATTGCCAGAACCTACAGGTTTATTAGCTGATGTAATGCCTAAGCCTACACCGGCTTTAATTGGAGCAGCACCTGTACCATCAAGTCTCCATGTACCATTAGCAGCTAATGTTTCGCTATACGCTAATTGTGTAACACCGTCGTATACATAAATAGTAGTACCAGATCCACCATATATACCAACACCAGCGGCGTCAGTAGTAATAGAGTGTGAATCATTACTAAGCGCCATAGTCAAGCCATTAAGACCGGCAGTTCCTCTGAATACAACTTGTATAACAAATGTATCTAATACCGTGGTATTAGACATATCAGCATCGGCATATAGCTTAATAGTATAAGAGCTAGCATCATCACTCGTAGCCGGAGCAAGCGTAATAGTGTTCAGAACTCTAGCGCTTTCAACTCCGTTATTAGGCGTAACAGTTAAATAACCATATGGAGCTATAACACCAGCGCCATTAGATCTACCATATGCCGTAACTTGCGAGTATACGCCATCCGTGGCTGCATCTGGAGAAAGCTTTGAAATTACTGGAGTGGTAACATCAATGTAGTACACTGTAGCCAAAGCTGAGCCATCTTTAGCTTTACTAAATGTTTGTTCTTTTACTATACTAAACGGTTTACCAGTAGACGACTGGCCTATTAATTCATAGGATATTTTACCAGTGTCTGCCGCATTCATATCTTGATGCTTGGCAATCGTTATATATGAAGTATTGTCAATTACGTCAGCGAACAATGAGGGTAGGATGTCCACATAGTTACCTACATAAGTACCAACCGGCACTAACTTCCATTTACCTGGTGAATTACCAAGACCATCATATGTAAGCCTGACAGCCCCTTCATAGACATAAATATCTGTACCAGAATTGTCATAAGATGTAATAGCGCCTGAGGAATTGGCCGGGAAGGTATGTGTATCGTTTGTCAACAACCCGCTAATAGCAGGCTCCCCTGCAGCCCCATTATAGGTTACATTAAGTACGAATGTATCTATTAAATTACCACCGGTCAACGCATCATATAACCTTAACGTTACACTTTTTGCCTTAGAAGTAGATGCAGGCGTATAAGATATGGGAGAAGCTACTCTCGGGGTACTCTCAATGCCATTATCATCTTGTGTGGTTAAGAAACCATACACAGTCTCCACAGCACCTCTTGCTTCTACACCAGATGCATTTACGGTACTATAATCCCCATCAGTAGCACTGTCAGGAGCTAGTTTAGTAATCACCGGAGTTGCTGAGTTGATAAATCTAATTACACTGTCAGCACCGTTATTTACCTTACTGAATGTTTGATTCTTGTAAAGATCAAAGGCTATACCGACGCTATTTTTACCCCTGACGTGATACACCACTTGTGCGGTGTTATTTGTTATAGCACTATGCTCACCAATCGTGGCATATGATCCACCATCGAAGATGGCACTATACAATGAAGGCGTGATATCACTACCTGTTCCTGCGTATGTGCCATTTGGCTCTATTCTCCAAGACCCATCAGCCATGCCCGTGGCGTCATACTGTAAGGCTACAGTACCCTCATACACCCACATCCATGTACCTGAACGTGAATAATCTATTGAAGTTCCATTATCTGGTATTGAATGAGCTTCGTTAGATAACGAGACTGATAGACTAGAGTCCCCACTGTACCCTTGGTATACTACCTGTATAATCTCAGTGTCTAGAACTACAGTGCTAGTATCTGTCTCGTATAGTTTAATCGTGTAGCTGTCAACATCCGAATCTGGCAAGGGTTGGATTGTAGCATTATTTAAGTATCTAACACTCTCAACACCATTATCTGGGGTAAGTGTAAGCCACCCATACAGAGTAGGAGGGACAGTGGATATGTCATATCCTGCTACGTATACTAAACTATAATTACCATCTGTAGCAGCGTCAGGTGCATCCTTAACAATGACTGGTGAGCTGGTGTCAATCACCTTCATACCGATAGCATCTACTCCATTCTTGGCCATTATTGTAGGGGGAGCCCATGCCAGCGTATTGTCTATTGTAGCTGGCGGAGTTACGCTGGCAGTAGAAGTAGATACATATAATGGATCATTACCATTGGGTATTGTAGCAAGCCACCCGTTATTAAGTCCATTAATAGTAAGAGTAGAGAAGTCGTAAGAAGTACCAGTAGGGACAACAGGTAACGTAGCTGATCTTTGGTATATGAATAACGTAGCAATACTAGATCCATTTAGGTTACCATTAGCATCAGCTGTGTAGAGTCTACTACCGTATCCTACAGTTGATCTACCGCCGTCATCCGACTTACCCACAATAGCAAAGCCATAGATACCTTCTCTGTCGAACTTTACATATTCAAATTGTTTATTTTTTGTTTCACCGATCTTTACAAAATTAGTATCTGTATAAGTTCCATGCAGGTCAATGATCATCTGCGATCTAGCATAGCCACCTGCAAGTTTAGCATTCCATGTATCGGTAGCGTAGCCATCCGGCAAAGTCTTAAACATTGATGTATAGACTTTTTCGATGAATACAGTATTAGAATCTCCAGGCGGATAATTTGCTGCAACAGGTGGTAGCAGCATAGATGATGCGATAATAGTCTCTAGGCTTGTTTTATCAACTGCAGGATTGCTGTACCATGCACCAACAACTACAACGTCTGGCGTTAGCTTGAACAACGTTCTGTAGAACCTGTGCATTATAGCGGTAAATTGATATGGACTGTCTAAGGCGGCCTCGTCTAGAATCGGAGAACCGTCAGGGTACAAGTTAGTCCCACCA
>ERZ795055.1731-NODE-1731-length-17296-cov-133.901108_pt1 | contig 17296 bp, 15 predicted proteins | sample MGYA00375139_ERZ795055 | MGnify/ENA primary metagenome ERZ795055 (study PRJEB30184, sample SAMN05720283) | anaerobic digester metagenome | isolation source: active sludge of municipal wastewater-treating anaerobic digesters | place: USA | collected 2015-01-23 ... | reverse complement strand
TGCTGATCGACGGCTTCATCGTCGGTTCGGCCGCCTTGACCGCAGCCCGGCTGGCGCCGGCGCTGCTCGACTACAGTGTCTTCTGCCACTGCTCGGCCGAACCCGGCCACGCGGCGCAATTGCAGGCGCTGGGCGTCGAGCCGCTGCTCGATCTCGGCCTGCGCCTCGGCGAAGGCACCGGGGCGGCGCTGGCTTACCCGCTGGTCCAGGCGGCGTTGAGCTTCCTCAACGAAATGGCCAGCTTCGAGTCGGCCGGCGTTTCCGGGAAAGAAGCGGAAAAAGCCTGATGCTGCGCCGCGAGCTGGAATATTTCTTCGGCGCCATCCGTTTCTTCACGCGGCTGCCGGTGCCGGGCTGGGTCGGGCATTCGGCCGAGACGCTGAACCGCTCGGCGCGCTATTTTCCGGCGGTCGGCCTGCTGGTCGGCGGCATCGGCGCGCTGGTCTATCTCGGCGCCGAGCTGCTCTGGCCGCAGCCGGTTGCCGTGCTGCTGTCGATGGCAGCGACCATTTATGCCACCGGCGCCTTCCACGAGGACGGCCTGTCGGACACCGTCGACGGCCTCGGCGGCGGCTGGGACAAGCTGCGCATCCTGGAAATCATGAAGGACTCGCGCGTCGGCAGCTACGGCGTGGTCGCCATGGTGCTGGCGCTGCTCGGCAAATTCACGCTGCTGAGCGCGCTTGACGCGGCGCTGGTTCCCTATGCGCTGCTCGCCGGCCATGCCCTGTCGCGCTTCTGCGCGACGGTGCTGCTGGCGACCATGGATTACGTGCGGGAAGACTTGTTGTCCAAAGCCAAGCCGCTGGCGACGCGGCTGTCGGCAGGCGAAATGCTCGTGGCGCTGGCTTTCGTTCTCGGTGCGTTGGCCCTGCTGCCGGTGGAAAAAGCCGTCGCCGGCTGCGTTCTGGCGGCGCTGGCCACGTTCTGGCTGGCCGGCAAATTCAAACGCTGGCTCGGCGGTTACACCGGCGATTGCCTGGGCGCGGTGCAGCAGGTCAGCGAAATTGCCTTCTATCTTGGCTTGCTCGCGCACTGGGGTCGATGAATCCCGCGATCAGGTGACCTTGTCGGCGGGCGAGTGGCGTATGCTGCCGAAAATCCGTTGCCACCGTTGCAGCGACATTAGACCGAAAGGATGGACCTGTGAATCCGGCCAAGACAAAAGAGCTATTCGACATCCTGCGTGCCGCCTGCGCCCGCCAGTTTGCCTTCAACCCGCGGCGCGTCACGGCCGAGATGCGTTATGTCGGCACCGAGGGCCACGGCAAGGACATCGTTCATGTCTTCCGCGATGTTCATACCCATTCGCAAATCGTCCTGCAGAGCACCTTCGCGACCTTGCGCGAAAAACATGGCGACAAGCCGCACTGGACCGAGGCCGAGCAGGCTCATTACCGGAGCAGCGATGCCGAGATCGATGCCGAGATCGCCGCCAGACAGGCCGAACTCGACTACGTCGCCCATTGCCAGCTCTATCTCGATCACCGCGAACAGTTGCTGTCGCATTACAAGGACTGGCCCGGCTATCAGCCCGGTAGCACCAGTCCGCGCGAAGCGGCGCGGGTTCTGGTTGATGCGCTGGCGGTGGCAAACGATGCACGGCTGGCGGCTTTTGCCGAACAACTGCACTCGAACGACCCCGAATACCTGGCGCATCACCTGCTGGGGCCTTGCCGCGCCGACATTGACGCCACCAAGAGCGCGACCGGTCATTAGCCACGCCTGTTGCGGTCGACCCCGAAAAAAGGCCAAAAATGGTATTGCCGCCTGAGATCATGGAAAAACCGCACGCCCCATCCACCGAAAAAAACCGCGAGCCGATTCTGGCGGTGCTGCGCGAGCATTTCGCTGACCGTGGCGAGGTACTGGAAATCGGCAGCGGCACCGGCCAGCACGCGATATTTTTTGCGGCCGCCATGCGGCATCTGAACTGGCAGACCTCGGATTGCCCGGACAATCTGCCGGGAATCGCCGCCTGGCTGGCCGAGGCCGCGCTCGCCAACACGCCGCCGCCGCTTGAATTCGATGTCTTTACAGCCTGGCCGAAACGGCGTTATGACGCGATTTTCAGCGCCAACACTTTGCACATCATGCCCTGGGCGGCGGTCGAGCGCCTGTTCGCCGGGCTGCCCGACCTGCTTTCCGTCGGCGCCAAAGTCGCCATTTACGGCCCCTTCAACTACGGCGGACGCTACACCAGCGACAGCAACGCCGCCTTCGACCGCTCGCTGAAGGAAAAAGCGCCACACCAGGGAATTCGGGATTTTGAAAAGGTCGACGAACTGGCGGCGCAGGCCGGGCTGACCTTGATCGAGGATCGCGCCATGCCGTCCAACAACCGCTGCCTGCTCTGGCAGGCGCGCGTCTGAGCAGACACTTCAGGCAGCGCGACACTCGTTGGCGAGCGGCTTGCCGTTCGCGCCATCAAGCAGCATGCCTTTCCACGGCAGGTCGATCCACACCAGGCCGCTCGCCTTGTCCTCGAAACGCGGCAAGCCCGAGTAGGAATAGTCGCGCTCAAGGCGGTAGCCGCTACCGTTCCAGACGATGTTGATGCGGTAATTCACCTGGTTGCGGATTTCGCGCTCGACCTGGACGCGCAACCCTTGTTCGCAACGGTAATTGCCGCTCGCCAGTTTCAGCTCGAGCTGCGCATTGCGCGGTGCCGGCGGCGCCTTGGCCGGTGTCGTGCAGGCGGCCAGGACGAGGGTTGTGACGATCAGCGGGGCCAGGGGTCGGAGGTGCATGCGCGCAGTCATTCATTGAAGGGGTAGTCAATTCTATCGCCCGGGCTGGCGATCGCGACAGCGAAGTGTCTTTGCAACATGCTGTTACATGACGGCCACAATGACGACACAGACGCGGCCAGCCCGCCAACGTAGACTGCATTCATTGCATCAGACCCCTCCTCTCGAAAACCCCCTTTCGAGACTTCAATCCCCGCTACAGACATGGCGGGGATTTTTTTGACCACTGTTTCGGCGCCATGGCTGATGCGTAGACCGGGAAAATTTGTGGAAATGCCAAAGGCCGCAGGAAAGCTTGTCGTCGTTACATCGCTCGTTGTGCTCTGCCTGAGCGGTTGCGCGGTGGTGGCCGTGGCCGATGCGGCGGTGACCGTGGTTGCCACTACGGTCAAGGTTGGGGCGACGGTGGTCGGAACGACCGTCGATGTCGCCGCTGCCGGCGTCAAGGCCGTAATCCCCGATTCCGACGAAGCGGAGAAATAGGCCGGGGTATCATTGCCCAACCCCAGTTTCCGATAGGTACCCACCATGCCCCCCTTCCTGCTCCTGCTGCATCTCGCCGGTGTGATTGTCTGGGTCGGCGGCATGTTCTTCGCGCACTTCTGCCTGCGGCCGGTCGCCGCCGCGCAACTGCCCCCGCCGCAACGCCTGCCGCTGCTGGCGGCGGTGCTGGGGCGCTTTTTTACGACGGTGGCGGCGAGCATCATCGCCATTCTCGTTTCCGGCTTCGCGCTCATCGGTGCGGCGGGTTTCGCGCAAGCGCCCATCCACTGGCACGTGATGTCGGGCATCGGGCTGCTCATGGCGGCGATCTTCTGCGTCATTTATTTCCTGCACTATCCGCGGCTCACGGCCGGCGTGGCGGCGCAGGACTGGCCGGCCGCCGGGGCGGCGATGAACCGCATTCGCCTGCTGGTGGCGACCAATCTGCTGCTTGGCACGCTGACCGTCGCGGTGGCGACGCTCGGCGTCCACTTCGTCCGCTGATCCGCTCGCGTGATCCTGCATCTGATCCGCCATCCCAAGCCGGTCGTCGAACCGGGCATCTGCTACGGTCGACTCGATCTGGAGGCCGAAAATGCGGCCGCCGTTGCCGAGCATTTGCGGGCTGAGTTGCCGCCGGATTTGCCGGTGTGGAGCAGCCCGTTGCGGCGCTGCCGGACGCTGGCCGAACATCTCCACCCGGCGCCGCTGATCGACGAGCGACTGGTCGAGATGGATTTCGGGCGCTGGGAAGGCATGCGCTGGGATGCCGTACCGCGCGCCGAGCTGGATGCCTGGGCGGCCGATGTCGCCGGTTATGCGCCGCCGGGGGGCGAGTCGCCGTTGATGCTGCAGCGTCGGGCGCTCGATTTCGTGGCCGGGCTGGCGGTGCCGGAGGCGGTAGTGGTCACCCATGCCGGCGTGATCCGCACCTTGCTGGCGCACTGGCGAGGATTGCCACCCGCCGCATGGCCGCAACTGGTTTTCGCTTATGGATCGCGCACGACGGTCGAAGTCCCCCGGTAAAATGGCAGGCATGGAAACCTTCAATCCTCTGCGCGACGCCGTGCCCGTGGGCGAAATCCGACGGGCGCTGGTCATCAAGCTGCGCCACCACGGCGATGTGCTGGTCAGTTCGCCGGTGTTTTCGGTACTCAAGGCGCATGCGCCGCAGGTCGAGATCGACGCGCTGGTCTATGCCGATACGGCCGAGATGCTGACTTTGCATCCGGCGATCGCCAACGTGCATACCATCGACCGCCAGTGGAAAAAGCTGGGCATCGCCGGCCAGGCCAGCGCCGAACTGGCGCTTTACAACACCTTGAAGGCGCGCGGCTACGACCTGGTCATCCACCTCACCGAACACTGGCGCGGCGCCTGGCTGTGCCGCTTGCTCAAGCCGCGCTGGTCGGTCGGGCCGGCGGTCGCCGGGCGCAACAAGCTCTGGAAGCAGAGTTTCACCCATATCCAGATGGCACCGCGCAATGCCTTGCGCCACATGGTCGAGGCCAACCTCGATGCGCTGCGCCGGATCGGCATCCAGCCGACGCCCGAGGAGCGGCGCATGCTGCTGGTGCCGGGGCCGGCCGCCGAGGCGAGCGTGGCGGCGCACCTGCAAGGCTTCGGGTTGCGGGGTGGCGATTTCATTCATGTCCACCCGGCCTCGCGCTGGTTCTTCAAGTGCTGGCCGGTCGAGCAAATGGCTGACCTGGTCGCCCGATTGCAGGCCGAAGGTCATACCGTGGTGCTGACCGCGGCGCCCAGTCGCGACGAACAGACGATGGTCGAGGCGATCCAGAAGCGGTTGCCGCAACCGGCCTTCAGCCTCGCCGGTCAGCTTTCGCTGAAGGAACTGGCGGCGCTGACCGCTGCGTCGCGCCTCTTCATCGGGGTCGATTCGGCGCCGATGCACATCGCGGCGGCGGTCGGCACGCCGACCGTGGCGCTTTTCGGCCCCTCCGGCGACAAGCAGTGGGGGCCGTGGGGCGTGCCTTTCCGCGTCGTCGCCAGCCAGCAGCACCCGTGCCGGCCATGCGGTATCGACGGCTGCGGCGGCGGCAAGGTCAGCGACTGCCTGGCGTCGCTGACCGTCGACGAGGTGCTGGGTGCCGCGCACGAATTGCTTGCCCAGTGAAAATCGCCATCATCCGCCAGCGCTACAACCCCTACGGCGGTGCCGAACGCTTTGTCGAGCGGGCGCTCGACGGACTGGAGCGCAGCGACCTCGATGTGACGCTGATCACGCGGCGCTGGGATGGACCCGCCGGCAGTTATCACCGCTTGATCCGCGACCCGTTTTATATGGGAAGCACCTGGCGCGACGCCGGCTTTGCGCGGGCCGCCTGTGACGCGGTGCGCGATGGCGCGTTCGACCTCGTCCAGTCGCACGAGAAGGTCGCCTGCTGCGACATCTATCGCGCCGGCGACGGGCTGCACCGCGCCTGGCTGGCGCGGCGGGCGCGGATGCTCGGCTTGGCCGGCCGCGCCGGCCTGAGCCTGAATTCTTTCCATGCCTACACGCTGCGCGCCGAAGAGGCCTTGTTTCGCAGCCCGCGCCTGCGCGCGGTGATCTGCATCTCGCAGATGGTGAAGCGCGAAATCCAGGAAGCGTTCGGGCTGGACGACGCGCGTCTGCCGGTGATCTACAACGGCATCGATCCGCAGGTCTACAACCCCGGGGTGCGCGCCGAGCGGCAGCGAGTCCGGCAGGAACTGGGCGTACCGGAGGATGTTCCGCTATTCCTGTTTGTTGGCTCGGGCTACGAGCGGAAAGGGCTGGACCGTTTGCTGGAAGCCTTGCCGGCGACCTGCTGGTTGCTGGTGGTGGGCAAAGACAAGCACGAGAAGTCATATCGCCAGCTGGCCGAACGCCGGGGAATCGCCGGGCGTGTGCGTTTTCTTGGGGCGCAACGCGATGTCCGTCCGTATTACGGCGCCGCCGATGCCTTCGTCTTCCCGACGCGCTACGAGCCGTTCGGCAACGTGATCCTCGAAGCCATGGCCTGCGGCCTGCCGGTGGTGACGACGACCGACTGCGGCGGGGCCGATCTGGTCGAGGAGGGCGTCAATGGACATGTCTATGCCGGCGAGCATCAGGATGCCTTGGTTGCACTGCTCGAGCGCCTGTCCGACCCGGCTCTCGCCCGCCACTGCGGCGACGCGGCGGCGCAGGTTGCGAGCCGCTACGATTTGGCGGTCATGACGCGTCAGATGGTCGATCTGTATCGCCGCCTGCTGGGCTAAGCGCCGGATTTTCGGGATATTTGACGGTCGACCGCAACCAGCGCCGCAAAGTGCCGTGCCGGTCACACAGGTATAATCCGGTTTTTGTCAGTCAGAGCACCGCATGACCAGTCGCCAGTTGTACACCCGGCTATTGACCTACGTCCGTCCCTACTGGAAGGTGTTTCTCGCCGCACTCGTCTGCATGGGGCTGTCGTCGCTGACCGAGCCGGTGCTGCCGGCGATGATGAAATTCCTGCTCGACGACGGTTTCGCCCAGGCGCGGGGTTCATGGGACTGGATCTATTACCCGGTGGTGATTCTGGCGGTGTTCTGCCTGCGCGCTGTTCTCGGCTTCATCGGTGAATACGCGATGGCCTGGGTGGCGAACAATGTCGTCACCGAGCTGCGGCAGTCCATGTTCGCACGCATGGTCAATCTGCCAATGGGCTATTTCACGGACAATCTCTCCGGCCGCCTGATGTCGCGTGTCACCAACGACGTGAACGGCGTGGCCGGCGCGGCGACCGGTGCGCTGACCGCGCTGATCAAGGATTCGCTGTCGATCATCGCGCTGCTCGGCTGGCTGGTCTACCTCAACTGGAAGCTGACGGCGATCACCTTCATCATGGTGCCGCCGATCGCTATTGCCGTGCGCTATTTCAGCAAGCGTCTGCGCAAGGTGGCGCGCGGCCAGCAGGAGGCCATGGGCAAGATGACCCAGGTGCTGCAGGAGGCGATCGAGGCGCACAAGGTGGTGAAGATTTTCGGCGGCCAGGCATTCGAGCGCGAGCGCTTCCGCCATGCGGCGCGCCAGCAACGCGGGTTCGCCATGCGGGCAGCGCTGGCGTCGGCCGCCCAGAGCCCGATCGTGCACTTTTTCACCGCCTTTGCGCTGGCGGTCATCATGGCCGTGGCGCTGCGTCAGGCGAACAACGACGAAGCGACGGTTGGCGGTTTCGTTTCGTTCATCACCGCGATGCTGATGATCATGCCGCCATTGCGCCGGCTGACCGATGTCAATGCGCCGATCCAGCGCGGGCTGGCCTCGGCGGAGAGCGTGTTTTCGCTGATCGACCAGCCCGAGGAGACCGATGCCGGTCAGGTGGATCTGGGCCGGGCGCGCGGACTGGTCGAGTTCGATGCGGTGACTTTCACCTATCCGGGAGCCGAACGGCCGGCGCTGAAGAATCTGGCGCTGACCGTGTCGCCCGGCGAATGCGTGGCGCTGGTCGGGCCTTCGGGCAGCGGCAAGACGACGATCGCCAACCTGCTGCCGCGTTTCTATCAGCCCGAATCGGGTCAGATCCGCATCGACGGCCATGCTGTTCCCGATATCCGGCTGGCCAGCCTGCGTGAAAACATCGCCCTGGTCAGCCAGGACGTCGTGCTGTTCAACGACACCATCGCCGCCAACATCGCCTACGGCCTGAAGCGCGGTGCATCGCTCGAGGAAATCCGTGCCGCGGCGCGGGCTGCCCATGCGCTCGATTTCATCGAGGCCCAGCCCGATGGCTTCGCCACCATGATCGGCGAGAACGGCGTCAAGCTCTCGGGCGGGCAGCGCCAGCGGCTGGCCATCGCCCGCGCCCTGCTCAAGGATGCGCCGATTCTCATTCTGGACGAGGCGACTTCGGCGCTCGACACGGAATCCGAGCGCCACGTTCAGGCCGCGCTGGAGGCCCTGATGCAGGGGCGGACCACGCTGGTCATCGCCCACCGCCTGTCGACCATCGAGAACGCCGACCGGATCGTCGTCCTCGGCGATGGCAAGGTGATCGAATCTGGCCCCCACCGCGAGTTGCTGGCGCGCAACGGGGCTTATGCCCGTCTGCACAGCCTGCAGGCGGTCGCCGAATCGACGGTCGAAACCGCCGCATGAAAATCCTGCATACCGAGGCATCCTGCGGCTGGGGCGGGCAGGAAATCCGTATCCTGACCGAGGCGCGTGGCCTGATCGGGCGCGGGCATCAGGTAGAGCTGGTCTGTCCGGCCGAGGCGCAGATATTCGCCGCGGCGCCGGATTACGGGGTGCCCGTGCATGCCCTGCCGATCGGCCGCAAGAACCTGCGCGGCCTGTTCGCCCTGCACGGCTTTCTCCGGCAACGGCGTTTCGACGTGGTGAATACCCACAGCTCGACCGACTCCTGGCTGGCGGCGCTGGCCTGCCGAACCTTTGCTGATGCGCCGCCGGTGGTGCGGACGCGCCATTTGTCGACACCGGTCAACCAGGGCCGGGCGACGCGCTGGCTCTACGAGCATGGCTGCGCGCATGTCGTGGTGACCGGCGAGGCCCTGAAGCGGCAACTGGTGGCCGACAACGGCTTTGCGGCGGAACACATGACCTCGGTGCCGACCGGCATCGACACCACCCGTTTTGTCCCGCGTGACCGCGACGCCGTGCGCGCCGCGCTGGGACTGCCGGCGGCTGCGGTGTACGTCGGAATTCTGGCCACTTTGCGCGACTGGAAGGGGCATGTCGTTCTCTTCGAGGCGCTGAGCCAACTGTTGCCAGATCGCCCCGAGCTGCGCCTGCTGGTGATCGGCGACGGGCCGTACCGCGATCGCCTCGATACTCGGGCGGCGGCGCTTGGAATCACCGGGCGCATCGACTTCGTCGGCCATCGCAGCGACGCCGAGCAGTGGCTGGCGGCGGTCGACGTCTTCGCCCTGCCGTCCTGGGGCGACGAGGGGGTTTCGCAGGCGCTGATGCAGGCGATGGCCTGTGCCCTGCCCATCGTCACGACGCCGGTCGGCAGCCTGACCGAAGTGATCCATGACGGCAAGACCGGTCTGATCGTGCCGCCGCGCGATGCCGTTGCCCTGGCCGCCGCGATCGACCGTCTGCTCGACCAGCCGCAACTGGCAGCCCGCCTCGGGCAGGCTGCCCGGCAACTGGCCGAGGAACGGTGTGGCGAAGCCTTGATGCTCGACCGCATGGAAGCGATCTTCCGCCGCTTCGGGCGTCCCGGGGCGGCCTGAGCCATGTGCGGCATTGCCGGCTTCTTCGGGCATCGTTCGATCGCTGCGGCGAGCATAGACGCAATGCGTTCGGCCATCGCCCGGCGCGGGCCGGATGCTTTCCATGTTGCGGGGAGTGTTCGGGACGATTCCGCCTTCGAGCGGCAGGAGAATGTCGTTCATCTGCAACGCGCCCTGCTGCACGCCCGCCTGTCGATCCGTGACCCGCGCCCGCTGGCCGACCAGCCGATGCTCAATCGCGATGGCTCGGTCTGGCTCTGCTACAACGGCGAGGTTTATGGCTGGGAAGACGACAAGGCTTTCCTGCAACGCAGCGGCCACGAATTCTTCTCGACGTCGGATACCGAATTCATCCTCCGGGGCTACGAACACTGGGGCTGGGAAGGGCTGTTGCCCCGCCTGCGCGGCATGTTCGCGCTGGTCATCGTCGATCTGCGCCTTGGCAAGGTGTTTTGCGCCCGTGACCGCATGGGCCTCAAGCCGCTGGTCTATTACCACGACGGCGCCGCCGGGGAATTCGCCTTCGCCTCGCTGGTGCGGGCTGTCGTTCCCTACCTGCCGCCGGCAAAGCGTGACTTTTCGCCCGCGGGGATCGACGCCTACCTGACGCACCGGACGATTCCGGCGCCGCGTACCGTATTCCGCCATCTCCAGCGCCTGGAAAACGCCCATTGCCTGGAATTCACGCTGGCGACCGGCGAACTGAAAAAATGGCGCTACTGGTCGCCCGAGGCCCTGACCGACGGAGCAAACACCTGGCAGGCCGAACTGGATCAGGCAATCGCCCTGCGCACCGCCGCCGACCGCCCGGTCGGGCTGTTCCTGTCGAGCGGCATCGATTCGACCGTCCTCGCCAGCCGCCTGGTCGAACAGGGATATTCGAATATCCGGACGTTCACCGCCGCATTCGACAATCCGGCGCTTGATGAAAGTGCCCGTGCTGCCGCCATCGCCAGCCGGCTGGGTATGCAGAACGAGCGCATCGTCATGCCGCACGATCCGGCAGGTGACTTTGCACAGATCGTCGCTGACCTGGACGAACCGTTTGCCGATCCTTCCAGCTTCCCGACCTGGTATCTGGCACGCGCTGCTGTCGATGACGTCAAGGTCGTTCTCTGCGGCGACGGTGGCGACGAGTTGTTCGCCGGCTACAAACGCTATCGCCAGCATCTGCGCTCTGCCTGGCGGCGCCATCTTCCTGCCTGGCCGAAACTGCGTCCGGCACCGGCCATCGTGCCGGGCAAGCGGGAGCGGCTGGCGCTGGAAGCCTCGCTGGGCTGGCTGGCCTCGTATCCCTTGCGCTTTTCCGGCATCGGGCTGAGTGAACGGACGGCCTTGCAGCCGGATTTCGCGACCCGTCCCCATTGGTGGCGCATGCCGGAAAATCTCGAGGAACGCTCGCCAATCGAACAATTGCTGGCGGTCGACGGCGAGAATTACCTGCCCGAATACATCCTGCGCAAGGCCGACCTGCTGACCATGGCGCACGGGCTGGAAGCCCGCGCCCCGCTGCTCGATCACGTTTTTGTCGGTCGCGTGCTGGCCATGCCGCCCGCCGAGCGCTTTTCCGATCCGGCCAAGCAGGCATTGGCCGGCGTTTGCCCGCAAGCCGCCGAATTCGCCTTCTTCGAGCGCAAGAAGATGGGTTTCAACCCGCCGGTCCATTCCTTGCTGCAGTCCCTACATCCGCGTCTGGCTGGCTTGCCGGAACGGCTCGCGGCCAACACCGACGGGCAGTTGAGTGCCGGCGCGCTGGCGCAGGCGGTGGCCTCCTGGAGCACGGAGCGGAGCTACGGTGAACAGTTGCTGCAATTGCTGATTCTCGATGAGTCGCTCGCGCAACTCGTCGCCTGGCGCGCCATGGGGGTGGCCCATGGCTAGCGGCAAGCCGAGCCGCTTCTGGCCAAGGCTCCTGGTTTTTGCCTATGCCCTGCCGCGCCTGATCCTGCGGCGCCGGCGCCCGGAGTGCATCCGCCGGATTCTGGTCGCCCATCACCTGTTGCTGGGCGACACCATCATGCTGGCCGGCCTGTTGAAAAAACTACGTCGCGATTACCCGGCGGCCGCGATCGACGTGTTGGTTCCCGTGGCCTGGCTGCCGATCTTCACCGGCGCGCCTTATGGGGTGCGGGCCTTGCCCTACGATCCGCGTTCGCTGGCCAGCCACCGCGAGCTGCTTGGTTGCGGCACCTACGACTGGGCGCTGGTGCCCGCCGACAACCGCTGGTCATGGGTGGCCCGCGCCATGGGCGCACGCTGGATTACCGCTTTTGCCGGCGGTCCGGGCGGCAGCAAGGACTGGCCGGTCGATGAACATGTCGAATGGCCGATGACGGCGGAGGCGTGGGGCGATATCGCCAGCCGGCTGGCGCCGGGCCAGGAACCGGCGCCGTTTGTCGTTGGCGAATGGCCGGCGCCGGGTCGTCCTACGGATATTCCTTCATTGCCGGCAGCGCCTTACGCGGTACTGCATCTCGGGGCATCGAGCCCGCACAAGCTGTGGCCCGCCGGGCACTGGCGGGCGCTGGCGGAAGCCTTCGATGTGGCAGGGGTGCGAGTGGTGTGGTCGGCGGGGCCGCGCGAGCTCGATCTGGTTCATGCGGTCGATCCCGAAGGACGATTTGTCAGCATGGCCGGGAAGCTCGACCTGTCCGGTTTGTGGCATCTGCTGGCCGGAGCTGCCGTGTTGGTCAGTCCGGATACCGGCGTCGCCCATCTCGCACGCCTGACCGGGACACCGGCGGTGGTGCTGTTCGGACCCGGTTCTCCCATAATTTCGGGGCCGGGCCGTTTCTGGCGCGACAGCCCGTTTGCGGTCGTCTGGGTCGAGGATATTCCGTGTCGTGACCAGAATCTGCTCTTTGAACGGCCCTTGCCCTGGGTGCGCCATTGCTGGCGCAGTGTCGCCGAGTGTGGGAATCCGCTTTGTATCCAGCAGATCGATGAAAACCAGGTGATGAAAGCTATCGGACGAGTTGCCGGCATTCACCTTGCAAAGGATGGGAAATGAGTTCGGAAAATCAGCAAAAACGTCGCGTCGGCTTGTTCGTCGATTCCTTGATGGGCGGCGGGGCGGAGCGCGTGGCGCTGAATTTCGCCGAAAAATTCATTGAACTGGGCCACGATGCCCGCGTGTTCGTGCTGCATCCGCCCATCGAGCACCAGGTTGGCAATGTTCCGATTCATCTGGTGAGCGAGCACGAGCGCCTGGCTGACTGGCGTCCGCTGAACAAGTGGCGCTATGCCCGGCGTATCCGCAAACTGGTCCACGACATCGAGGCCGATGGCAAGCGATTCGATTTCTTTATCTCGAATGCCGAGGATTCGGATCGCCTGACGCGCATGGCCGGGCTGAAACCGGTGTTCATCCGCTACCGCAATTCGCTGGTCCATTTCCTGAACGCCAAGGTGGGCGACGCCAGCGGCTTCAAGCGCACCATTCGCAAGACCCGCTGGCTGAACAAATTCCGCAAGATGTACGGCGGGCATCTGGTGACCGTCTCGAAAGCGTTGGAAGACGAGCTGATCAACACGGTCGGCTTGCGCCCAGCTTCGATCACGACCATCTACAACCCGTTCAATTTCGAACAATTACGCCGACTGGCGGAAGAGCCGGCAGAGACACCGGCGCAGCCTTACATCATCTATGCGGCTCGCCTGACGCCGCGCAAGCGCCAGGATCTGCTGTTGCGTGCCTATGCGCTGGCCGATGTCAGCCTGCCTCTGGTGCTGCTGGGTGGCGTCAGTGGTCCGGAAGGCGTGGCGTACGAGACAGAGCTGCGCAAACTGGCGGCTGAACTGGGGATAGCCGACCGGGTTATCTTCGAGGGTTTTCACCAGAACCCGTATCCGTGGGTCAGGAAGGCGGCCTTGTTCGTCATGTCTTCAGATAGCGAAGGGCTACCGACGGTCCTGATCGAATCGCTGATCATCGGTACGCCGGTGGTCAGTACCGACTGCCCGACCGGCCCGAGTGAAATCCTGACCGGCGAACTGAAGCGCTTCCTGTCCCCGGTTGGCGATGCGTCGGCGCTGGCAGCGAATATTCGCGCTGCGCTGGCAGCCTATCCGGTCATTGGCGATGAACATATCGAGCGTTTCCGCAGTGCAGCGACCATCCGTGCCTATCTGGCGCACTTCGAACGCCTGACTTCCCGCTGAAAAGCATTCGACAGGACCGCAACCACGATGACCGAAAATAACGTTCGCGTACCGGCCTGGGTACTCGCCCTGGTTGCAGTGCTGGTGATTGTTTTGCCGGTTGAAGGGACGACGGCGCCGCGCAACGTGTTGTTTGCCCTTGTTTTCCTGGCGGCTGGGGTTCATTTCTGGCGAGCCTGGCGCGAAAGCCGTGTGTCCCTGCAGCTCCCTCTGCTGAAGCTGTGGCTGGCCTATGCCTTTCTTGCTTTGATCGGCCTATTCTGGGCGCCCGACTTTTCATTCAGTCTCAAGGAGATAAGGCAGGAGATCATTTTCCCTGCCATCTTTTTCTGGCTCGGCGTGAACCTCTATCGCGATGAAAAAACATGGAGTTGGCTTTCCGGGGCCATCGTCGTCGGCAATCTGCTTCTGGTCGGCTACTGTCTCGTCGTCTGGGTCGCTGGTGGAACAACCAAGGGACCATGGGTCGCCACCTTCAACTCGGGCCCTGGCAACTTCAGTACCTATCTGGTGACCGTGCTGCCCGTCATTGCCTTGCTGGCCGCGCAGGCCATCAGGCTGCAGGATAAACGGCGGGCAGTTTTCCTGCTGGTTCTGTTGCTGGCGAATTTTGCCGCTATCTATGCGACGGCGAATCGCCAGATATACGTCGCGTTGGCCGTGCAGGCTTTCGTTGGCGCTGCCTTTTTTGCCCGCCGCTTACGCGAGCCCCGCTTTCTGATCGCTGCCGTGGTGCTGGTCGTCTGTCTGGGAACGCTGTTCCACCTGAAGACAAGCAGCCGGATCGGTTCGACTACTTTCGTCCAGTCAGTCGACATCGGCGCCGCCCTGAATGCCGATGGGCGCCTTCCGGTATGGAAATTTGCCATCGAGGAGTCGCTGAAGCACCCGCTGACCGGTGCGGGCATGGGGCGTAATGCGTTCAGCCGCCTCTACGCCGATCATCCATTGGCCCAGCCCCCTTTTGACCATACGCACAACATGCTGGTCAATCGCTTGGTGCAGCTCGGGATTCCCGGCTTGATGGTTTTCCTGGCACTGTTTTTCGGCGTGGCGTGGTTGTTGCAATCGCTGAGAAGTCGTTCGTCGGATGGTGGCTGGTTAGGTATCGCCGGCGTTGCGATATGTGCCGGCGTATTTGCAAAAAACATGACTGACGATTTTTTCGTGCGCGAGCTGGGCTATCTGTTCTGGCTCATTTGCGGTGCCCTGATCGGTGTTCAGTCGGGAAGCGGAAATGCCGTGAGAAACCTGAAGAAAATCATCGTCATCCGGCGCGACAACATCGGTGACCTCATCTGCACCACACCCCTGTTCAGCGTACTGCGCGCCCGCTTTCCGGACGCCCGCATCGATGCGCTGGTCAATAGCTACAACCGGCCGGTGCTGGAGCGCAATCCGGATATCGACCATGTCTATGCCTATACCAAGGCCAAGCATCGCGAGGAGGGCGAGAGCGTCCTCGGGATTTACGGAAGGCGTATCCGCCTGATGCTCGGCCTGCGCGCCCAGGGCTACGACTGCGTGGTGCTGGCCAATGACGGGGACACGAAGCGAACCTTGAAGCTGGCGCGCTGGATTGCCCCCCGGCAGGTCATCGGCTACGGGGTGCCGGGCGAAGCGATCGACCGCCGCCTGGATACGCCGCTGACGGTCGATCCCCGGCACAAGCATGCGGTGGAGATCGCGTTTGCCTTGCTGGCGCCGCTTGGAATCGCGGGGACGCCGCCGGCCATGAAACTGGTGCCGGATCCCGCAATCCTGCAACGAGTCCGGAGCTTGCTGGAGGCCAAGGCGCGCCGCGGCGACGGGCCGAGCATCGCCATCCACGTCAGTGCCCGCAAGGTGCCGCAGCGCTGGCCGACCGAGCGCTTCATCGCCCTGATGCAGCAACTGCATGCCCGCTGCAACGCCCGTTTCGTCCTGCTGTGGGCGCCCGGAAGCAGCGACAATCCGATGCACCCCGGAGATGACGAGAAGGCTGACGAAATCGTCGCGGCGACGGCTGCCCTGCCGGTTCTGGCGCACCGCACGGAACATCTCGATGAATTGATCGGTGGCATTGCCGCCTGTGACGCCATGATTTGTTCCGATGGCGGGGCGATGCATGTGGGCGCTGCACTGGGCAAACCGATCGTCTGCTTCTTCGGCAATTCGGACGCCGCCCGCTGGCGCCCCTGGGGCGTGCCTTACCAGTTGCTGCAGCCGCCGTCGCTGGATGTGAACGACATTTCGGTCGCGGAAGCGCTGGCGGCCTATGAACAGCTTGGCGTGGGCCAGGCGGGCAGCACCTGAGCCGAGCAGTTTGCGGCGCTGCTAGTGCGCCGCTTCCCAGTTCGATCCGACCCCCACTTCGACGACCAGCGGCACCTTGAGTTCGGCGACCTGGCTCATCAGGCGGGGCAGGTGAGCGCGCACTTCGCTCAATTCGTCGTCCGGCACTTCGAGCAGCAGCTCGTCATGGACTTGCAGAATCAGGCAACTTTTCCGGGTTGACCGCGACAGCCAGTCCTGGACGGCGATCATCGCCAGTTTGATCAGGTCGGCGGCGGTGCCCTGCATCGGCGCGTTGATCGCGGCGCGCTCGGCGCCCTGGCGGCGGTTGCCGTTGCTGGAGCGGATTTCCGGGAACCACAGGCGGCGGCCGAAGGCGGTTTCGACGTAGCCCTTGTCGCGCGCCGTCTGGCGGGCTTCTTCCATGTAGCGGGCGACGCCGGGGTAACGGGCGAAGTAGCGGTCGATGTAGGTCTGCGCGGCGCTGCGTTCCAGCCCGAGCTGGCGGGCGAGGCCGAAGGCGCTCATGCCGTAGATCAGGCCGAAGTTGATGCTCTTGGCGACGCGGCGCTGATCGGGGCCGACTTCCAGTGGCGTGACGCCGAAAATCTCGGCGGCGGTGGCGCGGTGCACATCCTCGCCGTGGGCGAAGGCGTCGCGCAGGCGCTCGTCGCCGGACAGGTGGGCCATGATGCGCAACTCGATCTGCGAGTAGTCGGCCGAGACGATGCTGCTGCCGGGCGGGGCGATGAAGGCGGTACGGATGCGCCGGCCTTCCTCGGTGCGCACCGGGATGTTCTGCAGGTTGGGATCGCTGGAGGCGAGCCGGCCTGTCACAACGGAAGCTTGCGAGAAGTGAGTATGTACTCTGCCGGTTTCCGGGTTGATCTGGCGCGGCAGCTTGTCGGTGTAGGTGCCTTTGAGCTTGGACAGGCTGCGGTGTTCGAGCAGCAGTTTGGGCAGCGGATAGTCGAGCGCGAGTTCGGAGAGCACTTCCTCGTCGGTCGACGGGCCGCCGGAGGCCGTCTTTTTCTTGACCGGCAGGCCGAGCTTGGTGAACAGGATTTCGCCGAGTTGCTTGGGCGAGGCGAGGTTGAAGGGCTGGCCGGCGAGTTCGTAGGCCTGCGCTTCCAGCGCCATGATCTTCTGGCCGATTTCGTGGCTCTGGCGGGCCAGCGTGTCGCCGTCGATCAGAATGCCGGTGCGCTCCATCTGCCAGATCACCTGGCGGGCCGGCATTTCGATGTCGTGGTATATGCGCGAGAGGCCCGGCTCGTCGGCGAAGCGCGGGTGCAGTACGTCATGGACGCGCAGTGTGACGTCGGCGTCCTCGGCGGCATAGGTGGCGGCGCGTTCGATGTCGACCTGATCGAAACCAATCTGCTTGGCGCCCTTGCCGCACAGGTCTTCGTAGGCGATGGTGT
>ERZ795055.1730-NODE-1730-length-17303-cov-5.656772_pt1 | contig 17303 bp, 17 predicted proteins | sample MGYA00375139_ERZ795055 | MGnify/ENA primary metagenome ERZ795055 (study PRJEB30184, sample SAMN05720283) | anaerobic digester metagenome | isolation source: active sludge of municipal wastewater-treating anaerobic digesters | place: USA | collected 2015-01-23 ... | reverse complement strand
CTCGGGCCACATGATCGATGGGAGAAAATGAATCCCCCTGCTCCTCACCCAGCGGTAGATGTCCTCACAGGAGCGCTCGCAGTACATCCGCGCCCACTGCCGCGGCAGGTCGTCGTCATCGCCGAAATCGGCGGTAGCGCACCAGTCCGAGTACGCGAGATCGGCGCTGTCACGGACCCCCAGCAGTTTCTGCAGGGGCGTGCCCACGAGCATCATCCCCCCGAACGCGGTGATCGCCTGCCCGCCGAAGCGTTCTCGCCCGTCACGGTCGAGGATCAGCACCTTTCTGCCGCGGTCAAGCAGCTCAAGCGCGGTGACGATGCCTGCGATCCCCCCGCCGATAACGACGACATCGGCCTGATACTTTTTTTCAGCTTTCACCCGAACCTCCCCTTTCACCGAAGATCGGCCCCATGATACAGGTCCCGTTACCGCATGAGCATTAACACAGGTTAATTTTTTCGATCGCGGATATTTTTTACGCGGCATCAGCCGGTTTTTTTTGCAAAGGACGCGCGGATACGGCTCAGCGAAACGGGTGAGATTCCGAGGTACGAGGCGATGTAGTATTGGGCGACCCTTTTCTCCAGGCCGGGGAAGTCCCTGAGAAACTGGCCGTAACGGCTCTTCGCGTCGTACCAGAGAAGATATCCCTCCCTTCGCTCCTTGATGACATAGAACTTTTCAAGGGATTTGACGTATATCTTGAGCCAGCAGAAATGGCGATCGATGAACATCCTGAACGTTTTATAGTTGATGACGCACACCGTGGTGTCTTCGAGGGCCTCGACGTTCAGGTGGGATTCGGTCCTTTCGATGAAGGCCGCGAATGACGAGACGAAATCGAATTCGCGGTTGAACAGCTTGGTGAAATCCCTGCCGTTCTCGTCGATGTGGAACACCCTCATCAGCCCCTTGCAGATGAAACCGCTCAATTCGGGAACTTCGCCCGCCTTGATGAAAAGCTCGCCCTTTTTCAGGTGCACGACCCGGACGAACCTGCCGACCAGTTCCAGTTCATCCTCGGGTATTTCGGCGATCGAATTCAAATAACTGATGAGCTGGCTGAATGTTTCTTTGTCGTCCCTGTTTCCCAAGGTGTTCACGCGCTTTTCGGCCTGAGGTGGCGGGCATGCCGGAAGCGCATAATTTGCGGATATAGCGCAGGGCCGCCCATGCGCGAATCATAGTCTCGGAAGAATTTTTTTGTCAATGAAAAATATCGCCATAAAATTCATTTACATTTTACATGCAGGTCCCATACTCCGCTTCATGCATGAACAGGACAATAGATCGGGGATCAGGGTCGTAGTCATCGAACCCGGCGGCCCGGTCAACGTGGGATCGATCGCCAGGGTTATGGCCAATTTCGGATTCAGCGACCTGGTGCTCGCGGCGCGGGCCGATATCACCGACGAAGAAGGGCGCGGGGCGCGCGTCGCCATGTGCGGGCTCGATGTTTATAATGCGCGCCGCGTTGCCGCCTCTCTCGATGAGGCCCTTGACGGGTGCGGCCTGGTAATCGGCTCCACGAGAAGGGCGAGGAGCGACGAGACCTGCATCGGGTTCAGGGAAGCCGCAGAGATCGCGACCCGCAGGTCAGAGACGTCGAGGGTGGCCCTGCTCCTGGGACGCGAGCGGGACGGTCTTTCCCGCGACGAGCGGGGCCGCTGCCATATCCTTGCCGAGATCCCGTCGGTACCAGGACCCGCAGGGTCTCTCAACATATCACACGCCGCGGCCCTTTTCCTGTGCTCGGTCTTCATCGCGCGATTTGAGGCCGAAAAACGCCCTGCCGCAGACACAGCATCCCTCGCCGACGGATTCGACAGCCTGTTCAGACGATGCGGCATCGGGGAAGACAACGGCAGGGCGCAGACCGTCTTCAGGGGTCTGCTCGAAAGAGCGGACCTCACGGTAGAAGAGGCCCGGTTGCTGGAGCGGAATTTCAGGTATTTCGGTTCGAGGATCAGATAAAGGCTTTGAAGAGGGACCGGATTCACCTATTACGGGGTTGGTCTGGTTCCGGTCAGTTTTCGGTATCGGAATCATCCTCCGGTGCTGCATCATGAGTTTCTTCGCCGCGTTTCTCTCTTATGTCCATTTTTTTCTGGCGCTTTTCGTCCTTTTTTTTCTTTCGTGCAATCTCTTTCTGACGTTTCTCGTACTGATAGTTGTTTTTTGCCAATGTTCAATCCTTGTAGAGTATTTTTAAACAATATTTCGTTCCGGAAAACAGGGGTTTCCCGGAACGATTATATGTATATGCTGAAAGAACACCCGATCAATACCGAGGATTTCTGCGAGGCTTGTCTTCTCTCGGCTTGGCGACATTGACTTTAATGTTTCTTCCATCAATTTCTTTGCCGTTGAGCTGTTTGATCGCCTCATCTCCTTCGGCCTGGTTCGGCATCTCGACAAATCCGAATCCTTTCGAGCGCCCCGTTTCCCTGTCGATCACGATTTTACTTTCGGAAACGGAACCGTAAGGGCTGAACAATTGTTTCAGATCCTCATCCGTCATTTTGTAGGACAGATTTCCAGCATAAATATTCATTTTCACCTTTCCTTTACATGCGCATGGCAGAATTTTTGATAAAAATCAAATTGTAGTATTGAAATACAGCCTGTTAAATTTGTCAAGAATGAATCGTATATCGGGAAAATTGAAATTCAGGATCCGGTTTCCACCCGGTTGCGCCCGCGGTTCTTGGCGAGGTAAAGGGCCCCGTCTGCGCGCGCCATTACCTGCTCGAATGAATCGTCTGAACCGTCAAGGGTCCCGACCCCGAAGCTGCAGGTGACCGGCTTTCCCCCGGCCGATACATTCTGTTCGAGCGCCAGGCGGATCCTTTCGGCCAGCCGTTTCGCCTCGTCGAGGCCGGTTTCGGGCAGGATTATCGCGAACTCCTCGCCGCCGATTCTCGCGGCGTAATCGTTGGCCCGCAGTGCGCCGGCGATGCTTTTTGCCACGCTGACGAGTGCCCTGTCCCCTTCCGCATGCCCGTACGCATCGTTTATCGACTTGAAAAGGTCGATGTCGGCCATGATGAGCGACAGGGCGCGTGCGTATCGTGAGGCCCTCCTGGCCTCACGCGCCGAATGTTCCATGAACGCGAGCCTGTTGTTGAGGCCCGTCAGGATATCGGTACGGGCCAGGCTTTCGGCCTTGTCCTTCAGGCTCTCCAGCTCGGCCGATTTTTCCTTGAGAGCGAGGTTGATGGATTCCTTCTCGTCGAGCGCCGATCGCAGATCGCGGGTTCGGGCCTCCACGGTCTTTTCGAGATTGACGATGTTTTTTTTCAGTTTCTCGTATGCGTCGTCGGTTATTTTACGTGAAAAAATCGATATGATGGTTATGATAAAAAAAGCGGTGAAACTGTAGGTTCCGGAGGAGATATATTCATAATTGGACACATTATAAACGAATCTCAGGATGAAATATGAGGCCGCAGCGGGGATAAAGAGCATGATGGACGTCACTATTATCCACCTGTTCTGGCAGAACATCATCGCCATGACGATCATCGCCGGAAGCAGGTAACGGAAGTTTATCATCCAGGTGAGAAAAGCCTCGTCGCGGGTAATGATGTATCTCGCCATCGCAAACAATAAAACGACCACGAGCGACGACAGCATACTTATTATCACGAGGTTGGCGGCCGCGTTGAATTTCCCCCTCTTCAGCAGCGCCATTGATATCGTCGAGCTCAGAAAAACGATGACGAGGGAATAAAAATACTCAAAAGTGAAGATCCCGCTTTCTATGTATATCTTGTAATAAAACAGAGGGATGATCAGAAGCAATATGACGAGAAAGTAAGCCAGGGCATACGATTTTTGCCGGACTATATACGGGGATTCCCTGTATGCCCGAACGATTACCGGATCGGAAAAAAATTCCTTGAAGTATTTCATGTCCATGCATGCCGTTCCATGGAAGCGTACGTGAGATTCATTGTACAACATTATCGGTCGATGTCAAACCGCGAAAGGATTATTTACAGGATAAAGGTCATACCGGTTTCATCGTGTTTCCATGCAATGCGCCATAACACCATATGCCTCAAGCCTGGCGGCGAGTTCTCCGGTATGAAGCTCAAACAGGTGATTGTCGTAATCGTAGAAATATATGGACCTGCCCTCGCCCGATATCCTGCTTCTACCGGGGAGCACTTCAAGCCCAAGGTCCCTGATCCTGCTCAGGCACAGATCGTATGAATCGTCCGAAATTCTGAAAGCCACATGATCGTATGTTCTGGCCTGCGGGGATTCACCCTGCATCAGCGCAATCCAGACATCACCCACCAGCAGAAACTTCTCCCTCGACACGGAGTGGGAATCTTTACCGCTGTCGTAAACCTCCCTCGCGCCGAATACACGAATAAAGAGACCTGCCGACTTCACGGGGTCCCTGACGATGAATGTAAGATGGCTCAAGCCCGAGATCATTTGTTTCACCCTCCCCTTCAATCCGGAACGACCGCGGTATCCAGGCCCGTTTTCCCCGGATGCGTCTCCCGCATGAAAAAACATGCGGCGAACGCGATTACCGATGCGACAAACAGGGACAGGAAAGCGTCTTCGTATCCCCGCAGGGTGTAAACGCCGGCCGATACTCCCTGCCGCTCGATTAGGCGGCCCATCAGCGGCTGAAACACGGCCCCCCCGGCGAACGGAAAAATATTCGCGATGCCCGTGGCGGTGCCGGCTATCCTCATCGGAAACAGCTCCTTGACCGCGGCGAATCCCACGCTCACCACCGAGTTGGCGAACATCCCCATAGCGAAGCACAGCGCATATAGGTGCGGCAGCGTAAGCCTGGAAGAAAGAAAGGCGAACGCCGCGGTAACGGCAATGGTGAGCGCGCCTGAGACGACGAGCACCGGTTTTCTGCCTCCGACCACCCGGTCAGAAAGAAAACTCAGGAGAGGGCTTCCGATGATCATTCCCAGCGCGGTCATGGAAAGCACCGAGCCTGCACCGGTCTTGGAAAGGCCGTGGACGTGGATGAGATACGGGCCGCCCCAGAGCCCGCCGAACGAAAAAAATATGGCGGCGGTGAAGAAGAACCACACGCACAGGGCCCACATGCTCCGGTCGGAGAGAACCAGCGCGAATCCCGCACGAAGGCCGGCCGCTTCCGCCGGGCCGCGCTTTTCCGATGAGGCGGGCCGTATTCCGCCGGTTTCGGTTTCGGGCGCGTCCCTGACGAACAGGTGGATCAGGACCGTCAGGGCCACGGTGACACCGGCGACAATAAGGAATGCAACGCGCCATCCGACTTTTTCGGTGAGAATCGCAAGCGGCGCCGTGGCGATGAGCGAGCCCACGCCGCCCATGGCGATAAGGATTCCGGTCAGGCGCGCGAAGACCGCGGGCTTGAACCACGTGGCCAGTATCTTGAGCGTGGGCACGAAAAGAGTCGCGACGCCGAATCCGACCAGGGTGCGTCCGAAAACCGCCCATCCAACCGAGGTTGAAAGGCCCATGACGAGGGATCCGGCAAAGGCCACGATAAAGAAAACCGTGATCGTCCTGCGCGGACCGAGCGAATCGGTGAGCAGACCTGCCGGAAGCTGCATCGCCGCGTACGAATAGAAATAGGCTGCTCCCATCAATCCGAGCAGCGTGCCAGTGGTCGCGAAATCGCGCATCATGTCGTCGGCCACGATCGCAGGGCACAGGCGGTGAAAGTACACGAGCACATAGGCGATCGAAAGAAGGCCGAACATCAGAAAGGCGCGCTTCGTTTTTTTCATGCACCGACTCCGTAGAGGGATTACGGGTTGTTACGCATTAATGCGAGACAACCCGGGTACGTTACAGCCGATATGATAAAAATCAATTGTTTTTTCGATGTTCCTCTACGGGCGCACTCGACTTCAACAGAAAGCACATGTGTGAAAGAAATTAATCACTTGACCTGCTGCCTGCCCGCCGGGAAAATCGCATCAACCTGAATCGATTGGAGGCTGTGTGAAACTCGTATCCTGGAACGTAAACGGCATACGCGCTGTAATAAAAAAAGGCCTGTCGGAATTCATCGCCGGCCAGGAACCCGACATTCTCTGCATCCAGGAGACCAAGGCGAGCCCTGACCAGGTGGAGCTCGACCTGCCGCAGTACCCGCACCGGTTCTGGAACTCCGCCGAAAAAAAGGGATATTCCGGCACCGCGGTGTTCTCGAAAATCGCTCCCGCGGCCCACTCGCTGGGCATGGGCATCGAGAAGCACGACAGGGAGGGGCGGATTATAACCCTGGAATTCAAGAAATGGTTCCTGGTCAACCTGTACATACCGAACGCGCAGCGGGGACTCACGCGCCTCGATTACCGGCACCGGGAATGGGACGCAGACCTGCTGGCATACCTCCTGGATCTTGAAAAGAAAAAACCTGTCGTGTTCTGCGGTGACATGAACGTGGCCCACAGGGAGATCGACCTGGCCAACCCGAAGGGCAACACCGGCAATGCCGGTTTCACGCCCGAGGAGCGTGCCGGGTTCGACAACATCGTGAAGGCCGGGTTCATCGACACATTCAGGGAATTCACGGCCGAAGGCGGCCACTACACGTGGTGGAGCTACATGGGCAGGGCCCGCGAGAAGAACATCGGGTGGCGCATCGATTATTTCTGCATTTCCCCGAACCTGCGCCCGAAGCTCAGGAAATCATACATACTTCCCGAGGTGATGGGGTCCGACCACGCCCCGGTAGTGATGGAAATAGACCTTTGAAATGGTTCAAAGCGGAGATTACGGCATATGATCAGCACCGGCGTATCATACCTCGATAAGCTGACCGGGGGGCTCAGGCTCGGCGATAATGTGGTATGGCAGGTGGCCAACGGCGTCTCGATCGACAGCTTCATCAGGGCGTTCATCGACCACAACAAGAACTTCGAGAAGAACATCATTTACATAAACTCGAACTACTCGCCGCATACGATCAAAAAACGCTATGGGTTCCTTTTCAACGAAAACACCACGCTGATCGACGCGTTCACCCACGGCAAGGGAAACAGCGACGAGGTCTTTCTCGATTTCTACCGGGACGGCGCGATCGATCCTGCGCATTACATATGCATGGAAAATCCGAGGGACATATCGTCGTTCATCGGAGTGCTCAACGAGGTCGAAAAAACGAAAAGGGACGGCTCCTTTTACATCTTCGACAGCCTCACCGGTCTTTTCGAACTCTGGAAAAACGAGCGGGACGTCATCGATTTTTTCGCTTTCAAGTGCCCCAAGCTCTATGACATGAACACCCTGGCCTTCTGGATTTACGAAAGGGACGCCCATTCGAAGGAGTTCATGGCCAGCATAACCCATATCACGCAGGTGATTTTCGCCCTGGACGCGTCCCACATGGATTACTACCGCCTGAACATCAACAAGCTCGAAAACCGGCCGTCCTTTCATGCAGTCGAACCGCATTACTTCCGCATTATCGACAACGACATCCGGTTCCAGACCTCAAGGGCCGACGAAATAATCCGGGTCGGCGAAAAGGTGAAAAAGCTCCGCAAGGAAAAGGAGATAACCCAGTCGGAGCTCGCAGACGTGCTTGGATTGACCGCAGGCGCGGTGTCTCAGATAGAGAACAACGTCACCTCGCCTTCCCTGCAGACCCTTGTGCAGATGGCCTCTTTCTTCAACAGGCCGCTGGAATTTTTCATCAGCACCGGGACCGAACAGCAGAAGGACCGGGGCTATACGATCGCACGAAAAAACAAGGTCCCGGCGAGGAACATCAGAAACGTACACGTTTCAGAGTTGTTCAAGGATGAAAAGAACCGGATCATTCCTCATTCACTGACAATCGGGCCGAACAGCATCGTCGAGGGCCCGCTGCTGCTCCACAAGGGATCCGATTTCATTACCGTGACGTCGGGTTCGATCGAGGTTCTCGTCAACGATTCCCCGGTGCTTTTGAAGAAGGGCGATTCGATCATGCTCGAAAGCGCATTTGTGACCAGGTGGAAGACCTTCAAGGAAGAATGCGAGCTCCTTTATATCCTTCTAAACTGACCCGGCAGCTTCGCTGAAACCGGAGCCTCGATCCGAATCCCCTCTATCGGTCATTCCTCAGCCGGATTTATACGAAACCCGCAACGCCGACGCATGTCCCGCCATTAATGTTACATCCATGTTAAATTTGATATCAATGCCGCGTTTCAGGAAATATATATATGGACATCAACGGCCTTTTAAAAAAATAGTAATCCTTAATTTAATAAATAGTTAATCTAATATTTTCAATGTAAAGCATAGTACTGCTTAACAAGCTTTCAGGGAGCCTTCGGATTAACTAGTTTTCAGTATTTTAAACACCATTTAAATTCAAAGGAGTAGTACGCCATGTCACTCATCAACGAACTGATCGACAAGGTCAAGAAACAGGACCCCGAACAGAAGGAATTCCACCAGGCAGTAAGGGAAGTCCTTGAAACCCTTGAACCTACAATCAACAAACACCCCGAGTTCGTCAAGGCCGGCATCTATGAAAGGATCATCGAACCGGACAGGACGATCATTTTCAGGGTTCCCTGGCTCGACGATAAGGGAAATGTCCAGATCAACAGGGGATTCAGGGTCCAGTTCAACAACGCGATAGGACCATACAAGGGAGGACTCAGGTTCCACCCGTCGGTCAATCTGGGCATCATCAAGTTCCTTGGATTCGAACAGATCTTCAAGAACTCGCTGACCACCCTGCCGATGGGCGGCGCAAAGGGCGGGTCCGATTTCGATCCCAAGGGCAAATCGGACATGGAAGTAATGAAATTCTGCCAGTCCTTCATGAGAGAGCTTTTCAGGCACATCGGCGCGGACTGCGACGTTCCTGCAGGAGACATCGGAGTCGGCGGACGCGAGATCGGCTTCCTGTACGGCTACTATAAAAAAATCAGAAACGAACATACCGGCGTGCTTACCGGCAAGGGCCTGCCCTACGGCGGCAGCCTGGTCCGTCCTGAAGCGACCGGCTACGGCGCGACCTACTTCGCGGCCGAAATGCTCGCGACCCGCGGCCAGGACCTCAAGGGCAAAACCGTCGCGGTCAGCGGATCCGGCAACGTTGCCCAGTACACCATTGAAAAGGTCAACGAACTCGGCGGCAAAGTCATCACGGTCAGCGACTCGAACGGCACGATAGTCGACGAAAAAGGCATTGACGCTTCAAAACTCAAATATATTATTGACCTCAAGGAGATCCGCAGGGGCCGTATCAAGGAATACGCCGAGAAATACGGCGCGAAATACTTTGACGGCCTGAGCGTATGGGACGTGATCAGGAAGGAAAACCTCAAAGTCGAGGTCGCATTCCCATCGGCCACCCAGAACGAGATCGACGACAAGAACGCCCAGGCGCTGGTCAACAACGGCTGTTTCTGCGTTTCAGAAGGCGCCAACATGCCGTCTACGCCGAACGCGGTGAGGATCTTCCAGGACAACAATGTTCTCTACGGGCCGGGCAAGGCCGCGAATGCCGGCGGCGTTTCGACATCGGGCCTTGAAATGAGCCAGAACAGCATGAGGCTTTTATGGTCGCGCGAGGAAGTCGACAGCAGGCTCAGAGGGATCATGAAAAGCATCCACTCTTCCTGCCTCGATGCATCGGACTATTACGGCAAGAAAGGCGATTATGTCATGGGTGCGAACATTGCGGGATTCGTTAAAGTCGCCCGAGCAATGCTCGCCTACGGCATCGTTTGATAGATAGAATGATACAGGAATAAAAAAAAGCGGCAGAGGTCCGTCAAGGGCCCTCTGCCGTATTATTCTCGCCTGAAAACCCCATGAATTATCGTCAGCAGTTTTTAAGGAGCAGGGCCATGCACAAAATTATCCAGAACGAAATGATTTCGGCGAACGTCGGCAGGATGGTCGTCGAAGCGGCCTATGTGGCCGAAAAACGGAAGGCCGGTCAGTTCATCATCCTGAGGATCGATGAAAAGGGCGAGCGCGTGCCGCTCACGATCGCGGACGCCGACCCGTCGAAGGGGACCATCACCCTTTTTTACCAGGTCGTGGGAAAATCGACGCGCCACATGTCGACCCTCAAGGCCGGTGACTCGCTCAGGGACATCGCCGGACCGCTGGGCCATCCGACGGAGATCAAGAAATACGGGACAGTCGCCTGCGTGGGCGGCGGCATCGGGGTGGCTCCCCTGTATCCGATCGTTGGCGCCATGAGAAAAGCCGGCAACCGGGTCGTGGTGATAATCGGGGCGAGAAACAAAGACCTTCTCATACTGGAAAAAGAGCTCGGCGCCATAGCAGACGAGATCGTCACCTGCACCGATGACGGCAGCTACGGTAAAAAGGCTTTCGTCACCGAGGCCCTTGCCGAAGTGCAAAGCAAGGAAAAAATCGACCTGGTCGTCGCCATCGGGCCGGTCCCGATGATGAGGGCATTGAGCCGCCAGACCGAAAAGGACGGCATAAAGACCATGGTGAGCCTGAACAGCATCATGATCGACGGCACCGGGATGTGCGGCGGATGCAGGGTTACCGTAAACGGAGAACGCAAGTTCACGTGCGTCGACGGCCCCGAATTCGACGGCCACAAGGTGGATTTCGACGAGCTCATGGCGAGGCTCGGAACCTATAAATCGTCCGAAAAGACCTCGTCGGACGAGTTTGACCATACCTGCAAATTAAAAGGAGTCTTCAATGAAAGATAGAATCCCCCGCCAGAAAATGTCCGAGCAGCTTCCATCGGAGCGAGTAAAAAATTTCAACGAAGTCCCCAAGGGGTTCAGCGAAGAGACGGCCATCCTGGAGGCCGAGCGCTGCATTCAGTGCAAGAAACCGACCTGCGTCGAAGGCTGCCCGGTAGGGATCGACATACCCGGGTTCATAAAAGCGATCAAGGAAAAGCAGTATACCGATGCGATAAAAATAATCAAGACCACGAATTCGCTTCCTGCCGTATGCGGCCGCGTATGCCCGCAGGAGACGCAGTGCGAGGAGCGCTGCGTATTGAAGAAAAAATTCGAGCCTGTCGCGATCGGCTCGCTCGAGAGGTTCGCGGCCGACTGGGAGCGCGAGAAGCAGCCCCTCCCGAAGGAGACATTCCCCTCGACCAAAAAGAAGAAAATCGCGATCGTGGGCTCCGGCCCTGCGGGACTCACGGCCGCCGGCGAGCTCAGGAGAAAGGGATACGACGTGACCATTTTCGAGGCGCTCCACAGCCCCGGCGGGGTGCTCGTGTACGGGATCCCCGAGTTCCGCCTGCCCAAGGCGATCGTGCAGTATGAAATTGACCAGCTGACGAATATGGGCGTCGAGCTGGTGCTGAACCGGGTCGTCGGCATATCAGAAACGATCGATGAAATAATGGACAAGGGATACTCCGCGGTCTTTATCGGCAGCGGGGCCGGATTGCCGCTGTTCCTGAACATCCCCGGAGAGAACCTGCTGGGCGTGTACGCGGCGAACGAATACCTGACCAGGGCGAACCTCATGAAAGCGTACCGCTTTCCCGAATACGACACCCCGATCATCAAGGGTAAGAACGTGGCCGTGTTCGGCGGCGGCAACGTCGCCATGGACTCGGCCCGCACCGCGCTGCGCCTGGGAGCGGATAAAGTCTCGATCGTGTACCGCAGATCGAGGGCCGAAATGCCCGCCAGGGAAGAAGAAATCCACCATGCGGAACAGGAAGGGATCAACTTTGAGCTCCTCTCAAACCCGCTGAAATTCATCGGCGACAAGGACGGCCGGCTGTGCGGCGTCGAATGCCAGCGCATGGAGCTGGGCGAGCCCGACGCATCGGGCCGCAGGAGCCCGGTCCCCATCAAGGGATCCGAGTACATCCTCGATATCGACCTGGCCATCGTGTCGATAGGCAACGCCCCGAACCCGATCATCCAGCGCACGAGCCCGGGCATCGCGACGACCAAGAAAGGCACGATCGTCGCCGACCCGGAGACCATGAAAACCTCGAAGAGGGGCGTTTTCGCCGGCGGCGACATCGTTTCAGGCGCTGCAACGGTCATCCTCGCCATGGGTGCAGGAAGAAAGGCGGCGCTCGCGATCGACGAATACCTGACGACCGGGAACTGGTAACGCGCGGGGCCCCGGAGCCGAAAATCGCACACTGGGGGAGCGATGCATTCAATCAGCACCGTATGCACCGGCATACCGAGCCTTGACTCCATCCTGAACTGCCTGCACCAGGGAGACAATGTCGTCTGGCAAGTCGACAGCGTCGAGGATTACAGGCAGTTCGTCGTTCCCTTTGCCGCAAAATCCCTCGAACAAAACAAGAAAGTCGTGTACATGCGGTTCGCCGAGCATCCCCCGCTGCTCGACGACGAGAGAATCACCGTGTGCAGGCTGAACGCCTTCAGCGGTTTCGAGTCGTTTTCCAAGGACATCTACACGATCGCGACCGAAATGGGGGAAGGCGCGCATTACGTCTTCGACTGCCTCTCGGACCTCCTGTCGGCCTGGGCGACCGACCTCATGATCGGGAACTTCTTCGTCATCACGTGCCCCTATCTATTCGAGCTCAACACCATCGCCTATTTCGCCCTGCTGCGCAACCGGCACAACTACAAGACCATCGCCCGCATCCGGGAGACCACCCAGGTGCTCATCGATCTGCACAACAGCGGCGGGGATTTCTTCGTGCACCCGTTAAAGGTCAAAAACCGCTACTCGCCGACCATGTTCTTCCCGCACTACAAGGACGGCGATGCGCTGGTTCCCATCAGCGAAAGCGTGCACGCCGCGAAGTTCATCACGCACATGCAGAGGACCGGCCACGAAAGCACCAGGCGCAACCTCGATTATTTCGACCAGCTTTTTCTCAAGGCCGAAAGTCTTCTGGATCCCGGATCAGACCAATCGCAGAAGGACGCGATGGTCGACAAGCTGTGCAGGGTGGTCATCGGCAGGGACGAAAAGATGATCGAGCTGGCCAAAAGCCTGTTCACAGTCGATGATTTCATCCTGCTCAAGGACAGGCTCATCGGCACCGGTTTCGTCGGGGGCAAGACGGCCGGCATGCTCATGGCCAGGAAAATCATCGAGGCCGACCCTGGAATTTCAGCAGAGGACATATTCGAGCCGCACGACTCGTTCTACATCGGCTCTGACATTTTCTACACGTTCATCGTCGAAAACGGATGGTGGAAGCTCTTCATGGAGCAGAAAACGCCCGAGGGATATTTCAGCGCAGCGGCCACGCTTCGCGAGATGATCCTGACCGGGACATTTCCCGACGAGATAAAGGAAAAATTCATGCTCGTCATCGAGTATTTCGGACAGGCGCCCATCATCGTCAGGTCGAGCAGCCTGCTCGAGGACGCGTTCGGCAACGCGTTTGCCGGTAAATACGAAAGCCATTTCCTGGTCAACCAGGGAACGCCCCAGCAGCGCTTCCAGGAGCTCATCGAGGCGGTGCGCAGCATTTTCGCCAGCACCATGAGCGAGGACGCCCTCACCTACCGGCTCCAGCGCGGTCTCCAGGACCACGACGAGCACATGGCGCTCCTCGTGCAGCGCGTTTCAGGCGGCCGGCACGGCAAGTACTTTTTCCCACACGTCGCCGGGGTCGGCCTTTCGTACAACACCTATATCTGGAACAGCGACCTCGACCCCAATGCCGGCATGCTTCGCCTTGTCGTGGGCCTCGGAACCAGGGCGGTCAACCGCATCGAGGGGGACTACCCCCGCATCGTGAGCCTCGACGCGCCCATGAAACAGCCTCTCGACGGCATGTACGACGTGCGCCGCTTCTCGCAGCACGACATCGACGCCCTCGACATCGAAAAAAACGTGATCACGACGGTCCCGTTCCGCGAGCTCATAAAGGAAAAGCACACCATCCCCCTCGAAACGGTCGCGGTGAGGGACGTCAAGGCCGAGGAGGAGATGAGGGAGCGCGGCATCGAGGCCGAAAATGTTCTTCTCATCACGTTCGAAAAATTCCTCGGGCAGATGCCGTTCGCGGAACAGATGAAGAGAATCATGACCGTGCTCCAGGAGCGTTACCGGTACCCGGTCGACATCGAGTTCACGGTGAATTTCAACGGGGGCGGGAAATACCGTATAAACCTGCTGCAGTGCAGGCCGCACCAGACAGCCGGACTCAAGAAGCAGGTCGACATGCCGTCAACCATCGATGCAGGCAGGATTTTCTTCGAGACACGGGGAAACTTCCTGGGCGGCAACTGCGCCCACAGCATCAAGAGGATCATCTACGTCGACCCCGAGGGTTACAGCGCGCTGACGCAGTCGGACAAGTATGCGGTCGCGAGGCTCATCGGCAGGCTCAACCGGCAGATTCCCGACAGGGACGAGATCCCGCTCATGCTCTTCGGCCCCGGCCGCTGGGGAAGCACCACGCCCTCGCTCGGCGTGCCGATTCGCTTCTCAGAGATAAACAACGCGCGCGCCCTGGTCGAAATAGCCCGGATGAGCGAGGACATCATGCCCGAACTGTCGTTCGGCTCGCACTTCTTCCTTGACCTGGTCGAGATGGACATCTTCTACGCGGCGATCTTCCCTGAAAAGAACGTGATCAATTTCTCAATCCCCATACTCGACGGATACAGAAACATCCTGCCCGAGCTCATCCCCGACGAGCACAATCTCGGCAACGTGGTGTTCGTGTACGACCTTTCAGACCGCCCGCTGCAGCTCATGTCGGACATCCTTTCCCAGCGGGTGCTCTGCTACCGGTAAATCTCCTTTTCTCTGCAGGCGTCCTTTTCCGCCCTGAGGATTTCGGCCGCATCGAGCAGCGATCTCGCAATTTTCTTGCGGCCGATACAATGGCACAGGTCCGGCTTCAGCGACCTGTAAGACTCCTCGTAGGTCGGATCGGGATTTTTTTCCAGAAAAAGCCTGGCCCTCATTATGGTTTCCGGAACGCAGTATGGACAGTCCGGCGCGCCCATCTGCTGCAGAGTCAGAGATACCGCGTCCTGGACCATCTGCCCGGAGCGGTCGACCGTGACGACGTGACAATCCGCCGCTTTACTCATGGGTGTCGAACACGAGAGCACGGGGCGGCCATCGAGCATGACCGTACAGGCGCCGCACCTTCCCGTACCGTCGCAGGGATCGTGCGGCAGATGGACGCCCGGGACGCCCTTCAGGTAATCAAGAAGGGCAAGCTCGGGATTCCCATCGAATACCGTTTCAACGCCGTTCAGCGTGAATTTCATGCGCGTCCGATCAGGAAAACCTCGTGCTCACGGCCCAGATCCCGGCCAGCACGATGATGTCGGATGATATACGGTGCAGCCAGGGAATCACGGCCGGCTGTACAAAATTGTTGGCGAAATGCGCCATGATCATCTGTATGAGCCACAGCACCAGGATGGCGAGGCACGCGAAGACCATATAACGCTGGGGGATGACGGCGAAAAGGCCCACGAGCAAAATTATGCCGGCGACAAGCTGGATGACCGCGACCACGACGTTGAGCGTGTCGTTTCTTCCGGCGAGCTGCGCGAACGCGCGGCCGATTTCTGATGCGGCCGAATTGTAGTTCACCAGATAAACCAGGCCAGTGATTCCGAAAAACAGCGCAAGGGCGGCCTGCATGAGGATAAGGGGATCGATTATTCCTGAGCGTGATTTCATAGTCCCTCCTGATATGCGTAATTTGACGAGTCCTTTTTCGTCCATGGCGCTGCCCCGTGAACCGCTTTTTCACGAATCAGGCAAGTCCGCAAAGGATTTTAAACAGTAGCCCACCACTCCATGTTCGTCAAGAAATCTTTCTCCCGCCTGCCGGGCTGCGCCGTATTTTGTTCTTTTCAAATATTCAGCGGGGATATAAGCTATCCCGAGCGCCCGTTCGCATCCCGGAAGACGCGTAACGCGCTCAAATATCCCGTCGAGGTGAGCTTGCTATGAAGAATTTCAAGAAAAACCTGGTATTCGGATTTCTGCTGGTGGCATTCATCATTGTCTTCGAGATTGCCCTTGCCCGGCTCGGCCTGCCTGCATGGCCCGCTTTCATGGTGATGATCTTCTTTTTCGTGGCGCACGAAGACCTGAAGGCCGCGCCCGGGATTCTCGTCGGAGGACTCGCGGGCATCGCCTGTGTCGTTCTGGTAAAACAGTTCGTCCATCTGCTTGGTCCCGCGATAGGGCACGAGACCGCGAAGCTTCTGTTTATCGGAATATTCGTGTATTCAATCGTGATGCTGAAAGACTCGATCCCGTACGTGTTCAACAGCTATGCATTCATGTTTTTTCTGGTTTCGGCGCTGGCCGCACAGGTGCCGGGGTCGAACCCCTATGTCTGGATGGGCGTGGAGCTGGTCGTGGGCGCGGTGTTCATAGCGGGAATACTCGCCATCGCCAGAATAACCGCTGCCCTTGCCGGGGATTGACTGAATACTTGACAAAATGGTCTATCTATGTCATATATAACCAGTCAACTCGTTCATGTTGATCACACCAATAAACACTAATAGAGGAGTAATTTATGGTAAAGAAATCATGTTTTATTGCGTCCATCTTCGCTCTGCTCGTTGTTTTCGGCGCCGTGATCGGCTCGGCCGGAGATATCCAGCAGCTCGTCGGAAAACAGCTCCCGGCGATAAAGCTGCTTACTCTTGACGCGAATGAAAAATGGGTCGACGGCGATATGCCACAGCTCGGAAAGAAAGTCCTCAGTATCATGTACACCGATGCGGACAAATCCGACATGAACGACCCCCTTTCTGACGCCATCAATGCCAAGGATTACCCGAAAGACAAATACCAGGGCATCGGCATCGGCAACAGCAAGGACGCTCCGTGGATCATGGATGCGCTCATCCGCTCGATCGCCAAGGGAAAAATGAAGAAATACAAGGGCTCGATCATTCTGCTCGACGAGACCCTCGCCTTCGCGCAGAAGCTCGGCCTGGGAGACTGCAACGACAAGGCCGTGGTCATGATCGTCGACAAGACCGGCAAAATACTGTACATCAAGAAAATCAGCAGCGAAAAAGAAAGCACCGCCATGATCCCCGAGGTTTTGAAAATCCTCGACGCGACCATCAAGTAAAACCGCGACATCACATTCCGGGGCTGCACAAACGGCCCCGGATGACACTGTCTCGAATCCGCGCACGCGCCGCCTTCAGAAATTCTCCTGAGGCCAGGGATACTTTACCTTGAATACAGAGCCGAAAAAAAGGCGAGCATTGCCGGCAGGCTCACCAGCGAAAACAGGAAGCTCGACACCATGAACTGGTTCACGATGTTCCTGTCTCCTCCCTCGCGCTCCACGATGATCGGGGCTGCCGTAATCGGAGGCACGGACGCCTGGATCATGATGATGA
>ERZ795055.1727-NODE-1727-length-17311-cov-4.833855_pt1 | contig 17311 bp, 17 predicted proteins | sample MGYA00375139_ERZ795055 | MGnify/ENA primary metagenome ERZ795055 (study PRJEB30184, sample SAMN05720283) | anaerobic digester metagenome | isolation source: active sludge of municipal wastewater-treating anaerobic digesters | place: USA | collected 2015-01-23 ... | reverse complement strand
ATGCCTGTCAGCGGTGACGAGCAGGCGGTCGGCCTGATGAACGACAGCCCCTTCGGCCTCACCGCCTCGCTATGGAGCCAGGATCTCGAACGCTGCGAGGCACTCGGCCAGCAGATAGAAGCCGGCACGTTGTTCATGAATCGCTGCGATTATCTGGACCCGGCGCTGGCCTGGACCGGGGTCAAGCACAGCGGTCGCGGTGCCAGCCTGTCACGGGTCGGTTATGAGCACCTGACCCGCGCCAAATCCTTCCACTTGCGCCACAGTCTCTGACAGCGGGAGCTTCGCCATGAACAAGACGTCAAACTGGAATTACCCAACCTCCATCCGCTTCGGAGCCGGTCGTATCAGCGAGCTACCCGAGCTGTGCAAGGGCCTGAACATGCTGCGCCCGTTGCTGGTCACCGACCGCGGCCTGGCCAGTGCTCCGATCACTCTGGCCGCACTGGACTCACTGACCAAGGCTGGCCTTGCCGCCGCACTGTTCAGCGACCTCAAACCCAATCCGGTGGAAGAGAATCTGCAGGCGGGGCTGGCTGCCTACCACGCTGGCAAGCATGATGGCGTGGTCGCCTTTGGCGGCGGCAGCGGGCTGGACATGGGCAAGCTGATCGCTTTCATGAGTGGGCAGCAGCGGTCGGTATGGGACTTCGAGGATATCGGCGACTGGTGGACCCGCGCCGACCCTAAAGGTATCGCTCCGGTTATCGCCGTACCGACCACTGCCGGTACCGGCTCGGAAGTCGGCCGCGCCGGCATCCTTACTGACGAACGCACGCATACCAAGCGCATTATCTTTCACCCGCAAATGCTGCCGAAGATCGTCATCAGCGACCCGCAACTGACCGTCGGCATGCCGGCCTGGGTCACCGCCGGCACCGGGATGGATGCCTTCTCGCACTGCTTGGAGGCTTACTGCGCGCCGGGCTTTCACCCGATGGCTGACGGCATTGCCGTGGAAGGCATGCGTCTGGTGGCCGGTGCGCTGGTGCGTGCAGTGCGCCAGCCGGATGATCTGGACGCCCGCGCCGACATGCTGGTGGCCGCCAGCATGGGCGCCACGGCGTTCCAGAAAGGTCTCGGTGGCATGCACGCGCTGGCCCATCCGATCGGTGCGCTGTACGACACCCACCACGGCATGACCAATGCCACGCTGATGCCCTATGTGCTGAAGTTCAACCGCGCCCATATCGAGGAACGCATTACCCGTCTGGCTGCCTACCTGCAACTGGCCAATCCGGGTTTCGACAGCTTCCTCGAACTGGTAATGCAGCTGCGCAGCGACACCAGCGTGCCACACAGTCTGGCCGAACTGGGGGTGGATGAGCAGCAGACCGCACTGATCGCCGAGATGGCCATCGTTGACCCCTCCGCCGGCGGCAACCCGCGCGTGCTAACTGCAGCGGATGCAGCGCAATTGTTTACCGATGCGGTGCGTGGCGAACTCTAAGGAGCAGCATCCTCAAGCACCTGCTGCCGGAGCGCAATTCCGTCAGCAGGCCCTTGCGCTTCACTGATCCAGCAATCGCTGCAATTCCTCACTCAACGGCATCGGCGCAAAAGCGCTAACTCGCGCCCGGCCGCTGTTGCCGACGGGCACCCAGATGCGCGAGAACAACAGTGCGGCGAGTATGCGCGGCAACTGCCCGAGCACTTCACGCCAGTCACGTCCCTGCCAGCCGACACGCAACATCAGCCAGTGCGACCAGGCATGCCGCAGCGGCATGCGCTGACTGAGGATATGCGCTCGTTCCAGCCAGGCATAAGCAGCATCCGGATCACCTCGTTGCAATGTCGCCTGCCCCTCGGTAAACGCCTGCTGCAAGGCTGCGTGCAGTGCATCACGCATGGGCCTGATCTTCGCTCTGACTCAACTCGATACGGGCCTGGCGCAACACCTGCAGCGCGGCTGAAATAGCCAGACCGGCCATGATGCATGCCACCAGCAAGTCCGGCCAGGCAGTGCCGGAGCCGAGCACACCGAGTGCAGCCAGCAGCACCGCGAGATTGCCCAGCGCATCATTGCGCGTACATAACCAGACGCTGCGCATATTGCTGTCGCCCTCACGATAGGCATACAGCAGCGCCGCCACACCCAGATTAGCCAGCAGCGCCAGACTGCCGACCAGACCCATGGTCGGGGCATCGGGCAGCACACCTTGCCAGACATTCCACAGCGCACTTGCCAGCACGCCGAGGCCGAACAACAACATGCTCAGCGCCTTGAACTGGGCAGCCCGCGCCCGAGCCACCAGCCCCATGCCAAGCACCCACAGGCTGATCGCGTAGTTGGCCGAATCACCGAGAAAGTCCAGCGCATCAGCCAGTAACGAAACCGAACCGGCGCGCAGGCCGGCAGCGATTTCCACAACAAACATCAGCAGATTGACTGCCAGCGCGATCCACAGGATGTAGCGATAACGGCGCGAGCGCAGCGCAGTCTGGTCGGCGTCGTGATTACAACAATGAGCACCCATTTGGCTTCTCCTCTGATCCGGGTGCAAACTAGGCTAAACCCTGTAGCAGCTACGGAGTCAACATGCAAAAAGCCATGACTATCGGCATGCTCGCCCGCGCCAGCGGAGTCAATCTGGAAACCATCCGTTTCTATGAGCGCAGTGGCCTGTTGCCGGCGCCACAACGCAGCGCCGCCGGCTATCGGCATTACCAGGAAGTGGATGTGCGGCGCCTGCGCTTTATCCGCCGCGGTCGCGAACTGGGCTTCAGCCTGGAAGAAATTCGCAGCCTGCTGGATCTGGCGGCCCAGCCGCAAAGCCCCTGCGCCAGTGCCGATCAGCTAGTTGGCGAGCACCTGGAAAGCATTGCCGCACGTATCCGTGATCTGCAAAACATGCAGACCGAACTACAGAAAATAGCCGGCTGCCAGAGTGAACACGCCGAACATTGCCGGCTGCTGGAGGCTCTGGACAGCCGCGACTGCTGCGCCTGACGCGGCAGTATTGATCGACTGTTCCGCAGTGCCGCACACCGGCACGTTCAAGCACGGCCATTGCGAGTGAATAAATGCCGATCCTTCAGCAGAGTGCGAGTAACGGCCGACCGAAATAACCCGGAAAACCGCTCAGGGATTCTCGGCCGCGTACTGCGGCAATAACGGCAGTCTGGCAATTTGCGCCGTCTGCTGCTGCCCGTCGCGCATCCAGCTAACGGAAACAGGCGCGTCACTGCTGCCGAACAAGCCCAGCTCATCGAGCAAGCCGCAGTATTCCGCAAAGGCGGTTTTGCGAGTGTCGTTAGCGTCTATTGCAACCAGCCGGTCACCCGGTTGCATGCCAGCCTTGTCTGCCGCACTGCCGCGCCAGATGGCGCCGACCACCAGCGCGCCATCACGTAACTCCGGCTCGAAGCCATAGGAAGCAAAGTCATGGTAGAGCGCGCTCTGTTGGTCAATCGGTTCGAGATACAGATCGTTGTGCAGCCAGTCGAGCGTCACCCGGAAGTGACGCAGGAACTCGATACCGACATGAAAATCCGAAACCGCCGTCCCGGTCACGACAGGGAAATTCTGCAGGCGCAGGTCGCCGATGCGCAGCTCGCGCATCCGGCGATGCTGACCTCGGCCGACTTGGCGCCGAAGACCGTCGATGACACCTGCCCCTCTTCGGTAGGTGCAGTGTCGGCAATCCGGTCACCGGATTGCGCAAGCAGGGCCTTCGGGATTGCAATGGATCCGTTGAAACCGAGGTCAACCAGCAGGGATACATCATCGGCATCGCTCACCCCCACGGCAATGCGCGGCGACCCGGAGGCGTCTGAACGCACGAACGGAATCTTCATCGCCTGCTCAAGCCCGCGCAGTTTCGACAACGAATTACTGATGGTGATTTTTTCCGCCTGGAAGTCGATCTGCCAGATGGCAGTTTGCAGCAGGCTGGCACCCATCAAGCCAGCAGAGGAAAGGCAGGCGAGTTTATTCGGCGGTTCGACCCAGTCAACCACGGCGCCAACGTCCTGAAACCCGAGCCCGGCGATGCTTATCTGCGGAATGCGTGTTACCGGTACCGTCAGGTGCTCACTCTCCGGCCCAGTCAACGCGATGTCGGCCACACGCTTGAGGCCGAGCTCACGCTCAAGCTGCGGGGCGATCGTCATCGGCGCGCCAGAATCGAGAATAAAGGTTTGTATGGATGACCCGGTTCCGGGCCTGGCTTGCAGCTGGATGGTGTTCTGCTTCAAGGCAAACCCTGTGCTGACCAGGAATTCGCTCTGCGCAGTTCTTGCGCCGGAAAGCAGCAGCTCCCCGCTGGTGAGCGCCTTGCTGGCAGGTGACACTTCAGGTTGCGCATTAACGCTCAATGCGCTCAAGGACGAGCCGAGTAACAGCACGGCCAGACTTGCTGAGTTTCTGCTGATTTTGCAAGGCATCATGTAAGGGCTCCAAGGCTAGTGAAAAGCCGGATTGCGGTATGGTGGAAAGCGAGAAACGTGCTGAGCTCTATTTGCAAGCAATCTGTTTGCAACCAAGGCGGTTACTGACCCACTTTCTGATGCCTGGGCTGCGCGTTTGTCTCAAGACAGCAACATAGCCTCAGCCACAGAATTACGTATGGCCTTGCCAGCCAGCTGCTCAACCAGCGTCAGGGCAAACTCCAGCGCGGTGGCCGGGCCCTGACTGGTGATGCAATTGCCATCCACCACCACCGGTTGATCGACAAAGGTGCAGCCGGATAGACGATCACTGAAAGACGGATAACAGGTCATGCGCCGCTGTTTGAGCACGCCGTAGCTTTGCAAGGCCAGCGCCGGCGCAGCACAGATGGCCGCATAAAACCGCCCCGCTTTGGCCTGTTGCTGCACCCGTTGCGCCAGCGGTTGGTGTTCGGCCAGCCGCTGTGCTCCGGGCATGCCGCCAGGCAGGGCAATCAGGTCGAAGTCCTGCGCCAGCACATCGTTAAGCATGGCATCGGCGGTCAGGCGCACGCCGCGCGAGCAGGTGATCATCCGCCGGGTTTCGATGCTGGCGACCACCACTTCGATCTCGGCACGGCGCAGCACATCGATCAGGGTCACACTTTCGATTTCTTCGACGCCGTCGGCGACTACAATCAGGGCTCGCAGGGTCATGGCTGGCTCACTAAAAACAGTTGTTCGGGAAACCGGCGACAAATGCTCCGGCCGCAGGCTGCTGGTATGATGCGCGACTTTCAGGGACTTGCGCGCATCACGTGCATCAGGTGTGACGGGCCCTGCGCTCTGTACAACAGGCAAACCGGGAGTCCACCATGCTGGAAAAACCGTTCCAACTCAAGGCACACAACACCCCGCCACGCACCGAAATGCTGGCCGCCCTGACTACCTTCCTGAGCTTGACCTGCATCGGTTTCCTCAACGCATGATCATGATCGGTGATGCACACGCCTATGCCCGCCAGCTCGCCGACAAGCAGGCGCGCCTGAGCGAGTTGCTGGCCCCGTTTGACGCACCCGCGCCGCAGGTGTTCGCCTCGCCACGCGAGCATTACCGGCTGCGCGCCGAGTTCCGCATCTGGCGTGAGGGCGGCCAGTTGCACTACGCCATGTTCGAGGCCGGCAACAACCACACGCCGATCCTGCTGGAACAGCTGCCGATTGCCGGGGAGCAGATCAACGCGTTGATGCCGCAGCTGAAAAATGCCTGGCAGACCAGCCGCGATCTGGCGTACAAGCTGTTTCAGGTCGAGTTCCTCAGCACCCTGAGTGGCGATGCGCTGATCACCCTGTGCTATCACCGTCCGCTCGACGCTGCCTGGCAACAAGCTGCCACGCAATTGGCAGCAGATCTTGGTGTCAGCATCATCGGCCGCTCGCGCGGCAAACGTCAGGTCATAGGCCGCGACTATGTGCAGGAAGAACTGCAGGTAGCCGGCCGCCGCTTCCGCTATCGCCAGCCCGAAGGCGCCTTCACCCAGCCCAACGGCGAGGTCTGTCAGCACATGCTGCAGTGGGCGTATGACGCCCTGGGTGAACGAAGCGATGACCTGCTGGAACTCTACTGCGGCAACGGCAATTTCACCCTGCCGCTGGCTACCCGCGTACGCAAGGTACTGGCCACCGAGATCAGCAAAAGTTCGGTCAACGCGGCACTGGCCAACCTGGCGGACAACAACATCAACAATGTCGAGCTGGTACGCCTGTCTGCTGAAGAGCTCACCGAAGCATTGAATGGTGTGCGCCCGTTCCGCCGCCTGGCGCATATCGACCTGCCCGGCTATGACTTTGGCAGCGTGTTCGTCGACCCGCCGCGCGCCGGCATGGACCCCGACACCTGCGAGTTGACCCGTCGCTTCGACCGTATCCTGTATATCTCCTGCAACCCGGTAACTCTGGCAGAGAATATCGCCCAACTGAACGACAGTCACCGCATCAGCCAATGCGCGCTGTTCGACCAGTTCCCCTGGACCCACCATATGGAAAGCGGTGTGTTGCTTGAGCGGCGCTAATGTGGCTGTTGCGCTGATCGGCCAGTAGCCAGAAAGAAACTGTTCACTCTGCAATCAGGAGCATCCTGTGATCACACTTCACCATTGCGTCAGCGCCCGCTCCTTCCGGCCCCTGTGGCTGCTGGAAGAGTTGGGCGTGCCTTACGAACTGCGCATGTGGCCATTTCCGCCGCGCGCAATGGCCCGCGAATTCCTCAGCGAGAACCCGCTGGGCACGGTGCCGCTGCTGGTAGACGGCGCTACCCGCATGACCGAGTCGGCCGCTATCTGCCAATACCTTGCCGCGCTGCACAAGCACGGCGAGCTGGATGTTGCCGCTGGTGATCCGGCCTTTGGCGCGTACCTGAACTGGCTGCACATGAGCGATGCCACCCTGACTTTTCCGCAAACGCTGGTGCTGCGCTACACACACTTCGAATCCGCCGAGCGTCTGCAACCGCAGGTAGCCAGCGACTACGCGCGCTGGTTTCTGGCGCGTTTGCGCGGCGTAGAAGCCGCGCTGGAACAGGCTGAATTTCTCTGCGCCGGACGTTTCACCGCCGCCGATGTGGCCGTGGGCTATGCCCTGCTGTTGGCAGAACATCTGGACCTGGCTGCGCAGTTTCCACCCAACGTCACGGCCTACTGGGCACTCCTGAAGGAGCGCCCGGCCTACCAGCGGGCCTTGCAGGTGCAACATCAGGCTGCGCTGGATCAGGGGGTGCCGACCATCCCTTCACCAGATATCCGGCCTTGAGCGGCCTCGCCGCCTGTCGCCGCGGCCCCCGCCGCTAGCGAAGGAAACCGGGGCGCAGGAAGGCTGGATCGGGGTAACTGTAGAAACCTTCGCCGCTTTTCATCCCCAGCTTGTCCTTATCGATGAAATTGCTCTGGAAGTACTCGGCCTTGGCCCCTGCCCTTGGGTCACCATGGGCTGCCAGCAGCTTCATCACGTTGACGACGGTCTGCATACCGATGGCGTCCATGATCGCGCAGGGTCCCACTGGCGAACCCGTGCCGATCATCCAGGTGCGGTCGATGCTCTCGAAATCGACCACTTCGTTAAGCAGCAGATCGGCCGCCGCACTGAGGAAGGGCACCACCAGCGAATTGATCACGTAGCCGGGCTGCTCCTTGCGGATCGGGATCGGGATCGGCACCATGCCGATCGCCGCGGCAAAGTCGAGCACCTGCTGGAACACCTGCGGGTCCGTACCGGCATGCCCCATCACCTCGCCGATATTGTGCTGCCAGACCCCGGCAGCGAAGTGCAAGGCCAGAAAGCGCTCGGGGCGGCCAGTGCTCTCGGCGAACTGGCTCGGCAGCAGGGTCGAGGTGTTGGTGGTGAAAACGGTTTTCGCCGGGGCGCAGCGGGCCGCATCGCGATAAAAGGCCTGCTTGATTTCAAGATTTTCCGGCACTGACTCGCTGAGGATATCGGCATCGCGCATGGCCTCGGCAAGGTCCGTGGTGTAACTCAGACGTGCGAAAGTCTGCTCGATCTCAGCCGCCGTGGCGCCACGCTGCTGCTGGAACAGCTGGGCATACTGTTGATGCAAGGCCTTGCCGGACTCGAGGCCTGTTTCGAAGGCGTCATACACGCTGACCTGAAAACCGCGAAAGGCAATCTGCCAGGCGATTTGCGAGCCAAGTACGCCGGCACCGGCCACTGTGACCTTGTTGAACTTCATTAAAGGTTCTCCTGCTGCTAGAAAATACGCGCGGTTATGCCGCGCTCTGGGCTATCAGCCTCGCGGGCTACACGCCGAACGGCGGTTGAATGGCCGATTCGCGGCCTTCGGCTTCTTCGAATTCGAGCACGTTGCCGAACGGATCGCGGCCGTAGACCGTTCGCACGCCGGGGCCGACAACAGTCGGTGCGCTATGAAAGCGCATGCCCGCCGCCGACAAGCGCGCGTATTCGGCGTCCACATCGGTCACCGCGAAGCACAGATGGGTGATGCCGTGATCGACTACCGGGCGCTGCGGGTCCTGCGGACGGGCACCGCCGGCGTGGAACTGGAATACCTCGAGCAACAGGTTCTGCCCGCGCAGATGCACCACTTCAGCCGCCGTACCCTGGACCGCGGTGATCTGCGCGGCGGCTTCCGATTCCGCGGTACCCGCCTGCCAGGAGAGTCGCATGCACGGCTGAAAGCCGAGCAGCCCGCAATAAAATTCAATGGCCCGATCGAGATCCGGCACCGACAGCGCTACGTGATTGATACCCAGAATCATGCTTCAGTCTCCTCTTGCCTGGTTGTAGATCGTAGGGTGGGTTAGCCGCATAGCGGCGTAACCCACCATGGATGCCAGCAGACATCCCTTTACCAACTTGCTGACCGACCGGTGGGTGACGGCCTGCGGCCTGACCCACCCTACGAAAATCAAACCATTACCGGGCCTGATCAATCGGCAGAGCTACTTCAGGTAATCGATGCGCATGCGCTCGATCGTGCCGTTGTACTTGAACGGCGCACGGTCGAAATACGCCAGTGACACCGGCGAGTAGCTGTCCATACCGACATCGAAGGCATCATTGGCGGTAAAGGCGAAGGCGGCGGTGCGCGGTACCGTGCCCTTGGCCACTTGCTTGCCGTTAACCCGCAGGGTGACCTCGGCGGCACCGCGCGACTGGGCGATATGCGTCTCCAACTCGATCTTCACCTTGCCGGTGGGCAGGGGTTCCGTGGCTTCGATGCGGGTGCGCTCGACCTCGAACAGGTTGTATTCATAGATCAGCTTGCCCTGGTCCACCCACATCGACAGGCCACCGTCAAAGCCACCCAGCGCAAACAGCACGCCCTCTGACTGCGGGTTGATTTCCACGTCTATCAGCATCAGGTTGCTGCGAACGCCGACTTTGGGGGCCGCAAATTCCGGCACGCCGACCACCGCCTGGGTGTAGTCAAACGAGGTCGCCGGATTCTGCGGTGCCGACATCGGGCTGTAGATCATCGACCACAAGCCACCACCCACCGGATAAACCTTGTTGGCCTTGGCTTCCTGGTCAAACAGCTTTTTCATTGCTTCGAGCTTTTCCGGGTACTGCGCGGCCAGATCGGTGGACTGCGAGAAGTCATTGTCCAGGTTATACAGCTGCCAGCTGTCATTCTCCGGCGACCAGGTGGCAATGCCCGGCGGAATGCCCGGCACCCAGGGTGAGCGCGGGCCCCAGACTGAAGCGATCCAGCCATCGTGATAAATCGCGCGGTCGCCCATCACCTCGAAGTACTGGGTGTGCTTCAGGCTCGGCGCCTTGGGATCGGTAAAACTGTTCTTGAAGCTGACCCCATCCATCGGTTCCTGGGTCACGCCATCCACCACTTTCGGCGGCGTGATGCCGATGGCGTCATACAGCGTTGGCACTATGTCGTTGACGTGGAGAAACTGGCTGCGCACGACGTTGTCATGCTTGATCCCTTTGGGCCAGGAGATCGCCACGGGAGTGCGCATGCCACCCAGATGCGACGGATTCAACTTGACCCCCTGATACGGCGTCGAGCCGGCCCAGGCCCAGCCAACGTGGTACATGTTGGCGGTTTTCGGACCACCCAGCACGTCCAGACCACCCAGCTCATCCAGGGCACGGATGTGATCCTGGATTTTCGTGGCAATCCCGTTCTGTGCCAGCAATTCGCTGATGGTGCCGTTTTGCCCTTCCGCACTGGAACCGTTGTCACCGACGATATAAATCACGATGGTGTTGTCGCGGATGCCCAGTTTGTCCAGCTCGTCGATCAGTCGACCGGCCTGGACGTCGACGTGCTCGGTCATGCCGGCGAACAACTCCATCAGGCGCAGCTGAAAGGGCCGCTCGTCTGCCGGAATGCTGTCCCAACCGGCCATGGTGGCTGCTCGCGGGGTCAACTTGGCATCGGCAGGAATCCAGCCCAGCGCCTGTTGCCGGGCGTAGGTTTCTTCGCGCAGCACATCCCAGCCCTGATCGAACTTGCCCTGGTACTTGTCAGCCCACTCCTTGAAAATCTGCTGCGGGCCATGGGAAGCACCGGGCGCCCAATACATCAGAAACGGTTGATCCGGGGCCAGGGCGCGCTCCTGCTGCATCCAGGCGATGGCCTTGTCGGTCATGTCCACAGAGAAGTGGTAATCCGGTTTGTCCGGGGATGGCAGGCGCACGGTGTTTTCGACAATGGCCGGTTTGTACTGCGAGGATTCGCCGGCCAGGAAGCCATAGAAGTAATCGAAGCCGATCTGCTGGCTGGTCGGCCACAGATTAAAGGGCCCCTGGCTGGTTGCCTGTTCCGGTGGCGTGTTGTGCCATTTGCCGAACGCTGCCGTCTTGTAGCCGTTTTCACGCAGCACCTTGGCCACCGTCGCGGTGGACGCTGGCAGGCGGCCAACATAGCCGTCCCAGTCGTTGGCCAGTTCGGCAATCTGGCCAAAGCCGACGCGGTGGTGATTGCGCCCGGTGAGCAGCGCCGCACGGGTGGGCGAGCAGATCGAGGTGTTGTGGAAGCGGTTGAAGGAGATGCCGGTTTCGGCAATCCGCGACAGCGTCGGCATATGCACCGGCCCGCCGTAGGTGTCGGGAATCGCCGGGCCGACATCATCAAGCATGATGATCAGCACATTCGGCGCGTTGGCCGGCACATGGCTGACCTGCTTGTTCGGCGCGTACACCGATTGCGCGATGGTCGGGCCGGCCGTGCTGCCGGAATGCCTGCCGGGATAAGGCAGAATTTCGCCGTCAGCGGCTTGCGTGCCCTCGGCGATAGCCGACATGGGCAGCAACAAGGCCAGCATGGTCAGGATTGCAGACGCGAGAATATTCATGAGTATCTCCATTGCGCTTGAGCGGCACGGCCCCGGCAAACCCGCTAACGGCTTGACGCTCGTAGGGTGGTCAACTAGCGCAGCGATTGGCCACCAACTGAAGGTTAATCACACGCAGGTAACAAGAGTCTGGTGGCCAAGCCTCCGGCGTTGACCACCCTACGACAGCGTCCTGTAACCATCAGGGCATCGGCGTCACCGACGGCGGCGTCCATTTCCGATCGAGCAGCGACTGCTCCGGTGTGTAGTTGCGCAGGTTCATGTAGAAAGTGCCCTTGGGCGCCGGCAGCCAGTTGGACTCGCGCTCGGCTCCGGGCGACTCGTTCTGCACATAGATGGTGATACCACCATCGGCATCGCGCTTGAGCGGGCTGCGATCACCCAGCGAATAGCGCTTGATCGGGTTTTCCACCAGGTTGTAGTCGGTGCCGTACATGGTCAGCGACCAGAACGACTTGACCGGCGGGAACTGCCCCGGCGCGATGCGCACCTGGTACTTCTTGCTGCCGTCGAGGATGTCGCCTTTGACGTCTTCAAACGCCAGGATGTACATGGCCTCCTCCGGCTCATTGCCGATCACCCCGGCCAGGCACTGCGGACCGGCACGATTGAGATACTCACCGGCCAGACCGGCGCGGCCATAGGTCTTGGAGGTAAAGCGCCAGCCGTTGATCTTGACGCCACCGTAGAACACCTTGATCGACGCCTTGAGGATTTCCATGCCGGTGACCGCGGCACGGGCCAGGCCGCGCTTGGTCGCCTCGTCCATTTTGTCGACGTCCATGCCAGGGCCGACGCCGATATCCTTGAAGGCACTCATCAACACTGCCTGCTCGCCGACCGGCGGGTCTTCGCTCATGGCGCGGTTCATGGTTTTCCACTCGCCCAGCGGATCGCTCTTGGGGCTGGGCTGGAACACATTGCGGTCATCGACCGGCTGGTAGTCCTTGTTGCCCCATTGCGACAGCGGCGTCAGCTTGTACTGATCCTGGATGGCATGGGCGGCCGGCAGATCTTCCGGTCCGCTGATCAGGGTGCGGCCGAAGATCAGCACGGCATTGGTGCGCGAGGGATCCACCGCCTTGACATCATCGGGCAGCGTGCCTTTCCAGTGCGGCCCGACGATGGCGTAGTTGCCCGCCTTGGTGCCGGTGGTGCGCTTGCCAATGTAGGCAAAGTTGTCGCCGTCCAGGGACGCCAGTTCCATGGTGTAGTAGCGGTCACCGGTATCCGGCACCGAGATAATCATCGGCTCCTTGGCCAGGTCCAGCCAGGCGATGGTGTACAGGGTATCGTTGTTGGCACCGCCGCCGTCCTTGTAGGTGGCGTCAGCCAGCGCCCGGTGATGCCAGAACTGATTCAGCGGCACATAGGGAATCAGCTTTGGATTGCGCTCTTGCGTGACCCACAGCCAGCGCACGGTTGGCAGATAGATCCACGGGTAGCCGATGACATAGGCCTGGATGCCCAACGCATAGGCATATTCCTCACGCCAGTCGACCGTCTGTGTAGCTGCGCCGGTGCCCGTGGTGATGGTCGGTTGCGATTCATCCGCCAGACTGCCCAGCTCGGTTACGGCCCCGCTCTGCGTCTGTTGCGCAAGGCTGGGCAGACTGAACAAGCTGATAAGAAGCGGCGCGACCAGTAATTTGCCAATGAAGTTCATGGGGTTCTCACTTCGCTCTCAGAGCGTGCCTAAAAAATCGATCAGGGCGCGATTGAATTCGGCAGGGTCTTCTTCCGGTGCCATATGCGCGGTTTTCGGAATAAACACCTTGCTGCGTAACCCGGGCATGGTGGTCGCGGCCGCATCAATCGGCTTCTTGGCCCACTGCAAGGCCGAATCTTCCTCGCCGATGACGACCATGGACGGCTGATGTATCAGCGCGCCGGCAAGGAAGGAGGTCTCCTTCCAGTTACGATCAAAGTTGCGGTACCAGTGCAGTGGCGGGGTAAAGCCGCTGTGGGTGAACTGTTCGACGTAATAATCAAGGGCCGTTTGGCTCAACCAGTCCGGCAGCTGCCTTGGGTTGGCAATCTTGCGTGCGTAAGGGTCGCTGACGTTTTCCAGCACCGTATCCCCCGGATCGAAGAAGACGATCCAGCCTTCGCCGGGTGAAACATCGGCGGACAGCGAGTACAGCGCGCTGCGCATGGTCAGGTGCGGGTCGTGGTCCATTTCCTTGTCGGCCTTGCCGACCGCCTGGAAATAGTCCTGATAGAACACCTTGTCCTTGACCAGGTTTTTCCAGATCGCTGATGGCGGAACCGGTGGGCGAAGCGAGTAGGCCGAACTGACCAGCACTACCGCCCGAAACAGGTCGGGACGCAGCAATGCCGCGTGTGTGGCAACGACGGTGCCGATATCCCAGCCGACCACCACCGCCGACTTCTCGCCCAATACCTGGAGCAGGCCGACCACATCGCCGACCAGCTGGGTCACGTCATAGTCTTCGATGCCTGCCGGCGCACTGGTCTGGCCGTAGCCGCGCTGATCCGGCACCACCACCCGATAGCCGGCCGCCGCCAGCGGCGCGATCTGCTTGCGCCACGAGTACCAGAGCAGCGGGAAGCCGTGCAGCAGGATCACCAACGGGCCGCTGCCGGCCTCGACATAGTGCATGCGGATGCCGTTGACCTCGGCAAACTTGTGGTTGTAGCTGGCCGGATCATCAACCGCTCCACTACCCGCAGCCAAGGCCATGCGCGGCAGTGTGGCAGCGGCTAGCAGGGCCAGATTGACCCCTACGAATTCTCGACGATTCATGTGCGTTCCTCCACGTGACAGGTCATGCACCGCTCAGAGCGGGTAACACTCCGGCTTGTGGGTCATTCTCAGCCTGACCGGTGGCTGTCGCTTATGATTTGCCGCCAAGCTGCTAGGCTGAGATTTCCACCCGCCCGGAGTGTTTGCCATGCCGCTCTATGCGCCTGCCGTGCCGGTGCGTTACAGCGCCCTGCTGCTGGACTATCTGCATGACGCCCACGCCGACAGGCTGCCGACTATCCTGGCGGCAGCCGAGCTGGATGAAAGCGCCTTCGCCTACGCCGACACCTCGCTGAGCTGGACGCAATGGGAAGCCCTGGTGCAGGCCTGCGCCACGCAAACCGGCTGCCTGGATCTGGGTTTCGAAGTGGGTCGGCGCATTTCCCTGAACAGCCAGGGCGCCATGGGCGTGGCCCTGCAACGCTGCGCCAGCATCGATCAAGCACTGTGTCTGGCCTCGCGCTACTTCGGCTTGCTCACCCCAGGTTTCTGCATGCAATACCGGCGCACTGCCGAGGGTGGCGAACTGGTCTACCGCCCGACCGCCATGATGAGCCCGGACACCCTGCACAGTTTTTACGAGGTGCATGCGGTGTCGCTGTTTATGCAAATGCGCCAGGTGTTGCAGCAGCGCCTGAGCGCCTATGACGTGTACCTGTCAATGGATGCACCACGGCATGTACAGCGCTACCTCAAACTGACACCTGCGCGCTTTCATTTCGGCCTATTACCCTTGCCGGAAGTGCGCGTGCTGTTGCCTGCCGAGCTGCTCAAGCAACCCCTGATCGCCGCAGCAGCGGGCGCCGCCAACGATGACGACCTGGCCAACCTGCGTAACAGCCTGCCGCTGACCCACAGCTGGGGCGACTGGGTGCTGTTGATGCTGCGCGAGGCGGATGGCTGTCAGCCCACCCTGAAGGATCTGGCCGGCTTGATGAATATCGGCGAACGCAGCCTGTCGCGGCATCTGGCCAGAGAAGGGCAAAACTTTCGTGATTTATCCGTGCAGGTGCGTTACCAGCGGGCCTGTACCCTGCTGCAAAACCCCGCCAACTCGGTAACCCAGATCGCCTACCATCTGGGTTTCCAGCACCCGGCCAATTTCAGCATTGCCTTCCAGCAAGCCTGCGGGGTGAGTCCTGTGACCTATCGGCGGAATTTGCCGAGCCACAGCCCGCAGTAAAATCTGGCGATGCTCGGCTACAACTTGCGTAGCGCGACAAAACACAAGCCAGCCGAAACCACTTCCAGCAGCAGGGCAGTGAGGTTGAAAGTCTGCTGCAGACCGCCGTCCAGCCACAGACCGCCGATACGCGCCAGCGCCATGGAGCTGTAGAGCAATATCAGCAGGGTCAGCGCAGCGCGGGTCAGATCGAGCCGGCTCATGGCCAGCAGCAGGTACACCGCCAGGCCGATCTGCAAGCCGCCGTAATAGGCACGCACATCGGTGATCGCCGCTGGCGCCATCAGCAGCATGCCACTGAGATTGCTCATCTCTTCCGGGCGGACAAAATAGGCAATGCCCAGGCCGGCCAGAACAAGAGCCTGTATGGCGAGCAGGATGCGCGAAAACAGCATGATGAAATCCCCTTGAAGTTGATCGCAGCGAGCATAGCAGTCTGCCGGCTGGAAATACCCAACCTCGTGCATAGGTGCCCCTAGCGCTGGGCAAAACCCCTCTCGCCAACCCTCTACCGCTTGCGAGAGAGGAGGCGACGCGCTTTTCGCTGGGGCGACAGCGGCGCAACGGGTAAACTGGCGATCCTTTGTTCGACTGCCGGTTCCCTGCCATGACCTTTGCCGCCCTCGGGCTGATTGAGCCGCTGCTGCAAACCCTGACCACTCTTGGCTACAGCGAGCCGACTGCCGTGCAGCGCGAGGCGATTCCCGCCGTGCTCAAGGGTCGTGACCTGCTCGCAGCTGCGCAGACCGGTACCGGCAAGACCGCCGGCTTCGCCCTACCTCTGCTGCACACCCTGACCATGCAAGGCCCGCAGGTGGCCAGCAACGGTGTGCGCGCGCTGATTCTGGTACCGACCCGCGAGCTTGCCGAACAGGTGCACCAGAGCATAAGGACCTACGGACAGCAGCTGCCGCTGCGCAGCTATGCGGTGTATGGCGGAGTCAGCATCAATCCGCAAATGATGGCGCTGCGCAAAGGCGTCGACCTGCTGGTCGCAACCCCCGGCCGATTGCTCGACCTGTACCGGCAGAACGCGGTGAAGTTCAATCAGCTGCAGGTACTCGTACTCGACGAAGCCGACCGCATGCTTGACCTCGGCTTCTCTGGTGAACTCGACCAGGTATTCGCTGCACTACCGCGCAAACGCCAGACCCTGCTGTTTTCCGCGACCTTCTCCGAGGCCATCCGGCAGATGGCCGGCAACCTGTTGCGCGACCCGCTGTCGATCGAAGTCACCCCGCGCAATGCTGCTGCCAAAACGGTCAAACAATGGCTGGTGACGGTGGACAAGAAGCGCAAGGGCGAACTCATGCTGCACTTGCTGCGCACGCAGCCCTGGGGCAAGGGGCAAGCGCTGGTATTCGTCAAGACCCGTAAAGGGGTCGATCAACTGGAACAGGAACTGCGCAACGCCGGTATCAGTGTCGATGCGATCCACGGCGACAAACCGCAAGCTACCCGTTTGCGCGCACTGGATGGCTTCAAGGCCGGCGAGGTACAGATTCTGGTGGCCACCGATGTCGCGGCCCGCGGCCTGGATATCCATGACCTGCCGCTGGTAGTCAACTTTGACCTGCCAATCGTCGCCGAGGATTATGTACACCGCATCGGCCGCACCGGCCGCGCCGGTGCAACGGGCCAGGCGCTGTCACTGGTGTGTGCCGATGAAGTGAACCAGCTGGCGGCCATCGAAACCCTGATCCGCCAGACCCTGAAGCGCGAGGAAGAAAGCGGTTTCGAACCGGATCACCGCGTTCCGGCAACCGATGCCAGTGGTCAGGTGTTGAAGAAACCGAAGAAAGCCAAAATCAAGCCGATACCGGGCAGTGGTGGCGCGGGCAAAACCGGCAAGGTGCATCTGGGCAACTGGTTCGAGGACGGCGACAAACCGAAGGTCAAGGCCGTGCGTAAAGCACCTCGATTGGGTGGCAAGCCTGCAGGCAGGTAGTCCGAGGCCTGTGACTTGAGCAATAGAGCAGTCGCTGGGGAGCGGCGCCTCGCCGCGAAAAGCGCGTGCCGAGGGCGGCACTCCCACAGACAGGTGGCGCTACAGCGGCCTGGTCATATAACGGTGATTGGCAATCCCGGCCAGCGTCGAAATCCGCTCCTCTACCACGCTGAAACCGAGCCGCTCATACAACGCCTG
>ERZ795055.1726-NODE-1726-length-17318-cov-5.540057_pt1 | contig 17318 bp, 8 predicted proteins | sample MGYA00375139_ERZ795055 | MGnify/ENA primary metagenome ERZ795055 (study PRJEB30184, sample SAMN05720283) | anaerobic digester metagenome | isolation source: active sludge of municipal wastewater-treating anaerobic digesters | place: USA | collected 2015-01-23 ... | reverse complement strand
CAGAATTCTTTACCTCGTAGAGGTTAGGGAAGGAAGTAGACCCTATTGTAGCATAAAGCAATCATTTGCCCGTAGGGCATATGGTATTGTAGCCCCCGGTTATCCCACATGGCTCTTTACCTCGTAGAGGTTATGGAAAATAATTCAATAAGCTCTACAGAATGTTAATACCGGAGATTCAATTATAATTCTTAATTTATGTAGTAACAAAATCACCTTCCATACTCCTCTCGAGCTGCCGTGCCTTCATAATGAATTCGTCAATATTCATTTCTTTATAGAATATCATTCCATGTGTGGCACGGATCTTAGGACTGTCATTATCATAAAAGAAATCTTTACCAAGAATAAGCTGAACCTGCTTATATTGTTCAACCCATATCTGACGTGACAAATCCGAGAAAGGTCCATCCAGTTCCGGACTGGGAAATGAAGCATCAACCTGACTGATATAGCAGTTCCTGAAGGACCAGTCAAGGACTGCCATTGAATTCAGCGATACCGGGGTGAAAACATTTGCTTCGGAAGGATGAAATCTGAACCAGACATTTCTGTACCCGATGATCCTCAGTTCAGACAGGTCCTTTTCCTTTTTCCACTGGATCAATGCCTGGGCAATTGCCTGAAGGACTTTATAATGAGTATCGGGACCTGATCCTTCGGGATCAAAAGCAAGGCTTATAACGGTGGGCTGGATCCTTCTCAGCATTTTGAGGATGGGCAGCACATCCCGGTTTTTTTGAGGCTGGGAGGTAAAAATATCACCCGTATAGAATCCCAGCCGTAAGTGCTCAATATTCTTTACCTTAACACCATAGTGAGCCCACACAAGCTCTTCCTCAAATTCGCGAAGCATACCCTTAAGCTTCTGAATATCGGGAGGATTTTTTTCACCGCTATAGCTGGTCTTTAAAACATTAATATTCTTTCCAAGCTGATTTACCAGGTCTTCTTTAGATTTCAGATCATAGATATCTACCATAACCCTTGTAATACGATGGCATATCCCCCTTAATTTGCCCTTCTCGTCCCGATCAGCCACTTTGTCCAGATAATGGCTCACATCTTTGTCGAACTTATACCTGTATCCCTCTTCAAAAAAGTCAGGATAGCGGAGCATCTGTATTTTACCTTGCAGGATAAGGTCCAGAGTCTCCTGCATGAGGTTCAGTAACATTTTATTGGTCACCGCTGTGAAACCTGAAGTCATAACTGCGAAGTGAAAGCGGTTTGTGTGTATCCTCAATTGAGGTACAATGCATGGAAAGATCCCGAGCATAATATCATCATGGTGTGGGCCCGTATGAAGGAAGATCTGATCATTCTCCTTTACCCTACCTTTTTCGATCTTGTTTTTTGTCGATTCTATTACATCCCTGACAGCTTTGAGGCTCAGATCAGGAATGAGAGAACAATATTCGTCATTTTTAAGATCTTTCAACTCCAGATTATGAGCATATTTATCGATTTTCCGGCAAAGGTCAAAGACTGCTCTTTCAGTTTTTTCAAAACTCCAGTCTCCCCGGCGATAATATCTTTCAACACTGTCATGAAGCTGGATGGCAGCGCCCTGTGTCAGATAAAACCTCGCATTTTTCAGCCTCTGTAATACTGTTGCAGGGAAAAGGTTATCGGGTTCATTTTCGAGTGCGTTTTTTATCACCTGAGCCTTAGCTTCACCGGCTGCAAAAACTATGGCGGTACAGTCAGGATTGAAGGTCAGGGTACCCAGACCAATTGTTAACACCAGCCTCTTCCGGGATACTTCAATACCACCAAGGTCGCCTGCCGCTGCTGCCTGTGATTCAAAATTGGTTGCTGTAAGCCGTGTAGTCGAATTCTGATCGCTGCCCCGGGTATTAAAGGCAATGCTGCCGTCAGGGCCTATACCTCCCAGGAAAAAGCCTATTCCTCCTGCCTCTCTTATCCGGTTCTCATATTCAGTACACCAGTTATCTATCCTGAAGATCGAAGCCTGCTGTATTTTTTCAAGAGGAGTTATTGCTTCTCTGTTCCGTAAAGTAAGGTCTATCCTGTTATCGGGGAATACTTGTGAATAATGCAGTTCGTCATACAGAGAGATATTTTCGGCATTCATCATAAGTGCTCCGGATGGATCAAGACCGAATCCCTTGATATAAAAATTAAGAACATAATTATAGAAACTGTTCTGCTGCCGTGGATCAATCGGATAGAACTCATCAATCTGGACAAATCTCAGCTTCTGAAGAGAAGGTTTTTTTCTGATTGAAAACCCATTATCTTCCATTATCCTTCTGGTCTCAGGTTTTGCCCAGTCATTAAGAAACCTCATTGTCCATTTAATGAAATATTCAGGCGTTTTCCCTGTGGGAAGGCTGATCAATCCACCCGGATTTTCCGAGACCCATTCAAGGAATCTCAGGGAAGTCAGTAATCCCAGCTCGGGAAAGTTCTGAACGACTAAATAAGGAACCTTTGTTGAATGGGCTGTTCTTCCGGATCGTCTCCGGAACGACAATTCAACATCTGTCAAACCCTTTAGTTTCATGATTTATTTTATATTACTTGATATCAATCGCAATCCATTTACTGATAGCATAAGGTGTTTTGGAGTTTAAAGTTTCCCCTCCTTTTTTTGAAGGAGGGGTGGCCGGGATTACTGACTTTAGAATATTTTCAATTATGCTGTCCCGGCCGGGGTGGTTAAAAGAGGATTCAGCTGAAATAGAGTTATTTCTCAGATATGCTCTGAGAGGTTTAAGACTTTTTCGGTTGAAAAGGTGTCTGTTTCATAATAAATTAAGTAACAAGTAAAAATCAAATTAACCACCCCGGCCAGACAATTTATATTTCTGCAAGTCTGATGTTTTCTGCGTCTGGCCACCCCTCCTTAGAAAGGAAGGGAAACTAATTTCCTATAAACCTGTTAATTATAGTAGTTCATGTTATTAAAATTTCCATATGATGACGGCTAACGCCTTAACCCCCCAGTTATCTCAATAAAGCATCGTACATGATCTCTGCCGGATGCATTGCTTTTCTTCCTGTTCCTTCGAGGATCTGGCACCGGCAGGATGTTCCCGGAGCGGCTATTACAGCATCTTCAGGTGCAGATCGAACTGCGGGGAACAGTACCATCTCTCCTATCTTCATACTGAGCTCATAATGTTCCTTTTCATAACCGAATGATCCTGCCATGCCGCAGCACCCGCTTGGTATCTCCTCAACCCTGTAATTAGCAGGTATTGAAAGCATTTTTTTTGTAAAGGAAGTGGAAGCGATCGCTTTCTGCTGGCAGTGACCATGCAACATTATCAACAGCGCATCGTCGGCAAACTGGGCTGAGCTTATTCTGCCATTCTCATATTCCCTGCTTATGAATTCATCAAGCATCATGGAATGGTTTCCCAGTTGCTTTGCAGATTCTTTCAGGCTATCCTTCACAATTTCGGGATATTCATCCCTGAATGTCAGTATCGCGGATGGTTCTATCCCGATCAGAGGGGTTGTTTCAGAAACCAGATCCTTCAGCATCGATACATTCTTCTCTGCCACCTTTCTGGCGCTCCTAAGTAATCCTTTCGATAAAAATGTCCTTCCGCTTTCGATATGCGTAGGTATTACAACCTGATATCCAAGAGTTTCGAGAAGCAGAATCGTTTTTATACCGATATCGCTTTCGTTGTAATTTGTAAATTCATCAGCGAAAAGATAAACCTTTCCCAACGGATCTTTCATATTCTTTGAACCGCTCTGGCATTTTTCAGCCCAGGTCCTCAGTGTGATCTTCGACAGGAGCGGAATACTTCTTTTTACTTCAAACCTTATAATCTTCTTGAAAAATGGAAGACCTGTGACCGTATTTGTCAGGGGTCTTATGAGGTGGCCAAACCGGTTGATCCTGGGTAGCCATCCGATTAGCAGCGTCCTGACTGGTATTCCATGAAGTCTGTAATAATGCTGAAGGAATTCCGCCTTGAGCTTTGTCATATCGACATTTGAAGGGCATTCCGATTTGCATGCCTTACATGAAAGGCAGAGATCCATCACCTTATATATTTCCTTATGATTATAGGGATGCTTCTTTTTTGAGCGGGTCAGATACTCACGAAGTATATTTGCCCGTCCCCTTGTCGATTTATCCTCATCTCCGGAAGCCATGAATGACGGGCACATTGTTCCCCCGATAATGGAACTTTTCCGGCAATCACCAGAACCACTGCATTTTTCTGCTGCACTGAGTATAGTTCCTTTATCAGGAAAACTAAAGATTGTTTCAAGAGGTTTAATATATTCTCCGGTCCTGTACCGGAGGTTTGTATGCATGGGAGGAGAATCAATTATCTTCCCGGGATTTAAAATATTATACGGATCCCATGTCTTTTTAAGGTTCCGGAGAATACTGTAGATCTTTTCACCCAGCATAAGAGGAATGAATTCTCCTCTCAGCCGGCCATCACCATGTTCACCGCTAAGAGAACCCCTGTATTTTTTAACAAGATGCGCAATTTCTGTTGCCAGGCTCCGGTAAATTGCCACATCAGCCGGATCTCTAAGGTCGAGAAGAGGGCTCAGATGAAGTTCTCCCGTAGCTATATGCGCGTAATAGGCGCAGTTCAGATTGTGTTTTTTCAGAACACCCTGAAATTCTTCAATATAATCAGGAAAATAATCCGGAAGCACAGCTGTATCTTCAATTACCTGAACAGACCGCTTTTCTCCGGGAATAATCAGAAGCACACCAAGACCGGCCTTTCTCAAATCCCAGATTCCCTGTATTTCGTTATCATCGGTATAAAGCGGGAAATGGTAACCATATCCTGAACTGCGCAGATCCTTCTCTATATTCTGAGCTGTTTTAATTATCTCTTTTTCTGTCTTTCTCAGGATCTCAATAATCAATATGATCTTTGGATTACCGTTTATAAAGAACCTGTTTTTGCTTTGGCTGATATTATCTTTTGTACAATCGAGGATAAAGTCGTCAATCATCTCAACTGCAGCAGGTTTATGCTTAAGGATCAGATTATTAGCCTTGACAGCATCTGACAGGCTCGTGAAATGTGCACAAATGAGACCGGTCTTCAGCTTAGTCAGCGGAAGCAGATTGAGTTTCATCCTGGTAGTAAAAGCCAGTGTTCCTTCGGAGCCTGCAAGCAGCCTGCATATGTTTATTTTTTCTCCGTTCCCGGTGAAAGGATCGGTGTCAAGAAGTGCATCAAGTGCATAACCGTTATTTCTCCGTTTCAGATCAGGATGAGGGTACTGTTTTCTTATCTCCTCCTGGTTACCGGGATCAGATAAAATGTTCCTTATGTACCGGTAAACAGATGTTTCAATCGAATTATTTTCGCTGTTACATTTTTCAGTGAACTGCCTGGTGGTAAGTGGCCGGAATGTGGCCTCTGATCCGTCGGAAAGTATCACCTCCGTTTCAAGTATATGGTCCCTGACACTACCATAAATCAGTGAATGAGCTCCGCATGAGTTATTCCCGAGCATTCCTGCCATACAGCAACGGTTGGCCGTTGATGTTTCCGGACCAAACATAAGTCCAAATGATTCAAGATGCTTATTAAGTTCCGCCAGGATGACTCCCGGTTCAACCACTACCCATTTTTCAGAAGGATTGACTTCAATTATCCTGTTCATATATTTCGAAACATCCAGAACGATGCCGGAGCCTACCACCTGGCCCGCAAGGGATGTACCCGCTCCCCTGGGGATGACCGAACTTTTTACTGACCTGGCAAAAGCTATCGTCTTTTTTATATCCTCCTTATCTTTCGGCCTTACGACAGCAAGTGGCAGTTCCCTGTATGCAGATCCGTCTGTCGCATAGAGTATCCTGTGCATCTTATCCGTAAAAAGATCTCCCTTCAGTTCAGCCTTGAGTTTATCAAATTTCATTTTGCAGTTAATTCTTTTTTATACCAAAAGCAGGATCTATTCTGAGGAAAGGGATAATCAGGAATCCTGGTATGGTACAGATTAAAACATATATAAAGAAGTGTTGATATCCAAGAAGTTCCTGGAGTGATCCTGAGATCATTCCGGGAAGCATCATCCCGAGCGCCATGAAACCTGTGCAGATAGCATATTCTGCTGTTTTATAACGGCTTTCACTGACATAATACAGCATGTAAAGAGTATAGGCAATAAATCCGAATCCATAACCGAACTGCTCAAGAGCTATCGAGAGATATACCATTATATTCTCCGGCATCGGCTGGGAATATGCAAGATAAACATATACCGCGTCGGGCAGATTGATACAGACAGCCATTATCCATATAAGCCGTTTTAATCCGTATTTCGAAGCTGCTATACCACCAAGGATACCTCCGAGTGTTAAACAAAGCATCCCGATGGTACCGTAAGCTATACCATATTGCGCCGAAGTAAGTCCTATCCCGCCTGTACTTCGTGAATCGACAAGGAACGGTGTTGCAACTTTGACAAGCTGTGATTCACCCAGCCTGTAAAACAGGAAGAACAACAGAGCCGGTATTACTCCGGGTTTTGTGAAGAAAGATACAAAGACCTCTTTATAAACACCCCAGCTGATCTTTTCTTTTTCATCGTTCTCAGCAGGATGGGGAAGGATAATACGGTTATATATTGCCAGCAGAACAAGAAGCACCCCTATGAAACCAAGTGCGACGGTCCAGCTGAATGCTACGTTCCCTGCGGTGACAAGAAACCCCGATGACGTTGAAACGGTCAGATTTCTGTTCACTTTTACGGAAAGAGCCACAGGTTTATTCCAGTTAAGGCTTGTGAACTCAAACCTGCCGGACTGGTTTTTAGAAATATCGATATCCTTGCTTCCTGTCTTTCGTGTAACATTTACTACAACCGTCTTTCCTTCTTCGGGAGGAGCAGACAATGCGATATAAATTACAGATGAGTCCGGAAGTGATTGTCCTGCCTGATAAAGGGGCACCTGAAGTTGTTCAGGGAATAAAAGTATCTCCGGTTCATCTTCTGAACTTATAATATTGATTGATGACGGATCAAAAGGTTCATATTCTTCAGCCTGCACAGAAACAGCCTCAAAATTAACTGATTCCAGCCCTGTATTTTTTAATACAAGTCCTGCGATCACCGGGATTATTCCCAGGGCTGTAAGCATTGCAAAGCGGTAGAATGTGGAACGTATACCGACAAAAAATGCCTGTTTATGCTGGTCGAGGGCGTACATATAGAAGCCATCAGCCGCTATATCATGACTGGCAGAACCAATTGCAATAAGGGCGAAAAGAGCAAGGGTAAGCGGGTAAAAGAAAGGGAGGGGCATAAGGATCCCTGCAGCAATAAAGGCCAATCCGAGCCCCAGCTGTGTCCATACAACCCAGTTCCTCTTTGTCGATACTACATCAACATAAGGGCTCCATAATGGTTTAATCGTCCAGGGAAGATACAGAAGGCTTGTCCAGAAAGCAAATGAGGCAATGGAGATACCCATCGTCTTGTAGATCAGCCCTGAGGTGATCATTACAATGCTGTAGGGCACACCCTGATAGAAATACAGTGTGGGTACCCAGGCCCATGGCGACCGATCCTTTTTTATCTCCATTTTACTGATTCTGTAAACTGTTAAAAGTATATCCTTTTGCAGAGAAATACGCGATTATTTCTTCAAGTTTCAAATAAAATTTATCAGTCCTGTCCGGATGGGTTCCCGGATGAATTAATATAAGGGCCCCTCTTAATCCATTCGGGTCAGTCGACTCAAATCCCTTAAGCCGGTCATACAATTCCTGAGACGACTTATAGTTCTGCATATCGGGTGTGGTATAGTCGGCATTCGTACCTGTACCCGGAGTGAAATTAATGAGTTTTGCACCAAGTGATGCAGTCCAGTTCGCAACTGCAGAATTATACCATTCATAAGGAGCAAGGAAATACTTTGTTTCAGGCTGTTTGATCTTCTTTTTAGAGAGTCCGGCATAATTTGTTTTCAGATCGGAAATGAAAAGTCCCTTATCCACAAGAAGTGAATCCCTTTTTTCCCAGGAAGCGTAAAGAAGATGTTTATCCGAATGAGGACCAATAAAATGACCTGCTGATATAATCTTTTTCAGAATTTCATCATTCCCCGGATTCCTGAGGAAATTACCTGTAAAAAAGAATGAACCGCTTGATCCGGTTTTTGCCAGTACATCCAGAATATGATCCATTCCCTCCCTGAACTCATCAGCAGAAAAAAGCAGATAAATTTCCTTCCTGTCATTTTTTCTGATTATTGCACCATTTTCATCAATAAGTTCTCCCCTGCGGGCAGCAGATTGTTTTAATCCTTCCTTTTCGAGAGCCGACAAGTATATTGTAAGGTCAGCTGTACCATCCATTGTAGGTTCATTTGAACTGTAGTCTCCTATGTCGTCATGATAGAGAGCCTTACCATTCTGGAATTGTACGTAGGGATCAGGACGCAGAAGAGACAGACCGAGTTGCTGGTCATAGATCCTGCGGTAGATCGGACCGTCAACAAGTCCTCCTTCCGGTATCTTTCCGGTTACAGCAGTCAGGGAAGAATGTGGATATTGCGGATAATCGCCGCCTGCCGGCAGACCGCATATCATTGATGTCCCCCATGGATTGCATCCGAATAACCAGTCACGTAAAGCTGCTTCTGTCTCTGCAAACTGATCATCGCCTGTTGCCTCTGCATAAAACAAGTGCTGTGTAAGTGCTGCAGTAACATAATTATTTGAACACCATATAAATGGTATTTTAACTTTAAAAGGATCCTCTGTTCTTCTTTCCTCCATCATCCGGAGCCCTCTTCTCATAAAAGCTTTATATTTTTCAGAATATTTTGTTTCTGACTTTGCAAGCCCGGCATGCCCGAGGTTGACAAAAGGATAGAACTGATAATGACGGGCAGTATCCATCTCGATCCATGGTGAAACCCGCTCCAGCGTCCCCCAGTAATCAGCCTGAACAAGATAGGAAGAGTCACCTGAAAGAGAGAAAAGCTCCCATGCGGCAAGCTCAAGATCATCCACATAATTATCCTCTTCATAAAAATATGGCGAAACTGTACAGGCTGTCTGGGTGGTACCATGATCAGTCAGGGCAAATTCCCAGGCGTCTTCCGCCTTTGCTCTTAACCTTTCAGAGAGCTCAGCATCCTTATTCCTGAAAACATCAGCTCCAATTGCGAAGGCTGAAGCAAGCTTACCCGCGGTCGAGGAGACTCCTGTGGTTCTGTTTTTATATTTTGACAATCCCTGGGATTTTCCCGTAACAAAATAAACAGGTCTGTACGGCCCATTTCCATATGATGCCTTATCCCCCATGGGCAGTCTGAATCCCACATGATCACGGTCATCTGCAAGCTGGTTATACATCTCGCCGCTGTCGGGATTCATTTTTAGCAGCCAGTCCATCCCCCATTTTGCTTCATCAAGGATATCTGCAATACCGTTGCTGCCGGGATCTCCTGAAGCATCATATTCATCCCCGAAAACCTCAGGATTTCTTTTATACGCTACGAGCATCTGATAAACAGCATTTGCCGAGGTTGTTACATACTGCAGATAATCAGTGGCATCATGCCAGCCTCCCTTTACATCAATAACCTGTCCGGACTTACCGGGATGATCCACTATAAAACCATCATGTGTATGGCAGGAATCGGCAAAATATGGATTGTAACCGCATCTCTGCTGCCGCATGTATTTCAACAGAAAATCAGTGGTACCCATATAAACATCAGCTGAGATTCTGAAGGATTCGGATATCGTATTCCCTGACCGGATATAATATCCTCCCGGGATTTCAAGCTTCGAAAAGTCTAACCGTGCCGCTGTACGCATCCCCCAGTCTTCACCACTGTAATTCTGAGCTTTCTCCTTAAAAACTATCTTGTCTGTTATAGCATCATGAACAGTAAAATCTTTCAGGGTCACTTCTTCTGTTGAAATAAAGACAGCTACCTTAACTGATTCCGGCAGATAACCAAGCTGGTTTATCCTTATCCACGACTGGGCTGACAGGGTGGGTACCAGAAACATGCATAAAAGGAAAATGAAGAGATTTTTGTTCATATTCAGTCATTTAAAATATATTCCGGAACCGCAAAGCACGCTAAGTATGCGCAAAGTTCGCAAAGTTAAATCATAGTGAAATGTATCTTTGTGATCTTTGCGTAATACCTTTGCGTTCTTTGCGGTTTAATTTGTTATACTTCAGGTATATCCATTGTCCTGTTTCTAAGATCGTGACGGGGTTATTAATATTTCCTCTCAAGCCTTGCACCTTTAAAATAATGCATTAATATCTCATCATATTTATAGCCCTTTGCACCCATAACCGCTGCTCCAATCTGGCACAATCCCACACCATGTCCCCAGCCCGCTCCATGCAGGATAAAAAATACCTCACCGTCACGAACGATCTTTTCAGGAATAAAACATGAGCTGTAAAGATGTGTTTTGGATAAGGATTTTCTTATTTCCAGTTCCTTACCGATTATCATAGTTTTTAAGGTCCCTTCGATCTTCAGCCTTATGATCCTCCCGGAAGTTCCTCTTTCCAGAGGGATCAGCTCATTTATTATCCCGAAATCTATCCCGGTTTTAGTCCTTATGAGTTCACTTAGTTCATCCCTGCTGTAAGTTACCGTCCACCGGTAAAAATCCGTGGTTTCCAGGTCATAATCATTTAAAACCTGATTAAGCACTTTTTTATCAGTAGTATTACAGAATGCTTCCGGTTTGGATGATATCCATTTTCTTATGTTTTCATCCTTCGTAAAATCAAGATCGTAAGCTTCCGGAGGTACAGGATTATCGACAATTCTCTGCAGATAAGGATGACTAACCGGCTCCCATACGTTCTCAAAAAGCTCGGTAAGGCCTCCACAGCATTTATAATATCTTGTATCACAAATCGATCCTTCATAGGTCATTACTTCCCCCGAAGTTTCCTCAACCGCTTTTATAACAGCCGGGGTGGCAACCTTTGTTATCCCCTGATATCTCTGACAATGATCATCAGCACAAACATCAAATTCCTTATGATCTTCCCTGTCGTACCACCTGATGATTTCAGTGTCAGACGTGAAATCTGTCCGGTATTTTTCTGTGTCAACAGCAATGTTTCTGCGTTTTTCAATCTGGGCGAGAAGCCACCCGCGCGATATCACTGCATGAGCTTTCAGCAGCTCCTCAGAGGCATTGGCCCTCATTTCAGATGAGATGACACTCTTCAGATATTCTTCAACCGGGATATGGTTTATTGCAGTGATCTTTTCATTCCCGGCTTTAAACCTCAGACAACCGCGGAAAGACTGATCCTCTTTCCTCTGCCAGTGAAATTCCAGTCCGATGGTAACACCATGCAGCGTAAATGAACATGATGGGTCAACCGGGACAAGCATAAGCTGCCCCGTAAATTCAATCTCCCTGTCACCTGCCTGCAGAACGATACTGCCTCCATCGTAAAATACCTTACAATTACCGGATAACCTGAGGTTGTCTGACTCAGGCATAAAAAGGCCATGCAGGGTGAATGAGATCACTTCGTCAGAAAAGATACCCGCCATGACTTCCGGAAACTTTCTTTCTTTCTTCATTTCAGATCACTGATTACATGATGTAATTCGTCATCCGGCCAGCAGACCTGTCTGAATATATCTGTCATATCCCCTGTTGTTATCTTCCTGAAATCTTCTTCGCGGGGAGTGATAACCACACCACCGAGATCTACTGAAGCAGGACTGATAATCAGCCGGTCTTTCCCTTCCGCAGAATATTGTGCCGGCCGATGCTGTTTCCGCGGTATAATATGGACTATCCATGATTGTCCGGTTTTGTAAGTCAGTATATTCATCATGGGTTCCGGCAGTCCTGGCTGCAGGGCAGAAAATCTTTCAAAAATCATATGAAACATTGTTTCGAGTGGTTCCCTTCCGGCACTACTTAAAGATATTATTCCACGGAGATAATTTCTCCACAGCCATACTTCAACACCCTTTCTGGAAAAAATAATTTCTGCAAACCGTCCTGAGGAAAAATCCTTTTCAAGAGGTATGAGATCCCTGTTTCCTGCCTGAAAATGGAAATGGTCAGGGGCTGATGCTCCACACTCGGGACCATTATAGAAGATTATGTAAGCGGGCAGGGATTCGGCAAGCGAGAGCATTTTGCCAAAATTGTATCTTATTCTCTGGTCGGTATGTTCGTCTGAAGGTATTGTAAGATGTCTGTTGAAAATGGGAAAAGGATTGACAAGTACAGTGAAATCACTTTCAAATCTTACACCTCTCTGCAGGGGCGGCCTGTTCTTCTGACAAAGAAAGCATGGCCTTGATCCTACCGACCCGGAATCAACTTTAGCGGCTGATGAGACCATTCGTTCAGGATTGAACTGGACAAGTACCTCAAAACCACCGAAGTCAAAGTGCCGGGTCTTAACTTTTTGCAGCAGGCGGTAATTATCTCCGGCAAGCTGCCATTCAGTGACCTGCGCTGTAAAAAGATCGGATATCTTATCAGAAAACATACTTATTATTATTATAAACTCTCTCCCGTTTTTCGGACTTGTTGAATCTGCAATCTGGTAATGCCCTGAATTTTATTTATACCCGGGATCCGCTGTTGATCTTCTTTCTTGCCAGTAATTCTATCGTCCTTATCCTGTCCTTATAAAGATCATGCGAATTGGCTTTATGTACATCAAGAGCCGCATCGGAATTTTCATCCCACCTCCTGCAGAGATATAGGGGATCATAAATACGCCCTATCCGGTAATGCCTGCTTATTGCAAGTCCGACTGCATAATCCTCACCATAGCTTACATTTGGGATCCTGATATTCCTTAAAACCGGAACGTAGAAAGATCTGGGCGCCCCCAATCCATTAATTCTCAATGCATTATTTCTACCGTTGTCAGGTGTCCATTCCCTGTGGTCGATCAATCCGGGCGGAATATCTTCCAGGTTGAAGTTAACCATTTTATATGATCCGATGACCATCGCACAATTCTGCTCATAAAATGCCCTGACAATCGTGGCAATCACATTATTGTCGATATACATATCATCGCTGTCGAGCTGAATGGCGAACTTACCGCATTCCGGATGAAATATTCCTTCATTCCAGCATCCGCCGATTCCGAGGTCCTTTCTTTCAGGAATCACATGAATGATCCGGTGATCATCCCTGGCAAGAGATCTAATAACATCACTTGTCCCGTCAGAAGAGTAATTATCCACCACAATGAGGTTGAACCTGAATAAGGTTTCCTGGCTAAGTACGGATTTAATTGCATCACCGATAGTTCTTACCCTGTTCTTTACGGGGATGATCACAGATGCCTCATATTTGAAATTCTCATTATCCAGGCTTATCTGCGTGAATTCAGGTTTAAGCCATGCATTTATCATTTTAAGATGATCCGTGCATGCTGCTTCCATTTCGATCTGTACAGCCCTGTTCCGGGGATTGACATAATCGTGCAACTTTTCTCCCGACCTCCTTGTATCAGTTTCAACTATCGTATAAAGTAGTTCCGGAAGATGAATGACCGGATGTTGCCGCGAGATCTTCAGCCGCAGGTCATATAACCCGGCAAATTTGTAATCTCTTTCCATTTTGGCGCAGGCATCCCTGAAAGCCGATCCTTCATACATTATCAATGAACCGAAGTTGAAATCATCCCTGAGACTTCCTTCCTGATAATCGATAACAGGATGTGGAGACAGCTTACCATCTTTGTTTTCAATATAATCTGAATATACGATGCCGGTGCTGGTGTCGTCACAGACCTGCATCAGTCTCTTCAGGGCAAAAATACCGGGATCAAGAGGAAAGAAGCCTGTATATAAAAGAATATAAGGCTGGTCTGCCAGTTCACCCAACTTTCTGAGAGTGGCTGATGATGTCAGGCCATCTGACTCCAGGAAAGAAACAAGCGGATCAGTAATATCGGGCAAAGTATCTTTACCGCTTACAATAATAATTTTATCAACAACCTGTGATGCTTTAAGTGCAGCTATAGTGAGTTCTGAAGATTCCTTTCCGGAAAATGGCATAAAGCATGCTATTTTCTTTTCCATGTGAAATTATTTTTCAAAAAAATTCAAAATCTGTTTCATTAAAGTATTCCTGTTTTCTGATCCTGTGATGGTTTCAAATGGAAAACCGAGAATTACAGTCCTGTGTGTACCTTTATAAATCACTCCTGCAGAAGCATTTGTTTCCCCGTACCTGAACGCACACACTGCTCCTGCCCCTGATGGTTCAATTCCGTCAGGAGCCTCAACTGAGTAGATATCTTTTGAGTAATCTGTATTGAAATCAAATTTACATTCAAATGATGATCTGACGTAATCTGTCGTATAAACATTCCCGTTCTTTACCGCGTGGCCGGTGCGTGGCAGAAAATGAAGATACCTTTCTGCAAACTTTATTGCTGTGGAATCTCTCTGAGCTGAAAGATCTGATCCTACGTATGAACCCGACATAAATATATTGGTTCCTCTGCCGGTAAGGTCTTCAATCCTCTTCATAAAGTCAGGGGTATAGATGCTGAAATCGAGCCTTGATGAATCATTGAAGAATGGCGTCGATCTTTCCTCGCCGAAAATCAGATCGATAATTTTGAAAGTATATTTATCATAATCCTTTGAGCAAAAGAATTCATCAGAAGCTGAATAGAAAGAATACCCTGCGTCCAGAATTGCTTTTCCGTGGATATATGGATAGTCAAAACTATTCCCGGGATTAACTCTGCCTGCCACATCGGCATATGTTGCTCCCCAGCCGGGGGAATCATCATCAAGCCACGGATTCTTCCTCGAAAAATCATACTGATCTCCGATCGTAATAAAATCATATTTATCAGCGACTCCCCTGTCGTCCCACCATGAAATACCGGCCATACTGTTGTTATCGAACCATGATGGTCCTGATATCCGGTCGAATCCGTTCACGATCATAACATTTCCCGAACTCTCCGATCGGATCCCTGCTGACAGTATCTCGGAATCAAAGCTTTCTCCGCCATCATTTACAGCCGTCACTTTGAAACTATAAACGTCATCGAAAGTTTCAAGCTCAGTTTCATAGAATAAATTATCTGTCAGGGTTCCATTATCAAAACCATTTTCTCCTTTTCTCTTGTAGATGATGTATTTCTCAGGTTGTGCGGTTGGCTCATTACTGTCGGTCACCGGTTTCCACGATAACCTTACTTTCCTGCCTGAAACAGGCATTATTGAAAAATCAGTAACAGGAAGTGGCTGAACAACATATTCACGATTCTCAACAAAGGCCAGATATTTCAGTATTCCCTTATAAACAGCCCTGCTGACATCAAACCTGAAACGCGGATCGAGTCCGTACTTCTGGTCAGCCAGGTTCTGGTGTGATAAAAGTTCAAGTAACATAGCCGGTACATTAGGTTTTCTTGCTTCATAATATGGCCTGTCCCATATTCCCCTCCTGGTCCAGTCAGGATTATATTTCTTCCGGATATCCTCCACGATCTGGGTCTGTACGATATCAGACAGATCCCTGCTTGCCATCCTTGATGTGCTGTCAGGAAACCTGCCGTTATCAGAACCGGTTGAATAAATTGCCAGGGTACCGATAATTGAGTCTCCGGGAGTAACACCCGCGTCGGTATGAAATGCAAGAGAAAGATCTATCGGAATGCCCAGGCCCGGTTGCCCATCACCTTTTCCTTCATTATCAGGGGCTCCTGCCAGATAATTAACCCATAGACTTCTCGACTGGTAATCGTCGTTGTAATCATTTTTATAGGTGTTGGGACTATAAACAAGTGTATCAGGCATTCCCGCATATTGAAGATAATACCTTGATCCCTCGAGGAACCTCGGCTTTCCGCTTATTTTCCATCCGAAATCATCAGGATTTAAAGGCTCCTTATCTATACTTCCGGATGCTTTTTCAGCTGCTGACTGCCGGTTCTTTATAATCTCCGCCGACGGCCTTCTTGCAACATTCCCCATACCTCCGCCGAATTTCATTGCATCAAGGGTTGCTTTAGCTCCATCAGTACCTTCCGCTTTCACAGTAACCGATCCGTTCAATGAATTCTTCCCCTTATCAAAGCGGAACCGGCCAAGGTACATCCATGTTTCTCCCCCCATCGTCTGATCAACAATGAACCCGGTACTTCCACCCGTATGATTTACAGTATATTTCACACTTTTGCAGTTGTCAGGCAGAAGAGGATAAGAAATATAAACGGCGTATGATCCCTTCTCGGGAATATCAGGAATATAAACAGCTGAATCTCTTTTAATTCTTAGTGAGGTCCCATGCCTGAAAGGATTATATCCCGGGAAGAGTGTATCGGTAAGTAGAAAACCTTCTTTTATCCTTTCAATTTCAGGGTCAGGCAAAAGGAATAGCTCGGAATTATCCGTCGACCAGTCGTTGTCAACAATTATCTCATCGGGCTGTGTGTCTCTTTCCCGTGGAAGCCAGACTGAAGCTCCTGCTTTTTCGAGCATGGGCACAAGGTACTGAACCACATACCCCATCACGGAAACATCCTCAACCGTCCCGAAAAGCTTGGCCCTCTGATATTCCCACCTGTCGAGTGTCATCTCGAAGAAATAACCATGACTGTGCCAGAGTGCAATTGAATTACCCGTCAGTCCTTTGCCCGGATAGATCCTTTCAGAATTAATTACAGGGATCTTCTTTTCACTTCTTTTAACCGGAAGACGGGATGAATCCAGGTCTGAATTCTTCCTGAAATAATTGGGGACAAGCTGATCTAACGAACAATTATTAGTCCGGACATCAATTTCATATTTCCTGAATTTCCTTCCAAGTGATACACCCAGCGAATTAATGAATAAGCTGCAGCTCTCTTCCCTGAAAGGATAATATGACAAAGCCGGTGGAAAGTAAAGGATAATCTGTCCGGCCTCTTCCATGATCTTTATTGAATCCGGGGCGGGATCCGAAATATGCTTCCATTCACTCAAAGGATTTTCCCATTTTTTCAGCTTCCCTTCTGCAGATTTCCTTAACCTTTCAGAGCTCTGGGAAAATGCTGCGGAAGAGCTGATTAACGCAAGGAGCATTATTGATGCAAAACTCTTAAAGAAATTATTATACATCCGAGAATAATTTTGGATTGAAATATAATGATAATTGATCAATTTTATTATGCTTTTATAATTAACCCTTCCCCCTATCCGCCTTCCCTTAAGGGACTTTGTGCAAATCCTTATCTACCCCCCATCCCCCCAAGGGGGATTTAGGGGTAAGACGAAATAAGTATGCTCTTCACACAGTTCCTTAAGGCTAGGGGAAGGTCCCGATAGCTATCGGGAGGGGATA
>ERZ795055.1725-NODE-1725-length-17321-cov-7.344087_pt1 | contig 17321 bp, 17 predicted proteins | sample MGYA00375139_ERZ795055 | MGnify/ENA primary metagenome ERZ795055 (study PRJEB30184, sample SAMN05720283) | anaerobic digester metagenome | isolation source: active sludge of municipal wastewater-treating anaerobic digesters | place: USA | collected 2015-01-23 ... | reverse complement strand
TTCAATCTATTTCAGCGTTTCGACTAATTAGCAATTCGAGTTAATTATACCAATCTAAATAAATTTTCGTTAATTTGTTAAAAAGCTAATATCTATAGCCCGCGCCGCCCTGCGGGCGGCGCGGGCTATGCAAGGGTATAGCGGGCGTTTCGGCTTCGCAACATGAATGAGTTAAAACTCCCGCTTGCGCAACGAAACGCCCGCTAATTAAGGATTTACAAAAATCATTTTTTTCATTTGCCGATTTCTTTTAATGATTGGTATACATTGATTTCAATGCGGCATAATTATAAATATCAAGTAAATTCTTGATATAATTCGTTGAATTATAATTGCTCTCTATCTTTAATCTCCCCCTAATGCCCATTTCCCTTGCAACATCAGGATTATTATACAATTTCAAAATAGCGTTTTTAAACCGCTCTTTATTGCCATACTCAAAAATAATGCCGTCTTCACCATCATTAACAATATCTTTAATCCCTCCTCTATCGCTGACAATAGAAGGCTTGCCGTATAAAAAGAGCTCAATAACTGTCATACCGAAAGTTTCAAACCATTTGCTGGGAAGAATCCCTGCAATACAAAATTTAAAATAATCTTCCAGCTCATTTCCTGTTTTATATCCTAAAAATTCCACATTTTGCAGGCTTAAGTCCTTCGCCTGCTTCTTTAACTCCAATTCATAATCTCCCGCGCCGAGAATTTTAAAATCAATTTCAGGAAGCTCTTTTACGGTTTCCAGAAAAAAATCCAGCCCTTTATCCTTTATTAACCTGCCTGCAAATAAAAAATAATTTCCATTCTCAGATTCAGGCTTGATTTTAAACATTTCATCGTTTATAAAATTAGGCAGTAACTTTAGTTTTTCTTTTCTAATTCCTGATCTTTCGGCTAACTCAAGGGTAGGCATTGTAGCGCATATAAAAAAGTCAACGTTTTCATAGGTTTTAGCGATGCGATTTATAAAAAATTCCGCCGCCACTACACAACTTGCCGCTAAATTTTTATTTTTGCATTTGTTTAAAACACAATGGATTGAATTGCCTTTCACGCATAGTTCCTCTTTGCAATAATCTTCGTTATTAAGCAAAAGCGAGCATGCGGGGCATATCAACCTGATATCATGAAGCGTCATAACGCAGGGAATCCTGTTTTTTTTACAAACATCCAGAACTGATGGGCTTAAATGGTAATAAATATTGTGAAAATGAACAATATCAGGCTTAATAACCTGTAAATATTTTTCAAATTTTATTTTCGCCTCAAAATTATAAAAAGGTCTGGAAAAATTTTTGATTATCTCAATTTTGCTTAAACTTTTATACTCGACATATTTCGGAAAAAACTCTTTATACTTATAATCAGGCTCAAAAAACGGGCGTTTATCAGTTGCATAATAAAAAACTTCGCGCCCATTTTTCTGAAGTTCAAGACAGGTTTCATACATAACCTTTTCAGCCCCGCCCTCTTTACAAAAATAATTGTTTACATGCAAAATTTTCATCTTTTTGTCCATATAACTCATTTTTTTAAATTTAACAAGAGGAAAAGGGGCATTTTAATTATATTTTTTATGAAATATAAAAATTTCAGCAAAAATCCCAAAAAAAAGTTTCCGCTCTCCTTTTCTTTAATTAAAGCATATTTTAATCCGAGATAACTGCCGTATACTAAGGAAAAGAGGTATTCTCTCAACAAAAAAGCTTTTTCTGTAAGGTTAAACAGATGCAGATTTTTTAGAATAATTTTTCTAACGCTTTTTTGAATCTCTACAAACTTTTCTGTGGCAACTGTACTGTTTTCATGCCTTCTGTAAGAGCTAACCTTCTCGTCTATAAAGCCAAGCAGGTTTTTTGAAACCGCTTTTAAGTAAAAATCAAAGTCTTCAAGCGATAAATTTTCATCATACTTGCCAATTAAGCCGTAAATCTCCTTTTTAACCATAAGAACAGGTCCTGGCACGCTAAAATTAGAGATAATTTCTTTTCTGATTTTTTTATCATCAACGTAATTTTTCTTTGCAGAATTAAATAAATCGTAGAATCCGCTGTCATAAATCACGCTGTCATAGTTGTCTATAACGTTACAATCGCCAATAACCGCCATTTTGCTTTGATTTCTGATAAAATATTCATATCTTTTTCTGATTCCATTATTTATTAACTTATCATCACTCGCTAAAAGAGCCAGATATTCGCCTTTTGCCATATCAATAAGCTGATTTAGCGTTGCGGTAAGCCCTCTATTTTCTCTTGAAAGATAATTTACAAAGATTTTATGATTATTTTGTTCGATCCATGCTCTAATTTTCTTGTCTGTATTGTCTTTTGACCCATCATTTATGATAACTATCTCTTTTTCCGGATAATCTTCCTCTAAAATGCTGTTTAAGCACCGCTCCACAAAGCTTTCATGATTATAAGACGCTACTATTATTGATATCAGCGGTGATTTATTCAATTATTATCTCCTTAATAAATCTTTTATTGACCTAAAAAATCTAAGGGTAGAAACTATAATGCGGGTAATAAATTTATCGTCCGGACCGCCTTCAAGCACATACAGTTGTTTGATCTTCAGATATCTTTGCATTCTGAAGCTAATTATAGCTTTGATTAACTCTAATTTATAACCCTTAAAGCGTTTCATATTCTTTAAAATTGACTTTTCGGCTTCAATACAATAGTTAATCAAGCCTTTACAATTGCTCATATGGTTTGTGTTGTGCTGTCTATACTGTCCCACAGGATAATCAACATATCCGATCAGGTTTCCAGCCGCAACTTTCAAGTAGAAATCATAATCTTCCGCCCGAAGATTCTCGTCATATTTGCCGATAACTTCAAAAAGACTCTTTTTTACCATTAAAATAGGTCCTGAGATGATTTTAAAAGCGATAAGCTGTTTTCTAAGACCTTCTTCGGTTGTATAAATCTCCCTGTTAATATTTGGAATATTATCAAGAGCGCTTTTAAAAAGAATGTTTCCATCGGTGTCAGTTACTTCGCAGTCGCCGATTACAGCCAGTTTATCCGGATTATCCCGCAAATATTCATATCTTTTTGTGATGCTTCCAGGCAATAATTTATCATCGCTTGCAAGTCCGACTAAATATTCACCATTTGACCTCTCTATAAGCTCGTTTGCCGTTTTTGGAATCCCTCTGTTTTCTCGATCTATGAAAGTAACAGGTATTTTATCCTTGTTTTTCTCTATCCACGCATTAATAACGGCAGAAGAATTATCTTTAGAGCCGTCATTTATGATAATCAGCTCTTTATTCGGATAATCCTGCTCAAGCGCGCTGTAAAGACATTCTTCTACATATTTTTCGTGGTTATAGCAAGGAATTGTGATACTAATAAGAGGATATTTGTTCATTTTCCACACTCTTTTGCCTTTTTTCCAAAAATAAAACAAATAACTTTATAAATAATTTCATATAACCGCCCTGTTCTCAGGTTTTTACTGTTTTCAATCAGAAATAATTTAACATAAGCCTTGTATTTCAGCGTTCTAAATTTAATAATTGCTAATATTAATTGGACTTTATAGCCTTCAAAGTCTTTCATGTTCTTTAATATTACTTTTTCGGCTTCAATACAATAGCTTATTTTGCTTCTGGGATTGGATATATGATTATTTCCATGCTCCCTATACTGTCCTACTGTTGAATCAACGTAACCCAAAAGGTTTTTAGCGGCAATTCTTAAGAAAGTATCGTAATCTTCCGCTCGCAAATTCTCGTCATATTTACCTATAACATCAAAAATACTCTTTTTTACCATTAAAATAGGTCCCGATATGATTTCAAACGCTATAACCTTTTTTACAAGCCCGTTATCGGATTTGTAAATACCCCTTTCCCTTTTGGGAACAGTATAGTGATGAACAACGTTTCCACAACCATCAATTATTTCACAATCGCCGATAACCGCCTGTTTTGAAGGATTATCCCGTAAATATTCGTATCTTTTTGTAAGACTGTCAGGCAATAATCTGTCATCACTTGCAAGCATAGCTATATATTCGCCATTAGCAAGCTCTATAAGCTCATTTGCAGTTTTTGTAATACCTCTGTTCTCTCTGTCTTTGTAAATAACAGAAATTTTATCCTGATGTTTACTTATCCAGTCGTTAATTAACTCTGAAGTCCTATCTTTTGAACCGTCATTAATTATAACGATTTCCTTATTCGGATAATCTTGTTTTAGAACACTGTCAAGACATTCTTCCACATATTTTTCGTGATTATAAGCGGCTATTATTACAGTTATTTGCGGTAAACTATTCATTTTTGAACCTTTCCGGAAGCAATAAATCTCTAAAGATATATATTAAAAGGATTAAAAGAATAATATAGCTAAAAGCGTATGAGAGAGTAGACCCTATAATTCCATAATTGTTAATAAACAGGATAGATGTTGAAATATAAAAAAAAGTGTACACAAAATGAGCTGTAAGGTATTTTTTAAACATTGATTTAGCGATTAAGATTGTCATTAATAGCCAACAGCAAACTTTAAAGACATCACCCACAAGCTGAAAACCAAAGAGGCTTTTCATCGGCAAAAATTCTTGTGTAAAAAGAGTATAAATAATAAAATCCCTGCAAAAATATATAAATATAGCCATAAGGCTAACCATAGGGATGATAAACAGAAATGCGTTGATTAATTCTTTTCGCAACTCTTTTTTATCTTTTATTTCCGATACTTTAGGGTAAAAATATATGCCTATAGAGCTTGTTAATAGTATTAAATAAACATCTGAAATCTTTAAAACGCCCTGCCACATTCCCGCTGATTCTATTGAAACAGTTGAAATCATATAATCTCTTATAATTATCTGCGTAAGAGGAACGGTAATTATAACTATAATTGCAATAAACGAGAATTTAAAAAGATTTTTCATTGCGTCAAAATCAAAACGGCTGATAAAATTTTGAATATTAAACCACTTACTTGAAGTTACAAAATATAATGAAACAAGAAAAACAAGTATATGAGAAGTTGTAAGGGCAAGCAATGCCCCATATAAGCCTAATTGACTGACAAGAATAAGAAGAAAAAGTATACTTGCAATGTTTGATACCATTTGTAAGGTAATCAGTTTCTTCATCTCTTTAAAGCCGTTTAATACAGAGATAAAAAAATTGTTAAGCGAGATCAGGACTATCGCAAAGGCAAGAACAAGAAAAATATTGTTGTATTTTATATCTTTTAAAAAATAAATCGAAAAACTTTTATGTAAAAACAACAAAATAAGAGATAGGAGAAGAGCGAAGGCAATGCTTATAAAAAAGGATACGCTTAAATATTTTTTTTGCTCTGACGGGTTATCAGAGTTTTCCGCAATATATTTAATTGTGCCGCTTAATATTCCTCCGCTTGAAAGGTCGCAAAATACGCCCAGCACATTCTGAAACTGCCCTATAATCGCCATTCCGGAAGGTCCTGCATATACAGCGATAAGTTTATTGGTTAAAAACCCGCCCGCTATTTTTATTAAGGTTGCCAGACCTGAGAAAAAGCTTGTCTTTATTAAGTTCATAATGTTTTTATCACCTTTGCGGGATTTCCTGCCGCAATTGAATTTTCCGGAATAGAGCCGGTAATCGTGAACATAAAATATTTAATCATAGCTATTTAACAATTCCACAACTCTTTCAGCCTCAGAATGCTCCATAACAGGACTAATTGGAAGGCTTAAAACCTGTTCATGTATTTTTTCAGTAACAGGCAAGCTCATTGAGTTCCATTCCTTATAGGCATTTTGCTTATGAGGCGCAATAGGATAGTGAATCAGGCTTTGAACCTTATTTTCTTGAAGATATTTCTGGAGTTTATCTCTGTTTTCTGTTCTAATTACAAATAGATGCCAGACATGCCCTTCTTCATACTTGACTTGTGGAAGAATAATGGTGTTATTAGAGATATTTTTTCTGTAATACGTTGCTATTTCTCTTCTTCTGGCATTATCTTCATCGAGATATTTAAGTTTAATTTTCAAAAAAGCCGCCTGAAGCTCGTCAAGCCGTGAATTAAAACCTTTATACATATTCTTGTATTTGATTTCAGAGCCGTAATTTCTCAAAACCTTTATTTTATACGCCAAATCGTCATCATTAGTTGTTACAGCCCCACCATCGCCTAATGCGCCTAGATTTTTGCCGGGATAAAAGCTAAATCCACTGGCATCAGCAAGATTGCCGACTCTTTTTCCTGCGTAAACAGCTCCATGCGCCTGCGCTGAATCTTCTATTACCTTTAAATTATATTCTTTTGCGATTTCATTGATTTTTTTTATTTCAACAGCCTGTCCATAGAGATGAACAACCATTATCGCCTTTGTTTTTGAGGTTATTTTTTCTTTAATTTTTTCAGGGTCAATATTATAAGTGTTTATATCAGGCTCAACAAGTACAGGCGTTGCGCCGTTTGCCGAAATTGCAAGAATAGAAGCTATATAGGTATTTGCCGGAACTATAATTTCATCTCCCACGCCAAAACCAAATGCTTTTACAATTAAAATCAGCGCATCCAGTCCGTTAGCGACGCTAATACAATGTTTAGTTCCGCAGTAGTTTGCAAAATCCTTTTCAAATTCTTCAACCTGCTTGCCCAGAATGTACCAGCCCGAATTTATAACGTCTTTAAACGCTAATTCCATTTCTGTCAGGTATTTTTCGTTTATTTTTTTTAGGTTTAAAAAGCTTACTGTTTCCATATATCAGACACTTCGCCGTTAACCGTTAACAATCCGCTGTTATTTGCTATTTTTAAATATTCGTCATAATCCCTGATGTATTCGGTTTCATCATAATATTCGCTGGCTAAAACCATTAATATGCAGTTATAAGAGAATTCATGCATCTCTTTCCACACCATATTATTGATAAATAACCCCTGATCAGGTCTGTTTAACAGGAAATCAAGCTGTTCTTTGCCGTTATCAATTTTAATCCGACAGCTTCCGCTAATGTTAATAAGGAGATGCTTAGTATTTTTATTGGCATGCTGACCTCTGGTAACGCTTCCCTTGGTGTCAAAAATGTAAAACACTCTTTTGACGTCAAACGGAACGTTTACATTCTCTTCAAAGGCGATTAAATAGCCTCTTTCATCGCCTTTTATATTAAAATCGACAAATTTATAGTCCATATAAGCTTTTTTCTTACCCCGATTATATTTTTTTGCTCATGATTTTTCTGATATGAATCAGTTTATGCTTATATTAATATAAAAATAATCGTTGTAAAATCCAACTTATACAAATATTATGGTTGTCATGAAGCTGGTAAAATTTAACAAATTAATATTAATTAGTTTTTTTATAGCAGTAATCGCCTTTGAAGCCGCATATTCCCAAAAAGCGTTTCCTGAGCTGACTGTTCCTGAAAATTTTGGGGTAAACATCTTTGCGCAGGACATACAGCTTAAAGACGCTGATATGATTGAAAAAGCAGGGTTTAAATTCGTAAGGTTTGATTTATACTGGGATTTCGTTGAAAAAGAAAAAGGGAAATACGATTTTAAACCTTATGAAATTATTTTTAATGAACTAAAAAAGCGAAATATAAGAGCTGTTGCGATTTTAAACGGTGGAAATAAACTGTATGAAGCCGAAAGAAGCATAAGAAGTATTAAAGGTCGAGCGGCTTTCGCCGAATTTGCCAAAGCGGCGGCATTAAAATTTAAGGACAATGACGTTATATGGGAGGTCTGGAACGAGCCTGACCTGATTTATTTCTGGAAACCCAAGCCAAATTTGAATGAGTACATTTTTCTTTTGAAAGAAACCTATGCCGCAATAAAAAAAGCTGATCCTGATGCGGTTTGCATTGGTCCTGCCGCTTCAAAATTAACGCCGGCTCAATGGGAAGAGCTTGTTAAAACAGGGCTTTTTAACAATATTGACGGTCTAAGCTTCCATTTTTACACTGATTCTATCCCTGAATCAGTAATCTACGACAAAATTACTCCTGTTCGCTCTATTATGAAAAGAAAAACGGGTTCTGAAAACGCTATACCAATAATATCAAGCGAATGGGGCTATCATTCAAGGCTTTTTGTCAGGTCAGAACAAGTTCAGGCGGCTTTCCTCAAAAGAAGCCTATTGACTAATCTTTATGCCAAAATTCCTGTTTCAATAATTTATCAGTGGCGGGACTATTGCAGTAATCCTTGGGATGCGGAATGTTGCTACGGACTGTTAAAAAAGGATTATACGCCCAGAAAATCCTACTATGCTTTAATTAATATGTTTTCAGAGCTTAAGGGAATGCATATTGTTAAAAAAATAGACCTTGAAAATAAAAATGACGTTATTTTGCTGTTTTCCGACGGAAAAAATTATAAAATTGCGGCGTGGACTTTGGAATATACACTTTTGGGGCATAAAGCGGAAATTAATAAAAATATAAAAATTAATATTAACTATGATCCGCAAATCATTAATATAACGTCTTTAGATGCTTTAGAACTCAGGAAAATTAAACAATGAAAATATTAATGCTCAATAATTATTTTCATGTTAACTCAGGCGCATCAGGAGTAATGATTGATGAAGCTGAAATTCTTATGCAGAAAGGACATGATGTCTATTTTTTTACCACTGACAAAAAACCTTTTTATGATGAAAATTATAAATACAAAGATTTTTTCCCAAAATACATAAAATACAGTGAATTAAACAAATTCGACCTTATAAAAAACCTTTTTCGCCCTTTTTACAACGTTGAAGCCGAAAAAAAGCTTGATAAACTCATAAAGGAGATCAAGCCGGATATTGTTCACAAACACAGCGTAAGCCGTCATTTAACGGCATCTGTACTAAGAGCATGCTATAAAAATAAGGTCCCTGTTGTTATGACAATTCACGGACCCACGTTTTTCTGCCCACAGGAAGGGTTTATGATGAATGAAACAGTATATTGCTCTAAAGAACTCTGTTCCCGCAATAATTTTTCTCATTTTCTTCTAAACAGATGTTGTAAACAAAATTTTGCAAAAAATGTATATTTAACGGCTCTTTATACGGTGTATAGGTCATTTAGGCTACATAACGGGATAAAAAAGTTTATTTGTCCCTCTCAAGCAATGAAAAACGTCGCGTTAAGAGCCGGAATTCCCGATAAAAAGCTTGAAGTTGTAAATAATTCATGCAGCAAATCATATTTTGACGAAGAAACTGTTCCAGACAATAAAGGTTACTTTTTGTATGTCGGCAGACTGGAAAGGGTAAAAGGAATTCAATATTTGCTTGAGGCTATGACTAAATTGCCTGAAAAAATCAAGCTTCACATTGTGGGAGAAGGATTTGAAGAAGAATATTTTAAAAATACGGCAAAAAAACTGAATCTTGATAATGTTATATTTTTAGGTTATAAATCTAAACAGGAACTTGAAGAAGAGTATAAGAACTGTATAGCAACAATTTTGCCTTGCAGGTGGTTTGAAACGTTCGGCTTGACAATAATTGAGTCGTTTCTTTCCGCAAAACCCGTTATTGCGTCAAGGATGGGAGGCATTCCGGAAATTATAGACAACGGCAAAAACGGAATTTTAATAGAGCCGGGAAATGTTAATCAGCTTGTTGATGCGATGTTAAATTTGTATAAAAATCAGGATACAGCTATAAAAATGGGTAATTTAGGCAGAATTAAGGCTGAACAGCAATTTAATCCCGAATTGCATTATGAAAAACTAATTAAAGTGTACAAATCAGCCTTATAACCAGAGGAAATCTATGAAAATACTGCATACAAGCACATGCGATATACTGGGTGGAGCGGCAATAGCGGCTTACAGGATTCATAAAGGTCTTATGAGCATTGGCGAAGCCTCTGAACTGTTTTGTCAGTTTAAAGCCAGCCATGATAAAGAAATAATCGGACCTGCAAGGAAAATTGAACAGTTAAAAGGTTCTTTAAGGTTTTTTCTGGAAAATCAGCCGTTAAGGTTTTATCCACAAAGAAAAGTTAATATGTTTTCCCCATGTTTCTTGGGGCATGAATCTTTTGTGAAAAAAATATCCGCAATAAATCCTGATATAGTAAATATGCACTTAATAGACAGCGGCTTTGCTTCTATAGAACAAATTAAAGCAATTAATAAGCCTTTAGTCTGGACACTACATACAATGTCGCCGTTTACAGGAGGTTGTTTTTATAATAACAACTGCGATTTATACAAATCCCGCTGCCAAAAATGTCCGCTTTTAGGCTCAACGAATCAATTTGACCTGTCTAATACAGTTTTTTCAAGAAAAAGGCGCGCCTGGAAAAATATAAATTTAACAGTTGTTTCCCCTAGCAGCTGGCTGGCGGACTGCGCTAAATCCTCCTATTTATTTAAAGATAAAAAGATTACAGTTATTCCTAATGGTTTAGATACTGATATATTTAAGCCTCTGGATAAAAATTTCGCAAGAGAAGCATTATCTTTGCCTAAAGACAAAAAACTTATTTTATTTGGAGCAAGCGATAGTCTTAATGACGAAAGAAAAGGTTTTCAGTTTTTGCTTCCGGCTTTAAACAGGCTTTTTTCCGACGAAAACTCTGAAAATACCGAGCTTGTAATATTTGGAGCAAATGAACCGGCTCAAAAACCCAATTTAAACATCAAAGTGAATTATATGGGGACGCTCAGAGATATTTATTCAATGACGCTATGTTATTCAGCGGCGGATGTCATGATAGTTCCTTCAACGCAGGAAGCTTTTGGGCAGACCGCTTCAGAATCTCTTGCTTGCGGAACTCCTGTTGTGGCTTTTAATGTCGGAGGATTGCCCGATATAGTTGACGACAGAATAACCGGCTATTTAGCCGAACCGTTTAAGTCAGAGGCTCTGGAAGCTGGCATTGCCTGGGCGCTTGAAGATGAAAACAGGCATAAAAATTTACGCCGACAGGCAAGAGAAAAAGCTTTGCGGTGTTATGATTCTAAAATTGTCGCTAAAAGCTATTTAAATTTGTATAAAGAAGTTCTCGGGCGTTGATTTTTCGTCTTTATTCAACTATAAGGGTGAAAAAAAATCACTCTTTTAAATCACTCTTTTTAGTAATATGATTAAAGAAATACTTAGTATATACTTTAAATATACAAGACGAGCTGAGTTTTCGCAAAAAGAGTAGGTATGAAGATGAAATCGACTTATAACTCTAAAATTATTGAACTTAAACAGGTTCTTAGCGATATAAAAGAGCAGGAGCTTGCTCTTGAAGAGCTTAAAGCAAAAAAAATAAAGGAGCAGGATGATAGTTCGATAAAAGAAAAAACTAATACAGAGAAAAATATATTGAAATTAAAAGATAAAAAAAACAAATTAAACGAAGAATTAATTGAAAATGAAGAAATTTTTGAAAACACAAAAATGAAATATGCAATTTTGATTTTATTAAATTTTGGAAATGACGAACAAGAATATTGTTTGCAATAATCAAAAAATAATCATATATAAAAACCGCCTGTTCTTTAAAAACAGGCGGTTTTCTCATAATATATTGAAGAACTCTCTCAAAAAATATTGCTTGTTTGATTGCAAATCGGTATAATTTCCTCTGTTTTAAACGCTTTATCGGAACTTATTTTATGAGCCAAGTTTATTGCTTCAATCATGCTTCTGTAATCTGCTTTGTTTTGTCCGGCAATATCATAAGCCGTGCCATGACACGGAGAAGTCCTTATAACGGGAAGATTTATTGTCGTATTTACTGCTGTATCCATTGCGAGCATTTTTACCGGAATTAATCCCTGGTCATGATAACACGCAACATAAGCGTCATATTCCGGCTTTTTATTTGACATAAATGATTTTACTGTCTTTGCCCACAAGGTATCAGCGGGAAACGGTCCTTCTATATCAATAGCATACTTGTTTCTAAGTTTTTTAATCGCCGGGATGAGAAAATATTCTTCTTCCAGTCCAAAAATACCATTTTCTCCGGCATGTGGATTTAAGCCGCATAAAGCTATTTTAGGATTTAGTATGTTAAAATCCTTCTCCAAAGATCGTTTTAGGGTATTAATTGATGCTAAAATCTTCTCGATACTAAGATTTTGCGCAATTTCGGCGACTTTTATATGTCTTGTTAAAAGCAATACCCTTAAATCTCCGGCAATAAAAAGCATTTCAGGACCGTAAAGCTTGTTTGATCTGTTTAATTTCGAGAGGATTTTCTTTATTTTGCCTTTAAAATGGTGTTGTTTTATATCAGATATCTGTAAATTATTATTAATATCCTTATATAAAGACCCTGAAGACAAAAACGCTTTTAATATTTCTGTTTGACCCGAATAATGATATCCTGCCATATTTAATGATTTTTTTGAAACAGGAGCTGTAACAATTGCTTTTGCAAAACCTTCTTTTGCCAGCTCACAACACTTTTTTAAAGACAACAGAGAATGCTTACCGCTTTCTTGAGTGGGTTCTGACATTTTCAGCTTTGTTAAATCATACGGCATATTAATTATTTCAATCCCTGTAGGCGTAGAAAGCCCCAGCTCAAGAGCTGTTTTATAGAAAACATCCTGACTGCCCACAATGCATAGATCATGAGGATTAATTTCTGTTTTAACGGAATTTAAGGCTTTTATAACGATTTCAGGACCAATTCCGCCCACATCTCCGAGTGTTATTAAGATTTTTTTGCTGTTAGACATAATTTTTCTTTTTAAAATTCTTCTACATTATCATATAAACTTGAAAGTTTATTATTTCTAAACCTGAATTTTGTACCATGATTATGACCCGTTCGAGCGTCAAAATCTACTAAAATATCTCCTTGTTCTATTTTATCTATAAATTTATTTAAGGAAAAACCTGATAATTTCAATATTTTATCGTATTTAAAAAATTCTTTTCCTTTTATTTTTTTAACTTCAGCGCCTACAAAAAAACAATTATGCAATTTTGTTCCGGCTTTATGAAATAAATCCTGAAAACCCCAGTAAGGCTGAGGAGAAAGTTCTTCTAATCCAACTCTTTTTTTTACAGATTTAAACCATTCTTCATGTTTTTCAGCAACCAAATTTGCGTTAAAGGAAATTAAAATTTTTTCTTCTTTTCTGTCAACTATAACTCTAAAACCTCGATCACTTGTTCCAAGACTCGATATTGTCTGCCTAAAACTCATTTCTGTTTCAGGATATTTTGTACCTGCCTGTTGATGCCGCCATCCATATTGAGGTAAAAAAAGACAAGGAACAAATTTTAATGCAGTAGGTGAGGGCTCCACATGAAACAAAGTTACAAGAGAGTTTGTATTGAGCCGTTGGCATTTAAGCTCCCATTCTGCGGCATTTGGTATAGGCAAATTATTTTCTTCTATGCCTAATAAATCTTCAAGTGTATTGCCAATCCCTCCGCAATTTCCATGTCGACCAGATTCAATCCAGCCCATATCTCTAATTTCTTTTAATTTTTCAATTATTAATTCTTTTGTGTAAATTTTCTTTGACATTATTTATAAAATTTCTAACTTTAACTGTACTTTATTTTCACCTATGCGTTGATTAGCCAGATTTACATAATCCTCTGAAAGTTCAATTCCAACATAATTTCTGTTTAAATTAACTGCGGCAACTGCTGTTGTGCCTGATCCCATGAACGGGTCTAAGACAGTTTTTGCGTTTGTGGAAGAAATTATTCTTTCAATTAATTTTACAGGAAAAGGAGCAGGATGAGGATTTTTCATTTCCTGGTTAAATTCCCAAATATCTCCGCAGGCATTTGCTTTTGGAGCTAATTTAAAAGCAGGTTTTGCTATAAGATAAATAACTTCATAGGTAGGTAAAAAATAACCCGGATTAAAATTAATACCGCCTTTTCTTTTCCAGATAATAATCTGTCTGACCGGAAAATCTGATACTATATCCTGCCTATCTTGCAATAAGCCGTCCTGAACCCGCCATTTATGATTATAAAAAATAGCTCCATCATCCGGTATAATCCTGAACATTTCAGCCAAACAGTTTCTTTGCCACTCAACATATTTGTCATGGGGCATGCAGTCGTCATAATCCTTATAGCCATTAACAAGAGCCGCATTTGCCCATTTTCCGCCTCTACCGTCTTTCATTCCATTTCCTGTCGAGTTTTTTAAATTATACGGCGGACTGGTTATTACTAAGTCTATGCTTTTATCAGGAATTTTTCGCATTATTTCCAAACAATCTCCACAAATTATTTTATTCAAAAAATCATTTGGAAAATTCAAAGTTTTTTGCATTTTATATCTCCGATAATTATTATACTAAACGACAAAACTAATTAACATGAATTGCTTGCGGGATAAGGGGGAAACTCGTTAAATGTAAACATATTTTATTATAATATTGATTATGACCCGTTCGAGCGTCAAAATCTTTTAAAATATCTATTTATTGTAATATAGTTATAAATTTATTTATAGTAATAAAATATACAGGGCTTTAAATGCTGTTCTAAAAAATCAAGCAAAAACGTCATCCTGAAATTGTTTGCTAAATGCGGACAGCAACGCCTGCTTCGCTCAATAAATTCAGCATGTCGTCTTTTTTAATTTTTAGAACTAAATTGGCTTAAACTATACGAAATTTAAACGTATATTTATTGTTATTAGATAAAGATATAAGCGGGAGACGAGGCTCGAACTCGCGACCTCTTCCTTGGCAAGGAAGCATTCTACCACTGAACTACTCCCGCTCAATTTATTAGCCAAAAAATTTTAGAAGATACATTTAATTAAATGTATCTTCTAAATAGTACCTGCTAAAAATATTAATTTCAAGCTTTAATTTTTAATTACAAAAGATATAGTTAATAACGCCTCTACTGGCTTGACTTTATGATTGCGGCGATTTAATTTGTCAATTACTGTAAACAATTGTAACAGTATATACTTTTTATGTAATTTAGAAATATTAGATGTTTTTATATAAGGGTAAGGTAAAACGATTAAGTAAGAAATAAGTAAGTAAGTAGGTAAGTAAAGGAGCAAGAATATGGGTTTTGCAGATGCAGTAGCAGGTAGACAGTTTGTAGTAGCAAGAAAAAGCGATTTAGAATTTCAACTTTCAATGATAATGGAAAGAAAACTGGCGATTCTCGATGAATGCAATCAAATTTCACAAACTTTATCAAATAGTATTTTCCAAAGCGGATTACATAATACAATAACATCTCCAACAGCAACTCCAGGGTTTATCGCGCCGAGCCCTGTGATTCCTCCGGCAGTATTCGGTCAAAGTCCTTATGGAACAGGCGAGTATGAACAAAGACTATCTGAACTTCAAGGTATTGAAAAAGCTTTAGACTTAGATCAAAAGAAAAAAGAAAGCGAACTTGAAGCAATAAAAGCAGAAGAAGAATCACTCAAAAAGATCGCCGACGATCACGCCAAAAAAGACTTCAAATTAGGATAATAAATAATAGTTTAATAAAAAAAAAAGCTCCCCCAAAGGGAGCTTTTTTACAGTTTATGCCAAGTTTTAATCAACTTGGTATAAGCTATACGCATTTCTAAAAATAAATAATTTATTATATGACTTAAGAATATTTAATTAAATACTCTTATTGGGGAGCTTATTATTATACTTTTGTTCATTTAAAACCGACGCAACATAACCTAAACTTTAAACAAGCGTGGATTTAAAATCACAGATAAATAAAATAAATATTCAATAAACCAAAAAATTTTTGAGGAGAGCTAAAATGGAACTCAAGCAAAAGTATGGGGGAAATATTTATAACTCTAAAATACTGGAATTCAAGAATGTGCCCAGGGATGTTCTTTCGTGGCTTGAAAAAGTGGTTTTAGAAAATAATTGTCGAATCGAAAAAAAGGAATGGATTAGTAAATATAATAGTTATGTTGTATATGACTATGAGCCATTTTGTTCAGATGGTTTTGAAATATGTTTGACAATTTCTTCTACATCAAAAAATTATCTAAAATTTATTCAATATCTTTATGAAAACAAATTAAAGACCATTGAATATCTTAAAAATTGTCTTATCAGTTAGTTTTTTGAGTAATGAATAATTTAAGTTACTAAATAACTCGAATTGCTAATTAGTCGAAACGCTGAAATAGCTTGAAATTTTATTTTAATTTTTTATGCGGGTCGCAGGCTTTGCCTGCGACCCGCATGTCCTTAAGAAGGCGTAGCGGCTGGCTTCGCCAGCCGCTACGCCAAATATAAAATTATTTATTTAGCAATTCAAGTTAAATAAATAATTTTATCTTTGCCAGCCGCTACGGCAGCTAAAAAACATGTGGCTTGCAGGCAAAGCCTGCGAGCCACATAAAAAATAAAATTAACTTTCAAGCTATTTAAGCATTTCGGTTAATTAGCAATTCAAGTTGAATAATATTTCAAAAACATAATTCATTTGTTTTCTATTTTAGAGGGTTTTCTTCCTCTTTTAGAAAGTTTTTCTTTGTTTTTTTGTTGAATTTCATAAGTTATATTTAATTTTTTTGCGATTAAATCTATATGTTGTTTGTAGTCTTCGCAGTTAATATTTTTTTCTTTCAACATTTCCATAATTATTTTTATTCCAATAATATTTATTCCAAGTTCTCTGGATAAATACTGGACAAATTTTCCTTTTTCAATATCTTTCATAGAATATAATCTTCTATTTTTAGGGGATCTGGCAGGAACTAAAATATTTTCTTCGTTATAAATACGAAGAGTTCTTTGATGAACCTGAAGAACATCTGCCACAACGCTAATTGGGAAAACCGGTTTATCAGGATTTATCTCGCTTGATTTGTTATTTATAGTTTCTTTTGTCATTTTATCCCCTCTTAATTAATTTTTATTTGTAATAGTCTTATTGGCTTAAAAATATTACTTTAAATAATAAACAAAAATACTTAGATTGAGTTTAGTTAGTAATCTTCTTAATTTAATATATGATAAACTAAACAAAATTTCCATAAATTCTTTTTATTTTAATTAATTCTTTTTGTTACGACCTAAAATTTATTGATATACTTGGCATAGCGGCTGACTTTGCCTGTGAGCCGCATAAAAAATTAAAATAAAATTTCAAGCTATTTCAGTGTTTCGACCAATTCGTAACTCAAGATATACCAATCCAAATAAGTTTTCGTTAATTTGTTAAAAAGCTGATATGTACAGCCCGCGCCGCCCGAAGGGCGGCGCGGGCTGAGTAAGGGTAGATAGGGTATTTTGCCAAAGGCAAAACACCCTCTAATAAGGATTTATAAAAACCCTCTTTTTTATTTACCGGTTTATTTTATTGATTGGTATAGTTTGTATAGAAAAGCAAAAAAAAAGACAGTTTTAAAACTGTCTAAA
>ERZ795055.1721-NODE-1721-length-17360-cov-4.514013_pt1 | contig 17360 bp, 11 predicted proteins | sample MGYA00375139_ERZ795055 | MGnify/ENA primary metagenome ERZ795055 (study PRJEB30184, sample SAMN05720283) | anaerobic digester metagenome | isolation source: active sludge of municipal wastewater-treating anaerobic digesters | place: USA | collected 2015-01-23 ... | reverse complement strand
AGTGGAATGCCAATTTCACTTTCGTGTGGTGGAACAAATAATGCTGAGCTAATGGCTACTTTTGCACCGAAACCGGTTTGTATTGTTTCGGATGGTGGCGATTGGACGGCGTCTGTTCCTGAATTGGAATATCCATATTTGAAACGTATTTATGGTTTTTATAATGCAACCAAAAATATATCGAACGTGCATTTGCCTGCCGAAGGACATGACTTTGGTGTTAATAAACGGACGGCAGTTTACAATTTTTTCATTCATAATTTTGGATTAAATGCCAACATGCTTGATGAAACCAAAGTAACTATCGAACCCAAAGAAGCCATGTATAGTTTTGGTGCGAAAGGAGAGAATTTACCAGCCAATGCCATTCGTGAATTCAAACAAGTGGAGCGAATGTTTAATAAAAAAGCGGATGCAAAAATCCATTCGGACATTGATCTGGAAAAACGTGCACAAAGTTTTGTAGATTCACTTAAACTGAACGACAAAGAGAAAGAAACACGCGTTTATGCAGTTATTCGTACGCACATGCGTGCAGTTCGCGATTGGCACAATGAACACCCATACACAACAGTTCCTGCAGGAATTAATCCACGAAACGGTGAAAAAATGACTGATGTACACCGCGATGTAATTGCTTGTTCGGCAAAGCCAAAATCAGTTCACGAAAATTTAATGACAGGACTTCGTAAAGACTTAACCGAACAACAGGTAGAAACAATTCTGGACTTGTATACCATTGGTAAATATCAATTTACGCTAAAAGGGTTTAAAGCCATTGTGCCTGATATGACTGAAAAAGAGGAGGCTTATGTAATGCAACAATTACGTTTAGCCCGTGAACAAGCAGTGGATTATAAAACGATGAAAGGCGAAATTTCAGCTGTTTTCGAAATTTACAAGGATAATATCGAACGTTATTTCAATGAAAATGGCAGAAATTGGCGCAAAATGTATAAAACTTACACAGATAAGTTGAAAGCTGAAAAGGAAGCGAAGAAAAAATCGGGGAAATAAAATTTGGAATAAAATAGCGCAAAAGTAAATTTCCTTTGCGCTATTTTTATAATTCTACTTTTCAGACCATTTAAACGAAACTACTTCGCCCGGCTTAAACTTGTAACTAAATGATTTTTCATCGCTTTGGAAAATTACTTCTGCGGGCTCTTTTCCGTAAAAAACACCCATATAGACCATGCTTCCGTCAGGATTTTGAAAAGCAACACCTTTTACAGCATCGCCTGTTGTTACGAGTCGGGTTGCACCATATTGTACTATCTTGCCATAATGACCTAAGGCATAATATTCAGCATTGTTCTTAACTTTTCCTTTCGAACTTACCTCAACAACACCATAACAATCCTGACAACCAAAGTTTTTAGGGCCAAAGTTTTCGTCCAATGCCAGATTCCAAACGAGGACATTTTTACTCCAACAATTCATAGCACCGGCAATAAGTTCTCCTGCATACCAACGTATATTTTGGTCGAAATCTGGAGCCCAACCTCCACCTGATTGTTCGGTGAAATACAAATTACGATCGGGGTGCGCTTCGTGAACTTTACAAAGTGCAGAGATTTCCCCTTTATAAAGATGGAAACCTGAACCATCTGCATATTTTTTAGCCACTGAATCATTTAAAATGCTGATAGGATAATCGGGATTATCGCAATTATGATCGAACAGAACAATTTTTGTTTTTAGCCCGGATGCCTTCAATTTTGGTCCAAAATGATCTCTGATAAAAACTTTTTGTTCTTCGGCATTCATATCCATACACGAATAGGCAGCCGTTCCATATTCCGGCTCGTTCTGTACCGTCATGGTATGAATCGAGATTCCCTCTTTTTTATAAGCCTGAATATATTTGATCAGGTAGTCGGCATATACATCATAGCAATCGGTTCTGAGTTTTCCGCCAACCATACTACCATTGGTTTTCATCCATGCTGGAGGACTCCAGGGTGTAGCCATAATATGTAATTGAGGATTAATCGCCAGGATTTCCTTTAACATTGGAATTACATCTTTGTAATCTTCGGCAATAGAAAAATTGCTTAATGTAAAATCTTCTTTTTCGCTATAACTAAATAACCCAAAAGCAAAGTCGGATGCACCAACACAAAGTCGGGTATAATTAAGACCTATTCCCTCAGGTGTAAATAAAATTTTAAATAATGAATCTCTTTGTTGAGCAGATAGATTGTGATTAAAAACATAAGCCGAAGCATGAGTGAGCGCAGCCCCTACACCTTCCACCGTTTGACATTTTTGTGCCGTTTCTATTTTAATAACGGGCAGTGATTTATCAAATTGATTATTAAAAGCAGTTTCTTTATTTACGAATAAACTGTCGGTGTCCGGTAAAGAACTTATTACCATAATTTTTTCTTGTGGTGCACAAGCATTTATCAAACTGCTAATTATTGCAATTCCAAGTAGTTGTTGAATTTTCATTTCAATAGATTTTTTAATTAATAGCTGTAATTATCAGTTAAACTTAATTGAGACCACTGATTCGTTGTATTGTTCGTATATAAACTTTCGATTACCACAACGAATATTGTATTTTTGTTTTAACCCGCTACGATTCATAATAACTACGACTTTACTTCCATCAACATTCATAAATGTTGATATGGTTAAACCTCCGGGCCAGTTTGTTGATGAGTTTTTAATTCGAACAGCACCCAGACGTACCAATTTCGAAAAATGTCCCAGCAAATAATATTCTTCGTTTCGTAAATAAGTGCCATCTGTTTTAATAGTTACAACTCCCCGGCAGTTCTGGCAACCGGCAGTTGTAGTCGTTGGTCCGTTATTTTCATTCAAAGCCAAATTCCACATAATAAAGTTTTTAGATCCCCGATTGACAGAAGCCATTAAAAACTCTTTCATGTACCAAAACATATTACCCATACGCGAATCGGTATTCCATCCTCCACCCGATTGTTCGGTAAAATAGATATCTTTATCAGGATGTTGAGCTTGCACGGCATCTAAAGCCGATGCAGTACCTCCATAACCATGCCAACCTGTCCCAGCAACATACTGGCGTGTAATCGGGTCATTCAGAATATTAATTGGATAATATGACATATCGAAATTATGATCCCAAATAATAATTTTTGTGTCGATGCCGTTTGCAACAAATTTTGGTCCCAAATAATCGCGTATAATGGTATTTTGCTCTGTCCATATCATTTTCATGGTAGGGTAACCACCAGTTTCGTACATGGGTTCATTTTGAATAGTAATGGCATCAATATTAACTCCCTCCAGCTTAAAAGCGTTAATGTATTTCACAAAATATTCAGCAAAATCGTTGTAAACTTCTTCTCCTTTGAGACTTCCGCCATACATACTATTATTCGCTTTCATCCAAGCCGGCGCACTCCACGGACTTGCCAGTATTTTTATTGTCGGATTTATTGCTTTAATTAATTTCAACACAGGCAGCAAATCATCTTTATCGCGCTGAGGAATAGCAAAAGTATTAATATCAGGACTTTCGCAGTAACTATAGGTTCCAATGGAAAAATCGGAAGATCCAATGGTAATTCTCAAATAATTCAGACCGATACCTTTCACGGGGTCAAACAAATCAGTCAGTAATGCTTCCCTCTCAGCAAAGTTCATTTTATTAATAAGATAAGCCGAAGAGCCAGTCAATGCTGCACCAAAGCCATCGATAAATTGATATGTACTAGTTGTATCAAGTACGATTGTGAAATCTCCAATTTCTCTTGAAAAATTGATTGGTGCAAGTTTACTTAACAGGTGAACTTCATTACCTGTGGTTTGCCACACGTATACATCTCCAACCGAATCAACAACTTGAGGGTCGGGGTCAGGTTCTAAAACAGGATCTTTGCAACTGTATTGAAGCAATACGATTCCGAATATCAACGTAAGAAAATGAAGTATTTTTTTCATTATGAAAAATAATAATCCATCCAAAAAGTCTGTTCTTATTGGATGGATTAAAGTTACAATAATTATTTGATTTTTACAAAACTGGTTGTTTTGTTATTGATGTTAATTGTAAAACGGTATATTCCCGGTAAATTTGCAAAGTCCGGAGTGCCATTGAAATTACCCTTATCGTTCGGTGAGGGCGAAAAAAGGTAGCTGTTTGGCATAGCGTAGTTTTGAGAACTTTCCTCGTTTCCCCATGTTCTTTGATGCATAAACTTCACTCCAAATGTTAATCTCCATGGCTCTGCCGCCGCAGGGTCAACTTCGTGGTTTGCGTAAAATACAGTTTCGAAAACACCTTCGGAGACTTTCCGACAGAAACGGTATTCCAGCGGTGAATTCCAATTCCACGACGATGTTTTTACGGCAGGAGTTCGTGCCGGTCCCATACCAACACCTACTAACCAGAGTGCATTGGGGAATACAGCATCGGGCTGCTCAACAAAAACATAATCAAAACGTGGTAAATAATATACCATATAAACGCCCGTTTCGCCTAAAAACTTCACTTTGTTACCTTCTACCACTTCAAAGAATGTTGGATCCATTGAGTTACCAACATCGGTCAAACCACTAATTGTCATCTCGGTATCTTTCCCAAGATACATTTTTATGCTTTTCCAGTCTTCTTTGGTAGCAACATTCATGTGATCTACTGAGGTCATTTGAAGCGTTGCAAAGTTATTTGTATTCATTGTTGTTGCAGGTGTCAGCTTATCTCCCTCGCCTGTTACTGTAAAATTGAACAAGTCGAGTGTGATTTTTTTGAATCCTACCAAAGTTGGATTTGCAAGCGTAATTACATCGCCGGTAACCGTAACCACTGTTCCATTTACGGTAACATCAACTAACCCGACACCATTATTAATCCATCCAAAAATCATATTTTCAGGATTAGTCCAGTCAATTTTTTTAAATTTATTAAGTTTTGTGGCAAGTCGAAACGAGATTTCATTCTCTAAAGTTAAGCCTTCTGCTGTATAAATATGATTGGCAGCATCTGTAAGTCGCATTTCAGCGTAAGTTGTTGGAGTTACCATATAAATAGAAGGAATAGCCGGACGTGAGGCAATGGTATTTAAAAGTACCGTATCTCTATGAGTTCCTTCCACATTTATCGTACTCAAGTGAACTTCAACCTCAGCACCTTCGGGCATGTGTGCAACAAACGGAATCGAGTATTTTTGAGCATATGTAGCACTATTGCCTTTTGTTCTTACTTTTTCGCTAGCCACTATTTCGTCGCCAACTACTATTTTAATTTCGAGTGTAGAAAGTGGGGTGAGAGGATCGGAAACTTCTACTGAAAGACTAATAGAGTCACCGTACATGATTGCATTCTCAGCAACAACCGCATTTTTGAATATGGGCATTGAAGCCGGGAAATGAGTTCTCAGCTCATCTTCCTGACACGAAGCTAACACCAAAGTCAGTAGCCCGAATATTGTTGTTTTAAATATGTTTTTCATATTACTTTTTATATGTTTAAAAGGTTAATAACCTGGATTTTGAACCAAATTTGTATTTAAATCGATTGCCGTAGATGGGATAGGAAACAAATATGAATCGGCTGTAAATGCACGGCGTTGGGGCAAACGACCACTATCACGCGAATTGAGTGTATTCATAACTTCTTCTACTTTTTCGTAGCGTACCAAATCGAACCAACGTTGACCCTCAAAGGCTAATTCCAATCGCCGTTCTTTCAATATTGCATCGAGCATTGTTGCTTTGGACGCTTTTGCCGATGCTGGCAAAACACCCAAAGATACACGACTCCTGATTTGATTTACAACCGTTTCGGCAGCCTCCAAATTTGCAGCACCGTCCAAATTAGCCAGAGCCTCTGCTTTCAACAAAAGAATATCTGCCAATCGCAACTTAATCATACTATTCACCGAAGATCGCATTTTATACATAAACGGATAATTGTTCGACGGATAATAATTACTCCAACTTGCCTGATAATATACGATTGATGCATTCTTTCGGATATTATCATTTTCATTGGTGAAAGCCGCAATTAAATCGCGCGAAGGCGTTACCCATTTTGCCCAAGAAAAATTGGCTTCCGGGTCTAATAAATCTTTGCCAAACATCCAAGTAACCCAATTACCTCCACCAGGAAAGAAGTTTACTTCCAGAATAGATTCGGGGGTTGACCTGTTTTTCAGGTCAGTGCTTGCTGAATTCAGTACGTACAAATCTGAATAATTGGCATTAAGTGTAAATCCATCCGCAATAACTTCATTACAATATTGCAATACTTTAGAATAATCACGTGCAGGTTTTTCGGCATAAGCTTTTGCCAACATTGCTCGGGCTACTGACTTTGACAATATTGTTTTGTTTCCAGCGTTATTAGCCGGTGCGTCAACAATAGCTTCGGTCAAATCTTTAATTATCTGTGCAAAAGCATTAGCAGGATCAGATTGTTTTGGATAATATAAGGGATATACCTCTTCGATATTTTCAGCAGTTATATCTGTACCTTCTTTGGTTACTACCGGAATGTTTCCCCAAAAACGGACCATGTCGAACCAGACCATAGCTCTGAAAATTTTTGCTTCGGCTTTCCACTGTTTACGTTCTGTAGCTGTAAGTGTTTCGTCAGGAACTTTATCAATATTTTCAACTACAGTGTTTGCCTGAGCAACATCTGCTAAATATCTGTCCCAGTCACGAGCAACAACACTGTTGCCTCCGTCAATCGCATTGGTTTCAATAGGTACTACCTGCGAACCGGTGCTTCCTCCGTAAGAATTGTCGGATCGTGTTTCGCAAATCATAATTAAATCGAGATACCAATGTTCCTGATCTTTCAGTTTTTGATACAATGACTGATATTGCGAATACATTTCAGCCCTGGTCTTGTATTTTATGGAGTCGGTGCCCGAAGTTTGTCCAAAGGTCCTTTCGGAATATTCCGAAATTGGGTCAAGATCGAGAGAACAAGATGCTACAGCTAAAAGTATTACAGCTGTAATCAATAATTTAAATCTATTTTTTGTTTTCATTTGTAAACTTTTTATTAAAATTCAACATTTAAACCTACAATAAAAGTGCGGGTTTGAGGATAAGTTCCCCAATCGATGCCCTGAACCGTACCGCTATTACCCCATTGATTAACTTCCGGATCGAAACCCAGGTATTTCGTCATCGTCAACAGGTTTGATGCTGACAGATAAGGTTGAAGGCGTGTTATTCCTAATTTTTTCATTTTTGAAGGAGATACATTGTACGAAAGCGTTACATCTTTAATCTTCAAAAAACTACCATCCTCAATAAAGTATGACGAAACTTTCATATCATATCCGGCTTTAGGAATAGTGGTTATCATGCCCGGACGACGCCATCGATCAATAACACGCGTTGATTGGTTTTTCCCATCGTACATGCCTTCTGTTTCCATACGTGATGCATTGAAAAGATCATTCCCTTGAGAGCCTTGAACCAATATACTTAAATTGAGATTTTTGTATGAAAAAACATTCGTCATTCCATAAGTAAAATCCGGGTTTGGATCTCCGATATAATCACGGTCCGAAGTAGTAATTGAACCATCATTGTTTAAATCTCTGTACATCAATTCTCCAGTTTCGGGATCTACGCCATCACTAATGTAACCATAAAATCCACCTAATGAATGACCCGGTTCGTTACGTACTACATATTCTGTAATATTTTCGCTGGTTTTAGCAGCATTATAAACTTGCGAAAGCACAAGTTTTGTTAATTGATTTTTATTGGTAGAAATATTAAAATCGGTAGACCATTTGAAATTTTTTGAATCAATATTTCTTGAGTTTACCGAAAACTCAAATCCTTTGTTCGACATTTCACCCTCGTTACGGGTAATAGAAGAAGCTGGTGAAGAACCAGGAGGTAAAGAAACATACATCAACATATCAGTGGTGTATTTTGAATAATATTCAAGTGCAAATGTTAATCTGTTCTTTAAAATGGTGAGATCTATACCCAAATTTGTTTGAGTCATGGTTTCCCATGTTAAATCTGCGGTTCTTAGTTCATTTTGAGTTATACTTGGTTTTGAAGTTGCTTGCCCGGGTTGAGTCCAGTCAATACGGTTGATGGCAAATCGTTGCAGATAGCTATAGTCAGGCAAACCAGCCTGATTACCTGTTTGTCCCCAACCGCCACGAATTTTCAAATCGTCAATCCAGGTTAAGTTACTCATAAATTTTTCGGAAGAAATACGCCATGCTGCCGAAGCAGAAGGAAAATAACCCCAACGATGATCGGGATTCAGTTTTGACGAACCATCCACACGCATATTTACTGTTGCCAAATACTTTCCATCGTAATTGTATGCCAATCGACCTACATACGACATCATAGCCCACGCTGTCTCATAACTTCCACCTCCTTGGGTAACTTTATTACCGGCATTTACTGTTTTAACACTTCCATCGTGAAAATATTGTGAACTGACATAGGATTTAGTATAGTTATTTGTAGTTCCGGAAGTTCCACCCATAAAATCAATATTATGCAATCCGAATTTCTGATTGTAACTCAATATATTGTCGTAAATTAAAACACTTCCCATTGAGCGATCATCGGTGGCAATTCCACCTGTACTTCTTCCATAACCCGTTTTTATAGGATCGAGAAAGCTGGTGCTATGATTATACAATCGATCCAAAGTTACTGATGAGCGCAATTTTAAGTTTGGTAAAAATGTGATTTCTGCGCTTCCGCTGCTAATAAGTCGGTTATTAAGAGATTTGTTGTCAGCAGTACGCGACATGTTTTCAACCGGTGAAGTTATATTGACACCGTAAAAATTATCATAGTACTGTCCCGGATTAATTTCGTCCCATATGGGGGCATAAGTTGGTGCATTAATAACTGAAAGTACCACACCTGCACGATTCGCACCCAAACCACTTACAATGCCGTTGTTTTTGTAATCGGAATATGATATATTAGCCCCTATTTTTAGCCAGGGGCGAATCTGATTTTCAATGTTCGAACGGAAGTTGAAGCGTTCGAAAAATGCCACTTTAATAATACCCTCTTCACCCGTATAACCTGCGGAAAGATAGTAGTTTATCTTGTCGGTAGCATTCGAAATTGATAGCTGATAATTTTGTGTCATCGCATTTTGGAAAGTTTCATCGTACCAATCGGTTTGGTCTGTAAGTGTGGCTGGTAAAGCTGTGGTCGAACCCATATCATCGAGCAACTCCCGATATTGAGCCACATTAAGCGATTCAATTCGTTTAGTCAAACTTGTAACACCACCGTATGCATTTAGTGAAATTTTTGCTTTACCTTTTACTCCCGTTTTGGTAGTGATTAAAATTACACCATTGGCGGCTCTCGAACCGTAAATAGCTGCCGAAGAAGCATCTTTTAAAATTTGAATGCTTTCAATGTCGTTGGCTGAGAGGAACGATATATTGTCAAGGGTAACACCATCCACAACATAAAGCGGATCATTACTTGAGTTCATGGAAGTTGCTCCACGTACACGAATAACCATACCTTCGCCGGGTAAACCGTTTGGTTTTATTACCGAAACTCCGGCAGCTTTTCCTTGTAAAGCCTGATCGGCCGAAACAATTGGTCGTTGATCCAAATCTTTGGTCGAAACAGAAGTAATAGCAGTAGTAACATCACGCTTTTTTACCGATCCGTAGCCAATTACCACCACTTCATCAAGTGCTTTGGTATCTTCATCCAAAATTACTCTGAAGTTTTTTTCTGAACCCACCGTAATTTCCTTAGGGTTCATACCAATATAGCTAATTACTAAAATATCTTTCGGAGCAGCTTCAATACTAAACTTGCCATTGAAATCGGTAATAGTTCCTGTAATTGAACCTTTTATCAATATATTGGCACCAATTATCGACTCGTTTTTCGCATCTACAACCACGCCGTTAATTACGGATTTTTGTGCAAACAAATTCATTGGAATAGCAAATGCTAAAATCAGTATATACTGTAGCAGTTGTTTTCTGCTGTTAGTAAAAACTGTCTTTTTTTGTTTTTCTTCTGTGATTTTCATTGATTTTAAATTTGTTGGTTATTCTTATTTATAATTTATTTTTGTTTTTAATCCTCCTACTGAAATTTCAAATTCTCCCGGTTCTGTAACCCATTGATTATTTGTATTTACAAAGGCAAGATCCTTATCTGTTATTTCAAAACTTACTGTTTTTATTTGTCCCGGAGCAAGTGAAATTTTATTAAAACGGCGCAAACGTTTTACATCAGGTGTAATTGTGGCGTATAAATCGCTGGTATAAAGAAGTATGGCTTCTTTACCCAATCTTTCTCCTGAGTTTTTCACATCTACATCAATTTTAATTATATCGCTTTTCGAGAATTCTTTGTTCGAAATTTTTAAATTGCTGTACTCAAAAGTAGTGTAGCTTAATCCAAAACCAAATTCATATTGAGGGTTATAATCCGATTCGTAAACATAAGCTCCCTCGGCGCGTTTTTGTTCTTCGGATGGTTTGTGATAATACGTTACCAACGAATTAGGATACGAAGGGTAAGTGTATGGAAGTTTGCCGGATGGATTTACATCACCAAACAAAATGTCGGATAATGCATCTCCTCCGTAATTGCCCGGTAGGTAAGTTTGAACTACGGCTGACATTAACGGCTCAATGGAACTGATGCAACGTGGACGACCTTCAGTTAGAACCAATACAACAGGTTTTCCTGCTTTTGAAATTTCACGTGCCAGGCGTAATTGATTGGTACTCATGGTAAGGTCGTTCAAATCTCCAGGTTTCTCGGTATAAGTGTTTTCGCCCAAACAAAGTATAACCACATCAACTGTTTTTGCAGCAGCAATTGCTTCATTAAACTTATTTTCTTCATCCTCAAAATACTTTCCGGCTTCTATATAACTAACTCCCGGTACATATTTCACATTGCTTGTTCCAATCTCATTTTGTATGGCTTCAAGCATTGTGTTATATTTTCCTGCAAAACGATCTGTTTTTTCTCCCTGCCACGAATAGGTCCAGCCCCCGTTCATAGCACGCATACTGTTTGCATTTGGTCCGCTCACTAATACTTTTATTTTTTTTGATAATGGCAAGATGTTGTTATTGTTTTTCAACAGTGTAATTCCATCGGCAGCAGATTCGTAAGCCATATGCGCAAATTTTTCGGAACCAAAATCGGGATAATCTTTTATGTTTGTAACCGGGCGTTCCCATAAACCAAGCTTCATTTTCATTTTTAAAATTCTCCGTACAGCATCATCTATACGACTTTCCTTTACTTCACCCTTTTTAACCAGGGTCACAAGATTATCACAAAAGCTCTCGTATTCGTAAGGAATCATCGACATATCGATTCCTGCATTAATCGATAATTTAATTGCTTCTATGTTGTTTTCTGCAATTTTATCGCGGGTATGCAGGTTAATTATATCCATCCAGTCGGTAACTACTACGCCTTCAAATTTCAGATCTTGTTTTAGTAACTTGGTAATAATTTCGTAACTGGCGTGTACCGAAGCACCATTGATTATGCCGGAGTTAATCATAACCGATTCGGCGCCCGCTTCGATAGCAGCTTTAAATGAAGCTAAATGGTATTCAATCAAATTATTTTGGGGAATTAATGCAGGAGTGCGATCTTTGCCCGATATTGGTACGGAATAGCCTAAAAAATGTTTCAGGCACGAAGCAACTTTGTAAGGACTTTGCAAACTATCACTATTTCCCTCGTAGCCTTTAATCATTTGTTCACCCATTTTTACGATTAAATAAGGGTCTTCACCAAATCCTTCGAATTGGCGCGAAAAACGCGGATCGGCACCTAAATCCAATACCGGAGAAAAATTCCAGGGAATACCGCTTGCTCTTGTTTCGTAAGCAGTGACACGGGCCATGTTATATGCATTGGTCGGATTAAATGAAGCTGCCACCGTAATTTGTTGTGGAAACATAATGGCACCATCGGTATAAGTTGTTCCATGAATGGCATCAATACCATAAATTACAGGAATTTTAATTCTGGTTTCCTTTGTAGCTACTTTTTGTATAAAAGAAATAATTTCGTTCCATTGAGTCGGCGGAAGTGCGTAGTTGTTGGTTGTGTTCAGAATTGAACCTACATGGTAGTCAACTATAGCTTTACGAATACGAAGCGTATCAATGGCGAAAGGTTCGTTGCTTGCATGACGGTTAATGCCATTTCCAATTACATCGAGCGTAATCTGAGCCATTTGTCCTACTTTTTCTTCAAGTGTCATTTTCGAAAGTATAGCATCTACCTTTCGGTCGAATGAATCACTCTTTTTTTGATTGCACGACGTGAATAAAATTATTGTAATAAGAATAAAGCTACTGATAATATGGGTCTTATTCATTATGTTTTTGTGAATTGTTTCAAAATTTTTGTATTAGTGTCGAATGAACAATAAGTTTATGAGTGGCAAAAATATAATATTTTTTTACACCCACCAAATATATTCGTGTTAATTTTACACTAAGCACGATTAATATTTATAAATTAATGATTATCAGTCTTATTCGTTTGTGCTAATTTTCTTAGCAATTTGCATTGCCATATTCTTCGCACCAGTTTCATTGGGGTGAATATTATCCGGAAAATTGGATTTCTGATTACTCATGCCCGTGTATAAATCAATGAGTGGCAATTTATTTTGATTTGCAATTTTTTTTATAATCGGAATCACTTCGTTTATTAAAGTTGAGTCATTAATTCCCCACTCCGTTTTGTAAACCGGAACCGGCAGACATAAATATATCCTTGGAGAAGTAGAAATGGTATTTAATGTATCAAGCAATGATTGATAATCTTGTTCGAAGTTGGCTGAATTCCAATTTTGAGGCTTGGTGTCGTTCGTACCAAGTTTAACAACTACAATATTAGGTTTGAATACAAATATATTTGAGAATTCTTTGCTTATCCAATACGGGAAATCACCTTTTTTTTGTAAAGTTGTAGCACTTCTTCCGCAATTCAGCACGTCGTATTTACGGCCCAGAATGCTGTCAAGCATAACCGGATAGCTCGTTTCACTTTGTTTTGCTAAGCCGGCACCTTCGGTAATACTATCGCCTACACAAGCAACTTTTAAAATTTTTTCGGAACAACCTGACAATAATAAAATGGTCAGAAATAGTGGAATGATTTTTTTCATTTGCAATAATTTAAAAGTGTCATAATGACAATATGATTTAATTTTGCAAATATATATGATTTTGTTTTATACTCCAAATTATTTCGTGTTTATTTTACACTAAGTCTGCGTATTTTGTAGCCAAATATTGAATTTACACTTTCAATGTGTAGTATTGACACTACTAAGTTGTTTTTATATCATTTTTTTGTTTACCTTTGCACCTTAATCCACTGTAAAAGTAACTAACTATATGATAGACACTAACATTAATCCGAATGAAACGCTATCAACAATATCGGTTGACTGTGTGATTTTTGGCTACTTCGAAAATGAATTATCAGTATTAATACGTAAAGAAGATGTGCCCTTGGATGGTAAAATAGTTGAAGAATGGAAACTACCGGGAAATCATATCCGTAGGAACGAAGATATTAATGCAACAGCGGCACGCATATTAAAAGAGCAAACCGGACTAGAGGATATTTATGTGAAACAGTTTTTTGTTTTCAGCGACCCCGATCGGTTAAAAAGGCGACCTCAGGATTTTGAATGGGTAAAACCCCGACTCGAAGACGAAAGAGTAATAACCGTTGGTTTTTATTCTTTAATTAATATAAGTTCAATTGATAATACAAAGCTGATTGATGTTGCTAAATGGGCCAATGCAAATGAACAAATTGAACTTATGTTCGACCATAATGAGATTTTTACTGAAGCCCTGAAAAAACTGAGGTATGATTTATTACATGAACCTTTGATATTTGAACTTCTGCCTCAAAAATTTACACTTACACAAATGCAAAAAGTGTATGAGGTAATATTCAATACTTTATACGATAAAAGAAATTTTCGTCGAAAAATAAATAAAATGCCTTATTTAATTCAATTGGATGAAATTCAGACAAATGTTTCGCATAAACCTGCGCGTTACTTTTGTTTCAATAGGGATATTTACGAAAAAAGTAGAACTGAACGATTTGATTTCAGAGTATGATGAAATATTAAATAAAAAGAGACAAACTAATCCAGTTTGTCTCTTTTTATTCAGTATAATTGAATTCCTGTTTAAATAGACAATTTGTCAATTCCTTTGATTGTATTTGTAACTTTCATAATGAAAATATAGACGATAGGGATCAATGATAAAGCATTAGCCCATATCAAAGGAGCATCCATCAACATTATACCATACACCAGCCACAAACTGATACAAACAACAACTATACAATACATAAGGAGTGAAATGCTCTGTGTATCTTTAGATCTGTAAACTTTTATTGCCTGGGGAAACTGATTTAAAACGGAAAGTAACGATGCAGAAAAACCTACAAATTCAATTGCTGTCATAATTATATATTGAATATTTTTTGCAAAGGTAATACAAGTTATGAGTTTTGAAAAAAAAGAAATGGCTGTTCGGTTTTTGAACAGCCATTTACAATTGAATAGATATCTATCTAATATCAATCTTTTTAGTAGCTCCGTCAACTTTCACAATATATAAACCTGAATTCAACCTTTTTGATATGAATGTTCCACTAATAATTCCGGTCTCAATTTTGCGTCCGGTGATATCATAAACAGCTACATTTGAAATTACATTTTCGACAACAATCTGATTGTTCCGGCTATAAATTTTGTTTGTAGCTATTTTGATATTAGAAATTCCACTGATACTTTTTTTCCATGCTACAACAGTGATTGAGGTATTTGCATCTTCAGGATATGTTGCAGAACGGTCAGGATATTTATCTCCGTTTGCATCTGCTTCCACATAAGCCCAATCAGCTTTATTATAAATATTATAATAGATTTTCATTACCATTGGAATACTGAATGTAAAAGTTCCATCCTGATTTTTCACACCTTCAATAGCATTTTCCATATTCCAACCGAGGAAGTCGCCCTGAATAAATATTTTTTCAGTTCCGGCTGGAACTGTTGCTTTTATGTTAATTGTTCCGGTTTTTGCCGGATCAAAAATTCCTTCAAATGCATTTACAACAACGGCAATACTATTTTCGGTTGTTCCGTACAAAAAATTTGCTTTGGGGTCGGTTTGTTGGTACGACCAAGCAGGACCGGCACAAAATTTGAATTCCATGTTTTTAGCATCAAGACTATGTATTTTAATTGAAAATACCTTACCATTAATGTCTTCTGATACGTAAGTCATTTTTGTAATTTCTGACGGACCGCTCCAACCATTAAAATTACCAACAATATAAAGAACTTTTACATCGAGAGGAACTAATACTTCAACAGTTACATCGCGTTCGTCTAATGTAAAAACTTCCAACCATTTTGCAACAACATCCATTGCCGACCATGTTCTGTCGGTAATAGCAGCTCCATCAGCAGTTTTTTCGATATACTTCCAATCCGGACCGCTCAAATACTGATATTTCATTACCGGAGTAGCATCTGGTAAATTAACTGTAAAGTGTGTATCATCAACTTTAGTCAATGCTGTGGCGGATGGGCTCCAACCGTTCATTTCACCTGTAATGTAGCATGCTTTGGTGCCGGCAGGTACTGTAACATTATAAACCAATGCCGAAACTGATTGAGTAACAGCAAATATGCTCAAAAGAGCAAACATGAGTGTAAAGATTTTTTTCATGATACTAATAATTAAAAATTTGAAATATGGTTATTTAAATTGTTGTTTTAATACAACGTGTCAAAAGTACACAAAGTTTATTGTCTATACAACACTTAGTACTAAATTTTAATTGAAATAATAGTTTAAATCTTTAAATAATTTTCATAAATATTATTTATTTTATTGATATATAGACTTATACATAATATTTTGAAAAATATTATATGCAATTTATTTTTCATTTTTTTTCTTAAACTTGTTCTTAATTTTGATTTTAAGCTCAAATAAATAATAATTTGTATTTTTGAGGCAAGTAATCCGGTTATGATTAGTAGAAGGTGAAATATCTAATTGAATATTATTTCGTAAACCCAAAATTTCATGAGATATAATTGTGCTGTCAAATCGAAATACAATAATTTCAGTACAATTCACTTTTTCTTACGTCATGTAAATGCTTTTAGGATATATAATATTATAAAGAAATGAGTTGTATAATAAAAAGAAGGATATGTATTGTTTTGTTATTTATTGGTAGTATCTCATTATCAGCCCAATCCAATGCCTACAAACTTTGGTACAATAAGCCTGCACAGGTTTGGACGGAAGCTTTACCGCTGGGTAATGGACGATTAGGTGCTATGGTTTTCGGGAATCCGGGCATTGAACAGATACAACTCAATGAGGAAAACATCTGGGCCGGAAGTCCGAACAGTAATGCCAACCCAATGGCTTTAGAGTTTATTCCAAAAGTCCGTGAACTTGTTTTTGCAGGGAAATACGAAGAAGCTCAGAACCTGGCAACCGAAAAAGTAATGTCGCAAACCAATTCCGGTATGCCATACCAGACTTTTGGCGATTTGCGAATTGCTTTTCCGGGTCATGCGCGCTATTCTGATTATTACCGCGATTTAAATCTTGATTCGGCTCGTGCAACAGTTCGTTACAAAGTGGATGGTGTTACTTTTCTCCGCGAAATGTTTACTTCGTTTACCGATCAGGTAGTGATTGTAAAACTATCGGCTTCGAAAAAGAAAAAAATTACTTTCAATGCTCAACTTACCTCGCCCCAACAGGATGTTTTTATTGCAACTGAAGGGAATGAAATAACGCTGAGTGGTGTTACACCTACACATGAGCGACAAAAAGGCAAAATCAAATTCAATGGTCGGCTTACTGCCAAAATCAGTGGTGGAAAAATCATTTATAAAGATGGAATTCTTTCCGTCGAAAACGCCAACGAAGCAATACTTTATGTATCAATTGCCACTAATTTTGTAAATTATAAAGATATTTCGGCCAACGAAGCAGAACGTGCAAAAGCTTATCTTTCAAATGCATTGAAAGTGGATTATGCTCAAGCCAAACGTTCGCACACCGATTTCTTTCAGCAATTCATGAAACGTTCGTCGCTCGATTTAGGGCCGAACTTATCAACCGAAACAACCGATATGCGTGTTGAGAATTTTGCTAAAACCAACGATGCGCATTTAGTAGCTACTTATTATAAATTTGGTCGGTATTTGTTGATATGTTCTTCGCAGCCGGGCGGACAAGCAGCCAATTTGCAAGGGATTTGGAACGATAAAGTTTTTCCTTCGTGGGATAGCAAATACACCACGAATATTA
>ERZ795055.1718-NODE-1718-length-17369-cov-5.306284_pt1 | contig 17369 bp, 15 predicted proteins | sample MGYA00375139_ERZ795055 | MGnify/ENA primary metagenome ERZ795055 (study PRJEB30184, sample SAMN05720283) | anaerobic digester metagenome | isolation source: active sludge of municipal wastewater-treating anaerobic digesters | place: USA | collected 2015-01-23 ... | reverse complement strand
CCTCCAAATACGCCGACAATTACATTCAGCAATGACCTGTTCATAGCCTTGCACATCAGGACAGTAAGGATAGTACCGGCAGATCCTACAAGGATACCGCCAGTGAGCATGGCCTGGTTATTATACAGAAAGCCTCCCATTGCTGCAGCCACACCTGTAAAAGAATTGAGAAGCGATATAACAACCGGCATGTCCGCTCCCCCGATAGGCATCACGAACAGCACACCGTAAACTATTGCAATTGAGAATATTATGTAAATAAAATGTGTCAATTCCTTTGTCGACTGAACATCCCGGGTCATAACAAAAGCTATCAGACCAATAAGTGTCGCCAGAATGGCAAGGTTGACCCATTTCATCGATTTTATTCTCAGGTCCCCTATCCACCCGTCAAGTTTGCCGTAGGCTATCATACTGCCTGCCCAGGATACTGTACCTATCAACAAACCAAGAAGGATTGCAAGCACTTCTCCGTTGGCCATTCCGGATTTTTCTATTAGTTCAGGATCAACATGAGGGAACTCCATCATTGAAATCAGAGCTGCAGCCGCACCACCCATTCCATTAAAGAAAGAAACAAGCTGCGGCATGGCTGTCATTTTTACCTTCTTTGCAATTACCCAGCCAATAATAGTACCGACTGCAATAGCAGCAAGTATGAGAGGTATGTTCTTTATCGGTTCCCCGTCTTTTCTGTGGAAAATAATTGTTGCTATTATCGCAAGACCCATCCCGAACGCTGCAAGTATATTGCCACGTCTCGCAGAAAGCGGATGACTTAACATCTTCAGTCCTAAAATAAAAAACACTGAAGCGATCACGTATGTGACTTCAAGTATTGTGATTCCCGCTGTAAACTGTGTCAGATTGTTCATTCTGCCTTATTTATTTGAGACTCCTTATTCTTTCACTTTTTCTTTTTGAACATCTCGAGCATCCTGTCGGTCACAACAAAGCCTCCCACCACGTTGAGGGTTCCAAGGATAACTGCAAGGAAGCCAAGGATCATTGAGACTGTTGTGTCAGCATGACCAAGGACTATTATTGCACCGATTATCACAACACCATGGATTGCATTTGCTCCCGACATAAGGGGTGTATGCAGAATTGCAGGCACATTGCTAATCACTTCTATACCAAGGAATACCGAGAGAATCACAATAAAAATTGCTTCTCTGTGCTGCAGGAAAAAAACCGAAATACTCTCCATCGTTGTTCTAATTTTATTATTGACACAAAGGCTCCTTCACTAAAGATTCAATATCTGCTTAATTCTGTCACTTACATATTCTCCTGAATGAACAGCTGTAGTTCCGTTAACAATATCATCTGCCAGGTTGATTCTGACAGTTGCATCCTTGTCGGCCATGATCTTAACAAGGTTTATAATATTATTGCCGAACATCTTACTTGAATCGGAGGGCATATCCGACGGAAAATCTGATTTGCCAATAATTGTTACTCCATTCACGGAAATTGTTTTTCCGTTTTCAGTAAGTTCACAATTTCCTCCGCCTGATGCTGCAAGGTCAACAATTACAGAGCCCGGTTTCATCTTCATTACAGTATCCTTTATTATCAGGATAGGCGCTTTCTTTCCCGGTATCTGGGCTGTTGAAATGACTACATCCGACAGAATGGCTCTCTGCTGGATTAGCTCCTGTTGTTTTCTTTTGTACTCCTCACTTTGTTCTACAGCATAACCTCCTGCACCCGAATCTTCAGTCGATCCTTCCACCTCAACGAATTTTCCTCCAAGGCTTTTTACTTCTTCCTTTACTGCGGAACGCACATCAAAAACTTCGACAACAGCTCCAAGCTTCCTTGAAACTGCCAGGGCCTGAAGACCGGCAACCCCTGCCCCGAGAACAAGAACCTTTGCAGGTTTTATGGTACCGGCAGCAGTCATAAACATTGGAAAGAACTTCGGAAGTTTCGATGCAGCCTCAAGTACAGCCTTATAGCCAGCCACTGAGGCCATTGATGAAAGAATATCCATTGACTGTGCCCTTGAGGTCCGGGGAACCATATCCAGGGCAAGCACTGTAAGACCTTTTGACCTTGCACTTTCAAGCCAGGCGCTGTTCTCAACCGGATTCAGGATAGAGCAGATTATTTGTCCTGATCTGAATTCAGCAGTATCGTGTACAGGTGCCGCAATAGAAATAAGCATATCCGATCCGGCAATTACCTCTTTCCGTGAAACGACCACAGCCCCGGCATCAGCATAAGCTGCATCGGCAGCAAATGCTCTTTCTCCTGCACCCGTTTCAACAAAAATTCCGAATCCCATTTTCTTTAGGACAGCTGCCTCTCCCGGCAGCATGGCCACTCGCTGTTCTGATACAGGCTCCTTTAGAATTCCAATTACCATAGACTAAATAATTTCTCTTACAAGCCAGTAAGGCAATAAATTAACGAGACCAATATAATAAACATTAGTCTGAAAATATTATGCAGTTTTAACTAATTCAGGCAGAAAGGATGATAAATACAAACCTTTCCGGCATTTTCTGCTATTTACCGAAGAAATTCCTCATCCAGAACTTGTTGGCTTCATTCCTCAGATGCATCGCTTTCATTCCGCCCCAGCCATGCCTGCCACCGGGATACAGCATGAATTCAAAGCTCTTGCCTTCATCCTGAAGCTTGGATATCAGATATATAGAATTTTGCATGTGAACATTGTCATCCATATCTCCATGCGTGATCAGCAGTCTGCCTTTGTAATTCTTAGCCCAGGTAAGCGCTGATCCATCCTTGTATCCTTCAGGATTATCAGCCGGAGTGTCCATAAAACGCTCTGTATAGATGTTGTCGTAAAGCCTGTAGTCAGTTACAGAATAATTGGCTATCCCGTGAGTCCAGAAATCAGCTCCCTTTGTTAGTGCAAGACAGGTCATGTAACCTCCGTAGGAACCTCCTGTCATACCCATCTTTGTTGCATCAGCCCATGGCTTTTCCCGAAGCCACCTGACAGCATCCTCATAATCAAGCACTTCCCATTTACCAAGACAGCGATACAAGTAATCAAGTCCCTTCTTTCCAAACTGACCTGAGCCACGGTGATCGACAGTAAACTGAACAATACCATTCTGGGCATACCATGAATGACTTGTTCCCTGCCACCTGTTATATACATTTTTTGAATCGGGCCCGCCATAAATTGTAAAAATGACCGGGTATTTCTTTGAAGGATCAAAATTCAGTGGATAGGTTATTATTGCCGGCATATTAAACAGCCCATCGGAGGTAGGTATTTTCACAAATTCGATTTTTGAATGTTTTGCCGGATCGAACTGAGGCTGTTCAAATTTATAAATCTCCTTAAGCTGCCTGCCCTTCCTGTCATAGGCAATAATGGATCCTGCACTTGAAAGGCTGCTCCAGGTATCAATAAAATATGAACCTTTGGGTGAAATGCTGAGAGAATGAGTGCCTTCTCCCTTTGTAATCTGTATAAGGTCCTTTCCATCAAGGCCCACCCTGTATCCATGCATATCAGTTGACTCAGTTCCGGTTGCCGAGAAGTAAACAAGCCTGGCATCTTCATCCACCCTGTCAATGCTGTTTACACGGAATCTGAAGTCTGTGAGCTGGCAGATTAGCTTCCCATCCCATCCGTAGTAGTAAAGATTCTCCCAGTCATTCCTGAAACTTCTGATTATGTATCCTGAACCATTTTTCATCACATATATTTCTTCCCTGAATTCCACCCAGGTTTTGCGTGATTCATTGTATATTTCTGAATAGTCTCCGCTTGAAGGATCTGCAAGTATTATTTTCAGTTCGTTCTGGTCGCGGTTCACTATCTGAACAGCAAGTTTTTTGCTGTCAGGAGTCCAGAAAGGCCATGCAATATACTGATCAACAGAATAATCCGTCTTCACCCATATTGTCTTTGTGCTAGCAATATCTGCAACTCCCATCTTAACCTTTGGATTTGGATCACCTGCCTTGGGATAGGGAACGGCTTCAATTTTCCCGTGAATACCATCAGCTTCATCAAGACGGTTAAGTGTGAATACCGGAACATCAGAATCGTCGCTCCTCAGATAGGCAATTTTATTTCCGTCAGGCGACCACCAGAAGGCGGCATATCTGCTCGGGCGGCCAAGAATCTCCTCATAATAAACCCATGAAGCATAACCGTTATAAATCTTATCGGTGGCATCGGAGGTAAGCCTTATCTCCTTCCCTGCTGCTATGTCGTAAACATAAAGGTCCCTGTTCTTTGTATATGCCAGCTTAGAGCCCTCAGGTGAAAATCTTGCGTTAACCTCAGGCTCACTGTCGTTTGTCAGCCTCTTTAATTCTTTGGCAGAAAGCGTAAAAAGATAGAGATCATTATCCTTCGAGATAACCGTACTTTTCGAATCAGGGCTTATGGGATCAGTCATTCCCAATGTGTAACCTGCAGGAAGAACCTGTGAGATCAACTCCCGGGGTGTTTTCTCTGCTGACACTGTAACTGCCTTACCAGTCTTTATATCAACACTCTTTACAACAGGCATTTTGTTCTCATCTAAGGTTTTGAAGAGATAGTGTGTATCATCAACCCATCCGGTCACTGCATACTGGTTCATATTGCGGAAAGGCATCTGCGAAATTGCATCTGATAATGAGGCAAATACAAGTATTGTAAGCAGAAATAATGCTTTTAAGCTGTTTATAAGTTTCATTGTATAAATTTTAATATCACATACTTTCAGAGAAGGACAAAAATATAGAAATTTATCTAATAGAATCAGGCAACACACAACGATAAGTGTGTAAAGGTTATCAGAATGAATTCTCAATAAGCAGGAATCCACATAATAGTTTATTTAATCATGAGCATAGATCACTGTTACTCAATAAATAATTTATCTTTATCGCCTACAGAAAATCTATGCAGAATATGAAAAGATTATTAACAACAGTGTACGCTATATGCTTTCTCATTTTAACTTTCGCATTTATTTCCTGTGGTGACAGGGATCTGAAAAGAGGTGAAAGAAGCATCAGTGCGAGTGACCTGGCAGAATACGTAAAAGCACTTGGATCTGACGATTTCATGGGAAGAAAGCCCTTCACCGGGGGTGAGAAAATCACAACAGAATACCTTGCAGAACAATTGAAAAGAATAGGTTTTGAACCTGCCTTTGGGGATTCATATTTTCAGAAGGTTCCTGCGGTTGAAATAACTTCACAAATAGATGATCAGATTGTCATAAAAAACGGAAACAGAATCATTAAGATGTCTGCTCCTGATGACATTGCAGTGATTTCCCCCAGACTGACTGAACAAGTCAGCGTAAAGGAATCTGAGCTTGTTTTTGCAGGATTCGGCATCAATGCACCGGAGGCAGGCTGGAACGATTTTGAAGACCTGGATGTCAGGGGCAAGACAATTGTTGTACTTATAAATGATCCGGGACTTTACACAGGCGATCCTACCCTTTTCAAAGGTAGGGAAATGACCTACTTTGGACGCTGGACCTATAAATATGAAGAAGCTGCGCGCCAGGGAGCAAAGGGGGTGCTTATAATACATGAAACAGAAGGGGCAGGCTACCAATACACTATTCCAAGAAAGAGCTCAATATCTCCAAAACTGTATATGCAGCCTGCTGCCGGCAATGAGAGCAATAGTTCTCAGTGTGAATTCACAGGATGGATATCAGCACAGGCTGCCGATTCCCTTTTCTCACTTGAAGGATACGATGTTGACCAGTTGCGAAAGGAAGCATGCAAAAAGGGATTCAGGGGCTTCAGAATGAAGTCAGTGCTTTCACTTGAAATAAAAAATACATATACTTTCAACACCTCGACAAATGTAGCCGGATTACTCAAAGGAGGAAAAAACGCAGATGAGTGCATAGTTTATTCAGCACACTGGGATCACTTCGGCATCGGAGAAAAGGAAAACGGAGATTCAATATACAACGGTGCAGTCGATAACGGCACCTCAATGGCCTGGGTTTTTGAGATAGGACAGGCCTTTTCCTCACTTGGCAAACTGCCTGACAGGTCTGTAATTCTATTTTTCCCGACAGCTGAAGAACAAGGTCTGCTTGGCTCTTCATACTATACAGAGAATCCTGCCTTTCCGATGGAAAAAACAGTTGCATGTTTCAACAACGATCTGATGCTGCCAATTGGAAAGATGAAGGATATTATGATTACCGGGTATGGCCATTCAGGTCTTGATGATATGATTGCTGAGGCTGCAGCAAGACAAGACAGATACGCAAGTCCTGATCCAAATTCACACACAGGAATGTTTTACCGTTCCGATCATTTCCCCTTTGCAAGGAAGGGGGTGCCATCGGCCTTCGCAAGAGGCAATCTTGAAAGCAGGGAACATGGCAGGGAATGGACCTCCGCACAGGAGACAGACTATATAAATAACCGTTATCACCGTCCTGCAGACAATTATGAACCCGATAAGTGGGACCTTGAGGGAATCGCTGAAGATGCCAGACTTGCATTCTATATTGGGTACCGGCTGACAACCACCGACTACTGGCCTCAGTGGAAGAGAGGGTCAGAGTTTCACAGGCAGGAAACATTGGGCGCACGGTAGCGTATGGGAGGGTAATACAGTGATCGGTAATCGGTAAGCAGTAAGCGGTAAGCAGTAACCCATTCCCAATAGCCGGTAGCCGGTAACCAGTAGCCGGTAGCCGGTAGCCGGAACAAGCAACCAGCTTACTGTTACCCCAACAACAGCATAACAAAACCCCAATCCCAAACTCTTTTATTTAGACCAATTATAAATTATTGTTATTTTATTAACAGTGTTATTTTATTAACAAAAAGAGAGTTATATTTGCAGCGCTATAATAGAGAAAGTGAATAAAGTTCTTTATTAGCAGTTAATTATCAGACGATTATGTCGAGCCAAATGACAATAAGAGATATTGCAGGTTTAGTGGATGGAAGAGTCATTTGTTGTGAAGACAGGCTTTCAACTTCTGTGGAATACGCCTTCGCCTCTGACCTTATGAGTGATGTACTTACCGTTGACAAGGAGAATATTCTTCTAATCACTGGCCTTACAAACCTCCAGGTTATTAGAACTTCTGAAATGTCAGATATCAATTGCGTAATAGTTGCAAGGGATAAAAAGGTAAATGACGATATGGTCCGTCTGGCTGAGGAAAACAATATAATACTTGTTGAAAGCCCGCATTCAGTTTTTCACGTCTCGGGCGAACTGTACAAAGCCGGATTAAAACCGATCTATTGAAATGCAGATCAGGCACAAAATAGCAGGTGGCGATTTTACGAGGGCAGGCAATGTGGCAAGTGCAGTCAAGAAAATTCTGCAACAGCTTAACATTGACCACAAGCAGTCGAAAAGAATTGTTATTGCACTCTATGAAGGCGAAGTGAATGTAGTTGCTCATGCATATTCTGGAGTTGTTGATGTTGATATCGACAGCGAAAAGGTCAGGATAACAATTTCCGACAAGGGACCCGGCATAAAGGACATTGAACAGGCCATGGAAGAAGGATTCTCCACAGCTACCCCACAGGTAAGGGAAATGGGATTCGGTGCCGGAATGGGCCTCTCGAATATGAAGAGAAACAGTGATTTTATGGAGATAAGAAGCGTTCCCGGCGAGGGTACGCTTGTTGAACTGATTAATTATATACGACCTGATGCAAGCTAAGAGCCAGAAACGGGATTTTCATCATGCGCTCAGGGTTGATAACAGCCTGTGCACAGGCTGCACGCATTGTATGACAGCCTGTCCCACAAAGGCTATACGCATAAGAAACGGAAAGGCTTCAATAATTGCCAACCGCTGTGTCGATTGCGGTGAATGCTACAAGGTCTGTCCCGTTTCTGCTATTGAGGTTGAACAGGATGACCTCAGGATGATCTTCGATTATCCGGTCAGGGTAATACTAATTCCAAGCCTTCTGATAGGTCAGTTCCCAAGGAAGATAATGGCTTCCGGCATATATAACGCACTGAAAGAGATTGGCTTCACCCATGTTTTTGAAGTTGAGAATACTGTTGATATGGTGATTGAAGCCGGTCGTCAGATTATGCTCGAAAGTAAAGAGAGACCAATGATCTCACCTTTCTGTCCGGCAATTGTCAGACTTATCCAGGTTAAATATCCTTCGCTTGTTGAGCACATAATGAAGGTTAACCCTCCTATCGACATGTCGGCCATGTACTACAGGGAGAAGCTCAGGATGAGCGGTATTCCTGCAGAAAACATAGGTCTGTTTTACGCGACACCATGTGCAGCAAAAATTGCTGCCGTGAAGAGCCCGGTTGGAGAAATAAAATCAGCTTTAGATGGTGTAATTAACATGGACTTCCTCTATAACAGGATTCTCAGTTTTCTTCAGAGGAAATACACCGGTACAACTCCACCTGAAACAGATGACCTTCTGAGTTCCAGGGGTATTGTATGGAGCCTTACCCGTGGAGAAGCAGTACACCATACGGGAAGAGCCCTTGCAATTGACGGGATCAGGAATGTAAATGAATTCCTGGAAAACATTGAAAATGAAAAGCTTGATAAAATAGATTTCCTCGAACTCAGGGCCTGTGATGAGAGCTGTGCAGGAGGTATTTTAATGTGCGGAAACAGGTTTCTGACAGTTGAGCGTCTGAAGTACCGCGCAGAGGAATACAGAAACAGGGAGGACGACAAGGAAAGAAAGGTGAAGGACGGATACCTTAATATAAACGAACACGGTTTCCTCGGAAATATAGATCCCAGGCCAATTGGAAGACTGGATGAAGATATCACGCAGGCTCTTAAAAAAATGGAACGCAAACGGAGAATGATGTGCTATCTGCCCGGATTCGACTGTGGTGCCTGCGGAGCCCCGGACTGTCAGACACTGGCCGATGATATTGTTACAGGTAATGCTCAGATATCACATTGTATATTCATGCAGCAGCAGATGACAAAACAGAACCTGCTCAGCCAGGGACAGGCCGTTAAGATAACTGAAGAAATCTGGGGATCAGACAGACTTGAAAAGAATTGCAGCAAAATAGGAGCGCAACATGAAAATATCTGAAATAATAAGCGCCCTAAACCTGAAAGTTATATCAGGTGATAAGGGATTGAAGAATGAAGTAACAGGAGGATATGTATCTGATCTCCTGAGTGATGTAATGGGCAATGCAAGGGAAGGAAATGTATGGGTGACACTCCAGACACATCAGAACGTGGTTGCCGTATCAGCATTGAAAGACCTCGCAGCAATAATTATTGTTAAGGGACTTGCACCTGACAACGACACTATTGAAAAAAGTAATATTGAAAATATTCCTGTTCTGAGCACTGAACTGGATACCTTCAATATTACCGGACGTTTATTTGAATTGCTTAATAAAAAATGAGAACATTCAGGGCTGATCTTCACATTCATACGGTTCTTTCGCCATGCGGCGACCTCGATATGAGCCCTGTGAGAATAGTTGAAGAAGCAGCAGCGAAGAAACTTGACATAATAGGCGTAACCGACCACAATACAACAAGGCACTGCAGGCTTGTAAGAAGCCTTGCCCTGAAAAAAGGAATCTTTGTGATGACAGGTGCCGAGATCACAACAAAAGAAGAGGTGCATTGCCTCGCGTTCTTTGAAAATGATGAAAAACTAAAGCTACTTCAGGATTTTATTGACGCTAATCTGCCTGACATGCTGAATATTCCGGAGATTTTCGGAGAACAGCTTGAGGTTGATGAAAACGAAATAATCATCTATGAAGAAAAGAGACTACTTGCAAATGCTGTAAAAAAATCAATAAATGAGGTTGAGGCCTTTGTCCATTCGCTTGATGGGATTTTCATTCCGGCTCATGTCGACAGGATGAAAAACAGCATTTACAGCCAGCTTGGGATGCTTCCCGACAACCTGAAGGCTGATGCTCTTGAGGTTTCCAGGGCTACAACCACAGCAAAATTTGCAGCCTTGCATCCTGAGATCAGCAAATACCCTGTCACAAGGTCGTCTGACTCACACTATCCTGACAGTATAGGACAATTCACAACTGCCTTCTTTATGAAGGAAGCAAGTTTCAGTGAAATAAGACTGGCCCTGGCCGGAGCTGAAGGAAGGAAAATAATTCAGGAATGAAGACACTGGCACTGAATATACTGGATATTGTTCAGAATTCTCTGAGGGCAGGTGCAAAAACCATCAGGATTTCAGTGCAGGAGTCTGAAATAACGGACAGATACAGTATTGAAATAGAAGATGACGGGAAAGGCATACCGGCTGAGATACTTAAAAAGGTGACTGATCCTTTTATTACCACAAGAACTAAAAGGAGAATGGGCATGGGACTGGCGCTTCTGAAGCATCATGCAGAACTGACAGGCGGATATCTTGAGGTAGAGTCGAAAGAAGGCACAGGAACCATAGTCAGGGCAAGCTTTTGCAACAGCCATTTTGACAGGCAGCCGCTCGGGGATATAGGTGGTATTATGAAAATACTTATTGGTGCAAATCCCTCTCTGGAATTCATTTATAACCATTCAACTGATAAAGGCAGCTATAGTTTTTCGACAGCAGAAACTAAAAATTATCTTGAAATAACTCAAATTACAGATTATGAGCTTCTTGAAGATATAAGAAGCATGATAAACGAGAACCTGGCAGAGATAAAAGCCTCGGGGCTGGAATTAAAAGCAGGTGCATGACAAATGATCGGTATTATACCGGAAAAATTGAATAAATTTAAAGAAAATATTAAGTAACTAACTGAACAATAATAAACTTAACAAACAAAAGAATGTCAAAGATCACATCATTGGCGGATCTGAAAAAGAAACGCGAAGAAATGAAGTCAGGGCTTGATCTCCGGACAAAAGCCCTTGATCCTGAAAGCATTGTACAGGTGAAGGTTTCAATGGCAACCTGCGGAATAGCCTCCGGCGCAAAAGCAATTATGGATTTCTTCCTCGAACAGCTTGACAGGAGGAATATTGCAGGTGTTGTCACCCAAACCGGATGCATGGGTTACTGCTATGCCGAACCTACAATCGAGGTAAAACTTCCCGGACAGGATCCGGTTGTTTTTGGTTTCGTCGACCTGAAAAGGGCAGACCAGATTATTGAGAAATACATAAAGACCGGAGAGCTTGTTGATGGCATAATACCGGTTAATTATCAATCTATTGACTTAAAAGAATAAGGAGGAAGATATATGTCAAAATACAGTATGCATCTCCTGGTTTGCGGCGGTACCGGATGCCATGCGGCGGAAAGTGATGCCATTATATGCAACCTCAGGGATGAACTTGAAGCCAGAGGTCTGAATGAAACAGTTCAGGTAATAAAAACCGGATGTTTCGGCTTCTGCGAAAAAGGTCCTATAGTAAAGGTAATGCCTGACAATACCTTTTATACCCAGGTTAAGCCTGAAGATGCTCAGCTCATTATAGCTGAACATGTTATAAAGGGAAGAAAGGTTACAAGGCTTCTTTATCATGATCCTAAAACAAAGGAATCTGTGTCTGATTCAAAACACATGGATTTCTATAAGAAGCAGATGAGGATTGCACTCAGGAACTGCGGATTCATTAATCCTGAAAACATTGATGAATACATTGGAAGAGATGGTTACCAGGCTCTTGGTAAGGTCCTCACTGAAATGACCCGTGAACAGGTCATAAAGGAAATTAAGGATTCAGGCCAGAGAGGTCGTGGCGGAGGCGGATTTCCTACAGGTCTCAAGTGGGAAATAGCCAGCAAAAGTCCAGGCAATGAAAAATATGTTGTCTGCAACGCTGACGAAGGCGACCCCGGTGCATTCATGGACAGGTCGGTACTTGAAGGTGACCCGCATTCAGTGCTTGAAGCCATGGCAATCTGCGGCTACAGCATAGGTGCATCAAACGGACTTATTTACATCCGTGCCGAGTATCCTCTTGCAATTCAGAGACTTAAAATAGCAATCGGCCAGGCAAGAGAATATGGTCTCCTGGGCAAAAACATTTTCGGAACTGATTTCAGCTTCGACATTGAACTGAAATATGGAGCCGGTGCATTTGTGTGCGGTGAGGAGACTGCCCTTATACATTCAATGGAAGGACTGCGCGGGGAACCTACTATCAAACCTCCGTTCCCGGCCGAGGCAGGATATCTGGGCAAACCAACCAACGTAAACAACGTTGAGACCTTTGCTTCAATACCTGCAATTATCCTCAAGGGTGCAAAATGGTACAGCAGCATCGGAACCGAAAAATCAAAAGGTACAAAGGTATTTGCCCTTGCCGGTAAAATAAATAATGTCGGGCTTATTGAAGTTCCGATGGGAACCACTCTCAGGGAAGTGATCTTTGAGATCGGTGGTGGTATAAAGAACGGTAAAAAATTCAAGGGCGTTCAGACCGGCGGGCCTTCAGGCGGCTGTCTCACAGAAAAACATCTTGATACTCCTATTGATTTTGACAACCTTATAGCAGCCGGTTCAATGATGGGATCAGGCGCCATGATAGTTCTTGATGAGGATGACTGCATGGTATCGATGGCCCGTTTCTTCCTTGAATTCACTGTTGAGGAATCATGCGGAAAATGTGCTCCATGCCGTATCGGCAACAAGCGTCTTCATGAACTCCTGGGTCAGATTTGCGAAGGAAAGGGAAAACTGGAAGACCTTGACAGACTGAAGAATATGAGTCTTGTTATTAAAGACACCTCACTCTGCGGTCTTGGTCAGACCTCTCCAAACCCTGTTCTCTCGATGATGGAAAACTTCAGGGAGGAATATCTTGCACATGTCGTTGACAAAAAGTGCCCGGCAGGTAAGTGTAAGAGCCTTATGTCGTACATCGTCAATCCTGAGAACTGCGTAGGCTGTACTGCCTGTGCAAGGGTATGTCCTGTAAATGCAATAACAGGCGGCAGAAAGGAAGTGCATTCAATAAACGGAGATATCTGCATCAAGTGCGGTGCATGCATGGAGAAATGTAAGTTTGATGCAATATATATTAGCTAACAGAAAAGAAAAATGGAAACAGTAAAGCTTACTATTGACAATAAGGAAATTGAAGTACAGAAAGGTACTACAATATATAAAGCTGCAAAGGAGCTCGGAATAGATATACCTACACTTTGCTACATGCACCTGCATGACCTGGACATAGAGAATAAACCGGGCGGATGCAGGATTTGCGTTGCAGAAGTTCAGGGCAGGAGAAACCTTGCCCCCTCCTGTTCAACCAAATGCGAAAACGGAATGGTTGTTAAAACACATACAACAAGGGTTCTGAATGCAAGGAGAACAGTGATGGAATTTATCCTTTCCGACCACCCAAAAGACTGTCTTACATGTTCAAAATCAGGCAACTGCGAACTGCAGGACATGGCACACAGGCTTGGAATAAGGGAGATACCCGGTCAGGAATTCGCAGAGATGTCATCATACAGAAAAGACACATCACCTTCAATTGTGAGGGATCTTGACAAATGCATCATGTGCCGTCGTTGTGAGACGATGTGCAATGAGGTTCAGACAGTGGGTGCACTCTCAGCATTCAACAGGGGATTCATGGCAGCTGTTGGTCCGGCATTTGAACAGAACCTCGAGCATTCATCATGTACCTATTGCGGCCAGTGTGTTGCAGTATGCCCTACTGGCGCACTTACAGAGGTTAATCATGTTCCACAGGTTCTCAAGGCGCTTGCAGATCCGACAAAAACAGTTGTCGTACAGACCGCCCCGGCAGTAAGGGCTGCTCTTGGTGAGGAGTTTGGAATGGAACCAGGAACACTTGTTACTGGTAAGATGACAGCAGCTCTCAGGGCACTTGGATTCGACTATGTATTTGATACTGACTTTGCTGCCGACCTCACAATAATGGAAGAAGGGACAGAGCTTCTTGACAGGCTTACAAGACATCTCAAGGGCGACAAGACAGCAAGAATACCAATACTTACATCATGCTGCCCGGGATGGGTGAACTTCTTTGAATATTATTTCCCCGATATGAAGGATGTTCCTTCAACTGCCAAATCACCTCAGCAGATGTTCGGTGCAATAGCAAAATCATACTTCGCCGAGAAGACAGGCATAAACAGGAAAGACCTTGTTGTTGTATCAGTAATGCCTTGTCTTGCAAAGAAATACGAATGCCAGAGAGATGAATTTGCAGTTGATGGCAACCCAGATGTTGACTTCTCAATTTCAACAAGGGAGCTGGCTTCCTTCATCAAACAGGCAAACATTGATATAAAAAATCTGCATGATGAGGAGTTCGATGCTCCACTTGGAGAATCGACAGGCGCCGGTGTGATTTTTGGTGCTACAGGCGGTGTAATTGAAGCTGCATGCAGAACGGCTTATGAGATATACACAGGCAAGAAGCTTGAAAGAATAGATTTCACTGAGCTGAGAGGCATGGAAGGAGTCCGTTCGGCAACTCTCGATTTCAACGGAACACCTATAAAGATCGGAATTGCACATGGTCTTGGCAACGCCAGGAAACTTCTTGAAGATGTAAGAAACGGAAAATCAGAATTTACTGCTATTGAAGTTATGGCCTGTCCGGGTGGTTGCATCGGAGGCGGAGGCCAGCCACTGCATCATGGAAATTCGGAGATAATCAAGGCAAGAGCTGCAGCTATTTATGCTGAAGACAGGAAGAAACCACTTAGGAAATCACATGAAAATCCTTTCATAATAAAACTGTATGAAGAATATCTCGGTAAACCGGGAAGTGAGAAAGCACACCATCTGCTTCATACACATTATTTTAACAGGAAGGAAAAAATTCTTGTGAAGAAATAGTTCAAAGTATTGCTGACAAAATAAAAATCACGATCATGTCAAGTATAAAAATAGAATTAAGAAAAGAGGATGTTGACTTTATAAAGGAAACATGCTCCAGATTCAATAATGATCCTCAGGAACTGATCAATGTACTTCATTCCTGCCAGGAGCATTTCGGCTACCTTCCTGCAGAAGTTCAGGAGGTGATTTCCGAGCATCTTAATGTACCTGTAGCCAAGATCTACGGAGTTGTTACTTTCTATTCATTCTTCACAATGACCCCTAAAGGCAAGCACCCGATAAGTATATGCATGGGTACAGCATGCTACGTAAGGGGAGCAGAAAAAGTGCTGGAGGAATTCAAGAAAGAGCTTAAGATCCAGGTCGGAGAAACCACAAAAGACAATAAATTCTCATTGTCAAGTTTAAGATGCGTTGGCGCCTGCGGCCTTGCTCCCGTTGTTCTTGTCGGTGACAAGACTTATGGAAGGGTGGCACCCGACGATGTTAAGGGAATTCTGAAAGAATACGAAGAGAAATAGTTTAATGGTTCTTAATTGAAGTTAGAGGAGGACAGGTCCTGGTACTTGTCCTCCTTTTTTTTTACTTTTATCTGAAAATCAGATAATATATGATCGGCAAATACAAAATCATCACGCTTTGCGGAAGTACGAAATTCAAGAACGAATATCTTGAAGCACAGAAAAGGCTCACTCTTGAAGGCAATATAGTAATAAGTGTAGGCCTCTTTGGCCATTCAGGTGATAATGAAGTATATACTGAAAACAAAAAGGAGATGCTCGATGACATGCACCTGCGAAAGATTGATCTGGCTGATGAGATCTTTGTAGTTAATCCGGGGGGGTATATCGGCGAATCAACAAAAAGGGAAATAGATTATGCCGCGAAGACCGGAAAGATAATTAAGTATCTGGTTTAGTATTTTTTTCCCTTATGCCTTTGAGCCGCAACGCCATTGCGCCGTTGCGCCGTATCGCCCTTATGCCCTTGTGCCGTTGAGCCCTTTTGCCCCTGAGCTCTTGCGCCTTTGTGCCTCTGAGCAGTTGCACCCTCTCCTTTCTTATACCAGAAAAAATACTCCTTCTGCCTGCGCTTCTCCTCAATACTCCTGGCAACATATACTTTTTTACCTGTATACGGGTCAAAACCGGTATAGTACATTGTTGTTGCAAGCGTCATTGGTGTCGGGGTGAAATCCTGCACCTGTTCAGGTTTAATGCCAAGGCTTTTCATTTCTTCCGCCAGGGTGCGCATATCTTCATTTGTGCATCCGGGATGTGAGGAAATGAAATAGGGTATTAGTTCATAATTCAGGCCATACTTCTTCCTGATATCATCAAACCTTTTTTTCAGCTTCCGGAACAACTCAAAAGGGGCTTTTCTCATTTCATAAAGCACCTGACCTGCAGTGTGCTCAGGTGCAACTTTCAGTCGACCTGACACATGCCTTGAAACAAGCTCGTCAAGGTATTCCCTTTCATCCGAACCTGCATTTTTATTCCATTCGGCAAAGAGCAGGTCATATCTTACCCCGCTGCCTATAAATGATTTCTTTATACCCCCGGTTTTATCAACCTTTCTGTAAAGGTTAGTAAGAGCCTTGTGGTTGATATCCAGGTTTTTACACACTGACGGCCAGATACAGGACGGACGCGGGCATGTCTTGCAAAGCTTCATGTCCTTCCCATGCATCCTGTACATATTGGCAGAGGGTCCTCCGAGGTCGGTAAGGTAACCTTTGAAATCAGGAAGCTCAGTCAGTTTTCTGACCTCTTTCAGAACAGACTCCTCTGACCTGCTGACTATCTGTTTTCCCTGATGGGCCGCAATTGCACAGAAACTGCAGCCTCCGAAACAACCCCTGTGAATATTGACTGAAAACTTGATCATTTCATAGGCAGGTATCGCACCCTTTTTATTATAGCGCGGATGCGGCCTGTATGTAAATGGCAGATCGTAAGTCTGGTCTGCTTCCGCCTCAGTCATTGGTTGAAACTGAGGATTGATAATGATTTTCTTCCTTTCCACAGGTTCTATGAGCCTTGCAGCTTCTATCCTGTTCGATTCTTTCTCGAAGGTCACAAAATTATCGGAAAAGAGTTTTTTATCACTGACACATTTCTCGAATGAATTGAGGATAAGATCTTTCCATCCTTTGCGTTCAGGAACGTGATCATCGGCACTAACAATTATTGCTGTCTGTGGTATTGTCTTAAGCGCTGAGAAAGGGACACCTTTTTTAAGCAGGCGCAGAATTTCCCTCAGAGGCTGTTCGCCCATGCCGTAAACAAGCAGATCAGCCCCGCTGCTGAAAAGCACTGAGGGTTCAACCTTGTCCTTCCAGTAATCGTAATGTGTCAGGCGCCTCATTGAAGCCTCTATCCCACCAATGACAACAGGAACATCCGGATACAGCTTCTTAAGTATCCCTGAATAGACAATTGTAGGGTAGTCGGGTCTGAAACCAGCTTTCCCGCCAGGTGTGTAAGCATCATCGGATCGCAGCCTTTTAGCTGCTGTATAATGGTTTACCATTGAATCCATATTTCCGGCTGTAACTCCAAAGAAATATTTTGGTTTTCCCAGTTTTCTGAAATCACGCAGATCA